>WNFL01128488.1_pt5 | contig 12345 bp, 15 predicted proteins | sample 5400361 | NCBI WGS metagenome assembly WNFL01 (sample SAMN13153351, study PRJNA577476) | soil metagenome | isolation source: 40 cm soil on Douglas fir-dominated hillslope | place: USA:California | collected 2013-09-17
AACAAAAGCAGGCACAAAGGGCACAAGGGAATAGCAATTCGTCATTAAATCTTTGTGTTCGCCCGGTGAAAGACACGTCCTTTTCAATTTTGTCGGTTGAAAATCGATTTGCGGCAATCATGGGGCATAGCAGGGCAAGGTTTTCGAACGTGGGATCCGGAACTATTGGATAGCAAACAGTTTTAAACCGGGCTTTAGCCCAAACGATCAGGATGGATTACCAGAACAATTTAGAATTTGCAAAAGCATCCGACAAACAGGATCCGTTAAAACATTTTCGCCAGCGTTTTTTCATTCCACAACATAACGGCAAGGATTGTATTTACCTGATAGGTAATTCTCTCGGACTGCAACCAAAAAAAGTTAAAGACTATATCTCGCAGGAACTGGATGACTGGGCTAAACTCGGCGTTGAAGGACATTTCCACGCAAAGAACCCGTGGTTACCTTACCACGAAATTTTTCCAGGGCAGCTTTCAAAAATAGTCGGTTGTTTGCCAAACGAGGTAGTAGTGATGAATTCGCTTACGATAAACCTTCATTTATTGATGGTCACGTTCTACCGGCCAACGAAACAACGCTATAAGATTATTTGTGAGTCCAGGGCGTTTCCCTCGGATCAATATGCTTTCGAATCACAGGTACGGTATCATGGTTTTGATCCCGGTGATGCAGTGGTCGAAGTATCTCCACGCGACGGTGAATATACAATAAGAACGGAAGATATTATCTCCACTATCCAACGGCATAAGGACAGCGTCGCTCTTGTGTTGTTCGGGGGAGTGAACTATTATACCGGTCAGTATTTTGATATCAGCACAATTACCGACGCAGCACATAAAACAGGCGCTTATGTGGGATTTGATCTTGCACATGCCGCGGGTAATGTGGAAGTGCATTTACATGACTGGAAAGTTGATTTTGCGTGCTGGTGTTCGTATAAATATCTGAATAGCGGCCCGGGGGGTGTTGCGGGTATTTACATACATGAAAAACATGTTGCAGATAAATCACTTCCCCGTTTTGCCGGTTGGTGGGGTCATACAAAGGAAACCCGTTTCAAAATGGAAAAAGGTTTTGAACCGATACTATCTGCCGAAGGGTGGCAGATCAGTAATGCACCCATCCTTGCCATGGCTGCGCACAAAGCATCGCTGGATATATTTGAAGAGGCAGGAATGAATGCACTTCTTGTAAAAGCAAAAAAGCTTGCCGGGTGCCTTCATTTGGTTTTAAATGATATCAACAACAGGCAATCACAAAGGGTCATCGAGATCATAACGCCGTCAGGCGAGAACGAACGCGGTTGCCAGGTTTCGATGCTAATGCTGAAAAAGGGGAAAGAGATATTCGGGGAATTACTACGCCAGGGCATATTCGCTGATTGGAGAGAACCCAATGTGATCCGTGTGGCCCCGGTGCCATTGTATAATACGTTTGAAGATGTATGGCGGTTTGGCAATATTATTGAAACTATTCTCAATACCTGATATGAAAAAAGAGATTATCGTTATTGGTGCCGGTCTTGTGCGGTCATTACTCTCAATCTACCTGTCCCGCCGGGGATACAGGGTAAAAATGTTTGAACGCCGGGGAGACTTGCGACTGGAAACGAAAAGCGCAGGCCGGTCGATCAATCTTGCTTTGAGTGACCGTGGATTGCTTGCATTGGATAAAGTAGGATTGGCTGAAGAGATAAAGAAAATTTCCATTCCAATGCATGGCCGGTTCATCCATAATCCTGATGGATCAACAGTATTTCAGCCTTATGGAAAAGAAGGGCAGTATATAAATTCGGTGTCCAGGGTAGAATTAAATAAAAAGCTGCTGGAAGCAGCTGAACAATATGGCGTAGAAATGTTTTTCTATGAACGATGCTCGGTAATAGACTGGACAGAGAACGAGGTTGAATTTGAAAATGTGCTAACCGAAGATACGACCGACGTCTTCGCGGATGTGATTTTCGGTGCAGATGGAGCTTTCTCAGGATCGAGACTTCAACACCAGCTGCATCACGACAAGTTCGATTACCTGCAACACTATATTGAATGGGGATACAAGGAACTGACAATTCCTGCCGGCCCTGGCCAAAGTTTCCGTATAGAAAAAAACGTATTGCATATTTGGCCGCGCAAAGATTATATGCTGATCGCTTTGCCTAACAGGGATGGCGATTTTACCTGCACACTGTTTTTCCCCTTTGAAGGCGAATTGTCTTTTCAGCAACTGGACAACCGGGAAAAAGTTATTGCATTTTTTGAGGTGACCTTTCCTGATATCGTGGAACTGATCCCCGATCTTACCGATCAGTTTTTTGCGAATCCTGTATCCTCATTGGTGACCGTAAAATGTTTTCCGTGGATAAGAGATGGCAGGTTCGCCTTAATTGGAGATGCAGCACATGCAATTGTTCCTTTCTTTGGACAAGGTATGAATTGTGGTTTTGAAGATTGCCGCATACTTGATGAGTTGATGGACCAGCATGGCGATGACTGGTCAACGATATTAAACAACTATCAATCGATACGGAAACCGGACGCCGATGCCATTGCTGATCTTGCAACAGGCAATTTTATCGAAATGCGGGATAAAACGACCGATCCGAAATTCCTGTTACAAAAAAAAATTGAAGCGAGGCTATATGAAAAATACCCGGACAAATGGATACCGGCCTATTCCCAGGTTACTTTCAGTCCACATGTGCGTTATTCAGACGCGTATCGAAATGCAATGAGGCAGGATGCGATCATGCAACAAATAATGAAAAGACCGGGTATTGAAGAAAACTGGCAAAGTGATGAGATCGAGAAACTGATCTTAAGTAACCTCTGATTCTTTTACCTTCGCGCCATGACCCGTGAACATCTTGTAGCGCAAATAAAACAAAAGCGATCCTATCTCTGTGTTGGCTTAGACACTGATATCACAAAAATCCCCGGGCATCTTTTATCAGAACCGGATCCGGTTTTTAGTTTTAATAAAGCCATCATTGATGCAACGAAAAACCTTTGCGTGGCGTATAAGATCAATACTGCATTTTATGAAGCATTGGGAGTGAAAGGATGGGGCGCCATGGAAAAAACGGTGAATTATATCGGCAATGATCATTTCAAAATTGCGGACGCAAAGAGAGGTGATATTGGCAATACATCGTCACAATATGCGAAAGCATTCTTTGAAAATATGCCTTTTGATGCAATAACAGTTGCTCCCTACATGGGAGAAGACAGTATAAAGCCTTTTTTAGAATATAAAGACAAGTGGGCAATTGTCCTGGGTCTCACTTCCAATGCCGGAGCCAAAGATTTTGAATTGAAAAAAATGATCACCGATTTAGAAGACCTGGAGGAAGGGGCGCATACTATTAAACACCAGGCAAATTATTTATATGAAATGGTGTTGAAAACAGTTACTGAATGGGGCACAACCGACAATTTAATGTTTGTAGTTGGCGCTACCCAGGCAGATGAATTCACCAACATAAGAAGACTAACTCCCGGTCATTTTTATTTGGTGCCCGGTATAGGTGCGCAGGGTGGAAGTTTGAAAGTGATCTCTGAAAAAGCGATGAATAAGGATTGTGGTTTGTTGGTGAATGTAAGCCGGGCAATCATTTTTGCTTCGGATAAAACCGACTTTGCGGAAAAGGCGGGAACTGTTGCGGAAAAGTATCAACAGGAAATGAAATCTTATCTTCACTAAGCTACTCACAATAAAAAAAGATGGCCTTTTTCGGGCCATCCTTTTATGCACACGTGATTGGTTTTGGCTATACCTCAAATTTCTCTTGTATTTTTATTTTTGTGTTTTTCACTCAGGTCGACCTTCAGGTCATGTCCAAGCACGATCTCTCCAAAACTTGAATTGATGCTCAGTTTAGACGCTCCACTTCCTGACGTGCCACTATATCTTCGGTTGAACCTTGGCCCATAACCATGATCATCTTTCCCTTCTTCTTTAATAGCAAATGACGTTTTGTTGGAAAATTCGCCATGCGATGTACGAATGTCATATGCGGCCGAAAGGTTTTTGTTCAGGTCGAGATATACCGTAGAGTAAGAGTTATGGATGTCCAGGCTCTTCACATCGTTATCAATTACGAGCTTTACCTGGGAAAAACTAAGATCGGTTTTTACGTCACCGCTTAATTTGTTGACCGTTCCTTCAGAGAACTTAATGTTGAGCTTTCCCCCGTTGATATGAGCAATCGTTGCTTCCCCGAATTCGATAGATACTTCTTTTGCATTACTGATCTTTCCTGCAGTGAGTTCTCCGAATTTACAGGCAATTTCAGCTTCGCCCCGGTAATCAGGAACAAACATTTTACCAAACTGATTTTGCGCGTCGAGAGTAGCCGTGGCAGGGAGGTAGACAGCATAATTGATCTCCATGCCCTGGTTGTGGTGTTCTTTGTTATCACCCTTGTTCTTGTCCCTTTTGTCCTTGTCGTCATTGGCAAATTTTGTTTTGAAAGAAACCGTATTCCCCTCTTTACTGTCGATAATAGAGATGCGGTCCAGTATCTCCTGGGCTTCCTGCTCCTCATCGGATTTGCCGGTAATGGTCGCATCCACCTTTACTTCGTTCTTGTCCCAGGTTGTGATTTTCATTTCTCCAAACTGGTTGCTCAGGCTAACCTTGTCGCTGCTGCTAAGATTGTACGATTTCGTATAGCTTTTTGTTTTCTTGAATTTCGGTTCTTCTCTTTTATGATCGTCTTTTTCTTTATGATCGTTCTGTGCAAAGACGGAAGAGATCGTCAACAAACCCGCAAGAAAAAATGCAGCGTTAAACATTCGTTTTTTCATGAGCTTTACTTTTTTGTTTTATTTCTTTAATAATTAAAAGCTGGCGGTTCAGCAGGTCCGTTTGCAGTTGAAGGTTGCTGATCATTGCTTCCAGCAACATTTCTTTGTTGGGATTACTCACCAGGGTTGTCTTTAACATCCTGTAGGCGCTGTCAAGCTGGTTGATATCTTTGGCAAACTGGTGATAAAGCTCAGGCTGTTCTTTTTCAACCTTTCTTAATTCGGTTTGCTGCAGCCCGATCAACTCCCGGTAATGATCAATCTGGCTCGCATAGACAGGGTCAGCCACTTCAATCCTTTCTTCAACACGATCCGGACCTGCTTCCACTATTGCGGTATTATTTTGCCATTGCATTGTATAATACAGCACGATTGATACAATCACGAGTCCAACCGTCGCAGCCGCCCAATGCATAAAGTTTAATGCAACTTTTTTTTTGGGCCGGCTGTTATGGCTGAGCCGGCTTGTAAGTTTTTGCAAAAGCTCTGGACCGGGATCTTCCGAATCAAAAGCTTCGCGGTTATCGTCAATGAACCGCTTAAGTTTATCACTCATCACTTACCTCCTTGTTTTAATAGTTGCAGCAATTTTTGTTTGGCCCTGTGATATTGCGTCCTTACAGTTGATGCTGATATATTCAGGATCTCACTGATCTCATCATAATCGTAGCCTTCAAATAAATACAGGCTCATCACGGCCCGGTATCCGGGAGGCAGCAGTTTCATTGCTTTTTTTATCGATTCGACCCTGAGTTGGACACTTTCTTCATCCAATACCTCCGTTTCAGCTTTTTGATCCGGGAAAGATTCTTCTACATCCGCGAATGTGAATTTGCGGCGACGCAATGTATTGATCGATTTATTGACTACAATCGTTTTTAGCCATGCACCAAACGTGGAAGAATAATCGAAACTGTCAAGGAACTGGAAAGCCGATGCAAAGGATTCCTGTAACACATCTTCGGCATCAGATGTATTATTCACGATCCGAATGCTGGTATTAAACATTGGTTTGGCGTATTGCCTGTACAGTATCCCGAAACTCTGTACATCGCCCTGCTTACATTTTGCTACCAGCTCGTCATAAAATAAGACGGCACTCAATCCCAATCTATCAGCTTTGAAGTAAATACACGGGTTTAGAAAAGTTGTTGCATGAAAAGTAAGCCGGAGAGAAAATTTTTTGGGGTCATTGGGATGGCCGGCAATTTTAGAGCATAAAAGGTGAATGGAATAAACCGAATGATTGACAAAACGATGGGTACCCCGTCAGGGGTAAAATTCCGGTAAATCACAAATGTATCTTTGTCAGACGGTGCCCCGTAGGGGCACAACTTTTAGACGTTTTGCATTTACGAGGCAATTTAAATCCACTCTGTCTAACCTCGATATCAATCACTATCGGAGCCATGCGGACCGAAGTGTTAATTAAACAATATTGACAAATGGACACGTTAAAACAATGGAGCTTTCGGTTTTCCCGGTTCAAAACTTCCTGTCGGTACCGTATACCAGGGTTTTATATGAAAGACCATGCGGCCGGCAATAATTGCAGGATCTGTTTGCAATAATTTTTCGACCTCTTCTTTTGTCGGGCAATCAAAAATAAAAATGCCCTGCCACCCGGTCGTCATTGCGTCACCCTCGTCGCCAAAAGGACCAGCGACTTTTATTTTTCCCTCCGAGTAAAGTTTTTTGATATTAGCCAAATGGCCCATTTGAATTTTCGCGGCAGCAATGGAATCCTGTGAACGGTTATTGCCTTTGGTCAATAATACAAACCAGTATTGCCTGATCTGTGGATCGGGCATTTTAGACGTTGAATCTTTCTGGCTAAATGCCGGTTGATTCATTATTGATATAACCAGGAAGATGGCGATTATTCTTTTCATACAAGTAATTTTTGTTGATGAATCTGGTTCAAACTAGTTTTTGGCGACTTTTGCCGGTAACACAAACCGAATGTAGCGGCAGTTTTGTATGTCAGTACCTAATTATTTATTGTTCTGGTCATGGTAAGTCTTGAAAAAATTAAGAATAGAATAATCAATCCTGACAAGATAATAGGCAGTAAAAAAGCAAACGTTACCGTTAGTCCAAATAAGATTCCGAAAACAAGCAGGTTAATGGTAATTACTCCTTGCATAATTTCGGATCCGACTTTTTTCCGAAGCAGGTACCAGTTCAGCAAACTGCCCAATAGACAAACTAGGCAAAAGCAGGCACTCAATGTGAATACCAGTTCGCCCATTGTCCGATGAAAACCCGCACCGAAATCAAACCTATAAGTGTCCATTAAGATAAAGAGTTGCTTTTCGGTTTCGTTGTTTGGCGGTAGCGTAACAAAAAGTGTGATTGCATGAATAATTGCAGCGGTGAACTGCACGATTGCGGCTGTTTTAAGCCAGGTGGAATATTTTTTCATATACTATTTTTTCCCGTTTTTTTAATTGTCAAACGGTTTATTTTTAATTGGTCACTTTGAAATTTGAACATGGAGCTCAAAGGACACGATGCGAAACATAAAGGGCATCCCGATAGCTATCGGGATCGTGTTCTTTGTGGTCCGTCATGTTTTTTGTGCTACTTTTTTCAAACTAACCAAGTGCCGATTTATCGCCTTCTTGCCCAATATATAACTTTGGCTGAATTGTAGTAACTGAATAGCGATGGGGACGTACAAGTGTGCGATGTAACCGGAAATGATCGGGGCGAAACAGCCGGACACATTATAGAGAACTTTCTAATACCTTTGCCGCAATATTCCATTGAAAATATAAACCAGAATTGCATTATGGCGGCCCGCACTGACAATTTCACCAGCCCGGATTATTTTAAGGTAGACGAATTATTGACAGAAGAGCAAAAACTTATTCGCGAGTCCGTTCGAAATTATGTAAAGAAAGAAATATCTCCAATCATCGAAGACTATGCACAGAAGGCGGAATTTCCTCAGCAAATCGTCAAACAATTAGGCGATCTCGGTTGCTTTGGACCGACAGTCCCGGTTGAATATGGGGGAGGAGGTCTTGACTATGTCTCTTATGGCTTAATGATGCAGGAATTGGAGCGCGGCGATAGCGGCGTTCGCTCAACGGCATCGGTGCAGGGTTCTCTGGTCATGTTCCCGATCTATGCTTATGGCAGTGAAGAACAGCGAAAAAAATATTTGCCAAAACTGGCATCAGGTGAGTGGCTGGGTTGTTTTGGATTGACTGAACCCAATCATGGCAGTGATCCGTCGGGGATGTTATCCAACTATAAGGATGCAGGTGATCACGTGATTTTGAATGGCTCGAAGATGTGGATCAGCAATGCACCCTATTCGCAGGTTGCCGTAGTCTGGGCAAAGGATGAAGCAGGCGAAATTCATGGCCTTATTGTCGAACGGGGGATGAAGGGATTTACCACACCCACAACACGTGGCAAATGGAGTCTTCGTGCATCGGCTACGGGTGAGTTGGTATTTGACAATGTAAAAGTGCCGAAAGAAAATATTTTTCCGAATGTTAAAGGATTAAAAGGTCCATTGGGCTGTTTGACCAAGGCAAGATATGGTATTGCGTGGGGCACGATCGGTGCGGCAATGGATTGCTATGACACAGCATTACGTTATAGCCTGGAAAGGGAACAATTCGGCAAACCGATAGGAAGTTTTCAATTACAGCAAAAGAAACTGGCTGAAATGATCACCGAGATCACGAAGGCGCAGTTGTTGAACTGGAGACTCGGCGTATTAATGAATGAAGGCAAGGCAACGCCGCAACAGGTAAGCATGGCGAAAAGAAATGCCTGCGAAGTCGCCTCGACTATTTGCCGTGACGCAAGGCAGATGCTCGGCGGAATGGGCATTACAGGTGAATACCCGGTGATGCGTCACATGATGAACCTGGAAAGCGTCATTACGTATGAAGGCACACACGATATTCATTTATTAATAACAGGGATGGATGTGACGGGTTTGAACGCGTTTAAGTAGTTGATTAGTTGATTGGTTGACGAGTCAACTAACCAACTGATCAACCAATTAGCTTTTCAATGAAAATCTACATCATTGGTTTCATGGCTGCTGGTAAAACACACTGGGGGCAGCAATTGAGTCAGAAGCTCAACATCCCCTTTTTTGATATGGATGAACAGATCATCAATGCCGAGGGCCTTTCAATAAATGACATATTTGAAAAGTTTGGTGAAGAATACTTTCGTTTAAAGGAAAAAGGTATACTTCGGAGTATTACCGAAACCCATCCGACTTTCGTAATGGCGTGTGGTGGGGGATCGCCCTGCTATTTCAATAATATTGACTACATGAACCGGTCCGGCACAACAGTTTGGCTGAATACACCGATGCCTGTCTTATTTAAGCGGCTGCTCGTGGAAAAAGATAAGCGACCGCTGTTGAAGGACCTTACAGCGGAGCAATTAAGAAGTTATATTATAAAAAAATTTGCTGACAGAAAGATCTATTACGAACAGGCTGAAGTGGTGATCGATGATGAAGAAATATCATTGGATCATTTTATTGAAAGGATATTTCATGCGTGACAAGAAGGAGAAAGTAAAAGATAAAAAGTCAAAAAGGTCGTTTTTGTTCGGCAAGGCCTCGTCGATTGTGTTACGCATGCCGGGTTTCGGTTTTACTTTTTACTTTTGATTTTGCAATGAACAAAACCTACCTGATAACAGCTTCTCTTTTGGGTGCAATGGCAGTGGCCCTCGGCGCTTTTGGAGCACATGGGTTGAAACGCATTGTTGACGCAGACAGTGTGGCAGCATTTCAAACCGGGGTGCAGTACCAGATGTATCACACCTTCGCTTTATTGGCAACAACCATTCTTTTTGAGAAATTTCCTAACACATGGATCAAATGGGCTGGCGCATGCTTTATCACCGGCATCTTTCTGTTTTCCGGTTCCCTGTATTTGCTTACCGCGTTAAAAGCAGCTGACCAGGCTGGTTTGAAGGGCATCGGCATTATCACGCCGGTTGGCGGCTTATTTTTTATTGCTGGCTGGCTTTTTCTTTTTGCGGGGTTGACGAAAAAAAATTGATTAAAGCGGAAGCGTTAAGAGCGTAGTGGTTCCATGATCATTTTTGATCTGGTAGGTTCCGCCAATACCTTCCATCCGGCGGGCTATATTTTTCAGACCGTTTCCGAATTGGCGGATATTTTGCATATCAATGCCAATACCGTTGTCTGCTATTTTTATAACGAGATCTTTATGTATAAAGAAATCAATTTTTACCTCTTTCGCCTTTGAATGTTTCAGTGTATTATTCAACGTTTCTTTGATACATAAGAAAATATTCCTCCTTTTATCCCCTGTCAATTCCATGGGTTCAATTTTTTCAGGTGTGTCTACCGCGCATTGAACAGGTGTATTGTCAAAATATTCCAATGCGTAGGAACGAATATAGGAAACCAGATTGTCCATCGTGTCATTGCCACTGTTCATACTCCAGATGATCGCATTCATCTTATTCAAAACTTCATCAGCCGACTGTGATATTTTTTCTATCTCCACGGGAATCTCGTTTCTCATTTTATTACGTGCAATCTCGCTCATCAGCCGGATAGCCGTCATACCGGAACCCAGCTCATCATGCATGTCGGCCGAGATTCTTTCTCTTTCCTGTTGCTGGGCTTTGAATACGGCCAGCTCCTTTTCATATTCTTTCATCTGGTTTTCTGCTTTCAGGCGCTCAGTTTCACGGGCCTGGCTTATTAACTGTCTCCGGTTTTTATAACTGAGGGCGATAAGGAAAAATACAAGCTCAAGAAACAGCCCGAGTTCATAATAAAAAAGTGATGACTGCAAAATCAATGGTAATTGTTTGACGATCGACCTGTCCATGATGATCAGTTGAGAAAGCAGGGAAAAGACAAACAGGCATAAGTTTCCCCAAAACAGGTATCGCATCATCTTATCGCTCCACCACCGTACGCTATACACGAGGAAAATAATTGTCATTAGCAGCAGCAGCACTTTGGTGAGATTTTCAATCGTATTTTCTATGACAAAATTATCCGTCAGATAATGGAAGAACGTGTAGGTTACCATTGAAACGATCAGCATCGCAACTCCGGTATTATATAGCTTATGCAGGAACGCATACCTGTTTTTTGTTTCGAGATATTTTTGCATAAAAATCATATAGAAAATGATTCCTGTGCATTGCATAATGAAGTCCAGGTAGCTTTCCAGGAAATAACTCATCCTGCTTGAATGACCTGTAAAAACAGCCTTGGTTAATAGCATGGTTCCCAGGAAAAAGGCATAACCCGAATAATACAGGAACTCCTGGTTACCACCCTGCAAAAAATTAGCAATAGAAAAAAGGATCATCATCAGCAATAATCCACAAAACAAATAAGTCACAAGGTCATTGTCGTCCCGTAAGCTGCTCATGTTCGTTATAAATGACGCGAGGTATTCCGGGCTGACCAACCGGGGCCTCATCGTGTTGATATATGTTTTAATGAATCCAAGCTCTGCGACTATCGTCTGCGTATCATGCGCCGGCAGGGTAATAAGCCGATACCCGATACTATCTTTAACATGCGGAAGAACGGACGGCAATTCTTTCAGCGTATTGTCCCGCTCGTCGTATAATTTTATGAAACGATAATATAGGCCCGGATAGAAATAAACACTTACGGCAGAGTCAGCACTGTTATATAACCGGAATTTCAATGCTGCATTTTTCGTGACAAACTCGTTTGGCACACTCTTTTTATGTATAAGACCTGGCGTAAATGCCAGCGAAGGAGAATAAAATTCGGGGAGATCAGTCTTATTGTCAAAATACAAGGTACTCACCTCCTCATAAATGGGTCGCGTAAATTTTATGTTGCTGATGTCGACCGCCTTTTGGAGAATTGCCTGTTGCGCTTCCAAACAGATGGGAACCGAAAGAGAATAAACGGTGGCCAGGATAAATTGTGAACAGAGGGCTCTTTTCATGCAATTAGCTTGGTTTCAAATTTACTGCATCCGGTCTTGTCTTTCGATACGCCGGCGTACCACTTTATGGTAATTTTTCAGGACGCAATAATGCATCTATATTTCTGTTAATAGATAGGCTATTCTCCCTATTTAGAGACTTCCAAACTACATTATCTTTGTCACCATGTCCAGTAAGAAGAAAAAGACCACTTCAGGAAAATCCGGCAGTAAACCAAAGAAAACCGAATCAAAGGGATTTAAACAGGAAAAAACGGAGAGTATCGACTTTAAGGCGCTTGCCCGTGACGAACGCACCTGGAAGATCGTCGGTGCTGTTTCGTTACTGGTAGCCACCTTTCTTTTTGTAGCCTTTGTTTCCTATTTTTTTACCTGGAGCAATGACCAACCTGTAGTATTAAAGGGAAGTTCTATTCTTTTTGACAATACGATCAAAGTGAATAATCTTTTGGGTAAACTTGGCGCATTGGTCTCTCATTTTTTTATTTCTACGGCTTTTGGGGTTGCTTCGTTGCTCATCTGCACATTCTTTTTCGTAATTGGAGTAAATCTATTGTTTAGCCGGCGGGTTT
>WNFL01320850.1_pt2 | contig 12343 bp, 17 predicted proteins | sample 5400361 | NCBI WGS metagenome assembly WNFL01 (sample SAMN13153351, study PRJNA577476) | soil metagenome | isolation source: 40 cm soil on Douglas fir-dominated hillslope | place: USA:California | collected 2013-09-17
GACGACCTGGATCTCGTTCACCGGCGCGACCCTGCTACCCGATTATTCCTGGGCTGGATTGCGCAACTACACCGCCATGCTGGCGACCCGGAACTGGACCGTCGCGTTCGACAACCTGCTGCTCTACGGCACCTGCTTCGTGCTGCTCACCACCGCGCTCGGCTTTGTGCTCGCGGCCCTGCTCGACCAGCGGATCCGCGCCGAGAACGTGCTGCGGACCATCTTCCTGTACCCGATGGCGGTGTCGTTCGTGGTCACGGGCACGGTGTGGGCGTGGCTGCTCAATCCGCGGCTCGGCATCGAGAAGCTGGTGGTCGGCCTCGGCTGGACGGGCTTCAAGTTCGATTGGCTGGTCGACCGCGACATGGCGATCTACACGGTGGTGATCGCCGGTGCCTGGCAGGCCACCGGTTTCGCGATGGCGCTGTTCCTCGCCGGCATCCGCTCGGTCGACGGCGATCTCCTGAAGGCAGCCCAGATCGACGGTGCCGGGCCGTGGCGGATCTACCGCCGCATCGTCCTGCCCGCGATCGCGCCGATCGCCATCGCGGTGCTCGTGATCCTGCTCCAGTTCGCGATCAAGACGTTCGACCTCGTGCGCGCGTTGACCGGCGGCGGACCCGGCATCGCGACGCAGCTGCCGACCCTCGTCGTGTACGACTTTATGTTCCAGCGCGGCCTGCTGGCGCGGGGCTCGGCCGCCGCGGTGCTTATGCTCCTCACCCTGCTCGCGGTCCTGCTGCCTTATTTCGTCTACGCGCGCTGGCGCCGACGCAAGGACGCCGCTGCCAATGGTTAGGCTTTCTATCGTCATTGCGAGCGAAGCGAAGCAATCCAGGGGAGGTGCTGCTTCTGAGGCCCATGGATTGCGTCGTCGCTGCGCTCCTCGCAATGACGGTTGGGTGAGATCGTGAGCGCACATCCAAACCTTGCCCGCTGGCTGATCTATGCCGTGCTGATCGGGTTCGCGGGCTACACGCTGGTGCCGCTGGTGGTCGTGATCCTGACCTCGCTCCGGAGCGCGACCGAGATCGGCCAGGTCGGCGTGATCGGCTGGCCGCGCGACTGGACGATCGGCAATTACGCCGAGGCGTGGAGCGGCTATTGCATCGCCCAGACGTGCCAGGGCATCCGGCCCTATCTGATCAACTCGCTCGTGATGGTCGTGCCCGCGACCATCCTGTCGACCCTGTTGGGCGCGGTCGCGGGCTACTCGATCGCGCTGTGGCGCTTCCGCGGCGACAATTGGCTGTTCGGGCTCATGACCCTCGGCGTGTTCCTGCCCGAGCAGATGAAGCTGGTCCCGTGGGTGATCGTGCTGCGCGACCTCGGGCTGATGAACACGATCGCCGGGCTGGTCATGATCCACGTCGTCCAGGGCCTGAGCTTCGCCACCCTGTTCTGCCGCAACTATTACGTCGCGATCCCGCAGGACCTGCTGAAGGCCGCCAAGATCGTATTTCCGCATCTTCTGGCGCATCGTGCTGCCGCTGTCGCCGCCGATCCTGATCGTCACGGTGATCTGGCAGTTCACCGGCATCTGGAACGAGTTCCTGTACGGCGTGACGTTCACGACCGGCACCCAGCAGCCCGTGACCGCGGCGCTGATCGCGCTGTCGGCCAGTGTCGCGGAGGCGCCGCAATACGGCGTCCAGAGCGCCGCCGTGTTGTTGGCCGCGCTGCCGACGCTGCTCGTGTACCTGTTCGGCGGCAAGTATTTCTTGCGCGGCCTGACGGCGGGAGCGGTCAAGTAGATGGCGGCGCTGCGCATCAAGGGCCTGTGGAAGCGCTTCGGCGCCCAGGACGTGCTCAAGGGCATCGACCTCGAGATCGACAGCGGCGAGTTCACCGTGCTGGTCGGGCCGTCGGGCTGCGGCAAGTCGACCCTGCTGAACATCATCGCCGGGCTCGAGCGCCCGGGCAGCGGCACGGTCGAGATCGGCGATCGCGTGGTCAACGACGTGCCGCCGAAGGACCGCGACATCGCCATGGTGTTCCAGTCCTACGCCCTCTACCCGTCGATGACCGTGCGCCAGAACATCACCTTCGGCATGGAATGCCGCGGCGTCGCCAAGGCACAGCAGGACGAGGCCGTCGCGCGGGTCGCCAAATTCCTGCAGATCGAGGCGCTGCTCGGCCGGCGCCCGGCGCAGCTGTCGGGCGGCCAGCGTCAGCGCGTCGCCATGGGGCGGGCGCTGGTGCGGGATCCGCTGCTGTTCCTGTTCGACGAGCCGCTCAGCAACCTCGACGCCAAACTCCGGGTCGAGATGCGCATGGAGATCAAGCAGCTGCACCAGCGCCTGGGCTCGACCACCATGGTCTACGTCACCCACGACCAGATCGAGGCCATGACGTTGGCGAGCCGCATTGCGGTCATGCACCAGGGCGAGGTCCAGCAGTTCGCCGATCCCGACACGGTCTACAACCGGCCGGCCAACCTGTTCGTCGCGCGCTTCATGGGCGCACCGCCGATGAACACCGTGCCGGCGCGCCTGGTACGCGCCGATGGAGGACTCAACGGGGGCCTCGCGGCGGTGATCGGTGCCGGCCGCCCCGACGAAGTGCGCGTGCCGCTGGCCAACGGCTCCTCGGCATTCGCCCCGAATGCATCGCCGAGGCGAACCGCCGGTTCGGCGATGACCGCGCGTCGCTCGCCGTCGAGGCGCCGGTGGCACTCGTCGAGCCGACCGGCGCCGAGACCGTCGTGCTGATGGAGCTCGGCGGCGAGCGCGTGCTCGGGCGGGTCGCGCCCGACGTCCGCCTGACCGTCGGGGCGCGGGCCCGCTTCACGCTCGACACCCGCAAGACCTGTCTGTTCGATCCCGCGACGGAGCGCCTGATCCCGTGACCTATACCCAGTACGCCAGCTTGAAGGACAAGACCGTCATCATCACCGGCGGCGCCAGCGGCATCGGCGAGGCGTTCGTGCGCGCCTTCGCCCACAACGGCGCGCGCGTGGCGTTTCTCGACCTCCAGCGCGACGTCGGCGAGGCGCTCGCAAAAGACGTCGGCGCGCGCTTCGTGGCGTGCGATTTGACCGACGTTGCGGCGCTGCAGCGGGCGCTCGGCGAGGTCCAGCAGGCGCTCGGGCCTGCCGCCGTGCTGGTCAACAACGCCGCCAACGACCAGCGCCAGGAGTTCGAGCAGGTCACGGAAAAAGACTTCGACTGGATGATCGCGGTCAACCTGCGCCACGTGTACTTCGCGGCGCAGGCGGTGGTGCCGCAGATGCGTGCGCGGGGCGGCGGCTCGATCATCAATATGTCGTCGGTCGCCTGGATGCGCGGCATCGAGGCTCTGGAGGCCTACACGGCCGCCAAGGCGGCGATCGTCGGCTTCACGAACTCGCTGGCCCAGCGCGTCGGCCGCGACCGCATCCGCGTCAACGCGATCGCGCCGGGCATGGTGCTGACCGACCGGCAGCTCAAATTGTGGTTCCAGGACGAGAGCAAGATCGCCGCCGGCCTGGCGCGCCAGTGCCTGCCCGATCGCCTGCTGCCACCGGAGATCGCCAACATGGCGCTGTTCCTGGCCGCCGACGACAGCCGGATGGTCACCAAGCAGTGCTTTTCCGTGAACGCCGGGATTTATTGAGGGCGCGATGGCGCGCGGGCACCCGCCGCAAAACCCCGAGACCGACACCGAGGAGGAACCCGGCGGGTGGCAAGGGTTGCGCAACACCCTGCTCGCCGTGGCGATCGCGGTCGCGTTGTTCCTGGCCAGCTGGTTCGCGCTCGACTTGCAGCCGTTGTCCGAGCGCGAGCGCTCCGAGCTGCTCGAGTACACGGTCCTGGTTCCGGCCCTGCTCGAGCTGTGTGCCGAGCGCGCGGATGCCGACGCCTCGGAGCTGCGCCGGGCGTCGGCGCGGACCGCCAATCTGTTTCAGACGGCGCGGGACCGCAGCGCCGCGGGCCTGATCGCCGTTCCGGCGGGCAGCACGATGGCCGCGGAGCTCGATCGCCGGACGGTCGACGCCGCCACCCATGCCCGGGAGGAATTCGGCCCGACGCGAAGCCCGGCCCAATGGCGCGAGCTGTGCGCCGCGCTGCTGGCCGATTTCCGCTCGGAGGAAACGGCCTGGGCGCGGCTGCAGGAGAAATACCCGCGGCAACTCCGCAAGCTCGATGTGACCCGCTGACCGTAGGTCAGCCCTCGAGCCCGCTGACTGAGGTCAGCCGAACAGGTGGCACGCCACCTGGCGGTCGGCGTGCGGGCGCAGCGCCGGTGCGTCGCTGGCGCAGCGCGGCATGACCATCGGGCAGCGCGGGTGGAAGCGGCAGCCGCCCGGCGGGTTGAGCGGGCTCGGCACCTCGCCGCCCAGGATGACCTCTTCGGTCGCGTCCTCGGGGTCGCTCGGCAGCGCGGCGGCGAACAACGCCTGGGCATAGGGATGCGTCGGCCGGCGCGCGATCGCCTCGGCGGCGCCGATCTCGACGATCTTGCCCAGATACATCACCGCGATGCGGTGGCTCATGTGCGCCACCGCCGCGAGGTCGTGGGCGATGAACACATAGGCGAGCTTCAGCCGGTCTTGCAGCTCGACCAGCAGGTTGAGGATCTGCGCGCGGATCGACACGTCGAGCGCCGACACGGGCTCGTCGAGCACCACCAGCTTGGGCGCCAGCGCGAGCGCGCGCGCGATCGCGATGCGCTGGCGCTGACCGCCCGAGAACTCGTGCGGGAACAGGTCGATGGCGCGCGGCGGCAACCCGACCAGGTCGAGCAGCTCGCGCACCCGCTCGGTCACCTGGGCGCGGGTGCGCCGCTCGTTGACCACGATCGGCTCGGCGATGATCGCGCCGACCCGGCGCCGTGGGTTGAGCGAGGCGTAGGGGTCCTGGAACACCGCCTGGACGTTGCGGCGGTAGTAGCGCCGGCCATCGGCGTCGAGCGACGTCAGCTCGCGGCCCTCAAAGCTCAGGCGGCCGCCGGTCGGCGTCTCGAGCCCGAGCACCAGCTTGCCCGTCGTGGTCTTGCCGCAGCCCGACTCGCCGACGATGCCCAGCGTCTGGCCGGCCTCGACCGTGAACGAGACGTCGTCGACCGCACGCACCAGCGGGCGCTCGCGCGCCAGCCATCCGGTCTGGGTGGCGAAATGCTTGGTCAGGCCCTCGGCGGCCAGCAGGATCTCAGGCATGGGGGCCTCCTGGGGCGACCAGCCAGCAGCGTGCGCTTTGGTCGGGCGCGATCTGGACCTCGGGCGGCGCCTCGACGGCGCAGCGCGGCAGCGCGTGCGGACAGCGCGGATGGAAGGCGCAGCCGGCCGGCATCGCCGCGGCGTCGGGCGGCTGGCCGTCGATCGCCGTCAGACGCCGCCGCGCCGCGCCGACCGACGGCACCGAGCCGAGCAGTGCCTGGGTGTAGGGGTGCGCCGGCGTGCGCCAGATGCGCTTCGTCGGGCCGGTCTCGACGATGCGGCCGGCATACATGATCGCGACGCGCTCGCACATCTTGGCGACGATGCCGAGGTCGTGGGTGACGAAGATCATCGCCAAATCGTGCTTGGCCTGGAGCTCGCGCAGCAGCCGCAGATATTGCGCCTGGATCGTGACGTCGAGGCTGGTGGTCGGCTCGTCGGCGATCAGCACGCGGGGCGGGGCGGCGATCGCCATCGCGCCGACCGCGCGCTGGCGCATGCCGCCCGACATCTGGCGGGGGCGGAAATGCCGACCGCGGCCAACAGCGCGGTGGCTCGGGCGCGCAGCGCCGAGCCCGTCAGGCCCTGGTGCAGCGCGACTGGCTCCTCGACCTGCATCCCGATGGTGAACACCGGGTTGAGCGACGACATCGGGTCCTGGAGGATCATCGCGATCTGCTTGCCGCGGATCTGCGTCATCGCGGCATCGGGCAGCGCCTGCAGGTCCTCGCCTGCGAGCAGCACCCGGCCGCCGGCGCGCTGCGCCGCCTTCGGGATCAGGCGCAGGATCGACAGGCAGGTCATCGACTTGCCCGAGCCCGACTCGCCGACCAGGCCGAGCGTCTCGCCGGCATCGACCGCGAACGACACCTGGTCGACCGCGCGCACCGTGCCCCAGCGCGTCACGATGTGGGTCGACAAGTTTTCGACCTGAAGCAGCGGTGTCGCCATCAGATCTGGCGCAGCTTCGGGTCGAGGCGGTCGCGCAGCCAGTCGCCGAGCAGATTGAAGCTCAGCACCACCAGCAGGATCGCCAGGCCGGGGAAGAACGACACCCACCACGCGGTGGTGAGGAACTCGCGGCCCTCGGCGACCATCGAGCCCCAGGCGGGCGTCGGCGGCGGGATGCCGGGGGGTCGGCTAGCCGGCATGGCGGATCCGCGGATCGATCAGCACGTAGAGCGCGTCGACCGCCAGGTTGGCGACGGTGACGATCAGGGCTGCGACCAGCACGACCGCCTGGATGACCGGGAAGTCGCGCTCCATCAGGCTCAGGGCCTCGCCGCGGATCACCCGGGCGTAGCGCGCCCACAGGATCGCGGCGATCGCGATTACGACGTTCTGGAAGCTCGGCCCGACGGTGACGGCCAGGATCAGGGCCAGGAGGATGATCGGGATCGACAGCGTGGCGTCGGTGAGCTGCATGAGCACGGCGTCGACCCGGCCGCGGAAATAGGCCGCCGCCAGGCCGACCGCGACGCCGACGAAGGTCGCGACCACGACCGTGACGACGCCGGCGGTCAGGGACACGCGCGCGCCGTAGATGATGCGGGTCAGCAGGTCGCGGCCCAGCCGGTCGGTGCCCAGCAGGTTGGCCCAGCGGCCACCGTCGAGCCACACCGGCGGCTTGAAGCCGAAGCGCAGCGACTGGCGGAACGGATCGCCGGGCGCGACCCATTCGGCGAACACGGCGGCGAGCACGACCGCGACCAGGATGGCGAGCGGCACGATCGGCGGTCCGGCGACGCGGCCTGCGCGTCGGCGCGGCCACAGGCGAGCCAGCATGCCGACCGGAATTTCCGTCACGCGGTCCCCCCTCCCCTCCCCCGCAAGGGGGGAGGGGGTGAGATCGCGTGGGTGGCCATGGTTCCGGTTGCACCATGCGCCCCCTCCCCCCTTGCGGGGGAGGGTTGGGGAGGGGGGTCGGCTAGCCGGCATGGCGGATCCGCGGGTCGATCAGCACGTAGAGCGCGTCGACCGCCAGGTTGGCGACGGTGACGATCAGGGCTGCGACCAGCACGACCGCCTGGATGACCGGGAAATCGCGCGTCGTGATCGCCTCGTAGGCCAGCCGCCCCATGCCCGGCCAGGCGAACACGGTCTCGACCACGATCGCGTTGGCGACCAGGATGGCGAAATACATGCCCATGAAGGTGACGACCGGCACCAGCGCGTTCTTGAGCGCGTGCCGCCAGATCACCGCGCGCTCGCGCACGCCCTTGAGCCGCGCCAGCTTGACGAACTCGGCATCGAGCATCTCGATCATGCTCGAGCGCAGCAGCCGCATCATGCCGGCGACCACGAACCAGCCGAGCGTGAAGCCGGGTAGGATGTAGTGGTCGAGCCCGCCGATGTCGCCGGGCGGAAACCATTGCAGCCGGCCGGCCAGCAGTTCGATCAGCACCACGCCCAGCCAAAAGGTCGGCAGCGACTGGCCCAGGATCGCGATCACCTGGGCGACGCGGTCGATCATCGTGTCCTTGTGCGCGGCCGCCAGCACGCCAAGGGGAAACGCGAGCAGGATCGCCACCGTCATGGCGAAGCCGGCGAGCCGCATCGAATTGGGCAGGCGCTCGGCGATCAGCTCGTTGACCGGCTGGCGGTGGTACAGCGAGATGCCGAAATCGCCGCGCGCGACCTGAGAGACGAAACGCCCGTATTGGACGGCGCGATCCTGCGCGCTCGCCTCGGGCGGCAGGATCAGGGTCAGGGGATCGCCGGTCGCGCGCGCCAGCAGGAAGATCACCACCGACAGGATGGCGAGCGTCAGCAGCGCGCGCACGACCCGCTGGACCAGGAACCGGCGCATTCCTTGGCTAGACCGCGCTCATCTGAATGTGGATCACAGCTCTCTCCATCGTCATCCCCGCGAAAGCGGGGATCCAGGCGTCGCCTGTTCGGCGTCGCGGCGCGTGGCCCCTGGATGCCCGCACGAGCGGGCATGACGGGTGAGGGTAGCGATTCAAGTTGGGCCGATCATTCCCTAGTTGGTCGCGCCGGCGGTCAGCTGGTCGAGGTTCAGATCGTACATGACCGTGCCGGGATTCCAGCCCGCCAGCTTCTTCGACACCGCGTACGGCGTGTGCACGTTGACCAGGCCGATGCCGAGGCTCTCGCTGCGCAGCCGCGCGTACATCTTGCGCATGAGGTCGTTGACCTTGGCCTCCTCGGTCTGGCCGGGGATCGCCTTGAGGATCGCCTCGAGCTCCGGATCGTGCATGGTCGCGGTGTTCTCGGCCGGGTTGCCGTACTTGTCGATGATCGCGTAGGCGCCGATCCAGTTGCGGTTGGCGACGTTGTAGTAGCCGATCGCGCCGGGCGCGGAACGCTCGACCCAGGCCTTGCGGAACGCCGGATAATCGACCGGCACCAGCTTGGTCTTGATGCCGATCACCTCCCAGTAGCCGGCGATCGCCTCGGCCATCGCCTGGCCCTCCGACAAGCCGGGCAGGCGGTAGGAATAGAGCTGCAGCTCCAACCCGGCGCCGAAACCGGCGTCGGCCAGCAGCTTCTTCGCCGCCTTGGGGTCGAACTTGTACGGCATGTCGTCGGTCTGCTTGAAGCCAACCTCGGGATACGACCACGACATGCCGAACGGGATCGGGTTGGGCGTCGCCATGCCGTTGAAGATCGTCTCGGCGAGCTCCTGGCGGTCGATCGCCATGTTGATCGCCTCGCGCACGCGCTTGTCGTCGAGCGGCTTGCCCTTGTAGGTCTCGATGAACCAGAAAATGATCTCGGCGTCGTCCTTGCGCAGCACGACCGGGAAGCCGTCCTTCTCGACCTCCTTCGCGCGCTCGCGCGACACGTCGATCATGTCGGCCTTGCCCTGGCGCAGCATGGCGATGCGCGTGGTCTCTTCGGGCACCAAGCGGAACCACATCGTCTTGTAGCGGGGCGTGCCCTGGCGCCAGTGCTTGTCGACCGCCTCGAGCTTGAGGAACGAGCCGGCGGTGCGCTGCACGAACTTGTACGGTCCGGTGCCGATCGGATGGCTGAGGAAGCCGTCATCGCCCTTGGCCTCGAGATACTTCTTGGACAGGACCATGCCCTCGCTCGACAGCGACCGCGACAGATACGCCGCGATGATCAAGGTCGGCTGCTTGGTCACCACCACGACCTTGTCGGGCGCCGGCGTCTCGATGTCCTTGATGAGCTCGCGCAGCGGCCCGGCATAGCCCGTGATCGAGCGCTTGCCGATGTTGCGCAGGATCGAGAACTTGACGTCCTCCGCGGTCAGCGGCGAGCCGTCGTGGAACGTGACGCCCGCGCGCAGCACGAAGGTCCAGCGCGTCTTGTCGGCCGAAACCTCCCAGTCGCGCGCCAGGCCGTTGTCCTTCGACAGGGTGCCGTCGGCGTTGCAGCCGACCAGGTAGTCGAAGATCTGGTCGAGGTAGAACTTGACGATCTGGCCGCCGAGCATCGGGTCGAGGGTCTCGCTCGCCAGGCTCGACAGCGCGATCGTGAGCTCGCCCTCCGATTTTTGCTGCGCGGGCGCGGGCGCCGGTGAGAGGCCGACCGCCAGAGCGAGCGCGGCAAACAGCGCCGTCATCAGCCGTGACATGCTCCAACCTCCCTGGGCGCCTCGATGTTTGTGTCGGCCCGCCGCCGCCCGTGCGGCGCGCCGTTGGTCGGGTCGCCCGTTAGCCGCGAAATTGGCGCCGATCGCCGGCGCGCAGCCACAGGCGCACCAGATGGCGCCGCCGCTCGGGCTCGGCGTGATCCTCGTACGGCATGCGGCCGTGGACGATCACGCGGTTGTTGAGGATCTGGATCTGGCCGCGCTCGAGCGCGAAGTCGAGGCGATTCTCCGGCGCGCTCAGGAAGCCGTCGAGCGCCTGGACGGCCTCGACGCCCAGCGGATCGAGCGTCTGCCCGGTCTTCTCATAGCCGCGGAAGATGTGGCGCGCGTTGAAGCGCGTGCGCACGCCGTGCGGCTCGCGCGCGAACACCGGCCGGACGTTGGTCGCGGCGGCGTCGGCCGCCTGGTAGCGCTGGTGGTCGCGATAGAACGGCGCGTAGAGCCGCTGCAGCAGATCGGGCCGAGTGGCGCGCAAGTGGTTGTGCGCCGCCAGGCTGCTCGAGGCGATGCTGGTGCCGCCGGCCTTTGCGGTATTGACGCACATCAGGCTGATGTAGTTGGGCGGCGCCTCGCCCATCGAGCTGTCGTTGTGCATCTCGAGCCCGACCGGGGTGGCGGCGCCGCGCGTGTCCGCGTCGTAGGCGCCGCCGTCGTGGCGGACGTCGAAGATCATCGTGCCCTTCCACTCCTGGGCGACCGGCGGCTCGAGCAGCGTGCCGAGCAGCCAATAGAGATCGACCGCCTCGGCGGGACTCATGGTGTCGAGCGGCAGGCGGTCGAGCACGACCAGGCCGGGGCCGGTATCGAGCCGCGCGCGCACGGTCTCGATCCAGCGCCGGCAGGCCTCCAGCGCGAACTGCTCGGGCACCAGCACCAGGGTCGGCACCGGGGCGGCGCGCAGCTCGGCCAGCACGCCGTCGAGCTCGGCCAGGCAGTCTTGCGGAATGGTCAGGAGATAGCGCTCGCGCGCCAGGGTCGGGCCGCGCCAGGCGCGATCCTCGGGAATTGGCTGGTCCCACACAGCGGGCCGTTGATCGACCGCAACAACCATCGCGCGGCGTCTCCGAAAAACGCGGCTCAGGATGCGCCGCCGGTGCTGTGGCGGGCAATTGCCAAAACCGCGCAGCGCCGCGGTCGCGCGGGTGGGTTAGCGGTCGGCCTGACCGGGTCGAACGGCGCCGGCGCCGGGTCGCCGGGCTTGCGGTCCTTGCCGATCGCCGAGAAGAAATCCTCGAGGCCGGGCGGCGACATCGTCCAGGTGAACTTCAGGTCCTGGGTGCCGGTGTTGATGATCTTGTGCTTCAGCAGCGGCGTCGCATAGATGGTCGTGCCGGGCACGAAGTCGTGCGCCGTGCCCTCGACCTCGACCACGCCCTGGCCCTCGAAGCAGAACAGGATCTCCTCCTGGCGCTCGTGCGAATGCTCGGGCACGAAGCCCCCCGGCGGCACGACCTGGATGCCCATCGCCAGGGTGTCCTTGCCGCCGCGGCGCGGGCTGACCTTGACCACGACATAGCCGTTGGCCGGCCGCGGCCGCCAGTAGCTCTCGCCCTCGTCGGGCTGCACGGCGTGGATGTTTTTGTCGGTCATGGCGGGATCCTCCGCTCGCTAGCTAAAGCGGCGGGTCGTCGCGGCGCAAGAGCCGCGCGCTCGCGACGTGGGCGAAGCGCAGCATCAGGTGCTTGCGCCGCGCCGCCGGCAGCGGGCTCGGCGGCGCCTCGCGCAGCACGTGGGCCTCGTAGGCGTCGGCGACCATCAGGCCGACCTCGGCGGGCAGCCGCGCCTGGGGGAAGTCGGGCGCCACCGCGAAGGCGAACCGGTCGCAGAATTCGAGATAGTCCTGCCATTTGCGGTCGGACCGAAAATCCGCGACCGAACTCTTGATCTCGACCACCAGGATCTCGCCGCGTCGGTCGATCGCCATGACGTCGACCCGGCGGCCGGTCGCGAGCGTGACCTCGGTCAGGGTGGCGTAGCCGGCTTCGGCCAGGGTCCGGCACACGCCGCGGCAGATCGCGGCCGCGCCGGCCAGCAAATCGGCGGGCACCGGGGGGCTCGGCGGCTCGGCGAGGCCGGCGGAAACCGGGATCGGGTCGACCATGGTTCCCATTATGTTCTCAGGCCGGGGTCGAGCGCAAGTTGCGGGGATACATCAAGGTCGTCTCATAAGCGTCTGAGATATTTACAAGCTAATGGGAACACGCTACGGTCCTTCGCAGAAACGCGAAGGGACGAGAAGTCGGGTGAACGAGATGCACGAGCAAGAAACCGCGGATCTGGCCATCCTGCTCGACGCCATGGCGGCGGTCGTCGGCGAGGTCTCCAAGGTCTACCAGGCGGTCAAGCGGGCGACCGAGACCGGCGACGAGCGCGATTTCTACCAGGCGATGGGCGCGTTCGACGGCCTGCCGGGCTGGCAGAAGCAGCGCATCCAGACGGTCGCCACCAGCCGCGCCGAGGAATTGCTCGACCTCGTGCTCGAGCCCGCCTAGCGAAATAGCCCCCGCGCCGTCAGGCGCAAAAAAGGACGATTATCCCTTTCCCATAATAGCCCCTACGGGTGGCAAGGCGCCGGTGACAGGTCGGCGCGGGCGGAGGCGTGAATGGACGCCCCGTCGGAATTC
>WNFL01426087.1_pt2 | contig 12341 bp, 10 predicted proteins | sample 5400361 | NCBI WGS metagenome assembly WNFL01 (sample SAMN13153351, study PRJNA577476) | soil metagenome | isolation source: 40 cm soil on Douglas fir-dominated hillslope | place: USA:California | collected 2013-09-17
TGATAATGGCAACGGCCGTTTTCTGGACCCCCCGTTCAAGGATTTGTCGATCGGCTGTGAAAACTGTCACGGCCCGGGCGCATCACACGTCTTGGAGATGCGAGAGATTGGACCCAGTCCGGATGGCGCCAGTCGCTCTATCGTGAATCCTTCAAAACTTCCTTCCTGGGTTGCTGACAATATCTGCGTGTCGTGTCACCAAACTGGAGATGCCCGGGTGTTAGAACCGGGAAGGAATTACCAGGATTTTCGGCCGGGCTCAGCACTCGACGACACGATCGCAATTCTCATGGTTCCACCGCGCCGCGATTCTCCTCCTCAGAATGATCTTCTCCAGCATTATTTCTCGATGATTCTGAGCAAGTGCTACGAAAAAAGCGAACGTAAACTCAGTTGCATCACGTGCCATGACCCTCACGTCCAGCCCGCTAAACAAGAAGCCTCGATGTATTTTCGTTTGAAATGCCTCACATGCCATACGGAAAAAAGTTGCGCAGTTCCGCTGACGATTCGCCAACGGAAGAATCCGCCCGACGACTGTTCCGGATGTCACATGCCAAAGCGGGAGGTAAAAGAGATTTCGCATTCCATGCTTACAAACCATCGAATCATCAGGGAGTCTGGTGAGCCTTTCCCTGACCGCGCATTCCACATGACAACGCCTGCGCTCCCCGATCTGGTTCATCTGAGCGCGATCCCCGGCCAGAAAGACGTGCCTCTGCCCTCCATCACACTTCTTCAGGCATACGGTCAATTAATAAGCGCTCATCCCGAATATCGAGAGCGCTATTTCGCTCTGGCGGAAAAGCTTCGAAGGTCTGCACCGGAAGATATCTCGGTGCTGGAAGCGCTTGCCTACAGCGCCCTTCAAAATAAAAGTAATGAGGGAACCGCCGAAGCCATTGAATATTTGAATCGCGCCATTGATGCAGGCTCTACGTCTCCCGCGGATTTCGAGCAATGTGGCGGCCTGCTCATAAGTGCCGGCCGTCTGCCAGCAGCCGCGGACCTGTTGCAGCGAGGAATAGAAATAATTCCTCATGATGGGGAACTTTACCGTTTGTTAGGGGCTTCTTATTTGTCGCAGAACAAGATACGCGAAGCGAGTGAGGTCCTCAAACATGCCAGCGAGATTTTTCCGGAAAACCTAGCGATTCGGGCATTACTGAGGGAATCGCAGAACGCAACTCGGAAAAACTGAAATACGATGGTATGAAATTCGCGAAATATGATTGCAACTCGCCTCTCAAGATCGCGGGACTGTCGGTGGTGAATGGCTCAGCTGGGTAACGAGGGAGATTTCTCGTACGACCCGGTTCCAGCCGGTTCCAAATCGGGGTGCGCGAATCCCATCGCCGATGAAATCGCGCGTGCTGCATTCATAACTGCTGCCGCAAGTGCAGGTACCTGGGCGGGACTAATTCTCGTCACCGGTCCCGAAACGCTAACCGCTGCGACGACCTCTCGATTTGCGCCCAAGACTGGCGCGCTAACACAACGTGCGCCAAGAGTTGTCTCCTCGTCATCGACGGCGTATCCCTGGTTGCGAATAATTCCCAGTTCCTGACGGAATTGCACAAGATTCATAATGGTTTTTGGCGTGAGAGGTTGAAATTGTATATTAGCGAGTATTCTGTCTTTTTGTTCTTCCGGCAGAAACGCGGCAAGTGCTTTGCCTAAAGCTGTGGCATGCAGAGAACGGCGAGTGCCCACTCTAGAAGAAAGCCGAAACTCATGTGGGCTTTCTATAACTTCGATGTACAGCACGCTTCCTTGGTCCAAGGTGCCTAGATTTACCGTTTCCCTTGTCGATTTCCATATTTCCCACAAGATCGGGCGCGCTACCGCTTGAAGTGTGACACGGTTGTCGGCCCGCGAGCTGAGATGAGAGAACTTCGGCCCGATCAGATAGGCTCCTGTTTCAGTTCGAATTAAATACCCGTCTCTTTCGAGGTGCTTGAGAAAACGATGGGCAGTGCTCTTGTGGACACCGGTGATGTCGCAGATAGGTTTCAATGTCAATCCCGACGAGGAGCCTTGAATGGCTTCCAGAATTCTAAATACTTTTGAAATTACGCCCACAGGCACTGGTAGACTCTCCCGTCGTTCTATTTGAACAAACCACTGAAATCTTTGTTAACTTAAGGATTTTCCCGCCAGGCTGCTTTCCGTACTATGAGCAACCTTCATTCGCCGCTTAACGGAACTCAGACCATATTCCGTATTGCATAAGATAGCATTTCGCATTGTAAAACAAGTCCGCCCCCCAGTGTGTAGCCGCCAAAGCATTTTTGCAGCCAAGTCCGTGCAATTTGTTCAATCGCCATTCCGATTGGCACTGCTGGAGCAAATAGAAGCATACCACATATTGGAACGATGTTCAAGTGTATGAAACTTTTTACTTGACACTATTTGATATTGCTGTTACAGAACGTCCATTGTTTTGGTCTTTAGCGTCTTCGGGGTGGAGTTCCTGCCAAATAGGCAGCTCCAAACAACATGCTTGGCCGGTTGACACGGACTGAAGCACCTTGCTCGTTCGGCTTCAAAGGAGCAGCAACGATGACATTCCTTTGTTTTGGTACGGCTCTAAATCGTTGGTCCCACGGGGTAGGACTCCTGCTGTTGTTTGTTGTTTGCGCTTCGCTGCCGGGAACTGCCCGCGGTCAAGCGAGTTCCGCGATCAAGGGCACGGTGTACGACGCCTCCGGTGGAATTGTGCCCGGTGCCGCCGTGGTACTGCACAATACGGCGACCAATCTGGACCGAACTACCTCGAGCAATGAGGCTGGTGCTTACGTCATTCCGGACATTCAGCCTGGGGACTACAATCTCAAAATCAGTAAGGAAGGTTTCAAGACTGTCGTCCAGGCTGGAATCTCCCTTTCCGTCAATCAAACCGCGACGTTCGACGTGACATTGTCAACAGGATCTATCTCCGACAGCGTCACGGTAACGGCCGAAGCATTGACCCTAGAGGCTTCCACAGCGGAGTTAGGCGTAGCAGTCGTCAAGCAACAAGTGAATGATTTGCCTTTGAATGGGCGTAATTTCACGCAATTGCTCAATCTGACGCCAGGAGTTAGCACAATTAACGTTGCCCAGAATTCCACGACCGGCGGTGGGATCTGGTCAAATCCTGTGGGCACGTTTTCCTACCCGTCGATCAATGGCCAAACAAATCGCAGCAATCTCTACTTGCTCGACGGATTAAATAATCAGGGCTCCTTTGGAAGTACCTATGCCGTGGCGCCCATTATCGACGCAATCCAGGAGTTTAAGGTTCAATCACACAACGACGACACATCTTTCGGCGGTGCTCTGGGTGGAATAGTTAACGTGGTTTCAAAGTCCGGCACGTCGCAATACCACGCGACCCTGTGGGAGTTCGTACGTAACACCACATTCGATGCGCGAAACCCGTTTCTTGCCGCAGTAACTCCATTTCAACAAAACCAGTTTGGCGTCGCTGGAGGAGGTCCGCTCTTCATACCGTGGCACCACTCCGGAGCACCAAAGACGTTCTTCTTCGTGGCCTACGAGGGCTTCCGGCTACACACCGCCGCATCCAATTTATACAATGTGCCCACTACTGCGGAGCTCGGTGGCGATCTTACGACCGTCGGCGGATTGCCGTTTGCGGGCCAGATCTATAATCCGTACAGTATCGCTCCCAATGCGAGCAGCCCCACAGGATTCTCCAATTCACCGTTTCTATGCGTAGGAGGTAATCCATCGCCTAACGTGAATGGGATTCAATCGACCGGCACGCCCTGCAACAAGATTCCCACCAACTTGCTGGATCCAAACATGATCGGATATGCCACGAAACTTTTCCCCGAGCCAAACCGAAGCGCTACGGCAGTCTCCCCATTTAATGCGGTAGACACGACCAAATCCGTCGTCCGGCAGGATGAGTTCAGCGCCCGACTTGATCATCAGATCACTAACAACGACAACATTTTCGGCCGCTGGAGCCAATTCAGGCAGCCGGTAGTGGGTTCCGGCGGATTTGCCGGCCTCTCACACTTTCAAATCACGAACGGATACAACGTCGGCGTGGAATATATCCACACATTCTCCAGCAGCGCCGTGCTGGAGACCCACTTCGGGCGCGTGCTACTTAACATCTCCCAAGGCTCCGGCTACTCGAAAGCCGCGGGCGCCACCGGCACCGATTTAGGATTTTCCCCAAATTTCGCGAGCGGCTTCATCGGGGGTGTTGACCTGATTCCGAACATCACCATAAACGGTTTTATCGGAAACATCGATCCAAGCGCGCACGGCGCCTCGCATACTGACCAGACGCAAGGCACAAACATCTGGGAGTTTGGCGGAAACTTTACCAAGACCCACGGACATCACACCTTCAAGGTGGGCGCGGATTTTGCCAGCAACAATGCCAACGCTCTATATCTGAATGCCTCCGAAGTATTTTCTTCGGCAAATACAGATAACGTGGCCGCTACGGGTACGGCAGGGAACTCACTGGCTTCCTTCCTACTGGGTGTCCCCAACAGCTTTAAGCGGCGTAACGTCAAAGAAACGGAGCATGGTGGGTGGGTTGACGGCGCCTATTTCTCGGACTCCTGGAGAGTGACCAACAAACTGACGATCAACTTCGGCGTTCGATATGACGTAACGCTGATGCCCATCTATGGCAGCATAAAAGACGGGAACGGCTATACCGGAGACTTAAACTTCAACAATGGCACATACGTACTGACTGCTTTGCCGCCTGTGTGCGACCCAGTCAATCCCGTACCTCCTTGCATCCCGTTCGGTATTGGACCGGGAGGTACGAACCCCCAGCCAGGGCAGAGCTACCTGCCCGCAAACGTAGTAGTTACTCCTCACGGCAATGGGGCCATCTTTCAAAATGATCTGACTAACTTCCAGCCGAGGCTCGGATTCGCATACCAGTTGGCGCGCAATACCGTTTTACGAGCTTCTTATGGCAGATTCTACGATAACTGGGCCGCGGTCACGCAAAGTGCTCAGAACTATGAAGGATCATGGCCGGATACCGGGCAACTCGGCGCAGCTTTGAACCCGGTAAACGCACCACCGACGCCGGGCTTGGCGGAGGCGCCGACCGGCACGGGTCCAGCGATTGCAGGCCCAAGCCCATTCACCGGTTTTAACTGGTATGCCGATCCACACATGCAGCGGCCCTACGCGGACCAGTTTAATTTTGGTGTTCAACAACAACTGGACTCGCGCACGGTCCTAACGGTGAATTACGTTGGATCGCGAGGTCACCGCCTCGACGTAGGTTTCTCGGGCAATACCGGCAAGATACCGTCGGCAGTGGCGAACTATTTACCCACGGGTGCGACGACAAGCTCACCTTATCCTTATATATCGCCTGCTGACTTTGACGCCGCCATCGGAAAGAGCAGCTACAATGCCTTGCAGGCCTCGTTAAACGGACGGGCTTTTCATGGGCTGACGTACCTCGTCTCCTATACGTGGTCAAAGACATTGGATCTCGGCTGCACCGGGTGGTATGGCGTCGAAGGCTGCAGTATACAAAACCCTTACACACTGAAAAACGACAAGGGTCCCGCCGGCACAGACGTGCCGCAAATATTCTCAGCAGCCTGGGTCTACGAACTTCCTTTTGGCAAGGGGCATAAGTACTCCTCTAGCAATGGGGCATTGAACTATGTAGTGGGTGGTTGGACATTGAATGGGATTCTCTCGTTCAGTTCCGGAATACCATTCTTTGTCGGCGCATCCGGGGATATTGCGCACATAGCGGCTAATACAGCGTGTTGCGCCCTGGGTTTCGGAAATTACGAAAGACTGAACTATTCCGGCGGCAATCCATATGCGTCCAACCGATCACCCACCCAATGGCTCAACCCATCCGTCTTTTCGGTACCGGCTGCAGGTACATTTGGAAACCTGGGACGGAACACTCTGCGATCAGATCGCTTCAAGAACCTTGACCTCTCGCTTTTTAAGCAGTTCCCTATTACCGAAAACAAAAGGCTCGAATTCCGATTCGAGACGTTCAACCTAACCAATACACCTGTCTGGGGCGTACCCGACGTAAATATAAGTGATGGAGCCAAGTTCGGAACAATTTCCAGCACAGCGAACACGGCTCGGCAATTACAGTTTGGGCTGAAACTTTACTTCTGAGTTGAATGCGGCAAGAAAAAGGCTGCGTAAATTTGGGCTTAAAACGTTGCTACCGGTGGCAACGACTCTAAACGGTCCGGGTTTTTGTGCGCACCTTCACACCCGACCGCGGGGATTTTCTTGCGAATGCTCGCAGACACCTCGGTTCCTTTATACTCGAAATGCCGAGCTAATTTTGGGAGGGCCTGGAAACGTGCGCTTCGTAAAGCTGAGCACGTTCATAATTCTCGCGTGCGCAATACCGGCATCAGCGCACAGTCCCACGGCTAGTGGTCAGGCTGTTGGCCGCGGTGGAAGTCCTGCCTCCAAGCAAACCCAACAACTGCCTAAGTCCTGCCTAGCTCAACAGCATCCTTCCGAGCCGATCAATGCCTTGCTGGAAACGATTCGCGATCATCCCACGGCGGGAGCATACAACACACTGGGAGCTCTATTTGCGCAGGACCGCCGCACAACATGTGCAATCGCAGCTTTCGAAGGCGCACTACGGCTGGAACCGGGAGATTGGCAGGCGCACTATAATCTTGGCCTTGCGGTTCTGACGAAGGGTGATCGTAGCCGCGCTGCCAGTGAATTCCAGGCTGCGATTCTGCAGAAACCAGACTCAGTTGCTCCTCATTTTGCGCTCGGGACGCTGCTTCAGGAAGCAGGAAACCTGGGTGGCGCTGCGAAAGAGTTTGAGACCGCGCTGCAAAATGATGCCAATTTTGCGCCAGCGCAGTTCAGCTTGGGTGTCCTATACACCCAACAAGGGAAGGACCCGGAAGCGGCAGCACTTTTTCGACAGGCAATCCATAATGATCCGGATAATGTTCAAGCTCATGTGAATCTGGGCCTGACGATGGCGAGGCTCGCTGATTTTTACAAAGCCGAGCAAGAACGAGCAAGAATTCCGATCCGCAATACAAATCGACCCGAAAAATACCACGGCTTATACCTCGCTGGGGATGCTCGAAGCTAAGACCGGGCGCGGTGGAGATGCCGTGGCGAGTTTCCGGAAAGTTGTTGCGCTGCAGCCGGATTCTGCGGAGGCGCACTTGAACCTGGGCATCGCTCTCGTCGATAAGTACGACCGCACGGGCGGATTCAAGGAATTTAAGCAAGCCGCGCGCCTTAATGCAACGTCGCCCAGAGTGCACTACAACCTGGGCCGGTTCTTTTTTGAAGCTGGCAGGTATGACGAAGCCCGAAAGCAGTTGGAAACGGCGTTGGGCTTGCAACCCGATTTTGCGGGCGCACTCTATTTTCTGGCACTCACAGAGAGGCAGGACAACCGGATGGAGCAGGCCACAAATCTTCTGACAAAGGTCGTAGCGCTGGAGCCAGGCAATGCGGACGCACAATACCTTCTGGGACGAAATCTCGAACATGCGGGAAAAACATCCGAGGCCATTCAACACTGGAAATTAGCGCTCCAGGCCGATCCGAATCAATCCGAAGCTCTTTACAACTTAGCGAGAGCTTTGAATAAATTGCAGGATCCTGAAGCTCAGAAATATCAAGAACAGTTCGACACATTGCAAAGAAACCAGCAGACCACCGACCGAGTAGGCCAACTGGGCAATTTCGCGATCCAGGCCGCGAATGCTCAAAACTGGCCGCAAGCGCTGGCACAAATGAAAGAAGCCATCGCGCTTTGCGGGCAGTGTGGGGAAGCTGCGCATCTACACAGCAATCTGGGATTGATGTATTGCCGCACCGGAAATCTGATTGATGGCGAAATGGAGCTCCGCAGAGCGCTCGAATTCAATCCAAATGAGGTTGAGGCCAAGAAGGCGATTGTCATGCTGCAGAACCTGCACGCTTCGAATGGCAAAGCCACAGACAGCGGAAGGAACTGACGCGACTCAGTGCCAAGCAGCGCACTCTGCTTCAGATTTGGGAGTGATAATGAAGCGATACGGCTCCGTACTAAAGATAAGACCCGAAGCTATCGAGTCATACAAGGCTTACCACGCGAACATATGGCCGGAGATTCTCGCCACCATTCGGCGGAGTAACATCCGCAATTATTCCATCTATCTGAAGGATGACTTATTGTTTGGGTACTACGAATACCACGGAACGGATTACATGGCAGATATGACGAAAATAGCGAGTGACCCGAAGACGCAGGAGTGGTGGGCCATCATGGAGCCCATGCAGAAGCCTCTCGATACAAGGGGCGAAGGTGAGTGGTGGGCGGCGATGGAGGAAGTCTTTCACGCGGATTGAAAATGCAGAAAATCGTAGACACTCATCAACATCTATGGGATCTGGATCTTTTTAACTATGCCTGGCTCAAGGATTTGCCGGTCTTGAATCAATCCTTCCGCATGAATGAATATTGCGATGCGACCAAAGGCCTCGGTATCGAAAAGTCGGTTCATCTCGAGGCCGATGTGGACGAGCCCTTTATGGTTGAAGAGACCAAATATGTGCTTCAGCTAGCGGACCGCAGTGACAATCCCCTTGAAGGTGTTGTGGCCTGTGGCCGGCCGGAGAGCAAAGAGTTCAAGACTTACCTGGAAAGAATACTGGGTCATCCGAAACTGAAAGGGATCCGACGAATTCTGCACACGCAGCCCGATGATCTGGGGCAGAGCGAAACATTTATCGAAAATGTGAATAGCCTTGCTGGCTACGGTCTTTCCTTTGATCTTTGCGTGCTCGCACGTCAGCTGCCTCTCGCCATTCGGCTCGTTTCCCGGTGCCCAGAGGTAACCTTCCTCCTCGATCATTGCGGCGTGCCGCAAGTCAGAGAAAAGATTCTGGACCCCTGGCGCGCAAATATTCACGCCATCGCCAAATTTCCGAATATCTTCTGCAAGATTTCAGGTTTAGTTGCCTATGCGGATCCGCATCACTGGACTGCGGAAGATCTGCGTCCCTACGTTGATCACGCAATAGAATGCTTCGGCTGGGACCGCGTAATGTTCGGGAGTGACTGGCCTGTTTGTACGCTTTCTGCCAGTTATCGACAGTGGGTAGAGGCTCTTGTGTCGCTTACTCGCGGCGCGGGTGAAGTGAACCAGAAAAAGCTCTTTCAGGAAAATGCAATTCGGATCTATCGGCTCGCGTGACAGACCAAGTCCACAACTGTGCGACCGACAGGCGCACAGGGGCGCTACCGCGATTAAGCGAGGATTTGTGAAGCTGAATGGCCGTGTGGCTCTGGTAACTGGACATCTCCGAACTGTTCGCCAATGAGGGTGCAAAAGTTGCGCTGAACTATCATCACTCCCGCGAGGACGCCGAGGAACTAGCCTCGCGGGTCCGATCGAAGGGCGGCAGAGCGATACCCATTGCCTGTGATGTATCGAAAGAATTGGAGGTTCGCTCCATGATAGACCGAACTCATGCTGAGTTTGGGCGGCTGGATATCCTCGTGAACAGTGCCGGCTGGAGCACGGTCATTCCTCACTACAAACTCGAGGAACTCACGGACGAAATCTGGGACAGGACGCTAGACACGAACCTGCGTGGATGCTTTTATTGCATTCGCGCTGCCGTGCCGTTCTTGCGCGAGCATTCCGGCACTTCCGTTATCAATGTCGTTTCCACTTCGGCCATAACCGGCGAGGGCAGTTCTATTGTTTACGCAGCATCAAAGGCGGGCATGCTGACGATGACTAAGTCGCTGGCGCGGGCGCTTGCGCCACAGATTCGCGTGAACGCGATTTCGCCAGGTCTCATCCGGACGCACTTCGCTGATCGCCAGGAGTCCGATCCGGTTTTTGCAAGGGAAGAGAAAGCCACTCCTCTCCAAAAGCTGGCCACCGTCGAGGACTGCGCCGCCGCTGCGCTCTTTTTGGCAGCGGATGCTCCGGCTATTACGGGGCAAACGATTCTCGTCGAGGGCGGACTAATTGCGCTCGGGCCTGTTCGTTCGGTAGCAACGAGAACGGACCACGATGCTTGACTCCGCGATTAGTTCAGTCTCGACACGCGATGCACGTTTTCCTCTGCCCCCAGGCGCCGGGACAGACTCCGTTCATACGAATTCTGAATATAGCTTCGCGGTAACTTTGTTGACCGGAGACGGCGGCCTTCAGGGTACCGGAATCGTACTCACCCTCGGCGAAGGCAATCGCCTGGTTTGTGAAGCGATCGAGTTGCTGGCACGGCCACTCGTTGGCACTGCGATTGAAGAACTCATGTCTGACTTCGGTCGCGTGTCCCGGAAGCTGGCCGACGATCCTTCGCTCCGCTGGCTTGGGCCCCACAAGGGCGTTGTTCACCTCGCGCTAGCGTCCATAACAAATGCCTGTTTCGATCTTTGGGCCAAGAGCCGCGGGAAACCATTGTGGAAGTTGCTCCTTGAGCTTACTCCCGCAGAAGTCCTTCGCCTTCTGGACCTCAGCTATCTGGAAGACGTCTTGAGCGAACGAGATGCTCTCGAATTGCTTGTAAGCCAACTTCCAAGCCGCAGCAGTCGCCTTCCTATTCTGCAGACTGGTTATCCCGGCTACGATACGTCGGTTGGATGGATGGCATATGACGATGAAAAGGTGCGGGATTTAACCGCTCGCGCGCTCCAATCGGGATTTACGGCATTCAAACTCAAAGTGGGATCGGAGGATGAGGGCCGCGATATCCGTCGCGCGGCTATGTTACGGAAATGCGTCGGCGAGTCGGGGACTCTCATGTTCGATGCCAACCAACGCTGGAGCCTGCCAGTCGCGATTCGCATGTGCCGCGAGCTGATGGATTTTCAGCCGATGTGGATCGAGGAACCTACTCACCCTGACGATCTCCATGGGCATGCTTTACTGGCTCGTGAAATAACACCGGTCAAGATCGCCGCGGGCGAGCATATTCCTAATCGAATCGTGTTCAAGAACTTCTTCGAGTCAGGGGCCCTGCACTACGTTCAAGCCGACTGCACAAGACTGGCGGGAGTGAGTGAATTTCTCACCGTCAGCCTTCTTGCGAAGAAATTTTCGCTTCCGATCGTGCCGCATGTTGGAGACATGGGTCAATTGCACCAACACCTTGTCCTGTTCAACTACATCGCGCTGGCACACGAAGTCTTGTTCCTCGAGCACATTCCGCACCTGCGCGACCACTTCGTCATTCCGGCAGTTTTAGCGGACGGCTGCTACAAGACACCGCAGGAACCCGGCGCATCGTGCGATTTGAAATTGACTTCAGGCAAGGCCGGCTGATGGGACACCCTCTGCAGACGGCGGTTTCGCTCACCATGGTCGCTGGCCTCATGTCCGGTACCTGCATGCTGCCGATGAAATTTGTGCGCTCATGGAGATGGGAGAATTTGTGGCTCATTTTCAGCGTAGTCTCACTGGTGATACTTCCCTGGATGCTCGCTATTAGTTTGGTGGAAAGGCTTTTCGAGACTTACCGTGCGCTGTCTCTTCGCCAACTCGCCGTCCCGATCTTGTTTGGTGCGGGTTGGGGAGTCGCGCAAATTCTCTTCGGCATCTCCGTGAAGCGCCTGGGATTGGGTATCGCTTACGCCATTATTATTGGCCTCGGTGCGGTTTTTGGAACGCTGGTTCCGTTCTTCGCTCAGCAAAGGGCGATAGCCAAAGAACACGCTATACAGCTGATTGTTTGCGGCGTGGCTATCATGGTGATCGGCATCGCATTGACCACGTGGGGCGGCCAAATCAAAGAGCGCGCAAGCGGTGTTCATCAGAGCGCATCGTATCGGTCCTATCCGGCCGCCATCTTGATTGCCGTGTTGTGTGGCCTGATGGCTCCCATGCTCAATTACTCGTTTGCCTTTGGGCAAGACATCGCACAGACGGCGGTCCGCCTTGGAAATCAGCCCGTGCACAGCGCCTATGCAGTTTGGCCGATCGGATTGGCGGGAGGATTTCTTCCTAACGCTGCTTACAGTCTGTGGCTACTCTTCAAGAACCGGACCTGGCCTTTGTTCCGACGCGCACCACCGGATCTCGTGTGGTCTTGCCTGATGGGCGTTCTCTGGATGGGAGCGTTTGCTCTTTACGGAATGAGCGCAAGCTTGCTTGGCACGCTAGGGACATCCGTCGGATGGGGTCTGCTACAGATATTTATGATTATGACAGCGACGTTGGCGGGAGCAATGACAGGAGAGTGGCAGCAAGCTTCGCGCTCCGCAAAACTGCTGCTGGGCTCTGGCATGGCCAGTCTAACCGTTGCTATTGTCCTGTTGGCAGTTGGCAGCCTCTAACGAGAACGACCAATGTCAAATTCTCACGCCAACG
>WNFL01186332.1_pt1 | contig 12340 bp, 8 predicted proteins | sample 5400361 | NCBI WGS metagenome assembly WNFL01 (sample SAMN13153351, study PRJNA577476) | soil metagenome | isolation source: 40 cm soil on Douglas fir-dominated hillslope | place: USA:California | collected 2013-09-17
GCGGCGGAATGGCTATGAATGCTTTGTAGAGCAAAAGGTCGTAGACGATTTTCAGTATGCCGGCCATGAAGAACGGCACATTGATCCAAGAAGGCCGGGCAAACATAAGACCCACGAACAAGGGGCTGATGGCAGCACCTGTCGTTCGCGCTACGCCGGTAATTCCTGCGGCCGCCGAGCGTTCTTCCGCACGCACCACGGCCATCGTGTACGACTGCCTCGTTGGAACATCCATCTGGCTGATACTAAAACGCACCAGAAGAACCAAAACCGCCAGCTTAAGGTTGGGCATCAGCGGCACAAGGATGAGCAAAATATTGGAAGGAAGATGCGTGAACACCATGGTGTTGATAAGCCCCAAGCGCGAGGCCAGGCGGGACGCCAGTAGTGCGGAAATCCCCGCAAAGATATTTGCCCAAAAGAAAATGACACCGAGCGTCCCAGGATTTACACCGAACCGCAGGTAGAACCAATACGCGGCGAAGCTCTGCACCACAAAACCACCGGCAAACGAGTCCAGCGCGAACAGACTCGAAAGTTTCATAACCACTCGGTGGGAATGCCCGATCCCGAAGAAACTCCCGATCGTTCCGGGCAAAGCCGACCGTTCTTGCGGCAAACTCACTTCCGTCGCGGGCGAAAGGCGGGTAAAGGAGTACGCCAACATGACACCGAGAACCGCGTACAGAACCACGACAACGCGATAGGTTCCCACAGGCGTCAACGTGGATCTTTGCAGCGCAAGCGTGACGGTCCCGCCGAAGAGCGCCCCCATTGCGGTCGCCACCGAGCCGGTTAGCGCGTACCACGCAAATACTTCCGTTCGGGACCGCTGGGAAACCACGTGAGAAAGCGCGGCTTGTTCAATCGAGAGAAACGGGCCCACTTCGTTTCCGCTGGGGCTGATGACGCCAATCGTACCGGCGATAATTAAGAGCAAGAGATTCTTGGTGCAAGCAAACGCCAGGCCCGCACCCGCCATGAGAATGGCACCGACAATCAGCATGCGCCGCCGGCCAATCCGATCCGCACGAGTCGTGAGATAGAGCGAAACCGCCACGTCGCCAGCGAGCGTGACGGTGAGAAGTAGGCCCGTTTGCGATTCGCTGAGCCCCAGCGCGATCAGGTAAAAGACCAGAACGACCGATAGCGATCCATACGCAAATAGGCGCATGAATCGAGTAAAGAACAAAAGCCACCCATCACGGGTCATTCCTTTGAGTACGCCGGGTACTGCGTCGATGGTCGGCATCGTAATTCTCTGGCACCCGCTCTGGGCGATCGAAGAATCGGTAGGGACCACATCGAGAGATGCGTCCCGTCTACGGCTGGATTACCGCGTCATACACGACCATGCGCGCAACGCCTTTGCCATCCGCTTCCTGCTCGGGCGCGTAGATACGGTGCGTGTCCGGGTCCACCGCCAAGCTGTGTACTTTCTTCTGAACCGGAAAGTCTTCCAGCTTGCGGTAGTGATCGGGATCATCCATTTGGAACACCGAGATAGCTCCGCTCGAACACGCCACGTAAATCCGCTTGAGACCGGGATCGAATTTGATTACGTCCGGACCGCCCGCCATCGGCAGAAAGGCGATGGGCTGGTGAGTGTCCAGATTGAAGACCGTCATAAGGTCGTTCCCTTCGCACGCGAGGAAGGCGCGATGGTGTTCCGGGTCGAGAGTCATCCCGTGATTCCCTTCGCAGCGTCCCACCGGATAGCGCCCTACCGCTTCATCCGTGGCCGGATCGATGATGGCGAAAATATTCCTGTCCTGGAGGTTGACGTACACTTTCTGGGCGATGGGATCGTATTGCGGCATTCCCGCTTCACTGTCGAAGTGCAGCGTCTTCACGAGATTGTCCGTTCGGACATCCACGATGGCTTCCGCCTTGCCCCGTTCATCGGAAACGTACAGCTTGTGAAAAGACGCAGCGTAAGCGCTGCCGTCCGGTTTGGCTTCGGTGGGAATTTTCTTGATGACCTTCATCTGCCGAAGGTCCACCACGCCAATGGTGTTGTCGCCGGCATTCGACGTGTAAGCCTTCTTTAATTCGGGGACGTACTCAACGCCTTCTGCACCTGGAGTATCCAAAACCGTGGCTACAATTTTGTTGGTGCGCAGATCGATGACGTACATCTGCCCTGCGGCGAGATGCGCCGAGAGCAAATAGTGATCGTCGGGCGTAATGGTGAGGTAGTCGAAACGCTTGCCGGGCGGTCCCGGCAAATCGAACTCCGTCACCTTCTTGAGAGTGCGGCCACCGGGACTCGCCACGAGTGCCAGAGCACCGGACAGCGCGATAAATCCGACCATCAAAATTCGTTTGTTCCCCATACCAAGCCTCCCGTGATTCTCTTTGGAATTCTCTGCTAGTGCGCCATTGTGTGCGACGCGCCGCCCTTACCGAGTTCGTCCAGAGCCGCTTTGAAGCCCGTGGCTAGCTTTTCGGCCGGACCTCTGCCCCAATAGTGGAGAAAGATCACGAGGGGCCGCTCCTCGGTCATGTGATGGTGAATGGCGACTACGTCGAGGCCGTTCTTGCGCAGCGCCTTCAGCACCGGCGTGACTTCGTTTTCGAGCATAGCGATGTCGCCGGCGATCGCGGCATCCTCTTGCGTGCCGACAAACGCGGCCCACGTGTTCAACCCCATGCGGGCATTGATCGCCGCACCGTGGTCTTTCATGGCAATGTCGTCACGACCGATGGTGATTTTGTAGACCGCGCCCGATGGCTCGCCAGGATGGCCAATGAGCTTGGCTAGTTTTTCCGTATCGAGCGGAGTGCCCGTGCCGGAGCCCGGCGCGGGAGGGAGCGGCGTGACATGGCCGATGAGATCCAATCCCGGCTTCACGCGGCGAGCCAGGTCGGCCGCTTTGCCCATACCGTGCACGTGCATGAAGTAGACGTGCGGGTCGTCCCAGAAGAAGTGGTTGTGCAGCGCCGTGACATCGATTCCGTTATCCAACAGCGCGGACATTACGGGGTTCACTTCTTCCTGCAGGAGCACCAGATCGCCCATCATCACGTCCGAACCGTCGGTACCCTTGGTCAGCGCAATCCAGCCGCCGAATCCAAAAGGCGTGGGCGTCGAGAAACCCTGGATGGACATCTTCAAGTCACTGCGCGGGATGTTGACCTTGAGAACGCCCGCATTGAAATCACCCTTCCGGTCGAGAAATTTTAGAACCTCCTGATAATCGCTTGGCACTTCCTGGGCGAACGCGCTCACGCCGCAAAACAGCACACAAAGACTCGCGAATAAAACAACTACTCCTTTTTGCATCAAACGAAGCATGTGACGAACCTCCTAGTGTTCGAGTTTTAAAATCGAGAAATCAGCGTTGCTATTGCTCGTTCGGCTTCTGGCGGACGTATTCATACAGCGCGTCGTAGAGTGGGAATTCCTTCGCCAGTCGCTCTTCGTCGCTTATCCCGGAAAACGCGAAGCCCTGAGCGATGGCACGCAGTCCGAGACACTCGCAGCAGACATGCTCCTGCCCTTGCACGTCGGCCCCGCGGACGATCAGCGCGAGACGCTGAAGCGCCGGATCACTGAGGCTGTAGTCCTCAAGAAGAGCCTCGAACGTACAGCGCTCTCCCCGATGATTCAGCTTCACTTCGGGAAACCGGGTTGCGTCAAACGGGATCGCTCCTTCTCTGCGCGCGGTTTCGAGAAGCTCCTCTTCGGGCACGAAGAGAAACTCGGCCTGCGCGTCAATGAAGCGAAGAATGAGCCACGGGCAGGCGACGCGGTCCACTTTAACGTTGGCTCGAGTTATCCACTTCATCGGGAACCTCCTCAAGACGCCTCGCAGTAGGTTTACTTCCCTGAGCCTTTCGCGTCCGTAGAGCTCTGTCGCGCTGTCACATGGGTTCCAGGACGCAATTCGTCCGTACCGCGAACGGCCACATCATCTCCGTCCCGCAAATCCCCGAAAACCTCGGTCTGCTTTCCATCGACTTCGCCCGCCTGGACATTGACCCATTCCGTATTCCCATCCCGGATGCGAACGACAAACGTTGCTTCTGTAGTTCGGGCGACTGCGGAAGTGGGCACGAAAAGAGTGGGTTGCGCCCGGCTAACGGGCCAAACCACCTCGGGAAACATTCCGGAAGCTAAATGCCCATCACTGTTCGTGACATCCAGCTCGACGGGCATGGTTCGTGTTTTTACGTCGACGGAATGAGCAATCCGCGCGACTTTTCCAGAGAAGGCTTGCTTCGGAAAAGCCGGGACACTGAATTGGACGATGGCTCCTTCCGTCACACCGGCCACATACTTTTCGGGCACCGGAACCAGCAGCCGCAAACGGGAAGTCTTTTCCACCCGCACGATGGGAACTCCCACGCCCGAACCGCTGGCTGGCCCCACAAGTGCTCCCGGGTGAACGTTTCTCTCCGTCACCACACCGTCGAATGGCGCTCGCACTTGCAGATACCCTTCAATCTCGCTGACGGATTTCAATGCGGATCTCGCCGCCTGAGCACCTTCGCGGACGGATTCAACCCGTGCACGGTCTGCCTCGACTGCCCTTTGCGCGACCTCCAAATCATTTCCGGCGACAACGCCGGGAGTCGTGGAAGCCGCCTTCAGTCTTTGGTAGGTGCTTTCGTCCGAGGCCAGCTTGGCTTCTGCCTCTCCACGCTGCGCTTCCGCTCCCTGGAGTTTCGATTGCGCCTCAGCGCGCTGCGCGGCAATTTCCGGAGCCGCAAGTTGCGCCATGGGTTGTCCCGCTTTCACAACCGATCCGCGATCCACGCGAATCGAATCCACGAATGCGGTAACTTTCGGGTAGACGGCGACGCCTTCATACGGCTGGAGTTCGCCCGGCATGCGCACGGTGATGGCAAGCTTCTTGGACACGACCTTCGCAACTTCCACAGTGGGAGCGGACGCCCCGGTCCCTTGTGAGTTTGCCGCGTTGGCGGAGGCGCCTCGGTTCGAGCCACAGGAGACGCACAAACCAACGCTTCCCACGAGGACGATGTTCAATAGAACTTCATTTCGACTCATAGCGCTTCTCCCCGCAAAGGATTCTGATTCCCCGGCTGCTCGATGGCGAAAGCGCTTTGGGAATCCTCAGGATCGAGTGACGGCGATTTCACTCCCGCTCGTTCCTGAACCATGGAAAACACCAGAGGCAGAACCAGCAGAGTCGCGGCGGTAGCAAACAACAATCCACCGATCACGGCCCGTCCGAGAGGCGCCGTCTGCTGGGCTCCCTCCCCGATTCCCAAAGCCATGGGAATCATCCCGGCGATCATGGCCATACTCGTCATCAAGATGGGTCTCATGCGGGTTTGCGCTCCGCGAATCGCAGCGGCACTGGACGTGTTCCCCGCGCGGCGGTGCTCCTCGGCGAAAATGATCAACAGAATGGCATTCGCGACCGCGACCCCGATGGCCATGATGGCTCCCATAAACGACTGCACGTTCAGGGTGGTTCGCGTCACCAGCAGCATGAAAATCACGCCGCAAACGACCGCGGGAATCGTCGACAACACCACGAACGCAAGCTTCATCGACTGGAAATTGGCAGCCAGAAGCAGAAAGATGACCAGGACTGCGAGAAGCAGCCCCACTCCCAGGCTCGACAAGGTTTGCTTCATCGGACCAATCTGCCCGCGCACGGCGACCTTCACGCCGCGCGGTGGAACTCCCGCGTGCTGGATTGCTTCATCCAACTGCTTCGATACCCGGCCTAGGTCCTGGCCGGACACGTTCGCGGTAAGCGTCACGATCCTTTGGCCGTTCAGGCGATGATATTCCCCGACGACATTGCCGTAGTTCACCTGAGCCACGTCCCCCAACAAAGGATGAGAAGCGGTGCCCGGTGTGACGGGAATCCGCTCAACGTCCTGGATCGAGGCCATCTCCGACTGGGGAACTTGCACCTGGACTTGGTATCCGACACCGGATTTCGGGTCGGCCCAGTAGTTCGGAATAACAAACCGGCTCGACGACGTTGCGGCCAGGAAGGAACGGCCCACGCTCGCCGCGGTAACTCCCAGTTGCCCGGCACGTTCCCGGTCGATGTTGACGTCCACGCTCGGATAGTCGAGCGGTTCGTCGTATTGAAGGTCGCGGAGTGCTTGAACCTGGGCGAGTTCGCCGCGAACCTTTTCGGCGAACGCCCGGCTGGCCCCAAGGTCCGGCCCACTCACGTTGATTTCCACTGGAGTCGGAGCGCCGAAATTCATGATCTGCGTCACGATGTCCGCCGCTTCGAAAGAAAACTGGCAGCCTGGAAATTGTGACGGAAGCGTTTTTCGCAATTGATTCTCGAATTCGTCCACACGGATGTTCGAGGCCGGATTCAGCGCGACGCGCAAGACCGCTTCATGCTGGCCGCTCGTCCATAGATAGATGGTATTGATGGGGTAATTCGGCGGCGGTGCGCCGACGTAACTCAGCGTGATCGTCACATTCCCCGGCCCAGCGGCTTTTTCGATAGAGCGGAGCACGTCGAGAGACAGCCTTTCGGTCGCTTCCACACGGCTGCCGATGGGGGCCCGAAAGCGCAACAAAAGTTGGCCGGAGGAGACCTGCGGAAAAATTTCTCTGCCGAGAAACGGCCCTACGAGGACGATGACCAGCAGTGCAGTAGCCACATACAGGGCAACAACGATCCGGCGGTTTCGCGTCAACTTCTCCAGAATCCTTCCGAGGTTTTCGCGCAACCTGGCAAGGAGTGAGGGTGCGCCTTTTTCGTCGGCGGGAGCGTGCGGGCGGAGAATCCACGTCGAGAGAACGGGAACCAGCGAGCTGGACAATAGGTACGAGGCAGCCATCGCGAATGCCACCGCCAGCGACAGCGGTATAAAGAGGGAGCGGGAAACGCCGACCATAAAGAAGGACGGCACGAAGACGGCGAGGACGCACAGCATGGCGAGGAGACGCGGAATCTGGACCTCCTTGCTCGCCTCCAGAACGGCGACCGCCCGCCCTTGCCCCTGACCCAAGTGGCTGTGAATGTTTTCCATAACGACGGTGGATTCATCGACCAGAATCCCGACGGCCAGCGCCAATCCACCAAGCGTCATAATGTTGATGGTCTGCCCTGCGCCCCAAAGGGCCACGACGGCAGTGAGCAACGCAAAGGGAATGGTGGTGACGACGATCAGCGCGCTGCGCCAATCCCGCAGGAACAGCAGGACCATGAGGCCAGTGAGCAACGCGCCGAGCAAGCCTTCTCGCACAACCGACAACAAGGAGTTTCGGACATACGAAGACTGGTCAAATTCATAGTCGATCTTGATCTCCGGCGGAACGGCGGATTGGAACTGCGCGAGATTCGCCTTGACCTCGTTTACGACACTTAGGGTTGAGGCATCAGCGCGCTTTGTCACGGGAATGTAGACGGTCCGCCGCCCATTCACCTCGGCGTAACCGGTGATGATGTCGCTGGAATCCTCGACCGTGCCGACGTCACGAAGAAAGACGGTGGGGCCGGCACCGGTGCGAATCGGGAGATTCTGCAGGTCCTTGATATTCGAAACGACGGAATTGATCGGCGCGAGTCGCAGCAAATCCCCGGTGCGTACATTTCCCGCCGGCACGATGGCGTTTCCGGTATTCAGCGCCTGGATGACTTCGTCCGGCGCCATGCGGTAGGCCCGGAGACGATCCGGGTCAACACTGACGACAATCGTTCGTGCAGAACCACCAAACGGAGGGGGAGCCGATACTCCGGGCAAAGTCGCAAAAAGTGGGCGAACACGGTTCAGCGCAAGATCCTGGATCTCCGCGACACTCCGCGTCGCGCTGGAAAAAACCAAATAACCGACTGGCACGCTCCCTGCGTCGAACCGCATGATGAATGGGGCAACGGTTCCTGGCGGCATGAACGCGCGGGCGCGGTCCACATAACCGACTGTCTGAGCCAATGCCTGGCTCATGTCCGTGCCAGGATGAAACGTGAGCTTCACCAGACCAACGTTCTGGATGGATTTCGATTCCACGGACTCAATCCCCGTGATGTACAGGAAGTGATATTCGTAGTAGTAGACGAGATAGCCTTCCATCTGCGCGGGAGACATGCCGCCGAAGGGCTGCGCCACGTAAACAACAGGCAAATTTAGATTGGGGAAAATATCGATCGGCATTCGGAGAAGCGCGAGTATCGAACAAAGAGCTATGCCGATGACGGCCACGATGACCGTGAACGGGCGGCGAAGCGCTGCGCGGAGCAGCCACATACCTTACGGCCCTCCCTGGGTCTTGTCGTGGAGAAACTGCAGGAACGGCTGAAGATCGCCCTGTGACGCTGCGACCGCCGCAAGGTTCTGCCACACCGCGAGCCTCGCAACCGCGTCTTCGGTTTCGGCCTGCACGAGCAGGCTCTGCGCATCCGCAACGTCAACCAGCGTTGCCAGCCCCGCTTGGTAACGCGCGCGCTCCTGGTTCTCGGTCGTGCGCGCGGCGTCGAGTTCCAAGGGAGTGTTCTCGGCCACGTGGCGGGCCCCTTCGAGAGAAGCCTGAGCCTTCCGGAATTGGCCGGTCAGGTCTTGCAGCGTCTGATCGTAGCGAGCCGCTTCGGCGCGTTCATTCGCGGTTTCCACGGCCTTTCTGGACCGGATCGTGAAGATGTCGAACACCGGAAAAGTCACCGTCACTCCAGTCGCCCAGTTGGAGCGGTCCAGGCCTAACCCGTTTGTCCCACCCAGGAAGTTGCCCGCCGGAGCGAAGCCGCTTCCCCGTCCGAATACCGCCGATTGAAAATAGAATTTTGGATAGTACGCGCGTTCCAAGATACGGACCTGCGAAAGAGCCTCGTCCACGCGCGCGTGTTCGGCCTTGGCAATGGGATGGTCCGTGATGGGAGTTGTTTGCGAAGAGGCGTTGGGAGGTGGCCCAAGGAGAGAACTTGCCCGAACTTCCACAGAGGTATCTGGCATTCCGAGAATGTCGGCGAGAACGGCCCTGTTCACCTGCTCTTGCTGCTGGGCGCGGGCTAAGTTAACTTTGGCGCGAGCCAATTCTGCATCCGCACGGGAAGCGTCTGCTCCTGCACGAAGCTGATTATCGACCAGCACTCGAACCGCCTTGTTGAACGTCTCGCGTCGCTCCACATCCGCCCGGGCGGCCTGCACGGTTTGTTCGGCAGCCAGGACCGTCAGATACGCATTCACGGTAGCGACAGCCACGTCGAGACGTGTCACAGAAGCTTCCGCAGTGGCTTGATTCCGCACGGCACGTGCCGCATCCACCTTTGCTCCACGATATCCAAAATCGAAGGGTTCCCAGGAGAACAGCAGCCCCGCTGCACTCCCCCACGCGCTTCGATTCGAGGGCGAGAGTGTCACGGCACCTGTAATCGGAGCGATGACCGATTGCGGAAGCAGCAGTCCCGTGATGTTGTTGTCGGTCGCTCGATTCGTTTGCCACAGCATGTCGGCGCGAGGCAAATAGCTTGTGCGTGCTAAGCCAACGCCCGCCTGAGCCGCGCTAACCCGCTCCAGTGAAGCGCGCACCGCCGGATAGTTCTTGAGAGCGAAGTCGACCGCCTGTTCCAGCGTAAGCACCTTGGGGGATTGCGCCACAGCTATCGGTCCGAGAGCCAGGAGCAATACAAAAGCGACCACAAGCCAGTTCAGGTCCGCGCAATACCTGCCAAACGCAATTTTTCTGTTCCTCATTTCAATACCTCGGTGTCGACTCATTCACTCAGGCGAGCGAGTGATAAAGCCCCTCAATCAACTGCATTCCCCGGTCCAGGAGATCCTGGTCCGAGATTCCCTGTCGTGCCCAGCCCTTTAGGACCTCGTCGATCCCATAACCCTCTTTGCGGCCGAACTTTTCATCCGACAGGTCCGCGTCGTGAATAATCTCGGAGATGATCTTTACCCTCCGGTCCCGAATCCTAAATTCCTTCTGTAATGTCTCGAACGTGCAGTCGTCGCCGCGATGCCCGAAGCCTCTCTCGTGAAACATGTCAAAGGGCACGGATGCGTGCGGCACTTTTTCTTCCGGCGCATAGGCAAACCGCGCCTTGGAATCGATGAAACGCCGGATCAGCCAGGCGGATGCGGAGCGGTCCACAGCGGGTCTCGGCCGGGTAACCCAGACCTTGCTTTTGTAGTCTTGCGGGTCGATCTTTGGCGTCTCGGACATCCGCGTCGTTACCCGCGCGGCATCGGCCTTCGCCAGCAATTCCCCTGCGCGCTTCTGCAGCGGACTATCGAAGAAATCCACCTCGACAATCTCCTGGAAGCGGCTTCGCAGCCGGCTCAGACGACCGACGGCCCGCTTCTGTAGGGGCAGAGCCGAAAACTCATCGAGTTGCCGAATCAACCCCTGGTACTCCCGCGCACGTGCTTCAGCAAAACGTCCGACCAATTGCGGGGTGGAGATGTTGTCGATCCCCTGCACGCGAACGATGGAAGCATCGCCCCCGTATTTCCGAATGGCCGTGGCCAGCCATTGAAAGCGTTCTTCATTCACAGCATTGCTGGGCAGAAGGTAGCCAGAGTTTCCAAGCGGCACGGTTCCGTAGCGTTGCAATTTCCGCCATACCTCCACTCGCTGACTGGCCCGCTTGGTGGGCAGTGTAAATGTCAGCAGCAGCCAATCCACGCTCGACTGTCTTCGTACAGACATTTCTCTATCATGTTATGACTGTAACGAAGGTGAAGTCAAATCTTTCCGAATACGGCTCGAAGAGACTTGGGGAGTTTCGTTCCTCCCTGTTGTGGCGTCACGAATCCTCGGTACATTCCGCGACACAACTGGAAGAGGCAACATGACCGCCAAATATGGCAGTTGTAAGTGGCGGAAAAGAAACCGACTACAAGTGACACGCGCTGTGGGACGCCAGCCCCGTAAACGCGATGTCCAAATGCTGACAGCCTAACGACTTTATTTGTTTGATTGTGGATACGGTTTTTAAGAAAGCGTTTCTCTTCTCTCGCGAAATATCCTGAGACACGGGCTCACTTTCAGAAGCAGCTTTCGTGTCACTGCGTCGCCCGCTCAGGAGATACCCTCTGCCCAACTAACAACAGTCGCTCGCGCAAAGCGTGTTCCTGCGCCGCAAGCGGCATGAATTCGTCATGCCAGAACTGCACTTGTTCCTCCGCAGGGAGTGAGGCCATGTCGTGAATTACCGACGCCTCATTCTTTATGACTTCATTCACCTGGCGCACGAGCTCGAGGATTTCCGAATTGTTCCGCCACACTTCTGTGTTGTACCGGCTGCACAGACGCCGGATATTGATCAGTCCTCGTTTCTGATCTCTCTGTTGAGCTGTGCTGCATAGCTCGCCGTACTGCTGCAACTTCTGATCGTAATCTTTCAACAACGGCTCAACCCGCGCATACGCAGCAATGTATTCGTTCATGGTTCCGAACTGGCGGTCTTTAATAGCCGCAATCTGGGCACCCACAGTCCTTAGCTCTGATTCACTCTGGGCGACCTGGGCGCCCAGTACACGGTCATTGTGCTTCTGAATGCCAAGCGCGACTGCAACGCTGAGCACGACCCCAAGGAAAATCGACGAACCAGCGATCACCCAAATGTGAAATCTCTTCGCAGCGCCCTTTGGCTCACTCGTGGTCTCTGGAGCCGTCGCTGCCTCCGACTTGTCGATGCTGCTTCGCCTAAAGATCATTTCCCATCCTTGGAGTTGCGCTCACCCGACCCGCCGCTTGGCTCGAAATGTCGCCCGCAATGGGTAAACAGATTCGCAACGTACATCCGTCTCCGCCTTTGCTGGATAAGGATATCTCACCACCATGAGCTTCGATTGCCCAACGGGTGATGGACAGCCCCAGGCCGGCGCCGCCCCATTCACGGGTGCGTGCTTTGTCAACCCGATAGAATCGGTCGAAGACGTAGGGCTGATGTTCCGCCGGAATTCCGGGCCCTCGATCAATGACATCGAGACACGCCTTCTTGTCCTCACCCAGATGTACGCGAATGAGAATGCGACTCTCGACGGGCGAATATTTGATTGCATTATCCAGAAGATTGACGATGGCCTGACGAAGAATCAAGCGATCGGCGGAAACAACGAGATCACCGTCTCCTTCCACGTCTATCTTCTGCCGTTTCTCCTCCGCCAAAACTTCGAGAGTGGAAGCCGCCTCCTCGGCAACGGAAAGGAGAGGAGTATCAACGCGATGAAGGTGTACGTGACGGGCATCCGCACGAGAAAGAACCAGCAAGCTTTCAACGAGGCGCGTTAGACGGTCTACTTCTTCCAGCATGCTTCCAATCACATCTCGGTATTCCGCGGGACCCTTGGGCTCCTGAAGAGCGACCTCACCGACACTCCGGATGGCGGTCAGGGGAGTGCGCAATTCATGCGAAGCGTCGGCAGTGAAGCGCCGCAACTG
>WNFL01286669.1_pt1 | contig 12338 bp, 12 predicted proteins | sample 5400361 | NCBI WGS metagenome assembly WNFL01 (sample SAMN13153351, study PRJNA577476) | soil metagenome | isolation source: 40 cm soil on Douglas fir-dominated hillslope | place: USA:California | collected 2013-09-17
GTTCCTTCGCGGGCGGCCAGCGCGGCGTAGACCTCTTCGGGTTTGAGATCGCAAACCGCCCAGAGCACGAGCAGATGATAGAGGAGATCGGCCGACTCATTGGCGAGAGCGGTCTTGTCCTGCGCGACGGCGGCGAGAACTGTTTCCACCGCTTCTTCGCCAAGCTTCTTGGCGCATTTGAGCCGCCCTTTGGCGAGCAGCTTCGCGGTGTATGACAGGTTCGGATCTGCTCCCTTCCGGGATTCGATAATCGCGAACAGTCTGTCGATAGGGTGAGTCGTCATGGCCATAGTTTGAGCCGCAGCCGCGCAATTACAAGATCGGTTGCTTTTCGGCGGCGATCCAGCGGTCGATCTTGGCGTTGAGGATGGAGAGCGGCATGGCGCCGTCTTTCAATACGGCGTCATGAAAGCGCTTCAGATCGAATTTGTCGCCAAGCGCCGCTTTTGCCCGCTGCCGCAAATCAAGGATGTCTTGCTCGCCGATTTTGTAGGACAGGGCTTGGGCCGGAATCGCGATATAGCGGTCGACTTCCTCTTCGGCTTCGCTGCGCGAGAGCGTGGTGTGGGCGCTGAGAAAAGAAACTGCTTGTTCCCGCGACCACCCGAGCCAGTGCATGCCGGTATCGACAACCAGCCGAGCCGCACGCCAAGCATCGAAGGAAAGCGCGCCGAACTTCTGGTAGGGGTCGCTGTACAGCCCGAGTTCGGGCCCTAGGCTTTCGGCATAGAGCGCCCAACCCTCGACGAAAGCGGTCTCCTGTCCGAAGCGGCGGAAGCGCGGCAGAGATGCGTTCTCCGCCGCAAATTGAGTCTGCAGATGGTGGCCCGGGATGCCTTCGTGCAGTTCCAGCACTTCGCTCGTATAGGTGCCCCGGGACGGCAGATCGAAGGAATTGAGATAGACGGTGCCTGGGCGTCTACCGTCGCCGGAACCGGGCGTGTACTCGGCGGCGGGCCGATCGGGAGCCACGAAGCCTTCGTGGAAGCGAAATGTCAGTTGGGCTTTCGGCTTGTGGGAAAACACCGCGTCCAGATGCTCGAGCGCCGCATCTCTTACGCGGGTGAACTCGGCTCTCATCGCGGCCTCGTCCTTGAATTTGAACTTGGCGTCGGTTTTCAAATACTGGCGGAACGCATCGAGCGAACCGGAAAATCCGGCTTCTTTCTTGACCGCTTCCATCTCGCTCTCGATGCGCGCAATTTCCTTCAGCCCCAGCGCATGAATCGCGTCGGGCGATAGATCGGTCGTGGTCTCGTTCTTGACCAAATAGAGATACATCTCCTTGCCGCCGGGGATAGCAGCGAGACCGGGGCTTTCGCGCGCATGCGGCAGGTATTCTGTCTTCAGAAATTCGGCCAAACGGCGATAAGCGGGGATAAGCTCGCCTGAAACCGCCTCACGATAAGACTCGACGATGCGGGCGCGATCGGCCGCGGCGATCTTGCTTGCATCCTTCACTGGCCGCATGAAAACGCTCAACTCCGGTTCGCCTGCCGCGATCGCATCGACTTGCGCAATCATGCGCTCGACCACGGCGTGGGGTTCCGTCACGCCCTGCTGAAGGCCTTCGCGCATATTAGCGATCGCTTGATCGAGCCAACGGGTAAATCCGAGCATGCGGCGAATGGCATTATCGTAATCGCGCGACCGATTGAACGGCGCTGTGCCGCGCTCCTGGGCTTCGCGGGCAAAGCTGATGTGCTCGCCATTGAATTGGTTGAGCGGCAAGAGCCGGAAGCGGTCGGCGATCCCAGGTTTTAACTCGCTCGCATCATCCACAAGTGACCAGTCGAGAATGTCATACGTGAGTTGGTCCTGGCTCCTAAGCGCCCTGCGGTCGATCGATGACAGGCGTGAACGCGTGTCGCTGTTGATCTTGCGCCGCGCGTCGAGATAGGCAGTGGTCAAATCGTCGTCATAGCGATCGAGATAGCGCCGATCGGTCAGCGGCATCGCGGCAGAGGGACGAAGAGCCGACTCGGCGGCGCGGTAGTCGTTCAACAGGCGCGTCAAATCGGCGCTTGCGTCGGCGCGCGCTGCCCCGTTTGGAACAAGAGCCAGGAAGCAAATGGCGACGGCGAATTTGCCGGTCCGGTTCATGGCCCAAACTTGCAGCAGAACGGGGGCCGGCGCCATGCCGGTTGTTGAAATCTTCGTAATGCGGCACGGAAATACGCTGCACGAACCTGCGGGCTGGTGGAATTAGGAGGGGTTACTGAGCACCGAGCGCGGACGGCCGCGGCCCTCGGCCCATGATGTTGTTGCACGTCGCCTCTATCAGGTCCTTGGCACCGGCACGGTACATGGCGGCCATGAACGAGACCGTCGTTGAAGCGGGGCCGATGAAGCTCCACTGGCAATCGACAAAACGGGGATTCTCCAGCGAAATCGGCAGCACCCCGGAAATGATGATCGTGCAACGCTCGAAACGGCAATTGCTGAACGTGCCGCCATCCAAACAGATCGTCAGTCCGGTAAATGTTTGATCCTTCGCAATCACGAACGTTACCCCCAAGCGCTCTTTGGCCACCACACATGTTATGCGACAAACCCATGCATCTCCACAATCAACTTCACGGTTAAGCCACCCAAGGCGCCAAGCCAAAGCGGCTCAGAGTCCGAGCAGGCGGCGGATTTCAGCAGCGCTAGCGCCGCCTTGACGAAGGCTCGCAAGCGTGCCCGACGTGTCGCGCTTGGAAAACTTGCGGCCCTTCGCGTCGAGGATCAGGCGGTGATGCGCGTAGCGGGGCGGCTCGAGATAAAGAGAGGCTTGCAAAAGCCGTTGAACATGCGTCGCGTGGAAAAGGTCGTTTCCTCTCGTGACCAACGTGGCGCCCTGCAACGCGTCGTCGACAACCACGGCCAAGTGATAGCTGGTTTGCAACTCTTTCCGCGCGATCACGATATCGCTCAAAAGATCGGCGCGGACGATCTGGGTCCCCGTTTCCCCGAACGGACCCGCCCCCTCTTCTTCGAAGCTTAAAGTCGTTGCAGCCGCAGCTCGGGCTTTTTCGACGTCGAAGCGCAATGCGTAAGATGCGGCGCTTCTCAAGCGGTCTTCGCGCTCGGGCAGCGAAAGACGACGGCAAGTTCCGGGATAAGATGGACCGTCAGGTCCATGGGGCGCGCTTCCGGCGCGAGCGATCTCATCGGCAATGTCCTTGCGGGTGCAGAAGCAGGGATAGAGCAAGCCCTGCGCGTCGAGGGTCCCGATCGCAGCTACATAATCGGCCAAGTGCTCGGATTGCCGCCGCACAGGCTCCTCGAACGCAAGTCCGAGCCAACGCAAATCTTCCACAATGGCGGCTTCGAATTCGGAGCGGCAGCGCGTTCTGTCGATGTCTTCGATACGAAGCAGAAAACGTCCCGCCCGACGCTTGGCGGCTTCGTGCGCGGTGATCGCGGCGAAGGCGTGACCGAGATGCAGAAATCCGGTTGGACTTGGCGCAAAGCGGGTGACAATCATGGTGCCGACGAATCTACATCGAAAGGTTTGAACGATGCTCGACGGACCGCGCCTCCCACCTTCGCGCGCGCCCGCCACGCACCTGGTCGTGCTGTGCCACGGGTACGGCTCCGACGGCAACGATCTGATCGGCCTTGCCCCGCAATGGCGGGCACTTTTGCCCGGGGCAGCGTTCGTTTCGCCCAATGCACCTGAGCGCTGTTCCATTTCGCCGACCGGCTACCAATGGTTTCCGCTCTCCCGTCTTGATCCTCATGAGACGCTCAAGGGCGCCGAAGGCGCGGCGCCGCAGCTGAATGCGTTTCTCGATGAGGAATTGAAGCGTCTCAATCTCTCAGGCAACAGGCTTGCGCTGGTGGGATTCAGCCAGGGCACCATGATGTCGCTCCATGTCGGCCTGCGCCGCGCTCCGCAGCCGGCCGCGATCGTCGGCTTTTCCGGCATGCTGGTCGGCGCCGAATTGCTGCCGCGTTTCGAAAAGGCTCCGCCTGTGCTGCTCACGCACGGCGATGCCGACACGGTAATCCCGCCGCAGGCGCTCTTCATGTCGGCGAATGCGCTCGCCGCGCTCGGCGTTCCGGTGCAATGGCATTTGAGCAAGGGCCTCGGTCACGGTATCGACCCTCCGAGCTTGGCGCTCGCCGGGCAATTTCTCGCCGACGCGTTTTCGGGGAGAGAACCGCGTACCGGACCAATCGCAGCGCCGTCCCTACGCTAAGACTTCTGCAGAAATATCATTGAATTAGAGCCGACGGGATCATCGTCGAAATAGATCGTGCCGGCCTTCAGGCCAATCACCTTTTGGACGTCGAAATGCCGGGCACCATACGAACGAAATTCCTCAAGACTGAATTCCCGTATGTGAACCGGAACGAGCGGGATGTGCCCGATGCTATTTTGCGGGGTCGAGAGGATGGCCCGCCCGCCAGGCTTCAGGACTCGGCGCAGCTCCGCGAGATAGCCATCGACATCGTCCACATGCTCCATTGTCTCCATGCTGATGACGACATCGAAGGAAGCATCGGGAAAACTCATGTTCATGACATCCTCACGCGCGAAAGCGAGGTTGTCTCGGCGGAACAGGTTCCGCCCTTCTTGAAGCTTCGATACATCGATATCGGCGCACGTGACGAAGGACGCTACTTCCGCCAGCATATTGCCGCCAAAGCCCGTGCCCGAAGCAATGTCGAGAACGCGGTCCGTAGATTTGAGATGACGGCTCGCAAGAACATAGTGAAACGAGATTTGGTCGCCCGCGGCGATCGATTTGCGCGTGACGTCGGCATGGTCGTCCTCATCAAGAGCGCGTCCAAGGTCACGTCGTAGGCTCTTCAAGAGGTCATCTTTAACTGGCGGCGGCTCGACGATCCGGGTCCGCAAGCCGGCGTCCTTGCGCAACGCAAGATACTTTGGATGCACATAATGCGGCGCCGAACGTTCACTGGGCCAAGCCGAGAGCATCGTGTCGATTTGGCGGAGCGCCCCAACACGCCAGACTTCGCCCGTCAAAGGCGGCGGAAAATCGTCCGGCGATTTTGCGATATCCAGTTTTTCGCGATGAACCGCGTCGAGTAGAGAGCGGATGACATTCTCCTGAAAGAAGCAATGCAGGCCGTCGACGCGGAGGACGACTGCGTCGTCACCGAGATTAGAAGTCGCCTCGATCATCCTCTTGAGCGGTTTATCGTCGAAGCCGTACTCCGCATGGCAAGCCACCACCTTCGACGCGATGAGATCAAGACCGCCGCAATCGAATTGTGGGGCAAGAAGATGTATCGGCGCTTGCGGAAAAAGAGCTCTTGCTTGCTCCAGTGTGCGCAAGAGCAGCGGCTTGCCGTCGAGGGCACGCATACAACGATCGGGTCCGCCGGACCACGAGAGCGAACTGGCCTTCACCAAAATTGCAGCCGGGCAAGAAAGCTCATGAGGTGTCATCAAGAAACGCTGAACGCAATTCATAGCTGAGTCGCCCTCCAAATCATGGACGTATTACGTCGAATCAAGCGCAGCGCGGCACGGTCATGTCTCCGCCGAGCCGGAAACGCTCCAAGGCCTGGCGTACGCGCGGCATCAAGGCCTGCCAATCGGCGAATTGCTCGGGCGCGAAGACGCGCGTCTTGCGATACCAGGGATAATGATCGGTGCCGAGTTGCGGCCAGCCGCGACCGGCGACGACGAACCAGGTTTCAACGCCGAGCGCGCCGGCAAGCGCCGCCGCGGCGGTCGGCGCCGAAATCACCAGATCGCAGGCCGCCGTGAGCGCCGCCGCACGGTCGATGTCGTCCTTCAAATTGAGATCGTCGAAATTGTGAATGGTGAGTCCGAATTTCTCGCGCGCAAGAGCAATCTCGGACGCAACCGCGCCGTATTGCAGATTGACGAACGTAACGTCGGGAAGCGAGAGAATCGGCCGCCACGCCTCTATGGCGCTGTAATATTTCGCGCGTTTCGCCGCCAAGACCATCGAGCGCCAGCAAATGCCGACATAGGGCCCGGCACCAAGCGCAGAAAGACGCGCGCGGAAGCCCGCAGTGGTTTCAGCATCGGCCGTCAGATACGTCTCGCGCGGAAAGTCCTCGAGCCGTTTGCGCACAAGATAGAGCGGCGTGCCGATCGGCATGTAGAAATCGGGATCGCCGTCTTTGCGCGCCCAATGAAAGACGCGCACGGGTTTTTCGTCGAGCTTGCCGTCCTGGTAAGTCCCGACTTCCGCAGCAGGGAAAGAACGTTGGAAGAGGGCCACAAGCCGCGGATCGACGGCGATCTGAAGCTTGCCCTCGTCGCCGACTGCACGGGCGATATCGGGAATGACGGTTGCGAACATGAACTCGTCGCCCAATCCCTGTTCGCCCACCATAAGGACGCGCTTGCCTTCAAGATCCTCGCCGTGCCACAGCGGCGCCTTGGTGTAATGCAAAATCGACGCACGGAATTCGGGCGCGTTGCGGATTTCGTATTCCTTGAAGCCTTCTTCGAGTCGGCCAAGGCCGATCAGGCAGACGCTGCGCGAATGCTTGGTTTCGATGCGCTCATGCGCGTCGGGCGCAAGGGCGAGCGCTGCGTCGTATGCGTCCACGGCGTCTTCGAGGCGGCCGAGATGCGCATAGGCGTAGCCGAGATTGTGCCAAACGCGGGCGAATTTGGGATCGAGACGCAGGGCTTCCTGGTAGAAGACGAGGCTCTCCTCGGCGCGGCCTTCCTCGGCGAGTGCGGTCGCGAGCGTGTTCCACAGCATGGGTTCGTTCGGCATGCGGCAGATTGCGCCGCGCAGAGTCTCGATCGCCTCCGAAAGGCTGCCGCGGTCGCGCAGCACGCTGCCGAGGTTGTTGTAGCCGGCAGGGTGCTCGGGGCGCTTCTCAATGAAGAGGCGGAACATGCGCTCGGCACCCTCGAGCAGATCGAGATTCCACGCCGTCAAGCCGAGATTAAGCAGCAGGTCGGTGTCGTCGGGATCGAGCGAATAGGCTCTTTCGTACGTGACCAGTGCCTTGTGCAGATGTCCGAGCTTGTGCAGCGTGATCGCCAGTAGCTGGAACGCCTGCGCGTTGCCTTCATCGGCCTCGGTCGCCGCCAGGGAATGCTTCGCGGCCTGCGGGACGTCGCCGCGCTTCCAGGCCTTGAGCGCCTTCAGGACCAGCTTGTTGGAGCGAAGGCGCGCTCCGATGGCGGCGACCGCCTGAGTCGAGGCCTCCACGCGCGCGAGCACGTTCTCGGTCGCTCCCATGCCGGTGCTCGAATCATAACCGCGCCTCAAAACCGGCTGCGCCGCCTGTGCCATGCGATTATCCTTTAGAAACAGCACATGGGAGCGCGAACAAGGCTAATTTTGGATGAACCCGGAGCAAAAATTGCCATCTCTTCGGCAGCAGATTGTTAACCAATCGGGCCGTAAGTTCCCGCACGAATGAGGGCTCGCTCGCTGATTCGGCGCTGCGTGCAACGGGGGTTGAGATGCCGCTGAAGCTTTCTTTGAAGCCGGGCGAGAAATTCGTCCTCAATGGCGCGGTGCTCGCCAATGGCGACAAGCGCACCAGCCTCGTGATCCAGAACAAAGCCTGCGTGCTGCGTGAAAAGGACATCATGCAGCCTGAAGACGCCAACACGCCGGCCCGTCGAATCTATTTTCCCATCATGATGATGTATCTCGACGGCGAAACCGCCGATTCCTATTACAGCCAGTTCGCGTTGCGGATGACCGAATTCATGGAAGCGATCAAAGATCGCGCGGCGCTCGCACTGTGCGTCGACATCAGCAAGGACGTGATGACAGGCGGATATTACAAGGCTCTGGTGAAGTGCAGGACATTGTTCGATTTCGAGAGGGAACGGCTCAATTATGCCAGTGACAGCTTATCAAAAAGCGCAGCGCGCGGCTGAAAATCCCCGCAACGCGGAATACCGGCTCTTCGGGCAGGTCACCGGTGCGCTCATGGATGCACAGACCGCGGGCGCCAAGGGCGCTTCGCTGATCGATGCCATCGATTGGAATCGCCGCTTGTGGAGCACGCTCGCTGTCGATTGCATGAATGACGGCAACCAGCTGCCCAAGGAATTGCGCGCGCAGATCATCTCGCTCTCGCTCTGGGTGACGAAATATTCGAGCCAGGTGATGCAGGAAGGCGTGCCGCTCGAGCCGCTCATCGACATCAACCGCACCATCATGCAGGGGCTGAACGCCGCCTGACGCGGCGCTTTCGCAGCCAAACCCGGCCGGATGCGAAGCTACGCGTCCGGCTTTTTTCTTGCTTTTTTGTCTTCAGGGGAAATTTGGCCGCGCGGTAGAATTTGCCCGTTGCCACGGCGCGCAAGAAATTGAAACTCTTTGCATAATCAATGTCTTACGAGACATCACTCCAAGCATTTTCTGGCCTGGCGATTGCAGTTGCGGCTTGGACATGAAGTCCACCCGGCAAGAAGCCGCTTGATGAGCCAGAACGGCAGAGGAGACCCACCATGCTTAGCGTGAATACAAACACCGGCGCGATGGTTGCGCTGCAATACCTGAATAAAACCGAAGGCGAACTGCAAACTGCTCAGACCCATATCAACACGGGCCTGAAGGTTGCGACGGCGAAAGACGACGGCGCTACCTTTGCCATCGCGCAGAACATGCGCGGTAATGTGGCGGGTTATCAGGCGGTGTCCGACAGCCTCAATCGTGGCGTTTCCACGGTCGATGTCGCGATTTCCGCGGGTTCTGCAATCTCCGACTTGCTGATCGAACTCAAAGCCAAGGCGCTCGCCGCGGCCGATGCCTCGCTCGATACGGCAAGCCGCAATGCCTTGAACGCAGACTTCACCGCCTTGCGCGATCAGATCACGACGATCGTGTCAAATGCGGAGTTCAACGGCACCAATCTGGTGAACGGGTCGGTGGCGACCGTGACGGCATTGGCTTCGGCCGACGGCACCAAGAAAATCACCGTCCAAACCCAGAACTTGTCGCTTTCGGGATCCATTCTTACCCTTACCTCGACAGGTGCCATCTCGACGCAAAGCAAGGCGTCGACGATGATTTCGACCATCAATGCGTCGATCCAGAACGTCAATGCCGCTCTGGCGAAATTGGCCGCGGGCTCGAAGAAGTTCATCATTCAGAACGACTTCGTCTCCAAGCTGATGGATGCCTTGAGACAGGGCATCGGCAATCTGGTCGATGCCGACATGGCCGTGGAAAGCGCGAGACTTCAATCGTTGCAGGTCAAGCAGCAATTGGGCGTCCAGGCTCTTTCCATCGCCAACCAACAGCCGCAGATCATTCTCTCGCTCTTCCGTTAGACGCGGCTGGTGAGAGACAGATCGGCGTAAGAACTTTGGGGCGGAGCCGCTTCACCGGCTCCGCCCGCATTTTTGCCGCGGCAAGAATTGCCGGGCACGCGGCAAGATTTACCCTTTAACCGGCAGAATATTCCCGGCGCGTTTGTGCCGTATGGTTTCTGCCGGGTCGAAATTTCCGCTCCACCATTTCCGAAGTTTGGTTAACGCGCGCGGCGTTCGTCGCGGCACGCGGATTGCCTAAGACCCTCGGGGACAAATGTCCCATGAGCATAACGCTCGTGTTTCAAACCAGAACGGAGGGCCTCCAATGCTAAGCGTCAACACAAACGTAGGCGCAATGATTGCGCTGCAATATTTGAACCAGACCGAGAGTGAACTTCAAGCCACCCAGAGCCACATCAATTCCGGCCTGAAGATTTCAGGTCCCAAGGACAACGGCGCCGTTTACGCCATCGCGCAGAACATGCGTGGACAAGTCTCGGGCTATGCGGCCGTTGCCGATAGCCTCAATCGCGGCTCATCGACCGTCGATGTGGGCATTGCTGCCGGCCAGTCGATTTCCGATCTTTTGAATGAGCTGAAATCAAAGGCTCTTGCCGCCGCCGACGCGTCGCTTGATACGGCGAGCCGGAACGCGATGAACGCCGACTTTACCGCTCTCCGCGATCAGATCACCACGATCGTGCAGAACGCGTCGTTCAACGGCGTCAATCTCGTTGACGGCACGACCGTTAACATCCAGGCGCTGGCCTCAACCGACGGCAGCAAGAAGATCACGGTGTCGGGCCAGACTTTGAGCCTTTCGGGTTCCATCGTTACGGTCACTTCGACCGGGACGATCTCCACCACGGCGAAGGCCTCGACGATGATTGCGACGATCAACGCTTCGATCCAGAACGTCGGCGCGGCTCTGGCCAAAATGGCCTCGGGCGCGAAAAAGTTCTCGATCCAGAACAACTTCGTCTCCAAGCTGGTCGACGCGCTGACTGCCGGTATCGGCAACCTCGTGGATGCGGATATGGCGGTGGAAAGTGCCAAGCTGCAATCCTTGCAGGTCAAGCAGCAATTGGGCGTGCAGGCGTTGTCGATTGCCAACGCGGCTCCGTCCATCACGCTGTCGTTGTTCAGGTAAGCTCCTTCGGTGGGACCGGCTTAGCCGGTCCCACCGCATTTTCTTCACGTACGAATTTTAGGTGGGTGTCCCGGAAAAATCGGGAAGTGGCGCAACAGGCGAGGGACCTACGAGGCGGCCATGGTCGATCCTATCTCAAACGCAGCGAATCCGCGTGAGATTGGCTTGGGCCAAAACCGTCCGCAGCCCTCGCGGGCGTCTCCCGCCGCGACCAATCCGGCAACAGATCTTGCGCGCGATCAACGGGTGCAAGTCCTGCAATCCGCGATCGAGAAGCTGATCCGCAAGAGCCTGCCCTCGAATTCCAAACTCCAGATCGAACAGGACAAGGTAACCGGTACCTTCATCTATCGCTCGATCGACACCGAAACCGGCGAGATCATACGGCAGTGGCCGCCCGAGCAATTGCTGAAGCTGCACGAATATTTGGCGCAGATGGAAGGCATGCTCGTCGATAAAAAGATTTAAAGCCGATCAGGCGTTCAAGTGGCGTCTCAACGATGCCACGACTCTCTCCACATCGCCGTCGTTCATGCCAGGATGCAGAGGCAGAGTCAGCGTCGAGGCGTAATAGGCTTCCGCGCCGGGCAGTTCCAACACGCCGTAGCGCTTGGCGTAATACGGCTGGCGGTGCACCGGTATGTAATGAACCTGCGTGCCTATGCCGTCGGCTGCCATCGCCCGCATCATAGCTGCGCGTTCGATTTTGGCATCCGCAAAGTCGATTCGCACGGCGTAGATGTGCCACGCCGTAAGCGAACGCGAATCCCGCTTGAGCGGCCGGACAAGCGGTGAGAGCGCGGCCAGCGCCTCATCGTAACGGGCCATGAGGTAGCGCCTGGCATTGATAAAACGCTGCAGCTTGGAGAGCTGCGAAAGCCCCAGTGCGCAGTTGATGTCCGAAATGCGGAAGTTGAAGCCGGGTGCTTGCAGTTCGTAATACCACGGATTGGCGGCTCCGCTCGCATCGAACGCGGCAACATCCGTCACGAATTCCGAAGGCTCGCGTGTCAAACCATGATTGCGGATGCGCCGCAAGCGCCGGATGAGCTCGAGATCGTTCGCGCTGACCGCGCCGCCCTCCCCCATCGCCACTGTTTTCACCGGATGGAAGGAGAAAATCGTCAGATCGGAATGGGCATTGGCACCAACGGAGTAGATTGCGCCTTTGGGGCCCGCCCACACGGTTCCCAGCGCATGCGCCGAGTCCTCGACGATTTTCATGCCGTGCCCGCGCGCGACTTTGGCGATCGCCTCCATATCGCAGCTTTGACCCGCATAATGCACGGGAAACACCGCGTCAGCACGTCCGGAAGGTGCGCGCGACAATGCGGCTTCAAGATCGGCAGCCCGCATCAGTCCGGTTTCGGGATCGACATCGGCAAAGACGATTTCGGCGCCCGCAAGATGGGGCGCGCTTGCGGTGGCGACGAAGGTAATCGCGGGAACGATCGCGGTATGGCCGGATCCCAAGCCCAAGGCGCGAGCGGCAAGGTAAAGCGCGGACGTGCCGTTGGAACAGGCAACTGTCTCACGTGCACCGACCATCCGCGCGAGCGCGCGCTCGAAGCGCTCGGTGAACGGTCCGGTCGTGAGATAATCGCCGCGCAGCGCGTCGGCGACGGCGGCAATATCGTCATCCTCGATAAGCTGACGTCCATAGGGGAGAAAGGCACCGCCCTCTTCGCTTCCGCGAGAGGTTGAGGGTGAGGACGTTCGAGCGGTGTTGCTCAATGCTGGAACATTCAAACGAAAGCTTGAGCGAGCAGGGCCTGAAGCCCGCGTGCACCCAGCAACTCGGGATTCGTATCGCTCGAATATTGAAAGCCTTCGGCAACCGCTCTGGCGCCGCGGTTGAGATAGGCTTCGCGCGCCGCCGCGGCGAAGCTCGCGAGGATGACGTAGCGGTCATCGATCTCCACCGTCCAGCGGGAATCGTCCGCTGGTATCATCGTCTCG
>WNFL01079678.1_pt1 | contig 12336 bp, 14 predicted proteins | sample 5400361 | NCBI WGS metagenome assembly WNFL01 (sample SAMN13153351, study PRJNA577476) | soil metagenome | isolation source: 40 cm soil on Douglas fir-dominated hillslope | place: USA:California | collected 2013-09-17
GCCGCGTCATCACCACCGGCGTTCCGAACAGCGTGCGGCCAATCCCACGCTGGCCCAGACCGGCGGACTGCCGCCGGTTAAAGGCGGGGACACGGCCTCCGGCCAAACGCATTGACTGCGATGCAGCACAGCCGCGCCATCACCCGCAAAAGCGCCTCCAATCTCGCGCTCGCCTTCATCCTGCTCCCGCGTCCAAAGCGCGACGCCATGTCCGCCCTCTACGCCTTCTGCCGCGAAGTGGACGACGTGGCCGATGAAGATTCCGTGCCCGTCGGACAACGCCGCACGCAACTCGCCGAATGGCGCGAGGACATCCGCCGCGCGTGCGAAAATGGCTCGCCGCAATTCGCCGTGAACCGTGAATTGCAGCCCGTCATCCGCGAGTTTCACCTGCGGTTCGCGCTCTTCGATGAATTGATCAAGGGTTGTGAAATGGATTTGGAAACCATGCGTTACGAGCATTATGAGCAGCTTGAGCTCTACTGCTACCGCGTCGCGTCCGTCGTGGGTTTGTTGAGCATCGGGATTTTCGGCCATCAAAATCCCGCCTGCCACGACTACGCCGTTTATCTGGGCAAGGCGCTCCAACTGACAAACATCTTGCGTGACGTGAAGAACGACGCTGCGCGTGGACGGATTTATCTTCCCCTTGATGAATTGAAAAAATTCAACGTCACGCCCGAGGAAATCTTGCGTGGCGAATACTCCGCCCGCTATCAGGCGCTCGCCGTGAGCGTCGCCGCCCGCGCGCGAAATTTTTATCAGCTTGCCCGGAAAACTTTGCCCGCCGAAGACCGCTGTTCCATGGTCGCTGCCGAACTCATGGGTTCCGTCTATTGGCAACTGCTGCTGAAACTGGAGCGCGGCAACTTTGATGTCTTCGGCCCGCAGCCGATCAAGTTGGGCAAGCCGCACAAGCTCGCATTGATTTTCGGCTCGTGGCTTCGCTTCGTGCTGGGATCAAAAAAATCAAACTACGGAATGGCGTAAAAATTCCGCAATTACCCCGCCGTCTCATCGTCAACGCGGATGATTTCGGTCTTTCGCATTCCGTGAACGAAGCCGTCGTCCGCGCGCATCGCGACGGCATTTTGACGACTGCGAGCTTGATGGTCAACGAACCCGGCTGCAACGAAGCCGTGAAGCTCGCGAAGGAAAATCCCCGGCTTGGCGTCGGTTTGCATCTCACGTTGCTGATGGGCCATTCCGCCCTGCCGCCGGAAAAGATCCCCGGGCTCGTCAATACGCAAGGCGAATTTAGCAACAGCCCCGTCGGCGTCGGCATGAATTATTTCTTCAAGCGCGGCCTGCGTGAACAGCTTCGCGCCGAGATCCACGCGCAATTCGCGCGGTTCCACGCCACCGGCCTCACGCTCGACCACGTCAACGGCCATCTGCACCTGCACCTGCATCCCGTTGTTTTTAAAATCTTGATGCAAGATGCAGACGCGCTCGGCATCCGTCACTTGCGGCTCACGCGTGATTGTCTCGCACGCAGCCGGCGCATGGCTGCTGGACGCTGGTTTTACCGCATTTCGCACGCGGCGATCTACGAATGGCTTTCCAGCCGTGCCCGCGAACCGCTCCGCCGGCGCGGCATCAAGCACGCGCAGGTCACGTTCGGCCTGCTGCAAAATGCGCTCGTGGACGAGGAATATATTCTGAAGCTGCTGCCCGAACTGCCGGACGGCGATTCCGAGCTTTACTCCCATCCGTCGCTGGACAAGTTTAGGCATGAATTCGACGCCCTGATCAGTCCGCGTGTGAAGGAACTGGTCCAGAAGCTCGGCATCCAACTGATTCGCTACCAGGATTTGTGATATGACAAAAATTTTGATCATCCTCCTCATCGCCTTCGCCTTCGAGGCGTTCGGCGTCATCGCCTTGAAAAAAGGCATCAACGAAATCGGGCTGAAATACACCGAGCGCAAGGCCGCCCTGCCGCAGTGGAAAAACGTGCTACAGCTCGTCGGCAACTGGTTCACGAACAAAAACGTCCTGTTCGGCCTGCTGCTCGAGACCATCTTCTTCGTCCTGCTGCAATATCTGCTCGGCCAGCGCGACGTCAGCTTTGTCTGGCCGCTCACGGCGGTAAGTTTTGTGATGACCACGCTGGCCGCGCAATTCATCCTGCACGTACGCGTGGACGCCGTCCGCTGGGGCGGCGTGGCGCTCATCGTCCTTGGTGCCGCGCTCATCAGCTACGGCGAACACGCGAAGGAAAAGCCCGTGCTGCCGGTGACAAATCAATCCGAACCCGCCGCGAAATAAGGCCGGAGCGTATTATATTTAGGCGGTAGGGCGGTGCTGCTGTGCCGCCCAATTTTTGGGCCGCGCGGCAACGCGGCCCTACCAGATTATTTTCTCCAAGACTGCCGCCAGTTGTTCCGCCGCAAAACTCGTCTTCTTCTGCAACGTTATCAGCGCGCCGATTTTCCCCGGTGACTTGACGATCGCCCATGCCAGTCTGCCGAAATCCAGGCTCTTGTCCGGCTTGGCCAGCGCGTTGAAATCCAGCGGCAAATCTTCGTTCGCCGTGTCGGAAATCACGCGGACGGTGGCGCAGTGAATTCCGCGCTCATGGCAGACGGCGTGGATCGCCGCCGATTCCATTTCCACCGCGTCCGCGCCCGTTTCGACGCGCAATTTTTTCTTTTCAGCGACGGTCGTGGCGATGCGGTCGGCGCAGAAAAATTTTGCGGGCTTTGCGCCGGCGGCGAGCAATTTCTCTCGGAGGGACAATTTTTCGGAGGGATGAGCTCCGCGAATCCCTGTTTCATTTTCGATTGGGGACTCGTGGAACTCGTCCCTCCGACGGCCAATTTCAAAAGCCACGTCGCCCAATTTCAAATCAGGACTCAACCCGCCGGTGAAACCGCAGGTCAGCACCAAATCCGGTGGGACGCTCGCCCCGCCGGTGAGAAACTCATTTTTCGGCGTTCTGGCGCCCGATGCCGGTGAGGAGAATAGAAATGTCCGATTTGCCCGCCGCGATTTTCCGAAACGGCGCGGCTTCTTCTTTCAGCGCGAAGCAAATGAGCGTGAACATCAATAATTATTAAAATAGTTCAGCACGAAGCGATTTGCACGCGCCTTCCAATCCTGGAAAGAGTGTTGCTGGAGTTATTCCCATGAATCGCAATTCGTCTTCGACGGTTGCTCTTTCCGAGGCAAGGATGTCAATTCTTGTAAGATATTTTATTTTATGATGTGACTCGTAGGCCGCGATAAAATCTTCAATTTTGTCTATGTTGGAAAAAGCAGCCATAGATTGCTGTGGGTAATATCGGGGATTGTTATTGGCTGGTGGATGGAAAAATTGAAAATCGGGGCAAGGGTCGTTAAGCGATTGCGCCAGTATCCTATCAATGCGACGCCAAGCGTCTAAATCAAAAGCAAAAACGCGAACCGGTTCACGATCCTTTTTTTCAAGCCACTTATTTTTTCCGTGAGACAATCAAAAGCAAAAAATGCGGCTACATAAGGCGATTCAGTCCAATCTAGAAATGGTGTTGGAAATCCGTGATGTTGAGCCAGATTGAGCAGCCCATATAAATCTTCCTGTGTTGGTTGTTAATAATGAGAAGATAAGGCGTTAATCTGGTGACGAAGGCGAGAAACATCTTGAACTAAATAAAGCGGAAGATTGTTGCGGTCTTTTCTGTGGAAAGAAGTCCTCAATGGATAGGCATTTGAATGCTGGCCGCGAAACACAACCCGACCTTTAGAACGAAAACTAGCAATCTGTCGCTTGAATTCTTCCCAAGTCAACGGCGTTGGATTTTCAGGAATGGGAGGCAGTTTACCGTGTGCCGCCTCTAAAAAGCTTCTCCATAATTCAAAAGTTCCAGTCTGGTTCAGATTATTCTTAAATGTTCCGGCAATTTTTGTTCCATCAAATTTCCCGACGTATTCTGATTCGGCTGGAGGCTGTTCTTTAATTCCGTTCTGATTGTAGAAGGCTGCGATAGGAATCGTGCTGTGACTGGCGTGGTCATAAACTCTAAAATTGAATGTTTTGCCAACTATATTATCTCCGTTCATTTCGATAGTTGCATCAGAAATTGTTCGGCGTTGGTATTGAGATTCCAATCCGATTAACAAAGCATTACTTGGAGAACGAGGTTCGATATTTACCACAATCATCGTGGTAATTTTTGATTCGCTTGAGAGCGAACGCCCAAACCATTGCCCTGTCATGTTGTTTGAATTCATAGTTGTTTCACTTTATCCCCGCCAGCCGTTCCTTCCAGATTTTGTAAAGTTCCACGGTGGCGCGGACGTCGCGCAGGCAGTATTCGGCAATTTCACGGAATTTTTTCTCCGCCATCAGCGTGGACACGTCCATGCCGGTCACGCCCGCGCTCTTGGGCGATTCGATGCCGAAGGCTTTGCAGTAAAAATCCAGGTTGAACCGCCGCGCCGCGCCGTCGCGCCCGCTCACGCTGTAAAAGGTGAACTGCTCCGCGAGGTCGCAATGCGGTTCGACAGCGTAACGGTAGCCGAGCCAGTTTTTTTTCGAGATGGGCACGTTGAGCAGCGCCGAGCGCAGGTAGATGAACGGCACGTCGAACCCGCGCCCGTTGAAAGTGACGATGGAATCGTATTTCCTGGCGACGTCCCAAAATTGCGTGAGCAGTTCCGCTTCATCCGCACAGGGAATGAATTTCACCTCGGCACTATCGTCGGGCGTCTCGTCAAAATCTTCTGCGACAAACAATGACTGGCCGCGCTGCGTCTCGGCATTGAGCATGGCGATGCAGACGACCTGCGACGTGAACGGCCACAGGCTCATGAACCGCGTGATCTCCGCGCGCTTGGCTTGCTTAGCGATGGCGTCGTCAATCTTCTCCGTCTCGCGGAAGAGGTATTCCTGCTGCGCCTCGTCGAAATTTTCAATCGGTTGCGCGGTAGTTTCGATGTCGAATACGAGGGTGGCCATATTTTTTAGAAAGTTGAACAGCTACAATCTCACCGGAATATTCTTCTCCTTCAAAAACTGTTTCACATCGCCGACGGTGTAGGTGCCGAAATGGAAAATGCTCGCGGCGAGGACGGCGTCGGCTTTGCCGGCCAGCAGCACGTCGGCCATGTGTTCCAGCGTGCCCGCGCCGCCGCTGGCCACCACCGGCACACCCACGGCTTCGCTCACGCGCCGCGTGATGACGAGGTCGAACCCGGCTTTCGTGCCGTCGGCGTCAATGGAGTTCAACACGATCTCACCCGCGCCGAGCGCCACGGCGCGCTTCGCCCATTCAAGGGCGTCGAGGCCGGTGTCCTTGCGGCCGCCGTGCGAGAACACGCCCCATTTATCCGGCGCGATCTTCTTGGCATCTATTGAAACCACTATGCACTGGCTGCCGAATTTTTCCGCGCCTTCGCGGATGAGTTCGGGCCGGGCAAGCGCGCTGGAGTTGATGGAAATCTTATCCGCGCCGGCGCGCAGCATCGTGAACATGTCGTCCACGGACTTGATGCCGCCACCGACGGTGAGGGGCATGAAGCATTGGTCGGCGGCGCGTTCGATCACCTCGACCATGGTGCCGCGTCCGTGCGCCGTGGCGGTGATGTCGAAGAAAACCATTTCGTCCGCGCCCTGCTCGTTGTAGCGCAGGGCGAGTTCCACCGGGTCGCCGACGTTGCGCAGGCCGCCCTTCTCGGCCACGCCGAACTGGACGCCGCGCGTGACGTGGCCGTCATGGACGTCGAGACAGGGGATGACGCGTTTGGCAATCATGCGTCCATTGAAACGCGGCGGACGGCGCATGGCAAATGATTCCGCGCAAGGTTTTTGCCATCGCAAAGTTGCAACTTTTTTGAATTTGCGCACCTTAATAGGTGTCTATTTGACAGTGACTGAATTTTAAACATGAAAAAACAAGCATTAGTTTATGTATTGGCGGTCTCGGCGGTGGTGTTGACGGGTTGCGTGAACCCGGATGGCACGCAGAACAACACGGCCGGCGGGGCCTTGCTTGGCGGCGCTGTCGGCGCAATCACCGGCGCGGCGATTGGCGGGCCGCGCAACGGCGGGGCGGGCGCGTTGATTGGTGCGGCGGCGGGAGCCATCGGCGGCGGGCTGATCGGCAATTCGATGGATCAGGAGCAAAACGCGCGTCTGCGCGCACAAGCCCCGCAGACTTACGTCAAGGTTGACCAAGGACAGCCGTTGAGCGTGGCAGACGTGAAGGCATTGGCGAAGGCCGGCATCAACGAAGACGTCATCATCAACCAGATCAAGAGTTCGCGGTCGGTTTATCATTTGAGCGTGGCGGACATCATTGACCTGCGGGATTCCGGCGTGAGCGACAAGATCGTCAATTTCATGATCAACACGCCCTCGGTGATCGGCGGCAGTTCAGCAGCGAATTCGACCACCACGGTCGTTTATCAGGCACCGCCGCCCGAGCCGGTGGAAACGGTGGTGGTTGCGTCGCCCGGACCGGATTATATCTGGATTGGCGGCGAATGGGTGTGGAACGGCCGTTGGGTCTGGGTGGGCGGGCATTGGGGTTATCCGCCGTATCCGCATGCGGTCTGGATCCACGGTTCCTGGTCGCGCGGGCCTTACGGCTGGCGCGGAGCGCCGGGCCATTGGCGTTGACGGAATTTTCAGAGCGTGCTGCTGTGGCGGAAATTGATTTACTTTGGGCATCGCTGAAATATATTTGAGCTCTGGGTGCCGATGTGGCGGAATTGGCAGACGCGCTAGACTCAAAATCTAGTATCTTCACAGATGTGTGGGTTCGACCCCCTCCGTCGGCACCATCTCTCAATTTTCACGCGCATGGCTTTTAAAAATTTCGCCAAGCAGCCGCAAGGCGTTCAATTGCTCCAGCGTTCCCTGGCCCGTGGACGACTCGGCCATGCTTATTTGTTCGCCGGCGATTCATTGGAAGATCTGGAACTGTTCGCCCGCACGCTGGCGAAAACTTTGAACTGCCAGGATCAGGTCAAAACAAACGGCGCGGCGACCGATTGTTGCGATGCCTGTTTGAGTTGCCGGAAGATTGACGGTGACACCCACGCCGACATCCGTTGGACACGGCCTGAATCCAAATCGCGCATCGTCACCGTCGAGCAGATGCGCGATCTGATGCAGCAAATCCAGCTCAAGCCCACCGAGGCGGAGCATAAGGTCGCCATCATCACCGCCGCCGACCGTTTGAACCTGCAGGCGGCGAATGCGTTTCTTAAAACGCTGGAAGAGCCGCCCGCCAAGTCCGTCTTGATCCTGCTTTCCACGGAACCATCGCGGATTCTGGAGACCATTTTGTCGCGCTGTCTGCGGCTGAATTTTTCCGGCGATGGCGCACGCCCATTGGACGCCGCGCAAGCCGAATGGCTCGCGCAATTCGGCGCGCTCGCCGCCAACGAACAAAAAAGTTTGCTGGGCCGTTACCGCCTGCTCGATGCGCTGCTCCAAAGGCTTGGTGAAATCCGTGCGCGCGTGGACGAAACGCTCTCCGCCCGTTCGCCGCTGGAAAAGCACGGCGAAATCGAAAAAGACTTGCGCGAAAAATGGGAGGACGAGCTGGCGGCGGCGGTGGAAGCCGAGTATCGCCGTCACCGCGCTGATCTGCTTTTGGTGATCCAATGGTGGTTACGCGATGTCTGGCTCCAGACGCTGACCACCGGCAGGGATCTGCTTAAATTTCCCCAGATTTCCGGTGCGGAAGCCGTCGCCCAACGCATCAACCCACGTCAGGCCCTGGAAAATTTGCAAACTATGGAACAAACGCAGCGGCTCCTTCATACCAACGTGCAGGAGGCGCTCGCGTTGGAAGTCGGCCTGCTCAAGCTGCACTTTTAACCATGCGGTCGCTGGAAAATCGCCGATGAAATTCCGGAAACAATTTAACGGGATTGAATTTTACGCCTTGGTATTCGGGCTTTTTCTCGGTCTGGCCATCCTGAAGTTTGGCAATCCAGTCATTCTTGATCAAAAGATCATTCCACCAACGTCACCTGTTGAATTTTCCAGTCATTCTTGATCAAAAGATCATTCCACCAACGTCACCTGTTGAATTTTGGAATGATGCCTGGCCGACGCGCTGGGCCAATTGGATTTTATTGCCGCTGGCGCTGGCTGGCGCGGCGATCACGTTGACAAGGAGGCGGCACTGGCCAGCGACCCGATGGCTTTGGCTGCTGCCGTTGTTGTGGCTTGGCTGGCAGCTTTTTTCCGCGACGCAGACCGTGGATGCCAATCTCACCACGCTGGCGCTGTGGCAATTTTTCGGCTGTGTCGCGTGCTATTTTCTCGGCGCGTTTCTGCTGGGGGACGAACGCGGGCTGCGTTGGCTGCTGGCTGGTGTGCTGGCGGCTTTCACCTTTTGCCTGGTGCGTGCGATTGACCAGCGAATCTTTGAATTTCCAGCAAACCGCCTCATGTTGGTGGAAAGCGAACGCGCAGGCTGGACCAACCTGCCGCCGGAAATGCTTCTGGAGATGAAGCGCGACAATGTGATTCTCACCACCAACAGTGTAGATGTGGCGAATCCGGCGATTCTGGCAAAGTTTGCCAAAGGACGCGTGAATGGCACGCTCGTGTATCCAAACGCCCTGGCCGGTGCGATTTTGTTGCTGTTTCCTGTCTCAATCATATTGGTCATCAACAGCGCAAGGCGGCTGCGGCCGGTCATTCGAACGATGGCCATTGCGCTAACGCTTTTTCTTGGGGGGGCAGGATTTTTTTGGACGGGATCAAAGCTCGGCTGGCTCATCGCCATGGCGATGGGCGGAGCTTGTTTGTTTCGGTTGAAATGGCCGTTGCGCTTGAAATGGGCGGCATTGATCTTTGTTTTTCTGATCGGCACAGGAGTTTTTTTGGTGCGTTTTCACAACTATTTTGCCGCGGGGGCGACGAGTATCGGTGCGCGCTTCGATTATTGGCGCGCGGCGGGGCAGACAACCCTTGAACATCCGCTGCTCGGCACCGGGCCGGGGACTTTCCAAAGGCCCTACGCAAAGCTTAAATCGCCGGAATCCGAAATGGCCCGGCTCACCCACAACGATTATCTCGAACAATTTTCCGATTCCGGCATGGCGGGTGGAATCTTTTATGGAGCATGGATAGTTCTGGCTTTGGTCACGATTGGCCGGTGCGTCTGGCACATGGAGAATTCGTTGTCCTTTGCCATTTTTGCTGGCCTGCTTGGCTGGTTCATTCAGGGCGTCGGCGAGTTCGGGCTTTATATTCCAGCACTGGCTTGGACGGCATTTGCCTTGTTGGGCGGTTCTTTGACGTTGTCGGGAAATCAAATCGACAAAAAGGCGGTGGCAATTTAACCTTTTGGCCGTAAATGAAGATACTTTTCCTGAACGGCCCAAATCTGAATTTGCTGGGGCAGCGCGAACCGGAAATCTATGGGCACACCACGTTGGCGGACATTGAAACCAAAGTGCGCGAGCGTGCCACGGGATTGAAGGTGGAGGTGGATTTCCGACAGTCCAATTTGGAAGGCGAATTGGTCGGCTGGATTCAGCAGGCCAAAGGCAAGTTCGATGTGATTGTGATCAATGCTGCCGCTTACACTCACACGAGCATTGCGCTGCGGGACGCAATTGCTGCTGGCGGTGTGCCGACGATTGAGATCCATCTTTCAAATGTTTATGCGCGTGAAGAGTTCCGGCATAAATCTTTGATTGCACCGGTTTGCTGTGGTCAAATAACGGGGTTCGGCCAAAAATCTTATATTTTAGGTCTTGAAGCAGCGATTTACGTTAAAGAGATCAAAAATGGCCATTGAATTAGTGTTTATTGACCTAATTTAAACAACTTTTGATTACCAGATTTTTTTGCGGATTGATTCTTGACGCTTGTCTCACTAAATCATAAGCTACAGGCCGCCTTATGAATTTTTCAGCGGAGCTGGCTTTTGGCTGTTTTTTTGCCAATAATTCTAAAACTGAATTCACTTTAACGAAAACGACCTGTGGACTTAAAAGATATCAAAGCCATCATTGATTTGATGAAGAAAAACTCGATCACGGAATTCGAGTTGGAGCGACAAGATTCCAAAATCAAACTAAAACGGGGATTAAACGGCGGTGCGACCGTTCCCCAATATGATGAGTCAGCAGTCGCAGGTGTCACACTGGCCTTTCCGGCAGTTGGAGCCCCTGCTCCGGTAGCAGTTCCGCAACTGGTGGCAACCGGCGAAATTGACATCAAGTCCCCGATGATCGGGACTTTTTATCGCGCTCCCTCGCCAGAAGCGGGCAACTACGTCGAAGTGGGAACGGAAATTAACGCCGACACGGTCGTTTGCATCATTGAAGCGATGAAGGTGATGAATGAAATCAAGGCTGAGATCAAAGGTGTTATAACCCAGGTCTTGGTTGAAAACGGCAAGCCGGTGGAGTTTGGCCAGCCATTATTTAAAATCCGCCCGAACTGAAACGCGGCAGCACGTCCGCTTGAACCCTGTTTGCTTTCACTGAAAGCCCATGTTTGAAAAAATTCTGGTCGCCAATCGCGGTGAAATTGCCGTCCGCATCATCCGCGCCTGCAAGGAGCTGAACATCCGCACCGTGGCGGTTTATTCGGAGATAGATGCCAGCTCCATGCACGTCCAGATGGCGGATGAAGCCATTTGTATCGGCAAGGCGCCGGCTTCAGAAAGCTATCTGCGCATTGACCGCATCATCAGCGCGGCGGAGATCGCAGATGTGGACGCGATTCATCCTGGCTATGGGTTTCTTTCGGAAAACGCCCATTTTGCCGAGGTGTGCGAAAGCTGCAACATCCGTTTCATCGGGCCTAGTCCGCGCGCGATGAGTTCGTTGGAGGACAAAGCCGTCAGCCGCGCCCTTGCCAAAAAAGCCGGTGTGCCAATCCCGCCCGGTTCGGAAGGCGTCGTCGAAAATGAAAAAGACGCGCTCGTCATCGCCAAACGCATCGGTTACCCGGTGATAATCAAAGCCGTGGCCGGCGGCGGTGGGCGCGGGATGCGCGTGGCGCACAATGATATTTCACTGGTCAAAGGCTATCATACGGCGCGCACCGAAGCGGAAAAGGCGTTCGGTAATTCGGGCGTTTACATCGAAAAATTCATCGAGGATCCGCATCACATCGAAATCCAGATTCTGGGCGATAACAAAGGGCACATCATCCATTTGGGGGAACGTGATTGCTCCATCCAGCGTCGCAATCAAAAACTCATCGAGGAATCGCCATCACCGCTGCTGGAAAATAAATTCCGCAAATTGCGCGACAAGATCGGCAAGGCAGCCGTCAGGATCGCCGAGGCCGCGCGTTATACCAATGCCGGCACGGTCGAATTCATCGTGGACAATGCTGGCAATTATTACTTCCTCGAAGTCAATAAACGCATCCAAGTCGAGCATCCGGTCACCGAGGAGGTCACGGGAATTGATCTCGTGCGTTATCAGATTTTGATCGCAGCGGGCGAGTCCCTCCAGCATTCGCAGAGCGACATCCAGATGAAGGGACATGCGATCGAATGCCGCATCAATGCCGAGGATCCATTTGACGAGTTCCGCCCCAGCCCCGGCCGTTTGGAGATGTATTACCAGCCCGGTGGACGCGGTGTGCGTGTGGATACGCATGCTTATGCGGGCTACACGATTCCGCCGACCTACGATTCCATGATCGGCAAGCTCATCACGACCGGCAAAGACCGGCGCGAGGCGATGGATCGCATGAGCCGGGCGCTGGGTGAATACATGGTCAGCGGCATCAAGACCACCATTTCCTTCCAGCAAGCCATCATGCAGGATCCCAATTTCCGGCGCGGTGTTTACTCCACCTCATTCGTTGAGCAGTTGCTCGGCGGCGCGCGGCGCGAATTGATCGAGGAAAAGACTTAAATCCCCGGTCGCAACAAATTTTACAGCCGCCGGCCGGAACATAATCCGCCCGTTTTTTGCGATTTGGGGTCAGGATTAAATTTGACCAGCCGCTTCCTGCCGCTTATCTTCAAACACTAAAAGCTATGGCCGACATTCCTCCAATCACTCCCAGTGCTACCGGTGGCGCTCTGCCCCCGAAGAAAGAAACTGGCAAGGTTCAGCCCAAGAAAGAAACCGTGCGGATCAATTTGCCGCCCAAGCCAACGGCGGCACCGACGATTAAATTGCCGACGCTGCCACCCGGCGGACCGACCGGTGCCCCCGTTGCCATGTCCGCCGCCGCTCCGGCACTGGCGGCTCCTGCCCCGCGCGCCGCTGCTGCTGCTCCTGTTGCCCCGGCACGTCCCGGAGCTGCTCCTGCGGCCCAACGTCCCGCACCTGCCCGTGCCGCCGCTGCGTCCACCATCAGTGGACTCGACAAGGCATTGGCGCTTGCTGCTGCCGTGGCCGGTTTGATCG
>WNFL01128931.1_pt1 | contig 12336 bp, 10 predicted proteins | sample 5400361 | NCBI WGS metagenome assembly WNFL01 (sample SAMN13153351, study PRJNA577476) | soil metagenome | isolation source: 40 cm soil on Douglas fir-dominated hillslope | place: USA:California | collected 2013-09-17
GGCTCCAGCTCCTTCGCCGTGTAGAGATAGTCGTAGCGCTCGTCCCGGCCGGCCGTCTTGCGGAACCAGTCGCGGTAGTTGCGGCCGTGCACGCGGACGTAGCCGATGCCGGAAGTGGCGCGGGCGGAGGGTTTGATGGAGTTGCGGAACAGCGGCGGGTCCACGTTGACGAACCCCATCCCGCGTTCCGCCAGCTCGGCGTAGAACGCCGGGTCGTTCCAGGAGACGTGGCGGACCTCGACGGCCAGCGGGTACGCGCGGAACGCGTTGGCCACATCGCGCAGCCATTCTCGATTCGCCTCCTCGTTGCGGAACGACCAGGGGAACTGGAGCAGGACCACGCCCAGCCGGCCGGCCTCGGCGATCGGATCGAGCCCGGCCCGCACCGCGTCGATCTCCTCGCGGGTGAACGCCGCCTCGCGCTCGTGCGTGAATCGGCGCCACAGCTTCAAGGCGAAGCGGAACCGGTCGTTCTCCTTCACCCGCTCCGCCCATTTGCGCGCCGCCTCGGGCGCAGCCGGACGGTAGAAAGTCGAGTTGACCTCTACCGTGTCGAAGTACCAGCCAGGTAGCGCAGCGGATCGAACTTCTTCGGCTTGGGCTTCGGGTACACGGTGCCCGCCCAGTCGGGATAGTCCCACCCGGCGGGCCCGAAGCGGATCAGGCCTGCTGCTCTGCCAGAGCGTAGAGGTGGTGCACGTGCGAGAGCGTCGCTCCGTCGATGCCCTGCACCTTGGGATTGCTCGACTCGATCACGTAATACTCGTCGGGCGCGTGCGCGCCGGAGCCGTGGCCCAGGCCGAAGTGCCCGGCCGCGAGCTTGAGCGGCGGCTCGGTGAACAGGTACCCGGGCCACGATCCGCCCAGGCGGGGCCAGAGGATCGGGTCGATGCCCGCGCCCCGATAGGTGGCCTGCTCGGCGCGGATCATCCCCGAGTCGGCGCGGGTGGTGTTCGGCGGATACGCGCCGCCCACCTTGACCTCGATGTCTCCGAACCCGCGCTTGGCGAGGTGCGCCTTCAGCTTCTGCAGCGTGTCGTCGACCGTCATGTCCGGAACGAGCCGCAGGTCGAGCTTGGCGACCGCGCGATACGGCAGCACCGTCTTGCCGCCGGGCCCCGTGTAGCCCCCCACCAGGCCCTCGATGTTCACGGTGGGCCGGCCCGCCAGCCGCTGCAGCGCCTCGCGATAGGGCACGTCGCGCACCCAGCGCTGGATGCTGAGCTGCTTCTTCTCCCGCGCCTCGTCGCGGCGCCGGGCGGCGATCTCGATCAGCCGCTCCTCTTCCGCCGAGAGCGGCCGCACCTTCTCGAAGTAGCCGTCGATGGCGGGATCGACCCCGTCCGGCGAGACCATGGTGGCCAGCGCCTGCACCAGGTGGAACGCGGGGCTGTCCACCGACGCGCGGAGCGACGAGTGGATGTCGTGCGCGGGTCCGCGCCCCCACTTCTCGCCGCTCGCGATCAGCTCCATCTCGATGACGCCTTTGGCGCCCAGGTTGATGGTCACGTTCCCGTCCGGATCCTGGGCGGCGAACGGCATGTAGATGCCGACCGTCTTCGAGAGCGCCGCGGCGATCTCGGGCTTGCGCACCACTTGCGCGAAGTGCACCGAGCCGATCTCCTCCTCTCCTTCCCCGACCAGCACCAGATTGACCGGCAGCTTGCGCCCGGCTCCGCGCATCGCATGGAGCGCGGCCAGGAAGGTCGCCTCCGGCCCCTTCTGGTTCACCGCGCCGCGGCCGACCACCACCTTACCGAAGCCTGGCTTGTCCACGAGCCGCGCCTCCCACGGCGGCGAGGACCATTCGCTCGGATCGACCTGTTTCACGTCGTACATGAAGTAAAGGCCCACAGTCTTCGGCGCGCCCGCGTCCAGCGTGGCGAAGACGCCGGGGAACCCGTCGGTGGGCATGCGCTCGGCGCGCTGGAACCCGGCGTCCTTCAACAATCGGATGAAGTGCTGGACGCCCTCCTCGCCGCCGACGCCTTCCGCCGCGATGGTGGGCTGGTGGATCCAATCTTGTAGCCGCTGCACGGCCTCGCCGTGGCGCTTCTGGATCTCGCGCTCGACCGGCGCGAGATCGGCGGCGCGCGCGAGGCGCGGGAGCATCAGCGAGGCGGCGCCCGCGAGGGAACCGCGCAGCAACGTGCGACGGGAGAAATTGTCCATGCGCCTCCCTCGCCCATCATGAAGCAACCTGTCAAGCGCTAACGAGACGCACGTCTCTTGCGAGGAGATCCCGCGCCAGCCTAGCGTCCGACCGGTCCCGGAGAGCTCCGCCAGGACGTTGCAAAACCGACGAGGGGAATATGAGAACACTCCCGACGAAGAAGGTAGTCGCGGGCCTCTGCCTGGCGCTGGCCGGAGCGGCCCTGGCCTTCGCTCCGGCCGCGCAGGTGTTCTGGGGGCAATGGGGACGCACACAGCTGCACCAGAGCGCCGTGCCGGTCGCCGGCCAGACCGGGTCGACGATCCTGGCGAACATCGTCTACGACCCGTTCACGCAGAAGGAGCAGCAAGGACCGTACGCCGCAGGCACCTTGCTCGTTCATTACCAAACGCCCCTCATCGCCGGGAACGACGTCTTCATGGAGTGCAAGACGGGCCAGTTCTCCAACATCAAGAACTGGCAGACGCAGACCTGGTGCGAGCAGAAGTTCACCTGGGTGAACGGGCAGCTCGCGCTGCAATGGACGCACATCAGCGACTGGAAGCCGGTCCCCTTCTCGCCCGACAAGGACGGCCCGGGCTGGGAGCCCGTCTACCACGCCGCGCTCACCAGGCAGGCGATCTGGGTGCCTGGGTTCGGCGGGAGCGTCTTCAAGCTCGACCGCGACACAGGGACGGGTCCTCAGATCAATCCGTTCGGCACCGTGCTGGACCCGAACACGTACGTGGTGGGGCCGCTCAGCTCCGACGCCGCCGGCAACATCTACTACAACGTCATGCAGCTCGACGGGTCGGCGAAAGACCCGTGGCTCGTCGACGTGCCGCAATCCTGGCTGGTGAAGGTGACCGACGCGGGCGTAGCGACGGCGGTGCCCTGGTCATCTCTGGTCCCGGGTACGCCGGCGCCGACCGACCAGTGCGCATGGCGGTACGCGAACACATCCCTTCCCTGGCCGGTAGTCGATGCGAATGGGCAACCGGCGCCAACGCCCACGGTCACGTGCGGCTCGCAGCGGCCGCCGGTCAACACGGCGCCCGCCATCGCGCCGGACGGCACCATCTACGACATCAGCCGCGCATCGCTGTCCGACTACTACGGGTATCTCATTGCCATCAATCCGAACCTGACGCCCAAATGGGTCTCCTCGATGCGCAACCGGTTCCACGACGGCTGCGGCACCATGTTCCTTCCGCCCAACGGCGCTCCCGGAGGGTGCCGCGCGGGCTCGCCGACAGGCATCAGCCCGCCGGACGGGCAGCCCGGATCCGGCCGTGTCCTCGACGACTCGACGTCCGCGCCGGTGGTGGCTCCCGACGGGTCGATCTACTACGGCGCATATACTCGATATAATTACGCGCAAGGCCACATGATGCGCTGGTCGAGCACCGGCCAGTACCTCGACACCGCCGCGCCGTGGGGCGGGTTCCAGTTCGGGTGGGACACGACGCCGGGCATCTTCTCGTACACGGCGCCCGACGGCAGCGCGACGTTCGCGGTGATCACGAAGGAGAACCATTACGGCGCCACGGGCTCGTATTGCAACGACAACACCATCTGCCCGCCCGACCGCAACGCGAACAATCCGGGCTATCCCGAGCAGTACTTCATCACCTCGCTGTCGCCGGACCTCCAGGTCAACTGGCGCTTCCAGAACACGAACCCGCTCAGTTGCCAGCGCAACCCGGACGGAACACTCTCCTGCACGTCGAACCATCCCTTCGGCTTCGAATGGTGCGTGAACGCGCCCGCCATCGACGTCAACGGCACCGTGTTCGCGAACAGCGAGGACGGCAACCTCTACGAGATCGACCGCAACGGGAAGCTGGTGAATACCGTCTTCACCCAGCTCGCGATCGGCGCGGCGTACACGCCGCTCTCCATCGGCCCGGACGGGAAGATCTACACGCAGAACGACGGCCGGTTGTTCGTGATCGGCAATTAATAACCACACGATTAAAAAAGCACAGGGCCGCCCTATAGGCGACCACTGGGGAGTTGCGCCGATCCGGCAACTCCGCCACAACGGCGGCATGACGCCCGCGGTGCGCCATGTCGTCGACGGAGCGGTGCTCGTCGAGTATCCGGGGAAGCCGGACGCCGAGGCGAACCGCGCCTCGGTCGCGATCGCGGCCGCGTTGACGCAGCGGCGGCCGACCGGCCTGCTCGACGCCATCCCCGGCGCGCGCACGCTCCTCGTCCTCTTCGATCCGGACGTGCTCGATCATGCGGCCGCCGAGGAGCTGCTGCTCCGGATCGAGCCGGTCGAGGAGAACACGCAGCCGCGCACGGTCCGGCTCCCTGCGCTCTACGGAGGCGAGGCAGGTCCCGATCTCGAACCGCTCACAAGGCGCGCCGATCTCTCCGCGGAGGAACTTGTGCGCCTGCACGCGGCCGCCGACCACCGGGTGGCCTTCCTGGGCTTCGCGCCCGGCTTCCCGTACATGACGGGCGCCCCCCGCGCGCTCGCCGTGCCGCGGCTCGCCACCCCTCGTGTACGCGTGCCTGCGGGCAGCCTCGCGGTGGCGGACGGGTACACGGGGATCTATCCGACCGAGTCTCCTGGCGGATGGCACCTGATCGGGCGCATCGCGCAGCGTCTGTTCGATCCGGCCGCCTCGGCGCCCTCGCTGCTGTTGCCCGGCGACAAGGTGGTGTTCGAGCCCGTCGACGAGGCGCAGTTCGCGGAGCTGTCTCGCGCTCCGCGTCCGGACCCCGCATCCATTCCCTCCGGGACCGCCGTCTTGCGCGTCCTTTCCCCCGGCGCATCCACGACCGTGCAAGGTGGACCCAGGCGCGGCTCCGGATCGCTCGGGGTACCCGCTGGCGGCGCGATGGACTTGCCCGCGCTCGCTTCCGCCAACGCGCTCCTCCGCAATGCGCCGCTTGCCGCGGGCCTGGAGATCACGGTCGCTGGACCGGAGTTGGAAATCCTCGCCCCCGCTCGCATCGCCGTCGCGGGAGAAGTGGACTGCTCGCCTTCGGGACCGTGGCCGCGCTCGCTCGGACCAGGCGATCGGTTGAAGCTGGGTCGCGTCCGCGCTGGCCTGCGCGCCTACCTGTGCATCGACGGCGGCCTCGCGCAGCCGCCAGCGGGCTCCGGCACGCACGCCCTGCGGAAGGCCGACATCGTCACGCGGGCCGCTCCGGGCACGGTGCCGGCGCGAGCGCGGATACCGCCCGCAACCGCCGGGTGGCCACAGGCGATCCTGCGCATACGTGCCCTGCCCGGCCCGCACCTCTCCTACTTCTCCAGGTCCGGCATCGAGACGTTCTTCTCCTCCGAGTACGTCGTCTCGCCGAGGAGCGACCGCCGCGGCTTGCGCCTGGACGGCCCGCCGGTCGAGCTGGTCCGTCCCGCGGATCTCCCACCCGAAGGAGTGGCACCCGGATCAGTGCAGGTCCCCGGCGACCGCCTGCCGATCGTGCTCGGCCCCGACGGCCCGGTGACGGGCGGCTACCCACGGGTGGCGTGCGTGATCGGCGCGGACCTCCCCCTCTTGGCACAGGCGCGTCCCGGGCAGAGGATCCGATTCGAACGGACCACGCTGGCCGAGGCGCTGGCCGCCTGGAGGGCGCGATGAGCATCGATCTGAACGCGGACGTCGGCGAGGGCTGCGACGACGAAGCGCTGCTCCCGTTCCTCACCTCCGCGAACGTCGCCTGCGGCATGCATGCGGGCAGCCCCGGCCTGATGGATCGGACCGTCGCGCTGGCGCTCGATCGGGGCGTGCGCGTCGGCGCACATCCAGGGTACGCCGACCGCGAGAACTTCGGCCGCATCGACATCGACCTGCCGCTCGACGAGGTGGAGAGCCTGGTTCTCTACCAGGTGGCGGCCCTCGACGGTTTCGTGCGCTCGCGAGGCGGCCGGCTCGCACACGTCAAGGCGCACGGAGCGCTCTACAACCGGGCGGCGCGCGAGCTGGATCTCGCTCGCGCCATCGCCCGCGGCGTGAAGCGCCATCGAGACGACCTCGTGCTGGTTGGCCTCGCCGGGTCCAAGCTGCTCGCCGCCGCCGAGGAGATCGGGCTGCCCGCCGCAGGCGAGGCATTCGCCGACCGGCGCTACCTCCCGAACGGCGCGCTGATGCCCCGCAAGCAGCCCGGGAGCGTGCTCACCGATCCGGTGGACGCCGCCGAGCAGGCCGTCCACATCGCGCGCGACGGATTCGTCACCGCGTCCGACGGCTCGCGCCTCCCGGTGGTCGCGCAGACGCTGTGCCTCCATGGCGACACGCCCGGCGCGCAGCGCATCGCGCACGCAGTACGCGAACGGCTCGAGCAGGCGGGCGTGCGCATCGCACCGCTGGGCCCGGTCGCTATCTGACTGTCAGCCGCAGATCCGCCCCGCCGCGGTCGAGCATCCGGTGACCGATCCGCAGGCACGCTCCGAGCTCGTCCTTGCTTTCGCACGCGTCCTGCAGGTCAACGGCGAGTCGACCGCCGACACCGTGTCGGCCGCCGAGCGACTCGCCAAGCACCTTGGTCTGCGCGTAAGGGTGGTCCCTCGCTGGGAAGAGCTTCGGCTCGAGCGCGAGGATGGCAGCCGGGCACTCTCGGTCGGCGCTGAACCGATCGGCGTGAACATGGACCGCGTGGCCTCGGCCGTGGGAGCGATCGAGCAGGTCGTCGCGGGACGGCTTCCGCCGCCTGCCGCGATGGAGGCGATCCACGCGATCTCCCGGGCGCCGCCCGCGCCCACCTGGCTGTTCACGCTCGCCGCCGCCGCCGGCGCTGCGGCGCTGTCCGTCATCTTCGGGGTCGCGCACCTTCCCGCGGTCACGCTGATCGTCGCCAGCGCCGGGCTGGGCGCCATCGTCCGCCGGATTCTCGCGCGATGCACCGCCAATCCTTTCCTGCAGCCGCTGTGCGCCGCACTGATCGCCGGAGCCATCGGCGCTCTCGCGGTCCGGTACGACCTGAGCTCCTCGCTGCGACTCGTCGCAGTCTGCCCCTGCATGATCCTGGTTCCGGGCCCGCACGTGCTCAACGGCACCACGGATCTCGCCTCGTCGCGGCTATTTCTCGGCGCTTTCCGGCTCATGTACGCTGGACTGATCGTCCTGGCGATCTCGGCGGGGCTGCTGCTCGGGCTTCACGTTCTCGGCGTCACCTTGCCGGTGGATGCACCCGCTAGACCCGTCGCCCTGTGGCTCGACGTCGTGGCCGCCGGTATCGCCGCCGCCGCGTACGGCGTCTTCTTCTCCGCGCCCTTGCGCATGCTGGTCTGGCCGGTCGCGATCGGGATGATGGCCCACGCTCTGCGGTGGTGGACCCTCTCGATGGGCGCTGACGTGGCCACCGGCGCGTTCTTTGCCTGCCTGCTCGTGGGGCTGATCCTCGCCCCGGTCGCACGTCGTCGCCACCTGCCGTTCGCCGCCATCGGCTTCGCCTCGGTGGTCTCGATGATCCCCGGCGTCTTCCTCTTCCGCATGGCGAGCGGACTCGTGCAGATCGCGAACAGCTCGCGCCCCCCGCTGGAACTGCTGGGTGCGACGATCACGAACGGGGTGACGGCCGCCGAGATCATCCTCGCCATGACCTTCGGCCTGATCATTCCCAAGCTCGCCATCGATCGCCTGGTGAGGTCGTGACCGCGAGCGACGGCTGGCTTTCTCCCCTTCTCGCGGGACATGACCCAGGTCAGTGGCTGCGCCTCCGATGGAGCCTGCCCGCGATCCCCACCAGCCCCGCTGGCTCGAAAACCGCGATGGCCATGATCAGCGCCCCGTACACCACCAGGTCCAGGCTGCGGCCGCTGCCGCCCAGCGCCACGCTGGTTGCAGCGGAGAGCGGGACCAGCACCGCCGCGCCGAGCAGCGGACCGACCAGGGTGCCCGCGCCGCCCAGCACCGCGACCAGGCAGATCTGGATGGACAGCGAGAGCGGCAGCACCGACGGCGGATCGATGAAGAGCAGGTACTGCGCGTAGAAGGTTCCCGCGATCGCCGTCAGCGCGGCCGAGATGGCGATGGCGAGCTGCTTGTAGCGCAGCGCCGGCACTCCGACGCTGCGAGCCGCGGCCTGGTCCTCGCGGATCGCGCGCCAGTAGTAGCCCGCCCGTCCCCGCCGCAGCCACGCGGCGAGAGCCACCGAGAGCGCCAGGAACGCCGCGAGGATGTAGTAGTACCCGAGCTTGTCGCCGAACTTGAACGCGGCCAGGCCCTCGCCCTCGACCGGGAGGAAGAGACCCACGGCGCCGCCGGCGAACTCCCAGTTCGTCACCGCGATCCCCACGATCTCCCCGATCGCGATGGTGGCGATCGCGAAGTAGTGCCCCCCGAGTCGGAAGCACGGATACCCGATGGCCAGCGCGAGCACGGCGGCCAAGGCAGCCCCGGCGAGCAGGCCGAGCCACGGCGACACCCCCGCGTGCTGGTAGAGCAGCGTCGAGGTGTACGCGCCCGCCCCGAAGAACGTGGCCTGGCCCAGCGAGATCTGCCCGGCGAACCCGCCCAGGATGTTCCACGCCGTGCCGAGCAACGCATTGAGCAGGATCAGGATCATGAGATGTTGCGGATACGGCCCGCGCAGGACGAAGGGGAACAGAAGAACCGCGACCACCACGGCGGCGGCGATACCGATCTTCACAGCTTCCCGAACAGGCCGCGCGGCCGGAGCAGCACGACGACGAGGTAGATGGCGAAGACGAAGATGTTCTTCACCGCCGGGGCCACGAACACGCCGGCGAGCGACTCGACGACGCCGATGAGGACGCCCCCGGCGAACGCGCCGACCACCGATCCGAAACCTCCCAGCGCGACCGCGACGAACGCGATGAGCGCGAACACCCCGCCCACTTGCGGGAAGACGTAATAGAAGGTGGAGAGCAGCGCTCCGGCCACGCCGACGCAAGCGGCTCCCAGGCCCCAGGCGAGGGCGAACATCCGATCCGGATTGATCCCCATCAGCGAGGCCGCCTGGCGGTCCTCCGCGGTAGCAAGCAGCGCGCGCCCGATCTCCGTGCGCGAGAGCAGCCACCACAGCCCGCCCGTGGTCACGACCGCACCGCCCGCCGCGGCGAGCTGCGGGCCGCTGATGTAGACGCCAGCCAGCGCGATCCGTCCCGTGACCCAGGTATTGCCCAGCGTGCGGAAGTCGGGCCGCCAGAGGAACTGCGCCGCGTTCTGCAGGAAGACACCGAGCCCGAAAGTAGCGAAGATCTGCGCGAGCATGGGCGCGCGCAGCACGCGGCGGATGAGCGCGTAGTACACGACCACGCCCAGCGCGAAGAGCACAGCCGCGTTGACGGGCAGCGCCGCGATCGGGTCCCAACCCAGTCCGGCGTGCAGGAAGTACGAGAGATACATGGAGAGCATGAGGAACTCGCCGTGGGCGAAGTTCACGATCTCCATCACGCCGAAGATGAGCGTGAGCCCGGCGGCGATGAGCGCGAACACGAATCCGATGAGCAGGCCGGAGACGAGCGCCTGCGCGACCATCGCGGCGTTCACTTGCCCCAGGCCGCGAGCGGCCAGCGCACCTCGGCGGCGGCGAGGTCGAACGGATAGACCACGACGTACTTGCCGTCCTGGATCTGCACCAGGATGCCGCTCCCCAGAGTGTTCTGGTGCGTCTTCGGATCGAACTTCACTCCGCGCCAGGGCATGATCAGCGAGTCGCCCTTCAGGTCGGTCGCCTCGAGTGCGGCGCGGATCTTCTCCGCGTCCGTCGACCCGGCGCGATTGATCGCGTCGGCGAGGACGAGCATTCCGACGAAGGCGCGCGCGCTGGTGCCGTCCATGTCGATCGGCTGACCGCGCGCGGCCTGCGTCTTCTTGCGGAACAGGTCGTTCACCTGCCGCACGATGGGCTTCTTCGCGCCCAGCCCCACCGCCCACACCTCGCGCGAGATGACGCCCTCCGCGTCCTTGCCGAGCGACGGAACGTACTCGCTCGAGACGTGCCCGGCGTCCATCGCCAGGATGGCCTGGGGGCGCAGGTCGAGCTCCTTCATCGTCTTGGTGGAGAGGATGGCGTCGTTGGTATAGGACGCCTGCAGCAGCACGTCGGGCGAGGCGGCCTTGAGCCGCTGGATCTCGGCGTTCAGGTTGGTCGACTTGGCGTCGTAGGCAACGTCCGCGACCACCGGATAGCCGTACTGCTGCGCATACTTCTTCTCGAACTTGCTGACGTCGGTGCCGAACAGGGTGTTCTCGTAGAACAGCGCCGCGTTCTTGATCGTCTTGCCGCGCTTCTTCATCTCGCCGAGGAACTTGAAGAAGTTCTCGCTGAACTCGTCGTCGGTCGGCGTGGTGCGGAAGAACCAGCGGAAGCCGCGCGCGGTCAAGAGCGGCGAGGTCGAGTCGGCGTTCAGGAACGGCGTCTTCAGGCGCTCCGCCGCCTGGCTGGCGGTCGCGGTCACGTTCGAGTTGTAGGAGCCCATCAGCGCGACGACCTTCTCCTGCGAGATGAGCCGCTCGGCCTCGGAGAGCCCCTTCTCCGGCGAAGACTGGTGATCGGCGAAGACGACGCGCACGCGCGCGCCGCCCAGGTTCGGCAGCCCCTTGCCCTTCCCGAGCGGCACCGGCACGTCGACGTCGTCGTTGACCAGCTCGGCGGCCAGCTCGATCGCGTCCTTGATGTCGTTGCCGACCTTGGCGAGGTTGCCGGACAGCGGGTAGACGGCGCCGATCACCACTTCGGCCGGCGGCGCGGCTTGGGCGAGCGGGGAGACCAGCGACACGGCGAGCACGGCGAGGGCGGGCGCGACCCGTCGGGACATGGGACCCCCTTCAAGTTTGCCGCGAGATTGTCCGACCACGCACGGTCCGTCAAATGCGCCGGGGGAGTACAATCCCAGCATGGATGCAGCCCGCTGGACTGCCGCCGAGGCGCGCCGCGCCATCCGGACCGGCGAATGGACCGGCCCGACCGCCGGGCTGGCGTCCGCGCATGGGCAAGCGAACCTGGTGGCGCTTCCTCGCGAGCACGCCTACGACTTCCTCCTCTTCTGCCAGCGCAATCCCCGGCCGTGTCCGCTGCTCGAGGTGGTCGATGCGGGGCGCCTCGAGCCCGAATGCGCCGCCGGCGGCGATCTGCGCATTGACTTGCCGCGCTACCGTGTCTTCCGCGGCGGCGCGCTGGCGGAGGAAGTGGACGACGCGGCGCCGCTCTGGCGCGACGACCTGGTCAGTTTTCTCATCGGGTGCTCGTTCTCCTTCGAGGCGCCGCTCCTCGCGGCGGGGCTCGAGGTGCGCCATCTCACCGAGCGCCGAAACGTGCCGATGTACCGCACGGCCCGCCCCACCCGTCTGGCCGGACCGTTTCAGGGGCCGCTGGTAGTGAGCATGCGCCCGTTCCGCCCGACCGACGTTCCGCGCGTAGTCGAGATCACCGAGCGGCTGCCGCGTGTACACGGCGCGCCGGTCCACGTCGGAGATCCAGAGGCGATCGGCATCGCCGACCTGTCGCGCCCCGACTACGGCGACGCAGTGACCGTGCGCGAGGGCGAGGTGCCGGTCTTCTGGGCCTGCGGCGTGACTCCCCAGGCGGCGCTCCTCGCGGCGCGCCTGCCGTTCGCGATCACGCACGCGCCGGGCCACATGCTAGTCACGGACCTGCCCTGCTCGGGCCCGTTCCCCGGGGACCAGGCGTAGCCTCAACGCGAGGTTCGTTCAGATTGATGCTCCCGGCGAATCCTTGCCACGTAGTCACTCGCATCTTGACCGTGGGTTCTTGGGCATGAGCCTCATGCGCTTCTCGCCTTCGGCGTTTGAAACCGCTCCAGATGGCCACGGGAACCAGGCCTAGCCACACGAGCGCGAACAGGATCAACCCGCCGATAGCGTATCCATTGCGAGGATCCATAGCAGTCATCTCACTCGCTCAGTCACGACACCGCCAAGGATAAGGCCTCCACCGACTGTGAGCACCATTCGGAGGACGTGCGCGGCACCGCGACCTGCGCAAACACTGGTGCCACTGCTTTGAGCGCGCCGTCAGGCTCTGGCTTGAGGACCATCGGATCGAAGTACCCAAACGTGAAAACGAGTGATTCGTTCAGCGTGTTGAGGGCCATCGCGTTCGAGAACGTAGCCGGTGACGGCCGCTCATTTTTCAGCTCGATCTGCAGGTTTCCGGAGAGCGGTTTCTTCTCTGGGTCAGGCATCAAGTCTCCCGTTGGTCGTTGCGTCTCGGATTACAGGAGGCATGCGCAGCGG
>WNFL01305759.1_pt1 | contig 12334 bp, 4 predicted proteins | sample 5400361 | NCBI WGS metagenome assembly WNFL01 (sample SAMN13153351, study PRJNA577476) | soil metagenome | isolation source: 40 cm soil on Douglas fir-dominated hillslope | place: USA:California | collected 2013-09-17
AAGCGCGGCAGGTGTTGCCGTGGGCGCGGGCCTCGTCGCGGCGGCGCCAATTATCATCGGCGTCGGCCTTGTTGCTGCGGCCGGGGTGGGGCTGTACCACTTTGGCGGCTGGCTGAAGGGTAAGCTATTCGACTGACCGATGAACCAATGGAGTACTGATTTCAACGCGCGGCTGGCGTCGGGGCCGTTATCGGAGGTATCGCAGGACTCATAGGAGCTTTTTGGTAAGTTCGAGGAAGCCCAAAAGAGAAGCTATGAAGCCGCAAGATTTCTTCATCGGGGTAGTTGACTTTTTCTCGGTGCTTTTGCCGGGAACGTTGGTCACTTACTTCCTGATGGGAGTGTTTTATGACAATGACGATATTTTCGGGCCGGGAAAGATCTTTCCAGTGCCTGATAACCAAATCGTTAAGTGGGCTTCCTTTCTCGTCGTCGCCTATCTCATAGGAAGCATTGTTTTCATGATCGGATCATTTCTTGATCGGATCTATGACCGGTTTCTAAGACGAACATTCTTTCAGAAGAATTACGATCTCACTTACCTGACTGCCAAAGACGTCCACTTGAGGTACATCGAGACGGACGAACAACTTGGCACGTTATTACGCCGAGGAAGCATATCTAACGAGGAGTATCAGAAAATCACGCAAAACCCAAAGCGAGAGATCTTTAATACCTATAAATGGTCACAGCATTTTCTGTTATTCAAGAGTCCCGATGCCATTGAGGACATTCGCCGGACTGAAGCGGATCAAAAATTCTTCAGGAGTCTGGTTGTCACGTTTTTCATCATTGGTGCCGTGCTGCTGATACAGCGGAAACCTGTACCAGCAATCATTTCGCTCGTCCTCGTCGTCTTGTCCTTCTATCGCTACGGTGACCTTCGCTACAAAGCGACTCAAAAAGCCTACGAAATGGTTGTCACCTACTTTCATCTCGAGCCAGCAGCAACCATTCGGCCTCCGGCTTCACCTGTCCATCAGGAGTTTGAGGACTACTCCACGTTAAAGAAAGCTCTGACGGACGATTTCCGCCGTCTGCACCGCGAGCAGATTGCTGCTCTGACCGCAGGCTTTTCGAAGAACATGAAACAGGTAAGTTTTGGTAAGGGGAAAACACCGGAGCTGACTGCGGATCGTAATGACTCGTGGTACTGCCTGCGTGGTAACGGAGTTTTAGACATCGATGATGCAGGCGAGACCTTGCAATCAGACTTGCTGCCCAACGCCATTATTCCGCTGGCAAAAGGAAGCAAGTTCTCTGTGCGCAACGGAAGTAACGAGGCCATAGAAGTACTCGTTTTTGAGAACTCGAAGTAAACCGAAATCACAGGAGTAAACGCCATGCCGCCATTTATCAAGATACCGCCCAAATTTAAGGAAGACGATAAATCGAACGTAGCCACCTTGCATAAGGCCCTTGAAAAACTCGATCTACAGGTAGCTGATGGCGAGAAGAAAACGAAAGCGATAGATAGAACTACTGTCTCTGCGATCAAGAAATTCCAAAAAGCCAGGAAGCTGGGTGACGACGGTAAGCTAACGCCAGCAACCATCAACGCAATGAATGAGCTGCTACATGACAACTTCGTTGCCGAGAATAAATATCGGACGGAAAAACTTCATTCGCTCTTGGGAACACTTGATCTGAAGGTCGACCCAAAAGAGGTTTCGGAACGCAAAACAGGACCGGCAACGCGTAAAGCGATCGAAGTATTCCAAGGGCAAAACAGAATGACGGTCAACGGCCTGTTGTCGGAGGACGTTTTTAACAGGCTTCAGGCTGAGGCCCTCACGCGACGGCTATCAACGCGGACGCAAAAATCACTGCTACATACCAAGCTCCAGAAGGTCAATAAGATCGCCGGCTTAAAAATAGACATCGCCGAAAAGGAAATAAAAAACAAAGAGATTGGCCCAACCTCCAAGAACCTGATCAAAGCTTTTCAGAAAAAATACAAACTGCCCGAAACCGGAACTGTCGACAAAGTGACGCTCGACAAGATGAATGGCGTTGCGGCAAGTAAGGGAACGTTCGTCAGAAAGATCGGCAAGCCAACGGCGGACAAGCTGCAGGTCGTTAACAAACCGCTCAGGATAAACAAGGTTTCGCCAGTAGTGAACGACGCGCAAAAGGCGCTGTCGTTTCTGGGCCATGAGATTGCGCAAACGGAGTTCAAGACCAGGACCTTCGGCAAGACTACGCGTAAGGCAGTACTCGGTTTTCAAAAGAGCCAGGGATTGCCCGAAACAGGACATCTGGAAAAGGCCGATCTAAAAGTGTTGAATTCGATGATCAAGCAGGCGTCTGCGAACGCGGATAACACGAACAACAAATACCGAGTTCGTGGTTCCGTGCGTAACGATCTCTGGCAACTAATGCCTAACATGGTGATCAGAGTCTTTGAAAAACAAGTTGACAAGGAAAATCCACAGCCGCTCGCAAGTAAGAAAAACTTTCCAAACGGGTTTTTCGATATCGCCTACGATCCTCCGAAAGATCCGGTAACCGGACAGGTAAAAGAGAAATTTCATCTGGTCATCAAGCTCTATCAGCCGGTCGATATGGACCCTGCCCACGATAAGCTGGTCGCTTCGCAAAACCAGTATGACGCAAAGAGAACGCAGTGGGTCAATTTCACTGACGGCGATACACCCTATCTGGGTGATTCTGATTTCTTCACCACGGACAAGATCCTGCGGCAGGCGATTGGCGCAAAGAAGATTGAGGATCTTCACGAAACCGCAGACGATAAGCAGGTAACCCAACTTGCCGTTCAAACCGGAGTCAGCCCGGACGACATTATGAGGCTGATCCTGGCCTATCGCGTGGCTAATAGCGTCAACAGATTAAATCCACTTTCACCCGACGTTTTCTATGCATTTCTAAGACAGAACCTTCCTGCCGGGTTGCCGGGTGATCTGCTGCGCGGAACCGCCGATTGGATCACGATCGATCAGCTTACTGAGTTAGCTGCAACGGGAATAGTCTTTGCCAGTGACGAGCTCCAGCAGCAAACGATTGACAATGCCATCGAGCTGAACCTTGTTCCCCGGACAATGAAGGTTAAGCGAGATGCCGTGTTGCAGGAGTTAAAGAATACGCGACAGGCTTTTGTCCTCGATAAGCCGATCTTGACCGGCAATCAAAACCTTAAAACTCTCCTGCAAAACTCGGCGATAAAAGCCGCGGATTACCCAACCGTCGTCTCGACATTCATCTCCAACCAGGGAATCAATACCGGTTTCTGGGAAGATCTAAATGCTAAAGCTCCGGCCCTCGGCGCAGCCGCGGTGAAAGATTTCACGACCACCGTCGAGATTGGCAATATCGCCAAGAATCACATCCCCACAGTTACTTTCTTCAAGCAGAAAATTGGAATCGATCCAAAATTCAACTCTGCAAGCTCGTTCGCAAAGCTGGCGCAGAACGAGATCGTCGCACTGATAAATGCAAACGGAAAATCGGTGCCGGCCAATATTCCGGGAAACACGGCGGATGAAAAAGTCGCTGCGTATGCGGCTGCCATCAAGGCGCGTTCGGGATTGCTCTTCCCGGCGTCATCACTAATCGGCGAGCTGAAACGAAGCGCGACCGACAAGCTTACGAACCTGCCGCAGGTCGAAAAGTTCATCGACGACAACCCGGGCCTTAATTTCAAGCAGCAGAATATTGACCAGTACCTGCTGGATAAAGGCGTCAATCTCGGTGCGCACGTCAAAGAAGAGGTAAAGCTCGTCCAACGGGCCCACAAGATCGCTCCCGATCCAGTCGCAAGCACGGTACTAGTTGATGAAGGACTGCACAGCTCGATGCAAATCTATTTCGCCGGCAAGAGCAAGCTGACGAGCACGTTTGCTGAGAAGGGGATCTCGGAACAAAAAGCAGCCCAAGTTTATGAAGTTGCCAAAATGCAGTACATGCAGATACTGGCGCGTCTTGTCGAATTCCGGCACGAAACCAACAACTACACTCCCGCCGCGATCAGTAAACAGGTTTACACGATAGAGGAAGTAAAGGCGATCGTTGGTGACATTCCCAACCTTGAACTGCTTTTCGGTTCCCTGGATTTCTGCGAGTGCGAACATTGCAAATCGCTCTTCGGCCCGGCAGCGTACTTCACCGACATACTGCGGTTCATTGGCCAGCACCAGTCGCTGGTTAAGAAAAATGCAACCACCTTTTTTAATGTCAAGGAAATACTATTCCAGCGCCGGCCCGACCTCGGCAACATCAAGCTCAATTGCCAGAACACTGACACGCCCCTGCCCTACATCGATCTCGTTTGCGAGATCCTGGAGAGCTATGTGGCCCCACAGCAGACAAATTTCAGCAATCAAACCACGCTGAGCGCGAAAGAGCTGAAGGCCATTCCGCAATATGTCCGCCTGGCAGCCTACGACAAGCTCGCCACGTCGGATTTTACGATGAACTCTTCGTTCAACCTGTACCAGGAAGAGGCCCGGACATTCCTGAAATTCCTGCGCGCTCCGCGATGGGAACTGATGGAAAGCTTTCAGGACATTTCAAACAATGCGGCCAAAGTGCCTGACGATGTCGCGATCGCGGCTGAGTATTTCGGGATCTCGTCGTATGAGAAGGACATTATCATTACGCCCAAAGCGAATGCGGTGGATCAGAATAAATACTGGGGACTTGATTCGACGCAGGCCAAGATCCCGGTACGATCTGTTGTCGATCCCTTGAACTCGTTCATCGATCGCGCGAAGCTCAGCTATAACCAACTGCTCGAACTGCTCCTGGTTCGTTTTGTAAACGATCCGACGGTTCCCAATCATAGCGAGATTGAACTGCCTGCCGACAGTTGTAACACCGCCGAACAGCAGATCAACAATCTTTCGGTCGCACGGCTCGATCTAATGCACCGTTTTCTCCGCCTCTGGAGAAAAACCGGCTGGCAGATGTGGGAGCTGGATCTGCTCATTCGCAATCCGAAGATCGGCAATAACGCCATTAATGGTGCCACGCTTGTCAATCTAAAAGCATTCAAGGAACTGAAAGAAATGCTCGAGTTGCCGTTCGAAGTGATGCTGGCGTTTTACGGCGATATCAATCGCGAAGTCAGAGTAACGCCCGAAAGCCCCGACATTAAGGTAGATCCGCTCTACAAGAATCTCTTTCAAAATATAGCGATCACAAATCCCGTGGACGCCAATTTTGTCGGCGTCGATAGTAACGACCTCCCCGTTGATCTTAATGGGGCAATCGTTTTCGGCGTCAACGCCGGTGCTCCTTTCAATGGCTACACGCCCGTCCCGACGGTTCTTTCGACATTAGCCTTGACCCAGAGTGATTTTGATCTGCTGCGGACGAAAACCAACAATCACCTTTCAGTGAATTCGCTGTCTATCGTGTTGCGATACACCCATCTGGCCCGCGGCTTAAGACTGACTATTAAGGATCTGCTGCTGTTTCTGGCGATAATCAACATCAACGATCCATTTGCGACAGTAAAGACGACCTCCGATTGCCTCGAAACCCTTGGCTTCATAAAGTCGTCGAAGCTTTCACTATTGGAGCTGGACTATATAATCAACTACTCGCCCGATTCTTCCATCGGATTAAGAGAAGAGTCGTTCGTCCTGTTGATCGAATCCCTGCGAAAGACCCTTTCCGACAACAAAGATTCGTTGGACAAGTTGAATCTGAGCGAAGCCGACCGAGGTACCATTCTAAACTTAGATGCCGACGCGCTGGCGCCAATGGCCGATTCCACTCTCCTTGGAGCACTTGTTCCCCTGCAAAACATTCTGAATGCCGTCAGCACAGATTTTGCCGACGCCGGGTTCTCGGTTGAGGAAGCAACATTTATCGCCAATTTCAGCGCGGCTTCAATCACTCCAGCCAACAAGACGAAACTGGTTGCAGCTCTTAAGACGCTGCAACAAAACCTGACTGGGCTGTTGAATCAGAACCAGAACCAGATCAAGTCGCAGATTGCATCAACATTCAACCTTAGCGATTCGCAGGCGAATATTCTTCTCGATAACCTGCGGCTTGCTCCTGCCCCGGACTCGATATTGACGGTTTTGCAGGACGACGCTCTGATTGAAAAGAACCCGGACGGTACTTTCAAAAAGGAGATCACCAGCGCAAACTTTCCGACCTACTTCAACGCGTACCTGCTGCTTCACAAGGTATCGATACTCGTTCTGAAGTCCGATCTCACGGATAAAGATCTCGAGTGGTTCGTAACAAATGCTGCTGAGGTAAACACGCTTGATTTTTCCGAGTTGCCCGTAGGCGCCGCTGTCCCTCCCAATCATTTCGATGAGTGGCTGGCGTTATATAAGCTGCTCGACTTTAAATCCAATTTCCCCGAGCCTGAAAATGCGTCGATACGCTCGATCCTCGATTTAGCAAAGGATGCGGCCAGCACCAAGAACCAGATCTTTGATGAGATCGTGAAGCTAACTCAGTGGAGCAAAACCGATCTGACGAGCTTAGACGCCGGCTTTCATCTCAACCATGCTGTCGGTCACCTGGATTACACCGATGCCGAAGTTTATCGACGCTTGAAGAAGTGTTTCGACCAGATGAAGTTGACCGGTGCTAACGCGCAAACGATGTTCGACTGGGCGCTTATCAACCAGGATCTGGTGCACGATAAAACCGTGGCCTTACAAACGCGGCAGGCAATCAAATCGAAATATGAACAGGACGACTGGCTCGACAAGATCACGCCGTTACAAAACGATCTGCGCGAAAAGAAACGCAGCGCTCTGGTTGAGTATCACATTGAAAATTCGCTGCGCACCGAAGCACCAACAGTGAATTTTAACGGTCAAGACATTCCCAACCCGCTTTACTGGAAGAATTCGATTGCGTTGTACAAATTCTTCCTGATAGATGTCGAGATGAGTTCCTGCCAGCTCACCTCACGCATTAAACAAGCCATCAGCTCGGCGCAACTATTTATTCAGCGCTGTTTCCTGAACCTTGAAAATCGCTATGTGAAGGTCACCGAGGACGACAAAGAGGACGTTGCTTCGGCAAATGCATGGTCGCAATGGGACTGGATGAAGAACTACACGGTCTGGGAAGCTAATCGAAAGATTTTCTTTTACCCGGAGAACTGGCTCGAACCCGAGCTGCGTGATGACAAGTCGCCATTTTTTGTCGACCTGGAAAATGAACTTTTGCAGGATGAGGTTACGGCCGAAAATGTCGAAGCAGCTTTTCTCAACTACTTACACAAAGTGGATGAAGTTTCTCACCTTGAAGTCTGCGGACTGTACCACCAGATGGAAAATCTCTCGGGCGATGAAACGATGTTCGAAGTGAACGTCGTGCACGTCGTGGGCCGAACCAAGGCCTGCCCGCACGCCTATTATTATCGCAACTACGACATGAACTACACGACCTGGAGTGCGTGGGAAAAAATCGATTTGGAGATCGAGAGCGACCAGGTTGTTCCCGTAGTCTATAACCGCAAGCTTCATCTGTTTTGGTTGCAGTTCGTGGCCAAGCCGCTGAAGACAAAAAAGGTCCCGCCCCCACAACCCGCAACAAGCGACAGTCCGAGGGACAGTGCCGATCCTCTGATGGTGATCGAGATCCAGTTAGGCTGGACCACCAAAAAGAGTTCGGGATGGACCAAGCGGAAGATGTCAAAACAAAAACTTATTCATCCCTGGGGGCGGCCGGAGTTTTCTTACAACCTGAAGCCGTTTTACCTGGCCAAGTTCAACGAGCTCTATCTCGACATTTACCTGTCTACGTCGAAGGAATTCAACGACGGTAAGTTCTACGATCCGTACGTTGCGGCGCAAAACAATCCCGTCAAACTGACGAAGAACCCGTTCAATGAAACGTTTCTGCCATGGCATTCTTCGTCGTTTGTATTTAACGGCGAGGTAAAGAGTGTTGAGCTAAAGGCACTGGCAGGAACTTACCACCTCGAGCCGAACGTCAATGTCCTGTCCACGACCGATTCTTACGACTATGTTCATACGAACTTTGATCCACAGGGCAAGGTGATCAGCAAATTAAATCCGCTCGAATTCGGCCCGCGGCTGAGACTGCCGAGCGGCATGCATTACTACGGAAGCCATTTGACCAACAATCAGGTTCACAATACGAATCCGAATCAACTTCGCGTCCTCGAAGCAGGAAACTCACCAACGATCCTGGGAAATGCACTCTCACCCTTCGAGCTGGTGATAACGCAACAGGATCTACAATTGAATATGCTCTCCGATCATCCGGTCTTTTATCAGGACAGTAATCGCGCCTTCTTCGTAAAACCGGAGTGGGAGACCATCCTGAATAACTATGGTCAGGTCGTAAGTCATAACCGCAAATATCGATTCTTTCCGTTCTACCACCCGTACACGATGCTCTTCATACGCGAATTCAATCGTGACGGAATAGACGGCTTCTTAAAGAGGAAGATTCAGACCAATCCACAGACCTTTGCACCCCCCAATTCATTCACTTTCAACTCTTACGCTCCAATGTCGCCGGCGATAGTCGATAGCACCGCCCAAACCGACATCAATGATTTTTCGCGCAGCGGGGCTTACTCGATTTACAACTGGGAACTGTTTTTCCACGCCCCGCTCATGATTGCCTGCCGCCTGATGCAGAACCAGAAATTTGAAGATGCGATGAAGTGGTTTCATTATATCTTCAATCCAACAAATATCGACGATCTGCCGACGCCGCAGCGCTACTGGGTTACCAAGCCTTTCTTTGAATACAACTCGGATGATTACCGAAAACAGCGCATCGAAAATATTTTGTCCAATCTCAATTTGCCTGAGAATCAGGGGCAGTTGGTTGCATGGCGGAATGATCCTTTCAACCCGCATTTGATCGCTCGTTACCGTCCGGTCGCTTATCAAAAGAATGTGGTGATGAAGTATCTCGACAACCTCATTGCTTGGGGAGACATGCTCTTCGGACGCGACACGATCGAATCGATCAATGAGGCTTCCTTACTCTACATGCTGGCGTATGAGATTCTGGGCGACCGTCCGGAGAAGGTTCCGAATGTCAAACACGAGGAAATGACATTTAACGAACTGGAGCCGAAACTGAACGAATTCGGAAATGCGCGAGTGGATGTGGTTATCGAGGACACTCTGATCCCGATCACCGTCGTGCCCTCAACCGGAGTTGACCCGGTTCCCAAGATCGACACCTTCTATTTCTGCATACCCAATAATGATTATCTGACAAAGTATTGGGATACGGTCGAGGACCGGCTGTTCAAGATCCGCAACTGCATGAACATCCAGGGCATTGTCAGACAACTACCCTTGTTCGAACCTCCGCTCGATCCGGCTCTGCTGGTAAAGGCTGCGGCTGCCGGGATAGACCTCAGCAGCGTCCTGAACGATCTCGCTGCTCCGACCCCGCGTTTCCGTTTTCGTATCGTTGTGCCAAAGGCCATCGAATTGTGAAATTGCTCGGCGATAAATTGTTGAACGTGTTGCAAAGCAAAGACGCCGAGGAACTGGCGCTGCTTCGATCTCAACATGAGATCAATCTGCTCGAGGCCGTTAAGGAAGTCCGCAAAAAACAGATTGATGAGGCAGTCGAAACGATAGGCAGCTTGAACAAGGCGATGGAATTGGCGGATGCCAAGAAGGCCTTCTACGAAGCAAGACCGTTTATGAATGACGCCGAGACCGCGGGAGCTGGCCTAACACAGGGAGCCGTCAGTATGGGTGACACGGCTGCGACGTATCAGGGTATCGCGGCGGTTCTCAATGTCATACCGATGTTTAGCATCGGTATTGCGGGCTTTGGCGGATCTCCGAATGTCAGCGTCTCGATCGGTGGCAGCTGGATAGCTTCGATTTTACAGGCTCTGGCAGCCCAATCTGCCCAGTATAGCGGCGGCCTGTCACAACTCGCTTCACTTTCAAACATATCGGGAAATTACACCAGAAGAAAAGAGGAGTGGGATTTTCAAGCGAGCTTGGCAACAACCGAGAAAGACCAAATTCAATTTCAGCAGGCCATAGCTGAAAAGGAACTCGACAATCAGGAACTACAGATCGAGGACGCCAAAACGGTTGATGATTTTATGAAAAATAAATTCACCAACCAGCAACTCTTCAGTTGGATGATCACTCAGATCTCGACTGTCTATTTTCAGGCGTATCAACTGGCTTTCAAAATGGCCAAGAAAGCTGAGAGATGTTTCCAGCAGGAGCTTGGCCTGACCCAATCGAACTATGTTCAGTTTGGCTATTGGGACAGTCTCAAGAAAGGATTGACTTCGGCCGATAAGCTGGCGAATGACCTGAGAAGGCTGGAATCGGCGTACATCGATCAAAATAAGCGAGAGTATGAAATTACCAAACAGATCTCTCTGGCCCAGATGTTTCCGCTAAGCTTGATCACGTTGCGGGAAACCGGCCAATGCACCATCTCGATACCGGAATGGTTGTTTGACATGGACTACCCCGGACACTACATGCGCCGGTTGAAGAATGTTTCGGTGACAATCCCCTGCATCGTTGGCCCATACACAAATGTGAACTGCACACTCTCCTTATTGCGAAATGAAACAAGGATCAGTCCGACAGGCAACTACGCCAAGGTCGATGAAAACGATCCGCGTTTCCGTGTAGTGTTCGGCTCGATTTCATCGATAGCCACCAGCAGCGCGCAGCTCGACAGCGGCATGTTTGAGCTGAACTTTAACGACGATCGCTATCTGCCTTTTGAAGGAGCGGGCGCGATAAGTGATTGGCAGATCGAGTTGCCGATTGAGAACAACTATTTCGATTTTAATTCCCTGTCGGACGTCATACTGCATTTGAGCTACACGGCCCGCAGTGGCGGCGGCTTGCTCAAGAACGGCGCTCTTACAAATCTGCAAGCTGTTTTGCCGAACTCAACGGGACGTCTATTCAGTCTCAAACAAGAATTCGGCAGTGAGTGGTACCGATTTCTAAATCCCGAAGGCGGCAGCGATCAGGAACTGGTCGTCAGTCTAAAACCTGAAAACTACCCGTTCTTTATTGCGGGAAAGTTAAGCACCCTGAAGATCAACAAACTCGACCTGTTCATCCAAACGGCGGAAGCCGGTGATTTTACGGCCAACATAAAAGTTACCAACAAGAATCCTATGAACGGGCTGAATATCTCTATCGATCCTGCTTTTGATAATGTGCATCACTTGTCTACACCGGCCGCCATCACGGCAGATCCGCCTTCGGCGCTGGGTGAATTTCGGATGAAGATAAAAGTGGGACCGGCAAACGCAGGCGACTTTAAGTCGCTAGGGCCCGATACAATCACAGACATTCTTGTCCTGCTCCAATTGGGAAGCTAATGTGGAATAGTGTGATTGCACGAATTGTCGATTACGCGGCCCGGATCTCGGATCCGGAAGAGATAATTCTCTTCGGCTCGATGGCAAACGGCACTTACAACGTTCATAGTGATCTCGATCTGCTCATCGTAGTAAAGGAGACGGCCGGAAGATCGCAGATTGCGGGGCTGGTGAAGCGCTATGCTTATGAACTATCACTTGCAGCCGACGTGCTCGTATATACCAGGCAGGAGGTTATCGAGCGCGGGGCGCGACCCGATTCATTTTTGGCCAGCGTGATGGTAAGCGGGAAGACTGTTTACCGGCAAAATTGTGGTTGAATTCTTCTGGCTTATTTGATAGTCTTTGGCCGTCGGTAAAACTTAACATTGTAGTATTGGGATGCGAAATAGTCGTGAGACTCATGAAGCAACAGTGAAAAAAGATTATCCGACTTTAAAATAATAGGGACGCCTTGGTGATGTATCTCCAAGGCTTTCTTTTTTGCGGCACACTCTTACGCGCTAAGGAAATCGACTTCTAACCAACACTACACCCTCTATAGATCAGCAAATAATTTTAATTTTCTAGGAGTTTCTTGTGACTGAGTCTTCTCCTGCTCAATCTTGACAGATGGGGCTAAGATAGTGACGCTTGGTGTTGATACGAAGCCAGCCCAGGCGATGCCTTGACGACCGCTAGGGCATAAATACTGGCTGATCTCGTTTCGTCAGACTAGGTGATGCCCTCTCCAACGTTATTTAAATCTATGGTGAGTGTTATCTCAACCCACAGCCGCGAACTCGGGAAGCTGAAACTTGACGAGTGCTCATACCGCTGGCGCAAGCGGGCACCGATCGTCTAAGATACTCACATTCGCGGCGATTTGCGGCTAATTCCATAGGCTATTAGTTTCCGTATCTCACTGATATCACAGGACTTACGCCCGCTTGGCTCAGTGGTAGAGCACTCGCTTCACACGCGAGGGGTCAGTAGTTCGAATCTACTAGCGGGCACCATATCTTTCAACAACTTACGGGC
>WNFL01434081.1_pt1 | contig 12334 bp, 18 predicted proteins | sample 5400361 | NCBI WGS metagenome assembly WNFL01 (sample SAMN13153351, study PRJNA577476) | soil metagenome | isolation source: 40 cm soil on Douglas fir-dominated hillslope | place: USA:California | collected 2013-09-17
AGCCAATCCATGGGCGGAACTTAGGTCAACGTCGCGCCGGAGAAAGGCGCACGGGTGCCAGCGGGGCGAAGGCGGCGGGCATGTTCTGTGCTATGTTCGTGAGGTTCGCGTGGGGGGAATTCATGAGCAAGCAAATCATTGTGTCTCTTGCGGATGGCAGGGTCGTCGTTTGCGCCATAGTCGAACACAGTTATCGCCACGACGCTAACGCGCGGGCCGCTTGGTGCTCGCACGACGGTCGCGAGTTTGTAGCCGTACGGCGCGGCGGCCTGTGGCTTGAGTGGGCCGCGCCCGGTTAACCCTATTCCCCGATAGCAGCGAACGAATCGTTGCTTCCGATGGTTGTGCGGGTGCGCGCGATCTTACCTGGACCACGCGTGAACCCCGGTCCCATTGCTGCCGCCGCACCACGCAAAGGGACCGGGGTTTTCTATTTGCGCAGCGGGGCGCTCAACTCACCACCTTTGGCGTTTTGACGCGCGGCGTGATGCGCGTCTCGCCTCGCGGCCGAAAGCGGCTAGCGCTGTGGAACGCGGCGGGCCTATTGCCCCCCAGCAAACCGCCGCGGAAGCCCCGGCGTCCTTCACTCCATCATCATCCTGTGAGGGGTGCCGGGGTGATTTCCCGCAAGTCTCGCCTTGAATTCCTCGCCTCGTAAAGCCGCCGCGCGGCTTCACGCCGCGCTCGCTTTCCATGACTCCGCGCGGGAGGGGCGCATGGCAGTTCACATCGGACGGCGAGAACTTATAGTTACGTTCGGCGGCGCGGTAGCTGCGTGGCCGCTTGCGGCGCGCGCGCAGCAGGGCGACCGCGTACGGCGGATCGGCGTGCTAATGTGGCTCAACGAAAACGATCCTGGGGCGAAGTCTAATCTCTCTGCGTTCACTCAAGCGCTTGCGGACTTAGGTTGGACCGAGGGCCGCAACGTGCGGATGGACCTTCGGTGGTACGGCGATGACACCAATCGGATACAAGCGAAGTTCGCCGAAGCCGACCTCGCGCCGCGATAGTGAAACGAAAGAGCCGCCGGGCGTCCCCGACGGCTCTAAACTTTGGCCATACGGCCCCTTGCCTCGCCAAGCCTTGCCACACCCCTACGCGAGTCGCTCCCCCCGCATGCCGTCCGCACGCCCCGGGCATTCAATGCCGCGGCGATAGCACGGAAGGTCGTCGTAGGTCCGCGAGGCCGAGTTGTTCCAGCAGCATGCGTCGGTTGGGATTATTGAAAGCGAGCGGGGGCAGTGCTGAACTGGGCCCTCCAGGAAGGAGGATTACGAAATGAGAGCGGCTGTGGTTGGTGCCTTTATAGCGCTAAGCGTCACGGCGGCAGGGGCGCAGCAGCAAGACGTAGCATCGGTACGTGCCGTGCTGCCGGGCTGTAAGTACTATGTCGCCCTCGCCGACGGACAGAATCCGGAACTCACTGTCCCAATGGCCTTAGCAGCAGGCTACTGCGCCGCGGTGCTCGACGTATTGGCGGCATCTTCCGCGCTCGACCCCGTCATGTGCCCAGACTCCGACATAGACAAAACCACAGCCATGCTGGTCTTCATACGTTATATCGAGGCGCGACCGCAGAGAATGCGTGAGCGCTTTCTAGTACTTGCAAGGGAAGCGCTGCGCCAAGCATGGCCGTGTGTACATAGCTTTGGACGCCAGTAAACCCTATTCCTGGAAGCTATTTTGTGCTTGTCGCCGCACCAATCAGGCACCCCAAAATCGAGCGAGTGCCCGCCCCACGGTTGCCGGCGGATTCGAGCATTGAGGTGGAAAGCCGAATTCAAGGTCCCGGCCAACAAGCTGATCACACCGCGGCTACCCACCTGAACTCGATTTGACTAGATCGCGCAGGATTTGAGGAAGGTTGAAGACCTTTTTCGCCGGAGGAAGCTCAAGCTCCCGCAGGTTACCATCACGACCCTTTCGTATTGGGCCGAGCGCGACGGTCTATGCCGACCCCATCAATATGCGAATCAAGCTCGCGACAACCGGGCGGCTTCTCGCGGTCGTGCCCTCTAGCATCCTTCGATTTCCCGCCAAGCATCCATCGCTGAAGGTGCTCCCCGTCGAACTCCCTACCACGCACCGACCGATCGGGATCATCACGCTCAAGAACCGGACGCTAAGCCCCCTGGCCCAGCTTTTCATCGAACACGCCCGCGAGGTCACTAAACCGCTTGCGGAGAGAAGATAGCAGACGCCTGCTACATTGCCGATGAATTGTTGCGGTTGCTCACGACCGGTTATGGCCCGACTCTCTGCCGTCAGCAGCATCCGCCGGGTACGGCGGCTATCTGGGGGTAAGCTGCCGTCAACGGCGAGGGAGCACCACGGCTGAAGATGACCCACAGCGGTCACGGAAGCGGCGGTTCCTCCGAAGCCTGGTGAAGCTCATCGCGCGGCTGCGCCAGCAGCACGCAGGTCAGCGCCACGAGCGTGAGGAGGAACGGCGCGCGCGTGGTCAGCCCTTTAGCTCGCGTTTGAGCTCGTTGAGCAAACGCCAATCCGTGCCATCGGCAAGGATCTTGTTTGGCGTCGCCGTGATAAAGCCGGCCTCGCGCAGCCGGAGCGAATAGAACCGGACAGTATCCTCCGGGTCGTAGTCTCGCGACTTCGCGTACTGGATTTCTCTGAGCGTCTGGAGCGCATAGTCATAGCGCGGGGTAAATCCCGCATCGACAATCCGCCGCGCGGCCCGTTCCGGCTGGCTGATGCAAAGGTCGGTGGCTTTAATGATCGCGCGCAGGACGCGCTTGGTAGCGACCGGATGTTTGCGGACATAATCGCGGTTTCCCGCCACCATGCAACAGAAGTACTGCGACCATGGGCGGTCTGTGGCGCTGTTGAAGATCACACGGCCGATGTTGCGGGCGCGCAACTCCTGCGGCTCGGGCGGCAAGCCGAGAAATGCATCGATCTTTCCCTCCGCGAATAATTCCATCGGCTTGGGCGAGGAACTCGTTACCCAGCGGATATCCTTTGCCGGATCGAGCCCGACATAAGAAGCCATGCCACTCAAAAACGTGTATTGGCTTGAGCGCAAGCCTTGTACACCCACGGTCTTGCCCTTGAGGTCCGGGATGCCGCGGATGCCTTCTCTCGCGAACACTTCGAAGCAGCCGATGTGTTCGCCAGCCACGATCGTGATGGGTTCGCCGGCATCGATTGCGATAATGAGGGGCGGCGAGAAGTTCGTCGTGAAGTCGACTTCGCCGCGGGCGACCGCAAGGGCGGACTGCAATCCGCCGTCTTCCAGCACGTAGCGGATATCGGTAAAGCCTTCTGCGCGCAGCAGTTCGTCGGCGACATAATCGGGCGCGGTGCAGATGCTGAAAAGATTTTTCACGATCCGGACAGTGGTTGTTTCCAGCCGTCCGTCCTGAGCCTTCAAATGTGGCGGACCAATGAGGCCGGCGGTGCCGGTCGCCGCGAGCGTAGCAAGGAAGCGGCGTCGATTCTGGGTATCCATGGCAATCTCCCGGTACCGTTCACGCACGCAACACAGTTTAAGCTAACATGCGCAAAAACCTACAACCATACGCGGCTTGTCAGGCTCGCCTGATCGTTCCGCCGGGCCCGCACGTGCACGAGCCCGGCGCGTACTCCTCATCGCGCGGTCGTCACGACAGGCTGCATCACGTTTTTCACAACGTATTCACCGATCTGAAGCCCCATCTCCGTCCCCACGCGAGTTGAGAAGCGGTAATGGAGGCCACCCCAGATGCGGGCATTCGCAATCTCTTCTGTAAAGGCCGTCATATTGGACCAGCGTCGCGTAACGCCGGGGAAAGCGGTGCTGTTCATCGCGATCTCGGGGATGTCCACGCTTCCAAATACCGCCTTGACCACACCGGCAACCGAACCGCCCTGAATGCAGTGGGCGCATGGGTACTCCGGGTGCATCGGCGTGGTGAGGACCGGCTGCCACGTTGCCTGACGATCGGTCGCCGGATTGCCATCGATATCGCCGTTGCGAATGGCCGTGATCGGCCGCCAGAAGTTGTAATGGTACTTGGCATCCAACACGGCGATGATCGCATCGTTGAGGCCAAGCGCTACCAGGGCCATGAACCGTGCGCTGTCGACGACGCTCAACTGCTTTGCGGTCACGAGCTGAAGGCCCAGAACCGAGCGATCTCCGTCTGCTGGGCGGTTCGCTTCGCACCGGTCTGTCCGCCATAGTCCTTGAGTTCGTTGTAGTCGGTTGCCCATTCCCTGCTCTCAAGCGAAATCGGCGGACCTGGCCGGAACTGCGATGGGTTGGCCATGGCGAACGGCTTCATGTTCGGCCACATCGAAGACCACGGGATCGTCGTCGGCACATAGACGCCGGGCGTGGTCCTCGGCCGGTAGGCGTCGGGCGCATCGGAGCCGTCGTTCGTCCGCGCCTCCAACACCTTGGCTGCAACGACTTCGCCGAGCTTGACGCCATCCGATTTCGCTGCGCCATCGGGAATCGGCGCAAGGTAGGCTGCGAGGGCAGCTTTAATTTCATCCGCTGTCTTTGGATTGATTGTCGCCAGCACCGCAGCGGCCGCCGCCGCAGCGGCGGCTTCCTTCGACATGGCAGGGTCGGCAGGCAACTGCACCAGATACGGTCGGTAGCGGCGCTCGATCGAATTGACTGCGTCAAACATTGCGGCATGGACGATCGCCACCATCCGTTGGGGTGGGTATGGGGAGGTGCCGCTCAGGCTGGGCACAACGATGGCAACGGCTTTCTCGTCCCAATCGGTGATGACGTTGGCGAACGCGGACTGCGCTGCCCCCATCAGGGCGACAGCGAACAGTCCCTTGCAAAGATTCGAATACATGCCCTGCGTTCCTCTCGTGGTGGCAATCCGCGTGTGCGGATCGCTGCCGCGACGTTGTCGGAGCGCGGATTTGGCGTAAATGAGCCTGATGGATCGGATTGCCATCGGCCTCTCGCGCGGCGGTGGCGGATAACTCATTACGCCTTATAAATTTTTGTCGCTTTGCCAAGGCACGGCGAAACGATCCTTTGGTGCTACGACTGAAGTGCCTTTCGGCATTGAACCTAAGCTTGTGACCATCGGGCCTGTGAAATGACTGCTTATGGCCCAAGGCTGCCGCGCCTGCCGCGTAGCCCTGAGGGCCGCTTACTGGGGAAAAGCTGCCGCCACTGAGGACGGCCCACGACGGCTGAAGATGACCCATTGCAGCCCTCGGCGTTCTAGACGTTTTGCATTGCGAGATTCTTTATTCGATCACCTCGTCGGCGCTGCCAAGGAGCGTGAGCGGGAGGGTGAGGCCGAGCGCCTCTGAGACCGAATACAGTCTGCCATGAAGGCGACCCTGTTGTATTGACCAGCTCCCCGCTAATGGCGACGATTTTGGCCTCGGAAACGGGGTCCCGATTATATTGCTATTTTTTTTGCGGGATTGGGACGTTACCAGTCGGCCCGATCGCAGTCACCTGCAAGATCACTTCACCGTCCTTCGCCCACGCATAATGCGGCGACCTCGCGGGTTCAGAGTATAAGGTTCCTGCAGGATAGGCCTTGAGCTTGCTTTCGTCCCATTGCTCGCCGACTGCGAAGTAGAATGTGCCGGACATGACCAAGACCGTTCGAGCCGTGTCAGGATGCCAGTGGGGCATGACCTTCATGCCCGGCAAAAATTTGATGCGATCGACATACAGTCCGGGTTGGGAGGAATCGCCGAACAGCGTCACATGTTGCGGTGCTCCGGGAAGCCCCTTGTAGATAATATCTTGTGGAAGCTTAACAACGCTGGTATCAGCGTTCTGAGCGCGAGCGGGGGCCCACACCCCGACGGCACAAACGGCCAGCAATAGAGAGGCTATGCGCGTGTTCATGGTAGTCTCCTGTTGGTGCCTGTGAATCTTTTCGATGTGCCAGCCACAAGGCGCCGTCACTTCACCTTGAAGTGGCGAATGGCCCGGTAAGACTGCGCCCTCGTCGTTTGGGCGCCCTGCCTAAATGCCCGACACAAATTGGTAGCGAAGGCCGCCGTTCACGCTCCAGCCCTCGATGTACTCTCCGCGCCTATAGTCCCCGCGCAAATAACCGACCCAGCCCGTGTTCACAACTTTTGCCGCGACGCCCACGCCAAATTGGCCGAATGTATCGAAGCTGCTCGTGGAGACTGTCGAACTGAGATTCTGAAGGGATGAACCCATCGCTGCGGAATTGCCCAACAAACTCGAAGTGGCCCCCCCTTGGAATTCGTGGATGACGCTGGCCGAGGCGAACGACTGCCAAATCACACTGCCGGACGTAACAGTTGTGCCGACCCGCACACTCAGACGACCAAGGGTGCTTTCGATGTCATTGACCGTGAAGACCCAAGGAGGGAAGAACCCGGGCGCGAAGGGAGTCCCAACGATACCGATCGCGGGAACATTCAATGGATCGACACGCGTTCTTGACCATACGATCCCCGCCGACGGCTCGACGAACCAATGATTACTGAGTTTTTGATTGTAAGCGACATTTCCGGTCAGACTGATGCCGCGTGCGTCGAATTGCTGACCCGACAGTCCGTGGTTGTCGTCAGAGACCTCGTTTTGAAAAAAATTCCCGCGAACTTGCCCGTCGACGAGAAAACCTCCGTAACTTGCGGCACCATAAAACTTGCGTCTTCGATCCCAAGTAGCCGATCGTAGAACCCGCGTGCAGATTCCACCCGTTCACGTTCAGCCTGGCAATGTCGGCGCCGAGCTGAACGCCAGCAAAATCTTCCAGCGTGCGCGTATTGCAGCTGATATTGCCAGGGAGATGCCCACCAAAGCTTATGTTTCCGGCTGTTGCGGTTGTGCTGGAACTAAGGTGGCCGCCAACGCCGCGAGCCCATACGCCGCCACCCGGCTGGTCCGGCTGAGGTTCGTCCGGACTCCCGATGAATGCATTCGACTGGTTGAGGAATGCTGTGTTCGCGGAATAGATCGACGAAACAAGGGCGCCCGCGGATGCCGATACGCCCGCAACCGCCATCGCCACTGTTGGGGTCGACGGACTCGACGCTAGTGGTCCGACCGCAGTGCACTGAGCTTGGACAGCCGAGGCCGACAATAGCATAAGCACCAGTGCACCAGCCCCCAGGATCGGGCTCTTCGCCCCTACGCCGCAGGCGAAATTCGACCTACTGCCAGCGGCATAGGCCACCCGCATTTCGCTGAGCACTGCCCAATCCCCCAACCCACGCAACAATATCACGCCGTTAAATGCAAACGCGGTGTGCTGATAACCGCGGTGTGTTGATAACGCAATCAGAGTAGCTGCCCGCATCTGGGCCGCGTGACAAACGACTATTTTTCATAATGTTCATGAGCCAAATTCGCGTATCTGGAGTTAAGAGACATGGCGTGTTCCAAAATGAAGACAAACGCGTTCTTGAGATCGCGCGATCAAAGGAAGCGGGCCGAGATGCCCTTTGCGCACTTCCAATCTATCTGATCGCCTGACCGGTCCTGCGGCACCGGCCTCCCCTTAAAATTCTCAGGCTTCGGGGCGGTGTCTGCTCTTTTGGCCCGACTCTGCCGACTTGCGCGTTGCAGCAAGTCGGCCGCTATCCGGGGTTCACCGACCGCGATGCGAACACCCTCGGACAGGCGCTCCTGACCCATTTGTATGGTCCGGCCGTGCGTCCCAAGAGGTTTTCATCGATCTGTCGGCTTTGCGGTCTTGCATGAAGAACTTGTACTTGTGGGGCTCATTGTGAGCGATGGTGCGCAGACGGCTCCGGTGTGATCGAGGCGACCGGGAGTTGATGTAATTTGGAGGTTCCCAATGTGGCGCATCGGCATTGACCTTGGCGGAACCAAGATCGAAGCGCTCGCACTGTCGCTAGAGGGCGAGGAATATGGCCGCCGCCGTATCCCCACGCCCCGCGGCGATTATGAGGCAACACTGCAGGCTGCCGCCGGACTCACGAGCGCCGTGGTCGCTGCGGTCGGCCGTGAGAATGTGGCGGGCGTTGGCATCGGCATCCCAGGCAGCCTCTCGCCCAGAACCGGGCTTGTAAGGAACGCGAACTCCACTTGGCTCAACGGCCGGACGTTGGACCGGGACCTGCAAGCGATAATCGGATTGCCCCTGGTGGTTGAGAACGATGCTAACTGCTTTGCCCTGTCGGAATCCGCTGATGGCGCCGGCGAGGGCTACCGCACCGTCTTCGGCGTCATTCTGGGCACAGGCGTCGGCGGCGGCATCGTTACGAACGGGAAACTGCTGAAGGGCCGGAATGCCATTGCCGGGGAGTGGGGCCACAATCCCTTGCCATGGCCGGATGAAAGCGAAAAAACGGGCGCGCCTTGCTACTGCGGGAAGACGGGGTGCATCGAGACGTTTCTCTCTGGCCCGGCTCTTGAGCGGCAATATCGCGCGCGCTCAGGCCGCTCCGTGGACGCGATGATCATCGCCGAATGCGCGGCTGGGGGCGACGCCGCAGGCGAGGCGGTGCTGGGTGTGTATGCACGCCGGCTCGCGAAATCCCTGGCGAGCGTCGTAAACATCGTCGATCCCGACGTGATCGTGTTTGGAGGTGGGGTGTCCAACATCGCGCCGGTCCTTGAGGAGGCACGCGCAGAGCTTGACGCGTGGGTGTTTTCCGATTGCTGTGTCACGGAATTCAGGATGAACCGCTGGGGCGATTCGAGCGGTGTACGCGGAGCTGCCCGTCTTCCGCCCCTTCACGCGCGGGAGCACACGCAGACCGGGTTGAGCGGAGCGAGATCAGGACGGCAATGAAGGCAGCGCCGGCTACGTGCGCGATCTTCTCGCCGAGGAGGATCGACGATGCTTTGCAGACGGCCTTCGTTCAGGGACAGGGGACTGACGGCCGCTAATGGCCCATCTCTGCCGTCAGCAGCATCCGTCGGGCACGGAAGCTATCGGGGGATAAGCTTCCGTCAGCCGCGATCGTGCACGACGGCTGAAGATGAACCCGTAGCGGCCCTTTTGGAACGAAGACCACGCGCTGACGCTAGCCCCCTTCCCATCGCCGCGAGCACACCGGGAACTCGCGCTACAACTCTAGCGTTACCGGGAGAGCCAGACTTTCCCGCCGACGCGCCGCACGTTGGCCGGCAACCGATTGAGAAGAACTTGGTGCTTCTAGACGGCTAACCCGGAGGAGAATGTGAGAGTCTTCGTGGCCGGAGCGAGTGGAGCGATCGGCCAGCCGCTCGTCGCCGAGCTGGTCCGTCAAGGCCACACCGTAACAGGCATGACCCGCTCCGCAGGAGGCGCGCAAAACCTCCGGGATCTAGGTGCGTCCGTGGCTCAGATCAGCGCCTTCGACGGTCCTGCCGTGGAACAAGCGCTCCGGCGATCTCAGGCCGAGGCCGTGATCGATGAATTAACGGCCTTACCAAAACACCCTTCGGAAATGGCGGCTGCCGCTCCCGGCGACCGGAAGCTGCGGCTCGAGGGGGGCAGAAATCTTTACCTCGCCGCGCGGTCCAACGGCGTGCGGCGGTACCTCCAACAGGCAAGCGGCTTTTTCCTAAAGCCCGGCAGCGGCCTGGCTGACGAGTCCGAGGGGCTGGCGGTCGAAGCGAGCCCCGGCGTGGCCGCAAGCGCTCAGACTTACGCCGAACTCGAAGCCCGGGTTCTGAGTGCGGAGGACATGGAAGGAGTCGTGCTTCGTTACGGATTTTTTTACGGCCCGAACACCTGGTACAACACCGATGGCGCCGCCGCGGACCAGGCCCGGCGGCAGGAGATCCCGATCATCGGAACGGGGAATGGGGTTTGGTCGTGGGTTCATGTCGAGGATGCGGCGGCTGCAACAGTCGCCGCCCTAATCGCGCCGCCCGGCGTTTACCACATCGTCGATGACGGCCCCTCCACGGTCAGCCGGTGGCTGCCCGCGTTCGCGCGATGGGTCTCGGCCCCTGCCCCGTCTGAAATCACCGAACAAGATGCACGCCAAAAACTCGGAGCCGATGCGGTGTATTATGGGACGAAACTGCGGGGTGCCTCCAACGAAAAAGCTAAGCGCGTTTTTGGCTTCAGGCCCCGTCCTTTGCAATGGCTTTCTCAGTGAGGTTCACGCCGGGCAGGGCCGTCCCGGCTGAAGGATGCCGCTTGGGCCGTCTCAGGCATCCCCCAAGCTTATCCCGGAAGATGGGTCAGCCCCCGGTTTTGACATCGTCTAATCCGCTTTCGACACTTCACCGACGGTTTGCTTACGCTCGCCTCTCTCAATCGTGCCTGCCGGAATCTTGCTCCGACTTTTCCGCAACGCTCACCACCATGGCTTTTGACCGCAGCAGCTTGCGGTGGCTTGAGATCAACACCTGATTACCGACCTCGAAGGGCCCTCCTTCATCTCTCGTACAGTTACGCATCGCCGTGTGGACCGGCGTTACTCGTGACACAAGACCCATTGCGGACCTCTGCCCGTGGTCTAAGCTGAGTCCATGGCCGATCAACTTATCGGATGCGTCACGCTCGTCGTCCAGGACTACGACGAAGCCATTTCCTACTTCAGCCGAAAACTCGGTTTTGAAGTTGTCGAGGACCGTGATCTCGGCGGAGGAAAGCGCTGGGTGCTAGTCGCTCCTCCGGGGTCGCACGGAACCCGACTGCTGCTCGCAAAAGCCGTATCAGCAAGTCAAATATCTCGCGTTGGAGACCAGACCGGTGGGCGTGTCTTCCTGTTTCTCCACACCGACGACTTTTGGCGTGACTACGACGCCTTTCGTGCACGAGGCGTCCAATTTCGCGAGGAACCTCGGAATGAACCGTACGGGACTGTTGCGGTGTTCGAGGATATCTACGGGAATCGCTGGGACTTGATGCAGCCGATGCAGTAGGTGACCGTCGCCACCGGCAGGCTGAGAAAGACAGCAATGTCCTGGTGCGAGCACTCGTGGATAAAGAACAGCGTCGCTGCCTCCCGCAGCTTGCCGGGCAGCCCGGCTATCGCCGCCAGCGCCATCGCCGATTGCCGGCGCTGCTCCAGGCGGCGGTCGGCCAGCACCTCCTCGCCTGGCAAATCCTCGGCTTCCGCGAGCGGCACGGTCCGCAGCGTCCTTTTGCGCAGCACCCGGAAGGCCTGGTGCCGGACGATGCCGCGCAGCCAGCCCGGAAACGCCGCCGGGTCAGCAAGGCTCGGCAGCGCCGACCACGCCGCCACGAAGGCTTCCTGCCGACGTCCTCGGGCTGGCGGAAGTCATTCACTAGGGCCAGCGCCGCGCCGAAGGCCATATGCTGGAATTGCCGCGTCAGGTCCACGAAGGCCTTGACGTCGCCGCCGCTTGCGCGGCGGACCTGTTGCTCGTAATCCATTTCCGGTCCCTCACACCTTTAGAGTGCCGGGAAACGGCTGCCGCCTTTAACTTTTAAGTCAACGATTCACGATCGCTTGGTGCGCGGCGGATCGACGGCCAACCTTCTGAAGACCAACGGTTGGCGCGCCGGTGCGCCTTTTGGCGAGGGTACCGCGAATTTCGAGGTCATGAGCGAGTGTAACCGGTCGGTGGTGTACCGCAAAACCATGGTTCTCTTTGCCGAGGGGCTTGCGGGCCCTTGAGGCGCATCCTCGATTGAAACCGGCTCCACTGTGGGCAGTGTCGGCGAAGAGACCCTATCAAAAAGCTAAACGAGTGCGCCTCTGATGCTTGTGCTCGCGCTCGCAGCCGTTCGTAAGTGCGCCAGTGCATCCCGCGAGGCTTGTCGGGGAACGGATCGAAGAGGCTTGGACCCCCGCCCAACTGCATCCTAATCTTCCGCGCACGACTGATAAGGCGGTCGCGAGTGGCTAATTGCTGGCATGCATAGGCCAAGCCGCAGCAATGCCGGCATGCAAAGAAGTCGGCTGCAGCGTCATAGAGCTTAGCGGCTCGTCTGCCACAAGAGCAGCGGAACCAAGGCCGCCAACCACCGAGATGACACTTGGTCCAGGTGAGGGGCACGCGTTGCTCAAGAGACGTCAATCGGCCTCCAGCTGAGCCACGCGACCGGAAGCTCAGGACCAGCGCGCCGGGCACTGCGTCAGGTCCGGTCCGTATGGTGATGCTGCCGCAAGGCTCGCCATCACGGGACCAGGACCATGAGAACCGTTGGTGAGGGCGCAGATATCCCCGGCGAGCCCATTCGCGCACGTCGATCGACGGGTAGTTCTCGCAGATTGCGCGTCCACCGCCGAATGGCCGGGCCATCATCGTTGCTATGATCCGCGCCTAAGTGTCCGTCCGGAGAGTTCTTGAATCATATGAATCATCTGTGATTCAAGGGTGGTGGCTTGATTCGAGGAGGGGTCACCGATGTGGACGAGTAAGAACCGCGCCCGTTACGACCGCAGCGAGTTGCGATATCCAAGCGACCTGACCGACGACGAATGG
>WNFL01418122.1_pt2 | contig 12331 bp, 11 predicted proteins | sample 5400361 | NCBI WGS metagenome assembly WNFL01 (sample SAMN13153351, study PRJNA577476) | soil metagenome | isolation source: 40 cm soil on Douglas fir-dominated hillslope | place: USA:California | collected 2013-09-17
AGTCGTCCGGGCGCTCGGACGGCGACGTGCTCGACGAGATCGCTTACGTCTTCGGCAAGTGGCAATCCCTGGTGATGCGTCCAGATGGCACGTCGGCGACCTGAATCGTCGGCTGCCGACGTCGGCTCGCTGGGCGAGTACTCGACCAAGCGCTCATTCGAAGCAACGCCGGAACCGGCCCCGGAGACGGTCGCGGAGCGCACCGGTCCCCTGCTCTTCGTGGTCCAGCAACACGCTGCTCGCAAGCTTCACTTCGACTTTCGCCTCGAGTTGGACGGAGTGCTCAAATCCTGGGCGGTGCCGAAGGGCCTGGCGATCCAGCCCGGCGAGCCGCACCTCGCCGTGCCGACCGAGGATCATCCGCTGGCTTACGGATCATTCGAGGGGGTGATTCCGAAAGGCCAGTATGGCGCCGGAACCGTCATCGTTTGGGACTGCGGCCTGTACTCCCCCGATGAAGGCCGTGCCTACGCGTTCCACGATCGGGACGCTGCGCAGAGTCGTGTTCGGGCGGAGCTGGCGGCCGGAAAACTGAGCTTTTTCCTGCTGGGCGAAAAACTCAAAGGCTCCTACGCGCTGGTTCGCACCAAGGATAAGACCTGGCTGCTCTTGAAGCATCGCGACGTTCGCGCGATTCGCGCCTCCGCCCATGCGGAGCTGGATCGGTCCGTGCTCACGCCCTACACGGTCACCAACGTGTCGAACCTGGTTTCCTCCGAGCGGCTGCCATTCGAGCGTCTGATCCCCAACGGTCCAGGCGAGTCGCTGCCGCAAAAACTCTCACCGATGCTGGCCGGCACGGCGGCCGCGCCGTTCACCAATCCCGAGTGGACGTTCGAGCCCAAGCTGGACGGCTACCGCGTACTGGCGCACGTGGTGCCGGAGCGCGTGCAGTTGCGCTCGCGCAACGGGCTTGATCTGACCGCCGCGTTTCCGGGCATCGTGGCCGATCTCACGAGCCAGATCGTGCAGCCTCTTCTGCTCGATGGCGAAGTCGTTGCGTTGCGCGATGGGCGCCCTTCGTTTGAAGCGCTGCAGAATCGGGCAAGCCTGAAGACACCGGCGGACCTGGAAGCGGCCGAGCGCACCACGCCGTGTGTTTTCTTCTGCTTCGATCTCGTGCACGCGCTCGGACTGAACCTGCGCCGGTCCCCCTATTCCGATCGGCGCCGTTATCTGACCCAGTGCCTGTTGCCCACCTCGCGGGTCCAGCTGGTGCACGCCACAGCCGACGGCGACGCGCTGTACCGCGCGTCGATCGCGGCAGGATTCGAAGGAATCATGGCCAAGCGCAAGGCGAGCATCTACCACGCCGGCCGGCGCTCCGATGAATGGCTCAAGATCAAGCATGTGCAGACGGCCGAGTTCGTGATCGGCGGCCATACCGAGGGCAAGGGCGCGCGCCGCGACCAATTCGGCGCGCTGGTTCTGGGCGTCTGGGAAGACGACAAGCTGCGTCCGGTCGGCAATGTGGGCAGCGGTTTCGACGACGCCACGCTGGCGCAGCTGACCGAGCTTCTGAAGACGAAACGCACGGCCAAGATGCCGTTCGATGCAAAGCCGGAGGCCGAAGGCAAGATACTCTGGACCAAGCCGGAGCTGGTGGCCGAAGTTCAGTTTGCGGGGTGGACCGACGCCGGGCTTCTGCGCGCCCCGGTCTACTTGAGGCTGCGCAACGATATCGATCCCAAGTCGGTGACGCGCGCGCGCGGTCCGACTGCGATCAATGCTCCTCCCGCCCAGCCAACCGAGGCCACCGATCGGATCCTCTCGCAGCTTGCGGGTACGACCAGCAGTCTGACGCTCGCGGTCAACGGCCAGCGCATCGGCTTGACCCATCTCGACAAGGCCCTGTGGCCTGCGCATGAAGGGCGCGCGCCGATCACCAAGCGTCACTTGTTGCAGTACCTCGCGTCCGTTGCCCCGTTCATGCTGCGCCACCTGGCTGAGCGCCCGCTCACCGTGATTCGCATGCCCGACGGCATCCACGGCGAAGCGTTTTTTCAGAAACACTGGGACGGCACCACGCTGCCGCCGTTCGTCCGGGTGATCGATCTGCAGGCGGAGGACGGCAGTTCGAAGCGCTACCTGCTTTGCAACAATGTCGAGACCTTACTCTGGCTCGGGCAGATGGGCGTGATCGAGTTCCACGTGCCCCACGTCAGCGTGAACGGCGTCACCCAGGCAACCGAGCAGGAGGTGTTCGACCGGCCCGACTACGTCGTGTTCGATCTGGACCCCTACATCTACTCCGGCAAAGAGCCCGAAGGCGCCGAACCCGAGTACAACGCGCGCGCGTTCGCCAAGGCGCGGGAGGTCGCCGTGCACCTGCGCGAGTTGCTGGAGGCGATGTCCTTGCAAGCCTTCGTTAAAACAACCGGCAAGACGGGCCTGCATGTGTTCGTCCCGATCGAACGCACGGTCAGTACCGAGCAGGCGCGCGACGTCTGCCGGCTGGTCGGCGAGCATCTGATGCGCAAGCACCCGAAGGAGATCACGATGGATTGGGCGGTCAAGAAGCGCACCGGCAAGATCTTCTTCGACCACAACATGAACGGCCGCGGCCGCACCCTGAATGCTGCGTATTCGCCGCGCCGCATACCGGGCGCCTGGGTGTCGACGCCCCTGTCCTGGGACGAGCTGGCGGCGGCCGAACCCGGTCATTTTTGGCTGTCGACAGTGATCGAACGCTTGCGCCATAATGGCGACCCTTGGCAGGGGATCCTCGCAGCACGGCACGACCTGACCCGGGTCTTCAACCTTCCTGGGTAGGTGTTCAGCGCCCTCGAAACCAGGAACGTGGGGCCCCAATGTTGAAAGGGAGTTGACCATGGCGGCCCGTTCGATTGCTTCTCTGACCGTGACCTTCGGTCTGGTTTCCGTCCCGGTGAAGCTCTTTTCGGCGACCCAGTCCTCGGCGGGCATCTCGTTCAATCTGTTGCACCAGGCCTGCGGCTCGCGGCTCAAGCAGCAGTACATCTGCGCCAAGGAAAACGTGGTGGTCGAGCGGGCCGACATGATCAAGGGCTACGAGTTCGCCAAGGACCAGTACGTCACGTTTACGCCGGACGAGTTGAAGCAGCTCGAGGAAAAGGGCAGCCAGTCGATCGAGATCGTGGCGTTCATTCCGGTCGCGTCGGTCGATCCGATCTACTACGACAAGGCCTACTATCTGGCTCCCGACAAGGGCGGCGCGCGGCCGTACGCACTGCTGGCGCATGCGATGCGCGAAATGGGTCGGTGCGCGCTGGCGCGCTGGGCCTGGAAAGGCAAGCAATACATGGTGCAGGTGCGCGCGGCGGCCGACGGGTTGATCCTGCAGCAACTGCTGTACGCCGACGAAGTGCGCTCGCTGTCCGAGCTCGAAATCGACAAAGCGGATGTCAAACCCGCCGAGCTCACCCTGGCGATGCAGCTGATCGAGCAAAGCGCCACCGATGAGTACGATCCCAAGGCCTACGTGGACGAAGTCAAGAAGCGGATCGAGGCGGCGGTCCAGCAGAAGATCGAGGGCAAGGAAGTCACGCTCGCGGCCGAGGCCGATCACGCAGGTGCCCAGGTGATCGACCTGATGGAGGCGCTGCGCGCGAGCTTGAGCAAAGGGACTCCCGCGGCGCCCGCGCCGGCGGCAGCGCAGTCGGACCGCAAGCCGCCCAAGCGCGCCGCGCCCACCGAGGCCGCCGCCGGCACGCGTGCGAAGAGCAGGAAGGCGTCCTAGCTCTGGCTGCCCAGGGTCTTGCCCGGTGTGCGACCTGCGCCCCGATGAGCAGCTATTCGATGCGCGATGTCGAGCGACTTCTCGGGCTGTCGCGCGCTGTCGTGCAGGGTTTCGTCGATGCCGGTTTCGTCGCGCCCGCGCGCGGCCAGCGCAATGAACTGCGCTTCTCATTTCAGGACCTGATCCTGCTGCGGGCGGCTCAGGGCCTGGCGGCGGTCAAGATCCCGACCCGCAAGATCAAGCAGTCGCTGGCGCGCTTACGCAGCGATCTTCCACAGGCTCTACCCCTGTCGGGCATCCGCATCTCGGCGCTGGGCACCCGCGTTGTGGTGCGGCAGGGCGATTCGCAGTGGCAGGTCGACTCGGGCCAGTACCTGCTCGATTTCGACGTGGCGCCGTCCGACGGCGATTTGATTTTCCTGAAAAAAGAGGAACCACCGGGCGACAGCGCGGAGTACTGGTTCCAGCGCGGCACGGAACTCGAACTTTCCGATGCCCGGGCAGCGGAGGCTGCCTATCAAAAGGCGATCGACCGCGATCCGCGATACCTGGCGGCTTACCTGAATCTGGGTTGCTCGATTCAAGCACGCGGACAGCCGGCGGACGCCGAGCGCCTGTATCGAGAAGCGATCAAGCACGCGCCCGATGAGCCGCTGCTTTTCTTCAATCTTGGTATTGCGCTGGAAGATATGCGCCGCCCCGGCGAGGCGGTTCGCGCTTACGAGCAGGCCATTGCGCTCGAGCCCGATTTCGCCGACGCCCATTTCAACCTGGCCAAGGTTCACGAATCGCAAGGGCAAAAGCAGGACGCGATCCGTCATCTGGCCAGCTATCGTCGCTTGCAGCAGACGTAGAGCCCCCGCGATGCGGTGGCGCATCGGTGGACCTTCGGGTGATGAGGTACGTCAACAGCAGGGAATGAGCGACCTACTGACCGCCTTGCACTAACCGCGCCCGCGCCGGGGCGATGCCACTCGCGCGCATTCGCGCACGTCGTCCCAAACGTCGCGCGTGACCAAAGGGTGCAGCTTGCAGTAGTGGTCCGACAGCACGTGAAGCTCGTTCACAACCTCTGGCGCAAACCCGCGCCGGCCTCCGCGCCCGTCCAGCAGCAGGCTGTCGAGGTACGCGCGGCAGGCGGCCGGCGTATCCCAGAGCCGCGCCAGCCGGTTGGCGATGCGCGCGTACCGGCTCGCGAGTCGACGCGGAACGACACGCAGCGGCAGCTGCTGCATCCAGCCCACTGTCGAGCGCGTCGGTGCCCGGTCGTAGGGCGACTCGGGCAGTCGATTCATCTGTTCGAAAGGTTTTCCCATGTCGGGCTCTGTCAGGCTCGGGAAACATCCGAGCGTGGGGACAGATTATATATCTACCGCCTAGATGGTATCAATATGGTAATCGGCTTTTTCGGTAGAAACTTAAGCCTGCACCCCGCGGGGGTCACCGAGTTTCCTGGCCCAAACGAGCCAAATTCGCGGGTTTTGGTCCAGCCGGCTTCAGACTGGTCTGACCCCGTTTTCTCGAGCGCAAGCGCCGCCAGGAACTCTGGACAACGAGGACATACCAGCGCCGAAATCGTCCAGCCCGATCGAGCACCCGAGCGACCTGAGGTCGGGATCCTGGGCGTGCGGTGGCGGCCCGCCGTGGGGCCGCGGCGGCCGCCCGTCAGCTCAGGCTGGGTGATAGTCGGAAGCAACCGTCTCGTCCCGGTCGACCCCCAGCTTCAGTGCCTTGAACACCAGTGTGAGCACGGCCGCCACCGCGATATTCAGGATCAGTGTGTAAAGCGCCGTGTAGCCGGGCAGGCCGTAGCCGGCGATCACCAGTGGCCAGGTCGGTTTGAAGCCAACCGACGCCGCGATGGTGGTTCCGACGCCGGTGCCGACGGCCCAGCCGATCAGCAGCGCCCAGGAGTTGAACCAGCGCGTGTACAGACCGAACATCACCGAAGGCAGGGTCTGGATGATCCAGATACCGCCCAGCAACTGCATCTGAATCGCGTACTGCTGATCGACCATCAGGATGAACACCAGCGCGCCGACCTTGACGATCAACGAGACCCACTTGGCCATGCGCGACTCTTCGGTATGGCTGCAGTCTGGCCGGAAGAACTCCTTGTAGATATTGCGAGTGAACAGATTGGCGGCTGCGATCGACATGATCGCCGCCGGCACCAGCGCACCGATCCCGATGGCCGCGAAGGCCACACCGACGAACCAATCCGGAAACATCTGCAGCAACAGCGCGGGCACCGCAAAATTGGCCTTGAACAGCTTGAACCCGGCTGCATACTCGGGCAACTTGTCGACCCCGGCGGCGATCGCCATGAAGCCCAGCAGCGCCAGCAACCCGAGCACTAACGAGTAGGCCGGCAGCATGGCCGCGTTGCGCCGCACCGCGTGCCCGCTGCTGGCGCTCAGAATCGCGGTCACCGAGTGCGGATACAGCAGCAGGGCGAGCGCCGAGCCGAGCGCCAGCGTCGCATAGGTGCTGTAGGCGCCGGTTGTGCCGGGCGGCGGCACCGCCAGCAGCAGCTTCTGGGGCGGCACCGCAGCGAAGATGGCGCCATAGCCACCGAGCTTGACCGGCACGAACACGATGACCGCGAACACGGTGATGAAGATCAGGCCATCCTTGACGATGGCGATGGCCGCGGGCGCCCGCAGTCCGCTCGAGTAGGTGAAGGCCGCCAGGATCACAAACGCGATGATCAGCGGGAGGTCGCTGATCCAGCCCTGCCCGACGAGTCCCAGGGCGCCGATCACAACCTGCAGACCGACCAGCTGCAGCGCGATGTAGGGCATGGTCGCCACGATGCCGGCCAGCGTCACCGCCAGTGCCAGCCAGCGATTGCCGAAGCGGCCTCGAACGAAATCGGCCGACGTGATGTATCCGCGCCGATGTGCGACGTTCCACAACCTGGGGAACACGATGAACAGAATCGGGTACACGATGATCGTGTACGGCACCGCAAAGAAAGCCACCGCCCCGGCGCCGAACGCCAGCGCCGGGACCGCGATGAACGTGTAAGCCGTATACAGGTCACCGCCGATCAGGAACCAGGTGACCAGCGTGCCAAAGCGGCGCCCGCCCAAACCCCACTCGTGCAGGTGCGCCAGATCGCCGCGGCGCCAGCGCGCCGCGACAAATCCGAGCCAGGTGATAAAGCCGAACAGCAGGACAAAAACGATCAGCGCAGTCGTGTTGACGGTGCCCATGGCGCTCCCCTGCAGATCCACCAGCCGCCGCAGCGGCTCAGGACGCCCGTTCAGTGGCGAAATAAACGATCGCGGTCAGAATCGCGCACACCAACACCAGGAACAGCTGGTACCAGTAGAAAAACGGCATCCCGGCCAACGTCGGCTCGACCTTGTTGTAGAACGGGACGCTCAGGGCGAGCACAAACTGAAGCAGCAACAGCGCGTACCAGCCTCCCCTGGCCTCGCGGCCCGATCCTTGTCCTGACATGACGCCCTCCAGTACCGTTGTTGGTCTGTGTGCGCCCGATTCTAACGACACGGGTCTGAGTTGGGCGTTGCGCCGCTCAATCGGTCAGGCCACAGGCGACAAAGGACGGGTTAAGGAAGTTCGCCTTGCCGTATCGCAGTTCGTTGCCGTCCGCGTCGGTCACCTGTCCACCCGCAGCAGTCACGATGGCCTGCCCGGCCGCCGTGTCCCACTCCCAGGTCCGGCCGGTGCGCGGATAGATGTCCGCTTCGCCTGAGGCCACCAGCCCGAACTTAAGCGAGGAGCCGGCCATCGAATGCGAGGCGACCGCCTTTCCGCGCAGCAGGCCGGTCCAGGGCGCAGGTCCCTGGTGCCAGCGGCTGGTCACCACCGTCAGACCGTCGGACGGAGGTCGCCGGCACGCGATCCGGCGTCGTCGCCCCTGAAGTTCGGCATACGAGCCGGCCTCGATCGCGCCCGTATAAAGCCGCTCCAGCGCCGGCGCGTAGATCACGCCGAGCACGGGCCGCCCGTCCTGCACCAACGCGATGTTGACCGTGAACTCCCCGTTGCGCCTGACAAACTCGCGCGTGCCGTCGAGCGGGTCGACCAGCCAGAATCTCTGGCCCACGCTGGGCGTGGCGGACTCGGACGCAGCTTCCTCCGACACGATCGGAACTTGCGGCGTCAGTCTGGACAGTGCATCGACGATGATGGCCTCGGCCTGCAAGTCGGCATCGGTAACCGGTGAGCGGTCGGCCTTGTGCCGGACATCGAAGTCGGTTGCATAGATGGCGAGGATGGCGCGGCCCGCCTGGTGCGAGACATCGACCAGCGGCTCCAGTAAAGACTCGAATGACATCGTGGTATTTTCGACGAGTTTCGCGCAGTGAACGTTCACGACTTAAACTGTGTCAAACACGATACCGGAACCCTAGTTGGCGCCCAGGATTGCTTGGCACCGATCACGCTAACAGGACTTGAGAGCCCCACCCATGAATACAGTTGCTCTGGCCAGCATTTCGACCGTGCCGGAAGAACCCACCACGGCCCCGGTATCGCGTCGCATCCGCGAACGACTGCTGCAGGCCGGGGCGCGCTTTCACGCCAACGACAACATCTCGCGCTACCTGGAGCCCGGCGAACTGGAGGCGCTGCGCGCGGAAGTCGAGCGACGCGTGCAAGGCGTTCTGGAGAGCCTGGTGATCGACACCGTCAGCGACCACAACACGCGGGAAACCGCCAGGCGCGTGGCCAGAATGTACGTGGACGAGGTCTTTCGCGGACGCTATGTGCCCGAGCCCGGCATCACCCAGTTCCCGAACATCGAGCATCTGAACGAATTGATGATCGTCGGACCGATCATCATCCGCAGTACCTGTTCCCACCACTTGTGCCCGATCTTCGGCAAGCTCTGGATCGGCGTCATGCCGAACGAACACTCCAGCCTGATCGGGCTGTCCAAGTACGCGCGCCTGGCCGACTGGATCATGAGCCGCCCGCAGATCCAGGAGGAAGCGGTCGCCCGCTTGGCGGACCTGTTGCAGGAGCGGGTCCAGCCCGACGGCCTGGCCATCGTGATGGAGGCTGACCACTTCTGCCTGCACTGGCGCGGCATCAAGGACACCGAGTCCAAGATGACCAACAGTGTGATGCGCGGATCGTTCCTGAAGGATGTCAATCTGCGCCGGGAATTCTTGTCGCTGATCGGCACCGCGCATCCGTAAATGCGCGGCACCCCGTCCGGTTCGATCATTGATTTTTCGAAAGGCGGCTAAGGTCATGCTGGTTCGCCTGCTATACGTGAGCCGGGCCGCCGATAAAATGGTGGAGGGCTCGATCGAGGCCATCTTGCAGCAGGCTCGCCGCAACAATCCCGACCTGGGCGTCACCGGAGTGCTTTGTCACGCTGCCGACATAACCGCATCGCGTGCGACCGGCGCCATCGCGAAGTCACGTTGTTGCATTACGAGGAGATCCTCGAGCGTCGGTTCTCCGGTTGGACCATGGGCCAGGTCAATCTGTCCAAGGTCAATTCCTCGACCTTGCTGAAGTACTCGGAACGGATCCCGATCGATCCCTACGTGCTGTCCGGCCGCATCTCGGCCGCATTGACCGACGAGTTGATCGTCACCGCGTCGATCGTCGGTCGCTGCTGACCCGCTCCGAGCCTACCCCCCTCCGAGCCTACCCCTCCCGCGCAGCGGGAAGTCTGATATCTCCCCTCGCCCACGCAGTGGGAGAGGGGTCGGGGGTGAGGGAGCAGGCTGACATCTCCCCCTCGCCCTCACCCTCACCCTGCCCTCTCCCGCAAGCGGGAGAGGGTTCAGTTCTCTCCCCTAGCCCGCGAAGCGGCAGAAGGTTCAGTTCTCTCCCCTCTCCCACGCCAGTGGGAGAGGGGCCGGGGGTGAGGGACTCCGTCAGGACAATCGCCCTCCCAGCACCGCGTCGGGCAGCGCGGTCGCGATCTGCGGCGCCAGACACAGCAGCAGGACTGCCAGCGTCATCAGGCCTAGGAACGGCAATACCCCGAGCACGATGTCGCGCAGCGGAATGTCGGGCGCTACGTTGCGGATCACGAATATGTTCAATCCGACCGGCGGATGGATCAGTCCCATTTCCATCACGATTGTCATCACAACGCCGAACCAGATCAGGTCGAAGCCGGCGGTGCGCAACGGCGGCAGGATGACCGGGGCCGTCATCAGGATGATCGACACCGGCGGCAGAAAGAACCCGAGCACGACCACCATCAGCAGGATCATGGCCAGCAGCAGCCAGCGCGACAGGTGCAATCCGACGATCCATTGCGCAGTGGACTGGCTGATGTGCAGGTAGCTCATCACGTAGGCGTACAGCAGCGACATGCCGATGATGAACATCAACATGGTCGATTCGCGCAGGGTCGCCGTCAGGATCGGGACCAGCTGCGCCGGCCGCCAGATCCCGTAGATCGAACCGACCAGCCCCAGCGCGAGCAGGCCCCCGAGGCCGCCGGTTTCGGACGGCGTCGCAAGGCCGCCGTATAGAGCGATCATCACGCCGGTCAGCAGCAGCAGGAACGGCAACACGCGGGGCAGCGAGCGGAACCTTTGCGCCATGGTCAATGGCTCGCGATCCAGCAAGGCCGATTGCACCCCATGCAGCCGCGACGCATCGTGCGCGCGCCGGTACTCGCGCCCGTAACGCCAGACACAGTAGGCGCAGAACAACGCCACCAGCACAATGCCTGGGCCGACGCCGGCCAGGAACAGCCGCCCCAGCGACTGCTCGGCCACCACCGCGAAGATGATCATCGTGATCGATGGCGGCAGCAGGATGCCCAGCGTGCCGCCGGCTGCGATGATCCCGGCCGCAAAACCGGGCGAATAGCCGCGCGCCCGCATCTCCGGGATTCCCGCCGAGCCGATGGCCGAACAGGTCGCCGGACTCGAACCGGCCATGGCCGCGAACAGCGCGCAGGCGAATACGTTGGCGATGCCCAGGCCACCCGGGACCCGGTTCATCCAGGCGTGGACCGCACCGTACAGGTCGGCGGCCGCCCGGGTCCGGCCGATGGCGGCGCCCTTCAGGATGAACAGCGGAATGGACAGCAGCGTGATGCTGGCCATTTCCACGTACACGTCCCGCGTGACGATATCCAGCGCTGCCACCGGCATCAGCGCCAGCATGAACATCATTGCGGTAACCCCGAGCGCGAATGCGATCGGCATGCCGGTGAGCATCACCAGCAGTGTGGCGACGCCATAGGCGACGCCCACCGCGCCAGTGTTCACTGGCGCGCGCCTTCCGGATCCCCTGCACCGACCAGCTGCAGCGCCAATTGCAGCGAGAGCAGGGTCATACCGATCGCCATCAGGCTATAAGGGATCCACAGGGGGGGCGCCCAGGTCGAATCCGTGGTCTGACTTTCTCCCACCGCCTCGACCAGCAGGGTCCACGACTTCCAGGAAAAAAACGCGCAGAACAGCAAGCTGAGCAGGTCGCACAGCTGCCGGCGCAGACGATCCCAGCGCGGCGGCAACAGCCCGGCCAGCAGTCCAATTCCGATGTGACCGCGGCGCGCCTGCACATACGCGCCGCTCAGGAATATGGCGCCGACCAGCAGGAACACCGAAGCCTCGTCCTGCCAGTCGGTCGGCAGCTTGAAGAAATAGCGCGTCGCGACGCTGCTAGTCAGTATCCCGCAAGCGGCCAGCATGGCCAGCATCGAGGCGCCGGCGCACAGCCGGTTGATCCGATCCAGCGCTCGCGCCAGCCGTTCCAGCATGACCATCGCAGCGGCGCCGCAGCAGCGGTGCCGGTCAGGCCAGGGTCTGTTCGGCCAGCTTGAGCATGCGCGCGCAACTTTCGGATCGGGCTGCGAAGTCCTTCCACGCGGTATCCCGCGCGAGGGCACGCCAGTGCTCGACGGTGGTGGCGGACAGGTCCGTCGCCTTGCCGCCGACCCGCTCGTAGACCGAGGCCACCTTCTGGTCGTCGGCCCGCGCCCCGTCCAGCGCGAACTTCTCGAGTTCGGACCCCACAGCGACCAGCACATCCTGCTGGTTCTTCGGCAACGACTCGAGCACGCTGCGCGACACCATCAGCGGCTCGAGCATGAACCAGTACGCCTTGCCCCGACCGGTGGTCAGCTGCTTGGCCACCTCCTCCAGACGAAACGAGATCAGGCTGGTGGATGAGGTCATGGCGGCATCCAGCGCTCCGGTCTGCATCGCCGCGTAGATCTCATCGGAAGGCAGCGACAGCACGGCAGCTCCGGCGGCTTTCAACACCATGTCCATCTCACGGCTGCCACCGCGCACCTTGAGCCCCTTGGCATCTTCCGGCTCGACGATCGGGCGCGAGCGGCTCGCAACGCCTCCGGCCTGCCAGATCCAGCTCAGGATCACGACGCCCTTGTCGTACAGCAGATCCGTCATCGCCTTGCCGATCGGCGCCTTTTTCCAGGTTGCACCCTGTTCGTAGGAGGTCACCACACCCGGCATCAGACCGAGATTGGTTTCCGGGACTTCGCCTCCTGCATACGACAACGGCACCAGCGACAAGTCCAGCGCACCCTTGCGCATCGCGCTGAACTGCGCGTTGGTCTTCATCAAGGACGAGTTCGGATAGACGCTGACCTTCAAGGCCCCGGAGGTACGCCGTTCGATCTCGGCCGCAAAT
>WNFL01407312.1_pt1 | contig 12330 bp, 9 predicted proteins | sample 5400361 | NCBI WGS metagenome assembly WNFL01 (sample SAMN13153351, study PRJNA577476) | soil metagenome | isolation source: 40 cm soil on Douglas fir-dominated hillslope | place: USA:California | collected 2013-09-17
ACGTTGACTCGCCGGAGGGGAGCCAGGAACAAGACGAGCAGAGCGCTCGAATTTGCGAACTCGCACGCCGTCTCGGCTATCGCGAAATCAAGACAAGAATGCTACTGGGACAGTGGGCGACCAATCTCGCCGGCCTCGAGCGTAGGCTCCTGAACGAAGTGGACCAACAGTTCGGAAAGACGCCAACTTCAACCGAGGGGAACGACAATAACACCCGCCAAGCAGCTTCTACGGCAAGAGAAGAGCCGTTCACCGTGGAAGGTGTTCCGATCTGAGTCTCGCGACTGTCAGAGGAGCCGTTTGGTCTGACAGCGGCATCGAAGCTGCGCGTTCGGTCAGTTGCGCGAAGTAGTCATTCATATCTCAAGGCAACTATAGGATCGACCCGGATTGCGCGACGGGCAGGAACGGAACAGGCAGCGAGTGCAACGATCGCCAGCAAGGCCATGACGCTTGCTAAGACAAGCGGGTCGAGCGGCCGGACGCCGTATATTTCGCTGGCCACAGCTCTCTGCAGCGATGCGGCGCCGGCAACTCCCAAAATCAAGCCGATGGCAACGAGTTCGAATGCTTCCCGCAAAACCAGGCGGAGAATGCCGGCAGAGGTGCTGCCGAGCGCGACGCGGATACCAATTTCGCGGGTGCGCTGCGCGACCAGATACGCCAGCACGCCATAAATACCGAGCGATGCCAGGAACAAGGCGACGCCGCCGAAGGCGTTGGCCAGAAGCATAGAAGTCCGGCGGGAGGACAAGGAAAGGTCAATCCGTTCCGACATGGTGTGGACATCGAAAACCGCCAGGTCGGGATCGAGGCGGGAGATCTCTGCGCGAAGAGCCCGAACGACGGAGTCCGGATCGGCAGTTGTTTTGAGAGCAAAGGTAAAGCCGTCAGCTGGTTGCTGCGAATTGGGGAAATAGTACGCTCCGACCGGGGCGCCGGAGCCGTCGAGGTTTTCATAGCGCAACGTGCGCGCGACACCAACAACCGTCAGCCAGACTGTATGCTCGTCAATTTTCAGAAGGTCTTTGGCATCGCCGGGCAAGTACATGCGGCGTCCTATGGGATCACGGTCCGGCCAGAAATGCTGCGCCAGGCGTTCGTCCACAATGACCAAGCGAGGGGCATTCTGGTTGTCGCGGTCATCGAAGCTGCGGCCGCGGACCATGGGAATGCCCATGGCTTCGAAATATCCGGGAGTCACAGACATGCTCAACGGAGAAATCATGGATTCGCCGGGCTTCATCTGGTAGTCCTCGGCGAGAATCACGCTGTCATTGTGATCGCCGCCAAGAGGTATAGCCTCAGTTGCACCGGCGACAGAAACTCCAGGGATGGCGCGGACAGCGGGGAGCGCGCGGTTCATGAAGTCGCGCAAGACTTCACCCTTGGGATACTTGGCGTGTGGCAGGAAAACGGATGCGGTGACCACGCCCTTTGGGTTGAATCCCGGATCGACCTGTAACAGCAAGCGAAAGCTGGCGAGAAGCAGTCCCGCGCCCACGAGCAGAGCGAACGCAAATCCAATCTGGGCGGCGACCAGAAGTTGACGCATGCTGCGCGATTTTTTTCCGGTGGTGCCGGTGCGACTCTCTTCATGCAGCGCGTCGCTGATGCCGATTTTGGAAACGCTGGCGAGAGGAAAAAGTCCGACGAAGAGTCCCGCTGACAGAGATAACGCGATCGACGCGAGAACGACTGTGCCATCCATGTGAACTTCGCCGGAGCGCGGGAAATGCTCGAGGCCGATCGCGTTCAGAGTTCGCAACAAGGCAGCGCCGAGAGTTGTGCCGCAGAAGCCTCCGAGCAAAGCTAATCCCAAGTTTTCCAGAATCAATTGGCGCATCAGTTGCGCGCGGCCTGCGCCCAAGGCGATGCGCGTGGCCATTTCCTTGCGGCGCAGGGCGAGCCGAGCCAGCGCGAGGTTGGCAATGTTCAGCCCACCGATGAGAAGGACGAGGAATGCGCCACCCCAGAGCAGATAGAGAGTTCTTTTGACGCCGGCGGTTAGCATGTCCTGAAGCGGTTTGACCTTGGTGTTGAATCCGGCGTTGATCAGAATTTCTTTGAACTGCGGAAAGCGCTCGAGATTCTCGTCGTTCAAAGCGTTGACCTGTGCCTGAGCCTGTTGCAGGGTAGCGCCTGGCTTCAGGCGTCCAATGTGGTACCAGTTATTGCTGTGGTGAACCGTCTTCTGCTCGGCCGTGAAAGCGAGCGGCAGCCACAGGCGAACGTCCGGATCGATGAAATTAAAATTGGGAGGCATCACGCCAACGATGGTGAATGGCCGGCCGCTGATGCGCAGTTCACGGCCAAGCGCCGATTTGTCTCCGGCGTACAACTGCCGCCACAACCCATGGCTGAGGATTACCTTCTGATCGCCGCCAATTTCGCCTTCGTCTTCCGTGAAAGCGCGACCCAGCAGAGGAGAAACACGAAGAAGTTTGAACCACGAGGGCGTGACCAGCATCCCGCGAATCTGCTGCGGCGAACCATTCAACTCCACAGTTTGATTGCGTGGACGGAAGACCGCCTGGCTCTCGAAAGCCGTCATTTCTCGAAGGCGGTCGAAGTAGTCGCCGGAACTGCTGTCGTTCGACACCGTGACTCCGGCCTTCGGGTATTCGTTGGACATGATCAAGATGGAATTGGCGTCCGATACCGGCAGCGGGCGCAAAATAACGGAGTTCACTATGGCAAAAAGGGCGGCGTTGGCGGCAATACAAACGGAAAAGGTGAGAAGTACGGTAAGGGCGAAGCCTTTGTCACGCCGTAAGGAACGGAAGCCATATTTCAGGTCGAGGAGAAGAGCATCCATAATTTGGGATCCCTCCGTTGGGGCGACACTGTTCTGGCAAATCTTAAGACGGCTCGGGGCCTAGAATTCTGTACGCACAGATGAAGGAAGAAGTTCAAATGTCCCATCCGTACGATTCCCCCAAACTTTGGTTACCGAAAATGGTTTATCGACGGAATTCTTCACTGCTTCAAATCCGTAGCGCCGCATCTCCGCTTCGTACTCGCATCGAAATTGTATAGATCCTCAGCCCACCCCTTCTGGATTATCAAACTCCCAAGCCCAGAAAACTACTCCGCTCCGCACTGCGGTTCATCTCCGTTTGCGAGAGACTTCGCCATCGGCAAACACCGTACTTAGTTGCAAGGACCAGGTCGACATTTCAAAGCCAAAGACTTGCTTCAAGCGAGAGTTCGAGAGCACGGAATACGCTGGACGGCGAGCCGGCGTGGGGTATTCTTCAGTTGGTATCGCGGTGACCGATGTGTGACCAACGGTTGGCCTTTCGTGGCTTCCTCAAACCACGGAACGTCACGCGGCGTGATTGTCTGCTGTCCCGCAAAAACGGTCTAATGACTTACTTGATGCAGAAGGCGAAGGTTCGTGGTCGGCAGGTTTCGAACGGACCGTATCGTCCTCGTAAGCCGTCGATAATGCCGGCCATCATCGCTACGATTTTCTTGCGCTTATCTTTCTCATAGAGCGCTATTGAAAGAATCTGCTGCATGGTGATGATGTTGATCAGAATCAATAAGGGAAACTGCGTGCCATAGCGGCGTGAAATATGGATGCAGTTACGGGCAGAGTAGTACTGCCGTAGCGGACTCATGTTCCATTGGATAAGCTTGAAAAACAAAACTTTGTGATCAATGCGCTTCCCGACCTCGTGCTTCAGTACAACTGAAGTGTTGATATAGACTGGCACTCCCTTGCACACCGCCCTGAAGCTGTACTCAGTGTCGACATGGTCGATAAAGTACCCTTCCAGGAAGGGGCCCAAGGTGCGATATGTTTCCGCGGACATCACCGAGCCAGAAGTAATAATCGAAGAGCATGACACCAGGCCATGCTTCTGATCCGTTATTGGTATCGGCGTCACGCCGAACCGGCGAACGATGTGCGCCGGAAGATAACGGTTAACATTGATGTCAAAGATCTTCGGACCTACTAGAAAATGTGGGCTACCCAGGGCGAGGCAAGCGTCCAACATTTGTGTGAAATAGTCGTCCGGCACCGCTGAATCCTGGTCAAATATAAACAGTATCTGGCACATCTTCCCGATCAGCCGTTCGAGACCCCTGTTATATGCTCCCGCAACGCCTCCTTTGTTAAAGTTCGGCAGGCTGTCGATACATGCATTCCGAACTTGCCGATGAAGTCGTACATCCAATACGGGCGAGTTATCGACGGCCACAATATCTTCAACGAGGCGCTTGAGACGGAGTAGGTTGTAAACGTGCGCTTCGGATGGATGGAATAGAACCACCAATGCACCTGGAGCCATTTTCATAATCGCCGTAAGTAATCTTTAACCGCTTATTCCTTTTCAGTTATGCGTTCCAGTAACAGCTAGTCCGTGCCGCCGCTCTGAGGTGCTTTCAACGCGATTCTTACCGAGAGATCCTGCAGCAGTAGTCTCGATTGTAGATAGTGCTTTCATGCAAGCTGATTCGCCTGATACAACTCTGGGTCGAAAAGCTGTGCAGTTGCTCTGGATACGCTCATCCGCCAAAAGCTGCTTGAGTACCTCTAGCATGGCTGGACCACTTGCGTGCGAACGCATCTGAACTCCACATCCCAGGCTCTCAACGCGTGCAGCGTTATCGAACTGGTCGTGAGCAAATGGTGTGATGAGCTGAGGTATTCCCGCCGCGAATGCCTGAGATGCCGTGCCAATTCCACCGTGATGCACAAGTGCCCTGGCACGCGGCAATAACCTACTTAATGGCACATAGGAGCGGACCAGAATATTTGGCGTCAGCTGCGGTAGCGCCGTACCCTCGCTTGCCAGAAAAATGCCTCTGCAGTTAAGCGCGTTTAAGGCTACAGTTGCCGCCGTGTAATAGGACAGTCCATCAACCACCGTCGAACCAGGGGTGAACACAATCGGCGCCGGACCTTTCGCTAAGAAGTTCTCCAGTTCCTCGTCAACGTTTCTGAAGTCTGCTTCGTCAAACAACGGAAATCCGGTGAGCGTAACCTTGGGCGGCCAGTCGGTTTGTTGCGGAGCAAACCAATCGGGAAACAGCCCCAGCACACCTTGTGGCGAATGCATCCAACGCCCCATGATCCGCTTAACTGGCGGCAATCCAAGCGCTGAACGTAAACGGTTAATATCAGGCGCGCATATGCGATCAAGTACACCGCGGTCGAATGCCCATAGAAGGCCCGCTCTCACGGGATATGGCAGGAACACTGGGATGGTGAATTGTTTGTGAATTGGAGGTTTCCTCGCCGATAAAAAGGTCGACGGCGAAATTTGCAACGAGACGAGTGGCACACCGTGCTTCTCCTGCAACAACCTTGCGCCAAACGCCCACGGGTGCGCGGCCATAATCGTGTCATTATCGGCCTCGGCCTCCAAAAGGTCGAACAAAGGCCGTATTCTCACTGCCACGGCCTTCCATAATGTCTTCAATGAAGTGCGCGGGTTCCATAGTGCGGGATTATTGATTGCGGCATAGTATTCCTCCGCCGTTCCAAAGGGCAAAAGCCTGAGACCACAACGTTCGACCACTCCAGCAAATGCTGGACTTGTGCAGAACGATACCCGATGGCCAAGTTTCGCAAATGTTCGGCTTAATCCCAGAAGTGGATGTACATCACCGGACGTACCAACCGCGACGACAATAATGTGCACAATTCCTCCCCATAACTCCAGATATAACGATGTACTCGCCGTTTGCAGCGGCCAATTCGCCTGCGGGAGTTCACCAAATGGCTAACTTGTTTGAAAAAAGGCCTCATCGCTTCTTTTTTTGGCGCGCATGCTTTCGACCATGGGATCTCTTCCGAATAAAAAGCTTCTCTCTACCTCGCCAGTCGCGCGCCGCGCTCGCGAACTTTCCAGATCAAGAAAATGTCCGGCATCGGGAATTGCAGCAAATTGGCTATTTTTAATGTATTTGGCGAGAGACCGGACGTCTTCGGTCGTGGTGTACTCATCCAGCGCGCCATTAACAAATAGGACTGGGACGTCGATAGCGGCAAAATGATCGATGTAGTTCCTATGATCGAGCTCGAAGATCTGGTCGATTTGAAACATGATCTGCTGCTCGTTGCCTTGAACCATCGCCAGTAGATATTGATAATTATGAGCTTTGAGCAGACGCGGGAGATACTTTCCCACGGTGCTGTTCAGCAACTGCGCTCCACCGGGAATATCCTGATCGCACAAGAAACGGCGAGCATTGACCATATAGCTGTACATAGCGTCGTTGATGACTGGGGAAAATGAGGAGATGAGCGCCTTTTCGATGGTGGGTGGGCGCCTCGCCAATGCCAAAAGTGAAGACACGCCTCCCCAAGACGCAGATATCATGAAATTAACTTCAAAATGCTCGATCAGATACAGCAAGATCTCTACTTCATCATCCTTGCTCAGGACGCCGCTGGTATTTGTATTGTGCTCCCTGGATTGTCCAGCAAAAGGCAAATCGAAGAGCACAATATTCACGTGATCTTTTAAGTTGCGAATCGTCTGACTGAATGAGGTTGTTGTCGCCAATGCGCCGTTGACCAGAATTGCGGTCTTGTTCGCTCCCTCTTTCTTGCGATACTCAAAATATATTGAGTACTTTTCAAAAACACTTATCACACCCGTCTCTGATTTCATGAGATCAGCTCCCCTCTAGAAACTAGGGCTCGGCTGGATCGAATGCCCGCGTCTAACAAGTGGCAAACAACAACGGCGCAAATGCCTGCGTTTACGAACGGCCCTTTCAAAGCCATCCAGATTCAAAATCGTCAACATGATTATTGGCACGGTTGGGTTCGACGCCGACATCCAAGTCGCGACTTCGATACCGTTGATGTCCGGCATCGCAAAGTCGAGTAAAACTAGATCGGGCATCAATTCGTTAAATTTCTTAACGCCTGTCCATCCATTCTCGGCCTCTCCGCAAACGGTCCACTCGCGGGAACGCACGATAGTCCCAAGAATGCGCCGCGTGGTGTCGGAATCATCGACAATGAGGATTCGCAAATCTTTGAGGGACGCCATTTTTGCCCATCCACGACGCGCTCGTACGTTAGTTAGGGGGAGAAGAAGAGGACAAAAATATAGGGTACTGGCACCAGGTAAATCTCTTAAGGTAAGTCCCTGGGGTAATAGATGCTTAGGATCACTAAGACAAGGTGTATCAAGATAGAGAGCTGCTACGACTCACGAAATGCAAGATGTACCCGGACCTGGCGAATGCTAGCAGCAGGAGAGAAAAAAGAAGGAAATCCATGAAAAGGAAAATGTTCTTCTTCGAGAGACTCATGTATGTCGATGGCCGTACGCCCGTCAATTGCATAATGACGGCAAGAATACGCGGCGATATTGCCGAAGACGATCTTCAATTGGCGCTGAAGAGAGTGCAAGGCAAGCATCCGCTCCTGAGAGCCAATGTAGTCGAGGAAGGCAGTCAAGTATATTTTTCGTTTAACGAAAATCCATTGAAGATTCCGGTACGGGTTGTCGAGCGCAACAGCGACGAAGAGTGGAGGAATGTAACGGCCACGGAATGGAAGACGCCTTTCAATATGAATGAAGGCCCACTGATCCGAATGGTCTGGATAAAGTCGGAAGGCGTCTCCGAATTGATGCTTATTGGCCACCACTGCATATGTGATGGTACTTCGCTCATCACCATCTTCCGCGAAATTCTGCAGGTTGTTGATCAACCTGATGTGCAGTTAACTCCGTATCTACCTTTTCAGTCTCTTCAGGACTTGTTTCCCCAAGAAGTTCTGTCGGATATGAAGATGGCGCTGCTCGTTAAGATGAAGGCAGCGCTGTTCCGGCTATTTGCTTTAATGGTGAAAACCGGGCACACAGCTCCGCCAGGCGAGCACTACCTCATCTATTGGCAGGCGGGCGCGAAAGAATCTGCAGCGCTAGTGGATCGATGCAAGGCGGAGGGCACCACGCCGTATGCCGCAATGTGCGTTGCCTTTTTATTGGCATTTCGTCAAATAAACAGTGCCAGGTTCAAGAACAAGATGATGTGCCCTGTCGATGTCCGCAGGTTTATCAGCAGCATTCGGGCTGATGTGATGTTCAACTACGCTCCGCCCATTCCATTGAGTATTGATCCGCGAATTGATCCGCGAACAGGGTTCTGGGATATGGCTAGAAGGCTCAAACAATCGATGTCTGAAAAAATTGGCCGTTTGAACGCTTATGAGCATTTGATGACGGCCGAAGAGCTCCTGAGTTCCATTCCCAAAGTCATCAGCTTCCTCCGGCAAAGTAAAGGAAGCTATGACTTCGCATTTTCCAACGTGGGACGTCTCGATATGCCGGATGACTACCAAGCATTTCGCGTAGAGGGTCTTCTTGGCGTCACCGTTGCCGTGCCTTGGAGAAACGCAACTACACTCATAACAACTAGCTTTCGCGGGCGTACGGATATTGCTCTCGTTTCGAATGACGGTTTTTTGCCATATGTCGAAGCGGTTGCGATCAAAGAAGCGGCCGTCAAGTTGCTCATGAAGGCTGCCACCGTGCCTGAAGATGTGGAACCGCGTATGGCAGCGAATTATTGAACAATCTGGCTCAGAAACGCTGCGCTAGCTCTTTGGCAGAATTTGCCGGGGCCCTCCTATCTCCAGCGGAAAATGCACAAGGAAAGCGAAAACGTTATGAGCAGCCAAGCAAGCAAGACCGAGAGGGGGGCAAGCAGATACGCTAATGGGGTTCCCTGAAGCATGTTGGCGCGTAGGGCATCAATCGCTGCAGTGAGGGGTAGCGCACGTATGAATGGCTGAACAATCTCGGGGAAGCGGCTGGCTGAGAAAAAGACTCCGGAAAGTATCCACATAGGTAGCATCGTCAGGTTCATTAAACCAGAGACCGCTTGCATTGTTTTTGCGCGGGAGGCAATCAGAAGCCCGATTGCTGAAAAGGTGAGGGAGGCAAGGACGCACAACAAAGCGAGTTGCCAGAAGGAACCTCTTGCCGGCACGCCAAAGGCAAAATGCGAAAATCCGAGGAATGCCCCGACCTCGATCACAAGCAGTAGGAGCCTCCAAAAAAGAAACGAAGCAAGGTATTGCCAGCGAGGCATCGGAGACGCAATGAGCCGCTTGAGCAGCTTTTTCTGCCGCGCCTCAACAATCGAGAAACCGAGCGCCCATATTGCTGAGCTCATCAGATTCATGCCAAGCAGGCCAGGAATCACAAAGTCGATATATCGAGACCCAGCTTCATGATTCAATTCGTTCCGAATCTCCACGGAGTCTCGCTGACCTGCAGCTTTTTGGATGGCGCGATCGGCGATCAGTCGTGCTGTCCTGGCGTCTGGATTGGTATCGTCATAGAGGAACTGGATGCTGCTAGGCTGCTGAATCGCCAAGAGAAGAATTTGACCGGTCGCAAGGGCGTTGCGGCCACCAGCCACGTCCAGTGTGATTGCATTCAAACCCTTGTCGGCATTGAGTGCCTGGGTTATCTGCATCGTAGTACCCGCAACCGGCAACACATCCGCAGGCCGATTGCGAAAAGCAATGCTCAGACCGACCGAAAGCAGTATCGGAAAGGCGAAGATCCAGAAGACCGCTTCAGGCTCACGGAAAAAGAGACGAAGACGAACGACTGTGAGTTGGAACAGAGAGCTTTGGGATAAACTACTCATCGCGCAGGTTCCTCCCAGTGAGGGAGACGAAGACATCTTCCAGCGTAGCCGAATGCGTCCGGAACTCGGTCAAATCTAGCCCCTGGGCCGCCAAAGATTCAAAGATTCGAGGCACCGTCGTATGCAACTCAGATACGAAAAGCTGATGCAGCCCTGCATGGACGCGATGCGATTTGACACCTTGTTTTCCCGTCAACATGGCCGCGTTTAAAGGCGCGCTTGCGCCGATTGCAAACTCCACAATTTGCTCACCGCCGATGGAGGCTATAAGTTCGCTCGGGGCGCCAAGCGCGATGATGCGTCCGTAATCCATGACGGCCACGCGATCGCAAAGCCGCTCAGCTTCATCCATATAATGAGTCGTCAGGATGATGGTTCGTCCTTCCGCTCGCAGTTGGCTCACTAGATTCCACAGATTCCTTCGCGCCTGCGGATCAAGACCCGTGGTGGGTTCGTCGAGAAATAGCAGTTCCGGTTCTCCTACCAGAGCACAAGCCATCGCCAGCCTTTGCTTTTGACCACCCGAAAGCCCACCGACACGCGACTTTCGCTTTTCAGCGAGCTGCACCATTGTGATCGCTTGCTCTACGGTAAGTCCCTGGCAAAAAAAGCTGCGGAAGAGGCTTATGACTTCTTCAACTGTGAGCTTTTCCGGAAATTGCGTTTCTTGCAGCTGGATACCAATACGCTGGCGCAGTTCGTCCGCATGGTCGTGCCAGCTGTGTCCCAGCACCTGGACTGTGCCAGCATCCGGGGAAATCAGCCCTTCGCAGATTTCAATCGTCGTGGTTTTGCCGGCGCCGTTGGGACCAAGCAGGCCGAAGCACTCTCCGCGCTTGACCTCAAGATTGAGGCCGTTCACTGCAACGACGTCTGCGAATGACTTGCGAAGCTCGTGGATGACAAGTGCGGCGCCATTCGACTCCTCTTCAGTAGTCGGCATTCCTCAACGTTATTACGGAACAGCGTGGAAGGAAAGTGTGCGATGACATTGGGCGGCCGCACTAATTTCTCTTGAGAAATCAGCCATCTTTATATCGTTTCCAGGCAGATTTTACGTGGCGGATTGTTACATAACTCCTTCGAAAATGACCAAGATGGAGTCTCAGGCCGCCGCGGTAGCCGGTTCGAGGGTCACGTTCAGCCCGAGTCTTTGTAGCCGTTTCACAAGGTAACCCTGCAACTGGCATACACGACTTGCATGGCTTTCCTCCTGGATTGCATCCGGAGGAAGCCTTCCTCTAGAGAGTCTCCTTCGCCGTGCTCGCCATCTCACGTAGCGGCGACAATTCGTTGTGCCTCCAGGCTTCCCGGTCAAGCTATAATGCGGGGTGCCCAGCACCACGGGTGCGATCGACCTACTTCCGGACGCAGTCCGTCACCACATTACTCCCAGTCACTCCCATTTTCATTCTTCATTGCCAGCCGTAGGCTCGTGGGCGGCTATAATAACTTATTTCAATAACTGGACTCGATGGCTTATGAGCCATAAGGTAGCCTGAGTGTTTATTCGATTCGGATGGGTATAAACTACAGCTTGAATGATAGGCGGGGAAAAACACCCCCTGGTACGCTTTCCATATAGTCTTTATAGCCAGGTAGATTCTGCTTGAGAAAAGCGTCTTCTCTCCGTGCCCTCCACACGGTAATAGCGCAGAAGAGTGTTGCTGGGATTAAGGCTATCCATGAGCCAATGGCGAGCGCGCTCGCGGGAATAGCAACGATATTTGCGAAATAAGCGGGATGCCTGAGGATGCGGTAAGGCCCGCGAGTGACCACGCTATGCCCCAGCTCTGCTTGGACGTGAATGTCATCGCCCAGGCCTGAAATCCCGAGCCCGCAATATACATCACCAGCGCAATTATGCAGAGCGCAAGGGGTACGTGGTTGGACAGGTGCAGGCGGCCCACGTCTAGAGCTGCCATGACGATCGTAACGAGAAAGAGAACCACGAGAGCCAATCGTGCTCTTACGTCCTGTATGTCGTGTTTCCCACCGTCCGCGCTCCCGCGCTCTTTAGCGATTTGTGGCGCAATGGCCAGCATCATTACCAACAGCGACGGCGCCAATGCCACAATGTATGCGTTCAACATCGGGAGATGTGTAGTGCCAGCGACGAGCAATAATCCTGCGGCAACGAGAACCATCAGAATTGCCCAGCGGGTTAAGATGGGGAAAAGGTTGTTGTTGCTCATAACCTGTCTCTTATTGCCGCTGCGAAGATTTGTCAATGAAATATCGATCAAATATCGCCCTCGTGCTGTCAGGATACGGAGCGCCGGCGGGTCGCGCTCGGAACGAGATGTGGTGGTTCGATCCTGTAGGGACGCAAATGTTCCACTCATAGAAGTTATCATCAACGAGCCTGCGCGAGCATACGAGGCCGCGACGCGAGCTTGGCATACACAAACGGAGTCTTCGACTTCGGCGGTGGCAACTTTGTGCGCGACGACGCTCTCTGTACATGGAAGTTGCCGATCAGGAAGGGATCACTACGCTAGCACGGCTGCGGTATAACGACAATCGTACTTCTTATTCTAGGCTGACGATCGATTTGCCTCGAAACTCCTCGCGAAAAGCTTCTTCAAGTTATTCTTTCAGGCCAGCCCGAGCTGGAAGAAAAGCTCAAAAGCCACGAGCTGCGACAATTCCGTCAGCGCATTACCGTGCGTTGTAGAACCGCTCCCCTCA
>WNFL01025772.1_pt5 | contig 12328 bp, 8 predicted proteins | sample 5400361 | NCBI WGS metagenome assembly WNFL01 (sample SAMN13153351, study PRJNA577476) | soil metagenome | isolation source: 40 cm soil on Douglas fir-dominated hillslope | place: USA:California | collected 2013-09-17
TCTACGCACTGCGCGATGTCACCGCCACGGTCGAGAGTCCGTATTTGATTTGCGCTTCCATCATGAGCAAGAAGCTCGCCGAAGGCGTCGACGGCCTCGTTCTCGACGTGAAGACCGGTACCGGAGCCTTCATGAAGGAAGAAAAAGACGCCGTGTTCCTCGCCGAACTCATGGTCGAGACCGGCGAGCGCATGGGCAAATCCATGGTTGCCCTGATCACGAACATGGATCAACCACTAGGCCTGAAGGTTGGCAATGCACTGGAGGTGGTCGAATGCATCGAAGTCCTGCAAGGCCAGGGCCCGTCCGACCTTCGCGAATTGTGTCTGGAACTGGCGGCGTGGATGTTTTATATCGGTGGAACCGCTCCCAGCGTTGAACTGGGCAAGATAGGCGCTGCTAAGCTCCTCGATTCCGGCAAGGCTCTTGAGCGTTTCCGCCAAATGGTGGAATTGCAGGGCGGCGATGTGGCCGCAATCGACGACCCTACGCGTCTTCCACGCGCGCAACACACGCAAGTGGTGAAGAGCCCGAAATCAGGCTACATCACTGCCATGAACTGCGAAGCTGTTGGTACGGCGTGCGTGGTCTTGGGTGGTGGACGCGAGAAGAAAGAAGACTCGGTCGACCCCGCCGTCGGCATCGTGCTGCATCATAAAGTCGGCGACCAGGTAGCCGTTGGGGAATCCTTCTGCACGATTCATTTCAATTCCGGCTCCAAAGCCTCTTCCGCCGCCCAATTGCTAATAGACAGCTACCACATTGGCGGTGCACCGCCAGAGAAAAAGCCTCTCGTGCACCGAGTGATTCAAAACGCAACGAAACTCGCGGGAGGGAACTAAGCGATGGAGCGATTCACCGGCCTATTAGGTCTGATGACAATGCTGGGGTTGGCCTATGCATTCTCTGCTAACCGCCGCGCCATTCGCATGAAAACTGTTGCCTGGGGACTCGGCCTGCAATTTGCCTTCGCTCTTTTTGTGCTACGGATCGATTTTGGCCGCCGCATGTTTCAACTTGCGGGAGATGGCGTCAATAAGCTTTTGAGCTACTCTTATGTCGGCTCCGAATTTGTTTTCGGAGATCTTGGCAAGCAGACCTCTCATCTCGGTTTCTACTTTGCTTTCCAAGTGTTGCCCACCGTGATCTTCATTGCCGCGTTCTTTGCCGTGCTGTACCACTACGGCATTATGCAGGTCATCATCAAGCTCTTCGCTCAGGTAATGACGCGGGTAATGGGTGCCAGCGGCGCGGAGTCCCTCAACGTCGCGGCCAGCATTTTCATGGGCCAGACCGAGGCCCCGCTTACCATTCGCCCGTTCCTGCCGGATCTCACAAACTCCGAACTCATGACGATTATGACCAGCGGCATGGCCCACGTTTCCGGCGGAATCATGGCGGCCTATATTGCCTTTGGGATCGAGCCCAAGCATTTGCTGAGCGCCGTGATTATGACGGCTCCAGGGACCATCATGATCTCGAAGATGCTTATACCAGAAACGGAAAACCCAAGGACCGCCGGGCGCGTGGTGATGAGCGAGGAAGAAGAGGTGGTGAGAAAAAAAGAAAATGTCCTCAGTGCCGTGGCCCGCGGCACCACCGATGGCCTTAATCTCGCGCTCAACATGGCCGCCATGCTGATTTCCTTCCTGGCCTTAATCGCGCTGATGGATGGAATCCTCCTCGGCCTCCACAACGGCTTCGCCCATTTTGGCATCTCCTGGTTTCCGGCGAGTCTTGAGAGCATCATCGGGCGCCTCTTTGCTCCAATTGCATGGCTGATTGGGATCCCTAGGCACGACTGCGTTCGCGTCGGCGATCTGCTTGGCACTCGGATGGTGCTGAATGAGCTGGTTGCCTACTCCAAACTGGGAGCGCAGAAGGCGCTGCTTGATGCGCGATCCTTTACCATCGCAACGTTCGCCCTCTGTGGCTTTGCCAACTTGAGTTGTATCGGCATTCAAATCGGAGGTATCGGCGCGTTGGCGCCCCATCGCAAGGGTGACATGGCCCGCCTGGGTGTACGTGCCATGCTCGCTGGCACGATGGCGAATCTGATGTCTGCCTCGATCGCCGGCATTTTGCTGTACTGATCGCACGACTGGAGGGTGATTACTTCGCGGACCCGGCTTCCGCAGTCAAGCGTTCCGCCTCCCGCTTTTCCGCCGCTGCCTTTGCAGCCCGCCCGGTCAAAGCGTAGATTTCTGCCATGCCGATATGTGGCGATGCCTCTTGCGGACGCAACTGGGCCGCCTCTTCAAAATAACGAAGCCCTTCCGCATAGTTCTTGGCGTTCTGCTTTTTCCGTCCCAGTCTAAGTGTCGTGAGAAACAGCAAATCCTCAGTGCCAGAATCCTTTGGGTTGAGCTGGTGAGCGTGGCGCAGCACCTGATAAGCCGCCTCGTCTTCCCCGAGCTTCGCCAGAACCGCTCCATAAAGCGCGTTGAGCTGAAACAAGTCCGGCCAACGGTCCACCGCCTCGGCTAGTGGAGTGCGCGCATCTTCCAAGCGATTCATCTGGTAGTAGGCCAGAGCTACGTTGTACTGGCTCTGTGGCGATTCCGGCTGCAGCTCCGCTGCTCGTTGCAGGGGCTTGAGCGCTGCTTCCAGATCCCCGTGCTGTCCATAAATCGTCCCTAGAGCCGTCAGCTTAGCCGCATCATTCGCATCGTACATTTGATCGCAAAGCACATGTGCCTCTTCCCGTGAACCTTGTTCCAGCTTCTGGCCGCACTCCATCCGAAGCTGGCTTTCCGTGCTGCCCCTTTGCCTCACCTCTTCCGACCGCCGCAAAGCGTCGCGCGCTTTGTCCTCATGACCTTCTTTGCGATACACCTGCGCCAACTGGTAGAGAACCCGAGCATCCTGAGGCGTCGCTTGCGCCGCATCCTTCAGCCACGTCTCCGCCTGCGCAAGATTCCCCTGCTGAAAATAGGCGAACCCGAGATAGTAAGCAGTGTCCGGAAACGGAGGCTTAGCAACGGCCTGGGTCAAATGCGCGATGGCCCCCACATATTTCCGTTCCTCCATGTCCAGTCGCCCCAAGTAGTACAAAACGTTGGGATGATCTCCGGCCTCGCCGCGAACGGTTTCAAACTCCCGCCTGGCCTCAGCGGGTTGGTGCAGTTCAAACAGCGCGACTGCCAGCGGAAAACGTGCCCGCAAAGTAAGCTTGGGATCCATCCGCAGTGCGGCCCGAAATTCCGTGGCCGCCACGCTGTAGCTATCCTGCTTTAAGGCGTCGTATCCCTTGCCTAGGTGCGACTCCAGCGTCTCACTGGTCTTTGCTCTGTGCTTTGTCTGAGGTGCAACTTGACCCGTGGCGGGCAAAGAAAGCTTGAGCGCCAGCGACAGCAAGCACGCGTAGATTGCGACATTTCGAGAAATCGTCACACCAAATCTCTGGAATATGAGTTTAGATCACGGCGTCATCCCAAGCCTACCGACCCAGCCAAAAGAGTCGGGCACCCCGTCCTTTGTTATGTTCTGCTCGACAGGCTGGGGTTTCTCCACAAGTAGTGCGGTGTATTATTTTGAGTGAGGAAGGTGCCGCTTTTGCGAGAGCGTGTCACGAAAGACCCCGTCTCGCCCAGCCGCCGCAGGTTTTTGGCTCGTTCCTGCCAGGGAGCCGCCGCTGTGCTCCTTCCTTCGAGTCTGAGCGCCTTTGCTCTTCCGCATCCTGGCCCGCAGGCCGCGGAGTTGCACTTTCACCCTCACTATCGCGCTCAACTGCCCTCCGAAGCCGCACTTCTGAACATAAAGGCCGGACTCGACCAGTTTGTCACCGAGAAATATCACGACCAAATTGCTGAGATTCTGAAGCAGTGGAGCGTGGGTATTTTGCAGTCACCGCGAGAAAGCGCGGCGTTGGAAAAGAGCCTCGCCCTCGATTTCTTGGGATCGTCGCACACGTCCTACGAATCCAGGGTCGTGCGTCGGGGACCGGCGGTTGAGGTTCGCAAGAACAAGTTTCCACCGCAAATGCTGCTCGGGCGCGATGCCTTCCTCCAGTCGTGGTGGTCTGCTCTCGGTACGTTCTCAAAGATTCTCACCGCCGAATTCCAAATCACGCGGATTGATGCCGCACCTAGGTCCCTAGGTCAGTTTCCTGCTGTTGTAAAGACTCGCGTTCGCTATGAGCTTGTCGGTACAGGTTTATCCTTCCATCGTGAACAACGCGTCGGCGAGTGGGATCTGGAATGGCAGGGTTCCGCAGTCGGACAGTTCCTTCTGCGCCGTTGGCAAGTGCTGGAGGAGATGCAAAGCCGCTCCGCCAGCCCCGTCTATGCCGACATCACCCCGGCAGCGTTCGGCGGCAACGCTTCGTATGCCACCCAACTCCGGCGCGGCGTTGATCACTGGCGCACGGAGTTGGATGTCGCCTGCGGCATCGACATCTACGGTCACAACGGCGTCTCCGTCGGCGACATCAACGGCGATGGTTTCGACGATCTCTACGTCTGCCAGCCCGCCGGACTTCCCAACCGCCTATATCGCAATCGCGGCGACGGCACTTTCGAAGACATCACCGAGGCTTCCGGCCTGGGTCTCATGGAAAACACCGCCTGCGCCCTCTTCGCCGACATCGACAACGAAGGTCACCAGGACTTGATCGTTGTTCGCACCGATGGCCCGCAATTGTTTCTGAATGACGGGAAAGGAGGGTTTCGCGCAAAGCCCAACGCCTTCCAATTTGCCAAGGCACCGCAGGGAACGTTCACCGGAGCCGCCGTCGCCGATTACGACCGCGACGGTTATCTCGATATCTACTTTTGCCTCTATCTCTACTATCAAGGCACGGACCAGTACAAGTACCCCTCTCCATACTTTGACGCGGAGAACGGCCCGCCGAATTTTCTGATGAAGAACAATCGCGACGGGACGTTTCGCGACGTGACCGCTGAGACCGGGTTGAACCAGAACAACACCCGCTACAGTTTCTGCTGCGCATGGAGCGATTTCAATAATGACGGCTGGCCCGATCTTTACGTGGTCAACGATTTCGGACGCAAGAACCTCTACCGCAACAATGGCGACGGTACGTTTACAGATATCGCCCCGCAAGCGGGCGTGGAAGATCTCGGGGCAGGCATGAGCGTGTGCTGCTTCGACTATGACAACGATGGTAACCAGGATCTTTATGTGGCGAACATGTGGACCGCTGTGGGCGAGAGGATCTCCACTCAGGATGCTTTTCAGAAAGACGCCCCCCGGGAAGTCCGGGCTCACTATCAAAAGCATGCGATGGGCAACTCTTTGTTCCGGAATCAGGGCAATGGCATGTTTCGGTTAACCGGTGGTCCGGCCGGGGTGGAAATGGGCCGCTGGGCTTGGTCCAGCGACACCTGGGATTTTGACCACGACGGTTTTTCCGATCTTTACATCACCAACGGCATGGTCTCGGGACCTGAACACGAAGACCTCAACAGCTTCTTCTGGCGGCAGGTCGTTGCCAATTCACCCACCGAAGCCAAACCTTCTCCCGGCTACGAGCAGGGATGGAACGCACTCAACGAACTCCTTCGTTCCGACGGCACTTGGAGCGGATACGAGCGCAACGTCTTTTACGCGAACAATCACGATGGATCGTTTTCCGATGTGTCCGCCGCGGTCGGCTTGGATTTCCTGGAAGATGGGCGGGCCTTCGCCCTTGCCGATTTCGACCATGACGGCCGTCCGGAAGTGTTCGTGAAGAATCGCAACGCTCCGCAACTGCGCCTGATGAAGAACGTGCTGCCCAACCTGCCACCGTCGATCGCCTTCCGTCTCCGGGGGACGAAAAGCAATCGCGATGCCATCGGAGCGAAGATTAGTGTGGAGACCGAGTTCGGCCAACAGACCCGCACTCTTCAAGCCGGATCAGGCTTTCTCTCCCAGCACAGCAAAGAGGTTTTCTTCGGATTGGGAGAAGGGAAGGGTCCCGTACGAGTCACCATCCACTGGCCCAGCGGCCTGATTCAGAAGCTCGCCAACCTTCCCGCCAATCACCGTGTTTGGCTGGAAGAAGGCGCAGAGCCCTCCCGCATCGAGGCTTTCAATGCGGCGGCATCCCTCAAGAACTCTCCGACGCCGGAAGTGGAGCCGCTCTCCGCCACATTTGCAACTTGGCTCCTCGCCCCGGTTGCGGCACCGGAAATTTTGTTGCCCAACGTTTCGCAACAGTTCCGGACAGTGTCGTCTTTGCGTGGCCAGCACGTTTTGCTGACATTTTGCTCGGAGAAGATGACGATTCCAACCCCTGCAGGGTTGATCGCCATCGTCGTGAATCTCGATTCTGATCTCGACAACCAACAAGTTAGGTCTGTTAGCGGAGCTAACATCGGATACAACGACGCTGCTCAGGATGCCGCCGCCGTTTACAACCTCCTCTTTCGATACCTCTTCGATCGCCACCGCGACCTAATCCTGCCCACATCGTTCCTGATCGACAAAGAAGGGTTCATTGTCAAGATTTACCAGGGCTCCATCGACGCTGAGCGGATCGCTCAAGACTTAGGGAACATCCCACAAACCACAGCCCAGCGCCTGGCCAAAGCGCTGCCATTTCCCGTTGTTAGCGACGCCACTGAGTTTCGCCGAAACTACCTCTCGCTGGGTTCTGTCTTTTTCCAGCGCGGCTATTACGAGCAATCTGAAGCCTGTTTCCACACTGCTCTCCAGGACGACCCCAACAGCGCCGAGGCCCACTACGGTTTCGGAAGCGCATGCTTGAAGCTGCAAAAGACTGATGAAGCCCGCGCCAGTTTTGAACGCGTCACCCAACTTCACCCCACCTACCCCGATACCGTGCCGAACGCCTGGAACAATCTGGGGCTTCTGGCGACGCAGGAAGGCAACACGGCCGCAGCTATTGCGTCCTTCCGGGAGGCGCTCCGCCAAAGCCCGGAGCACTTCATTGCCTTGGTCAATCTCGGCAACGCATATCGCCAGCAAAGGCAGTGGCCGGAGGCGAGGAAAACCCTGATTCAGGCCCTCACGCTCAAGCCCGATGACCCCGAAGCCAACTACAGCCTGGGTATGGTGTTCGCGCAAATCGACGACACCGCGCAAGCCTTCGATTATCTGCAGAAGGCCCTAAAAACCCGCCCCGCCTATCCGGAGGCACTCAATAATCTAGGCGTGCTCTACCTGCGCACTGGGCGCCGAAATGAGGCGGTCGCGAGTTTCCAGGAGTGCATTCGAGTTGTTCCAAGGTTTGATCAGTCCTACCTGAACCTCGCACGGGTCTTCGCCTTAGAGGGCGACCCGGCCAAAGCCCGGGTTGTCCTCTTGGACTTGCTGAAACAGCACCCCGGTCACACACAAGCCCAGACCGCCCTCGAACAATTGCCAAAACCGTGAAAGCCGGTGGAGATACGAGGGTTGGGAAACATCTTCCTTGGGCCCGGCGAGGAAGTTCAGTAAACGATTACCAAACTGCTATGATCCCGCAGTTGCCCCCTGCCGGGCTCATGCCTCGGGTATGCTGTCAGGGATTCCCAGATGCTTCGTGAGTGGATTTGGCTTGGATCGGCCTGCGGGTCGATAATGCGAAGGAACTCGAACCCAGGAGAAAATGAAATGCTGCAATCGAGGATAACGATTACCGCGATGTTGCTTCTGTCTGCCATCGCGATCACCATCTCCAGCCCAACAGCAGAGGCGAAATCAAAAATGCAAAAGCAGGCCTTTGGCAAGACCCCTGACGGCGAGCCGGTCGATCTCTATATTCTCGGCAACAAGAACGGCGTAGAAGCGGCCATCACCAACTACGGAGGGACGGTGGTCTCCCTCAAGGTGCCAGACCGCCAGGGTAAGTTCGACGACGTCGTCCTCGGCTACGACAAAATGGAAGACTACGCGGCCGGTAAGAGTTATTTCGGCGCCATCATCGGCCGCTACGGCAACCGCATTGCTCACGGCAAGTTTTCCATCGGCAAATCGACCTATACCCTGGCCAAGAACAACGGCGAGAATACTCTGCACGGCGGCAACGTAGGTTTTAACAAGCGCGTATGGACCGCGAAAGACGTATCTAACGCCGCGGGAGCCGCACTGGAATTGACCTATTTGAGCAAGGATGGTGAGGAAGGGTTTCCAGGTAACCAAAACGCGCTCAAGATTGACTACTCGGCGACCACCGACAAAGAGACAGTCGTCAATCTGACGAGCCATTCCTATTTCAATCTCGCGGGCCAGGGAAGTGGAGACGTCCTCCAACATCACTTGTTGCTCCACGCGGATCGCTTCACGCCCGTGGATGCCGGGCTGATTCCGACGGGCGAGTTGCGGAAGGTCCAGGGGACGCCGTTTGATTTCTCCAAGCCGACCGCGATCGGCGCGCGCATTGACCAGGACGAGGAGCAGATCAAGCTGGGGATGGGGTACGACCACAATTTTGTTCTGACGCGCGGGAGTGCTAAGGGCGCGTTGGCCCTGGCGGCGGTGGTTCATGAACCGAAGAGTGGACGCGTTCTGGAAGTCTGGACAACCGAACCTGGAGTCCAGTTCTATACGGGGAACTTTCTTGACGGAACCGGAACCGGCAAAGGGGGCAAGCCATACGCTCGCCGCACCGCGTTCTGTTTGGAGACACAGCACTTTCCGGATTCGCCGAATCATCCGGCTTTCCCCTCCCCCCTCCTCAAACCCGGCGCTCATTATCACACCACCACCGTGTACAAGTTTTCCGCGGAAAAGTAGCTCGTGGCATTGGCGCTGCCAGCACGGTGCTCTTCCATTGCACGGACATTCGCGAGATGGCAAAACGGCAAAAGTCTCGACGGCTACCTGTCGAGGACGATTAATCGGATCCCTTCAGTTCGACTCCCGCTGTTGGCGAAGCGGCGCATGAAAGATACCCGAGGAGTGAAGCTATTTCCCCCAACACGCACGGGAATTTCGGTTGACGGCGTGAATGAATACGTTTACAGTGGGCAATCTTGCCCGTTGAGCTGACGAAGCAAACGAGCTTATGCTGCTGACAATCTTGCGACAAGCTGTGCTCATCCGCATCGCGCCGCAGGCCACTCCGCTAACGCGTGAGCTGCACGACAAACACTTTCTGCGAAAACACGGAAGCGCCGCATACTACGGACAACCGAAGGACCCTCAATGATGGCAGCCATCGCTTTGTTGTCTTCCGACAGGCTTGTACATCTGTCTCCCGTCGACTTCGTGATCATTGTGTTCTACTTCGCATTGGTTTTGGCAATTGGGTTCTACCTGCGCAGCCGGGCCAACACTGGTGAAGACTTCTTCATGGCCGGACGTGAGATGACGGCCTGGGTGGCGGGGTTAAGTTTCCTCTCCGCCAATCTGGGGGCGCTGGAATTGATGGGGTGGGCGGGCTCGGCCTATCAGTACGGCATTCTCGCTACGCACTGGTATTGGATTGGCGCGATTCCGGCGATGCTCTTCCTGGCCCTGGTCATGATGCCCTTTTATTACATCTCCAAAACGCACTCGGTACCCGGGTATTTGAAGTTGCGGTTTGGAGAATCCAGCCGGGCCTTGTCGGCCATTTCGTTTGCCTTCATGACGGTGTTGATGAGCGGCGTCAACATGTTTGCCATGGCTAAGGTCATGCAAATCGTGCTGGGGTGGGACATCAATTTCAGCATCTGGATCTCTTCACTCACCGTCGCGGTTTACGTCGCTCTGGGCGGGCTGCGGTCGGCGATTTTCAATGAAGTACTGCAGTTCTTTCTTATCTGGGCCGGCGCGCTGCTCATTCCAATCCTGGGTCTTTACGAGACCGGGGGTTGGAGTCATCTGAAGGTTCTAATCGCGCAGCGAACATCCAACGAGTATGTGCATATGTGGTCGGGTCTGGGCTCTTTTACGACCAATCCCATGGGAATCCACTGGACGGGAATTGTGTTCGGCTTAGGCGCGATTCTTTCCATGGGTTACTGGACCACGGACTTCCTGGTGGTGCAGCGCATCCTGACCGCCAAGGATATTCGCAGCGCGGAGATGGCTCCCATCATCGGTGCGGGATTCAAGATGTTTGTTCCGCTGATCGTGATTCTGCCGGGATTGCTGGGACTAGCCGTTCTCCCAATGAAGCTTACCGCGGAATCCGCGGTTGCGGCGGGAGGGCACAGCTACAACGACGTTCTTCCCCTGATGCTCGCCCGATACTGCGGGCCGGGATTGCTGGGCTTGGGGATCACCGCGCTGATTGCGGGCTTTATGTCGGGCATGGCCGGCAACGTCAGCGCGTTTACGACCGTTTGGACCTACGACATTTATCGGGCGCTCATCAAGAAAGACGCCAGCGACCATCACTACGTGAACATGGGACGCTGGACGACCGTGGTCGGTGTGCTGATCAGCGTGGGCACAGCCTATCTGGTTATGCAGTTCGCCAGCATCATGGATTATGTGCAGGCACTGTTTAGTTTCTTTATTGCTCCTTTGTTCGGCACGGTGATCCTGGGCATGCTGTGGAAGCGAGCCAGCGGTCCGGGAGGTTTCTGGGGATTGCTTTGCGGCACGGCTTCTTCGATCGGCATGTGGACTTGGGTCAAGCTTGACCCAAGCGCATTGCGGTATGTGGCGCTCTCGCCGAATGCTAAGGCGCTGGCGCAGGATATGTATCAGGCGCTGTGGTCGTTCGTAGTGTGCGTGACCGTCACCGTGGTGGTCAGTTTGATGACGAAGCCGAAGCCCGATGCTGAACTGACAGGCCTGGTTTATGGCCTGACCGAGGTGCCGTCGATCGGAAATCTTCCTCTTTACCAGAAGCCAATTTTCTGGGGTGTTGTCGTGAGCGTGGTGTTGGTGATTCTGAACATCGTGATGTGGTAACGCGGGATTTCCTGAGAAGGGCGGGTAACGTTATGCATAATAGCGGGATTTCGATCTGGTTCTTCATTGGATTATCCCTGCTCGTCAACGGAATGCTAATCACTGGGGCGGGAATTTCGGAGTATATGAATCCACCCAAGATTCCAACCGTGGTGCTATTTCATCTTCACGCCAACATATGGTGGGGAGCGATTCTTGCGGCGTTTGGTGCGCTCTACTGCTACAAGTTTTATCCGAAGCATCAGTCGTAGCCGCTGGATGACGTGATTGTGACAGTGTCGAACTCTTGCCAAACGTGGAACTGGATGCATGGATAGTCCGGTATGGTAAGAAAGAGCCTCGCGGTGAGCAGAGTTGGTTGGCCACGCCTTGCATTTCCGCCGGGGCGCGGGTATGTTCGTGACTGAAATAAATCGATTTTGCAGGGAATATTTCGTGCGCAGAGTGGGATGCGCTGCCGAGCATGGCCCGCCGAATGAGCTGGTAACGGAAACCTCGGGAGGCGCCTTGTCGCCCGGAGTTCTCATTGAATAAGAAAGTCACGCTGCTTGACCTCGCCGAGGTTCTCGATCTCTCGACAGCTACCATTCATCGCGCACTTTACGATCACGATTCCGTGCGTCCGGCCACGAAGGCCCGAGTCCGGCAGGTGGCTAAGGCTTTGGGCTACCGGCCGAATCTGGCAGCACGTTTTCTGAAGTCCAATCGTGGTTTTCGCATTTCCGTGAACACTCTGCTGGGGACGACTTCGTTCTGGGACGAGGTGCGGGCAGGGATTGCGGAGGAGGCGCATTCGCAGCCGGTGCGGAACGTTGAGCTGGTGTTCCGCAACTATCCCCACCTGGGGGAGGGTGAAGAAGAGGCGTTTGCAGCGGCTCTGGAAGCCGGTGTCGACGGAATCATTATGTTTCCAACGCGTCCCCTGTCGCTACAGCAGTGGATACGCAGTACCGCGCAGGCGAACGTACCAGTCATTTGCGTGGCCACGGATGCTCCCGGAAGCGGGCGGCAGGCGGTGGTCTCCATCGATACCATGGTTAGCGGTTCGCTGGCCGCGGATCTGCTCGGGAAGTTCCTGCAAGGTTCCGGGAAAGTGGCGGTGACGCTCAGCGCTCTGGGCATTCAGGAGCACGCGGAAAAATGCCACGCCTTTGAGAGCACGTTGCGCTCCCTCTACCGGGAAATGCGGCTCGTGGAAACAATTGAAGAGCACGACGTGGAGTCGGAGGCTTATGACAAGTGCCGGCAATTGTTCAAGGCCCACCCCGATTTGGCGGGAATGTATGTGACGACGGAAGCCTCGATTCCCGTGCTGGAGGCGGCGCGCGACGCCCAGATGCTGGATCGGCTCACGGTCATCACGACGGATCTATTTCCTGCGCTGATCCCGGAGATACGCTCGGGGGCTGTGCAGGCCACGATCTACCAGCGCCCACGCACTCAGGGGCGGATGGCCTTCCGTCTGTTGCAGGAGTTCTTGGTGGAGGGCGAGTGTTCGACCAAGCAACTTATGCTTTCACCGCACCTGGTGATG
>WNFL01042128.1_pt2 | contig 12326 bp, 11 predicted proteins | sample 5400361 | NCBI WGS metagenome assembly WNFL01 (sample SAMN13153351, study PRJNA577476) | soil metagenome | isolation source: 40 cm soil on Douglas fir-dominated hillslope | place: USA:California | collected 2013-09-17
GTAAGAATAAATGCCCTCATCATTTTTTTATCGGATTTGCTGCCCGATGGTAAAGTGGAATTGTGATCCGCTCTTTGCATTGGTATTGGGCAACGTATCAAAGCCATAAGCCCAGTTAAGCCCGATCAGACCAAACGCTGGCATGAATATCCTTGCACCAAAACCTGCAGAACGATATAAGTTAAACGGATTGATGTCCTGATAATTATTCCAATTGTTGCCCGCTTCCGTAAAAACAAATGAATATACCGTAGCTGCCTGGCTGGTGACTACCGGATAACGCAGCTCCATTCCGAACTTATTGTAGACGATACCACCCTCAATGCCATTTGCTGCCTGAGAGCCACGTAGCGAATAAAGTGGAGGAGTTACCTGATTATCAGGGTAGCCTCTTAAACCAATAATATCCTGCCCTAGCACGAAGGAATTGAAGCCGCCTGTAAGACCGGCACCACCCATTAGGAATCTTTCAAACGGACCGGGGCCGCCTATTTTGTTGTTGTAGGTACCTATATAACCGAAGTGTGCCTTTGTCTCGATAACAAGGCTTCTTCCATCAGGTTTTTTGCTTCCAAGCACTTTGATGTAAAACTTTGAATCGAACATCCACTTGTGCAACTCAAGCCAATGGTAACGAGTGTTGATGTCGCTATAGTAGCTTGATGAGCGGAATAGGGAATACGGAGGTGTAAGGTTCAAGCTAAGTGAAACAGTTGATCCCGAAGTTGGGAACATCGGATTGTCTATGCTATTGCGCGAAAGCGTAGTATTAAACGTAAAGCTGTTGGTGGTTCCAACAAGTGGTAACACACTTGTAGACGAGCCGAAATAGTTGTGATAATTATAAACCAGGAATGCAAGCGAGTGGGTAAGCGTGAAATAACTATCCGGCCATTCAAGTCTTCGGCCAAAGCCGAGTGTGATACCACTTTGCTTTAGGAATGCACTGTTAGCGTCATAGCTAAACGAAAAACCACTTCTTCCACTTGGAATTCGAGATATGGAGTGATTCAAACTAACGGTAAGCGAGTTTGGCTTGCGGCCGCCCAACCAAGGCTCCGTAAATGACATGTTATAACTTTGAAAAGATTTGCCATTAGCCTGAACACTGAGTGACAAACGCTGGCCATCGCCTACGGGAAGAGGCCTCCATTTTTTAAAATGGGGAACATTGCGCAGTGAGAAGTTATTGAAAGTCAAACCAACTGTTCCCACAAAACCATAGTAACCACCCCAACCGCCTGACAACTGTACTTGGTCATTGGATTGTTCTTCAAGTTTCCACCCGATATTAACTGTTCCGCTGGCTGGGTTTGGTCTAATGTCCGGCTCAACTTTCTGTGGATTGAAGTAACCCATTTGTGAAAGTTGCTGTTGCGTGCGGATGATATCGGCTCTGCGGAATTTTTGACCCGGAACAGTGGTAAGCTCTCTGCGAATCACGTGTTCACTTGTGCGCTCATTGCCGGTGATTGACACCTGATCGATTATTGCTTGGTCACCTTCAAATATTCTCATCTCCACATCAATTGAGTCGCCTTCAACTGCAACTTCAATCGGATTAACTCTGAAAAAGAGGTAGCCATCATCCATGTAGAGTCCGCTGATGTCAGCTCCCCCTTTAGGATTGAATGTTGTTTTTTTATCCATTGCTTCCTGGCTGTACACGTCCCCCTTCTTAATGTCTAACACTTTGTTGAGTGTGGCAGCAGTGTAGAGGTAATTTCCTGTCCAGGTAATGTTGCGGAAATAATATTTTCGACCCTCGTTAACCTTGAGTTTAACATCTATTGTTGAATAACTGTGTCGGGAAATGGAATCTGAAAGAATGTCTGCATCGCGGAAGCCTTCTGAGTTCAAATAATTCACTAGCTTCTTTTTGTCCTCTTCATAATCGGATTGGATATATTTTGAGCCGCTCAGAAAATTCAGCTTGACATTATCATTGAAAAATTCTTTCACCTCGCGCCAGCTGGTTGCTTTGCTTGAATCAACAAACTCTTTTACATATCGGGGTTTAAAACCGAAAATACTTGACAATACCACCCGATGAAGAGTGACACGCGCACGCTCGTGTGTCTTTTTCATTTTTTTCTTTAGGGAGTGGGCAGAGACCTTGTCATTGCCCACAAATGAAATCTTGTTGATCTTAACTTTTGATTGCACATCCACATCGATACGCAATCTGACGCCTCCACGATTGAGCGTGTCTTTTTCCCGCACTATTTTCACTTGGGTATTCAAAAAACCTTTCTTCACGAAATGTTTTTTAACAGAGCTTTCTGCATTTCGGACCATGGCCTCGGTCACGATTTTTCCACGGATCAGGCGCATGTCTTCCTTCAGCGAAGATTGCTTGCTTTGTGAAAGACCCTTAAAATAAAAATCGGTAAGCCTAGGACGTTCGGTTAACTGAATGGTGAGATAAACATTACCGTTCTCGATGCGATCAGCTTTGATTGTAACATCTCCAACAAGACCATGTTTCCACAATTTGCGTACTGCAGTGGAAGTAGCAGCGCTGGGTATCCTTATTTTGTCACCAATTTTCAAACCGGTGAGTGAGATCATAGCATTTTTGTCAAGGACATTTAGCCCTACCACATCTATTCCTCCAATAGTGTACTCAATTGGATTAGCAAAATTTAATCCTGAGGGCTGCTGCGGAAGTTGCGTGCCGGGTCGATTAGTTTTATTGCGGAATTGGGCTTGTGCTGCAGAAAAAAATAACGGAACACAAAACGAAATCAGTAAAATCCTCTTCATGAAATTTCAGGCGATAGGGGTCAACACTTTTCCAAATCTTCTTTCTCTTTTTTGATAGGCGCAGATGGCCTCGTACAAATCTTCCTTGCGGAAATCGGGCCAGAGCTTAGGAGTTATGTATAATTCTGTATAAGCAACTTGCCACAATAAAAAATTACTGATTCTCATTTCACCGCTGGTGCGAATGAGCAACTCAGGATCAGGCACTCCGCTTGTTTCCAGATACTCTTCTATTAATTGTTCATTCACATCTTCCGGGTGAATTGCTCCTTGCTGTACTTTCTCTGTTATTTTTTTCACTGCCTTTGCAATTTCGGAGCGCCCGCTATAGCTCAGGGCAAGTTGTAATATCAATCCCGTATTATTTTCTGCAGCCGCTATGGCTTCAACTAAGTTGGCCTGGCAAACTTTAGGAAGGCTGTTCATATCTCCAATGATCTTCAACTTAACCTGATTATCAAGAAGGGTCTTTATCTCTTTTTGAAGTGTATTCACCAATAGTTCCATTAAGCCATCCACTTCTTCTTTGGGCCTTCCCCAGTTTTCAGTGCTGAAGGCATAAAGCGTCAAATACTTTACGCCTAACTCGGCACATCCTTCTGTTATCTCTCTCACCGATTGAACCGCATTTCTATGACCGAAAATCCGCGCAGCACCTTTCTGTTTTGCCCATCGGCCATTGCCATCCATGATAACGGCAATGTGCTTAGGGAGATTATTGAAGTCGATATTTTCCTTTAAACTGGCCACAAGGGTGCAAAAGTAGCCATTTTTATTCATTCAACAGGGGGATTTTAGGCCTGTGAATGAAGATGTTCCAGGGGTTAAAAAAGTTTTCTATAAGGGTTGGTCGGGCAAGGAATATCGTAAAAGGTATAGGTGAGCGAAATCCCTGTAAAGAAGTAATTATCGTAGTCGTTGGGGTTGCCGTACTGATAGCTTTTGTTGGAAGTACTGCCGCCAGAGACATTATCTAGATAATCGAAGAAAGTCTTTCGCATACCGATCTCAAATCCGATGTAATATTTTGGGTTGAGCACATATTTTACACCCACACCGAGCGGAATTGACAATTGAACGTTGCTGTACTGCGCATTCTTCTTAGCATTTCCTGAAATACCGAAAAGAGCAGCGCCTGCAAAAAGATAAGGCGTGAACCGAAGCTTGCGTGTATCATTGCGCCAATCCAAAAAATGATATTCGAAGGTGCCTGATAACTCCATTAGAAAAATATCGAACGAAGCATTTCTTTTTACTGAAAATGAATCGATGGGATTGTGCTTATCACTTCCGGCAATCTGACCTGCAGTCAAAGCAGTTCTGAAACTTATCACATGGCTGATATTTGATCGATAAAAAACAGTAGCCGCAGGTTTTGACGTAGTGAGATCATACGTGCGAACCAAGTCGCTTGTGTAATTGAAAACGCCAAGTCCAAAACCAATTTCTGAACGCTGGGAAATTTGAGCCCGACTGGGAGCGGATGCTAAAAAGAAAGCCCCCGCCATCAAAAAAATCAACAGACGGGACATGAGTTATTATCTGAATTTAGCCCTGTGAAAAGTGGCACCCAGTATGTATGTAATTTTAACTGAGGTGACCATGTAAATGTCTCTGCTGGCTTTATGGCCTCTCCAGTTATCCCTAAATTCGCTACCGTAGCCATTAATTATATTATATGTTTTACTGTCACGACCTACATATGAGGCTGTAGGTATAAAAGCCTCGTTCGTGCGGTAAGAAAGGGCTTGTGCCAAAGGATCTTTGAAGACCCCAAGGTCCACGTAGTTTCTGCTAACGTCATCCAGGTAATCAGTGAACGTGTAACGAAATCCAATATCTGCCCACAAATCGAGTACTTCATTTAGTCTAAAACGCCCACCCACTCCAAATGGTATGGCAATTTGTAACAAACTATAAGGCTTTATTCCGTAGTTGATATCTCCGGGTTGAAGCGTTGAATACTGCCCTTCAGTTCCAAGAGGTTGCAAGTTCACCCACTGTCCGGCTTTAGGGTCCGGAGTCCCATCTAAATAAGTTTTTGGAGCTTGTGCCTGGGGATTATGAAGGAATGCAGCAAAACCAATAAAGCCATATGGAGTCCATTTCACCCTACTGATGTAAGTCCCATTATTTTCAAATAGATCAAATACGAAATTGATTGACACTTCTTTTATTCTATTTCTAAAGGACAGATTCCGTTCCTTCCTAAAATTACCATCATCTCCTTTAGCTGATTCAGCATCTGAACCCTTTAATGTGCCATACATAAACTGGGCTACCAGTGTATAACGAGGACCAAAGCGGTGAAAAAGAGAAATACCGAACGCAGGTTTAGTAAACGAGATATCAGTGCTGAATTTACTTGGAAGTGGCGAGAGGTCACCGTAATAATTTAGGGCACTTAATGAGAAGCCCACTCCGGAGTACACATGCTCGCGACTGAACTTTTTCTTGCCTGTGAATGTGGCAATCCGCTTATTGTTCTTTTTGATGGCTTGGCTTTTCGATTGAATTGACCATTAGAATTTGGTGCAATAGAAAGCACCAGTAATAGCGTAATCAGACCAACAAGCAACTTCTTCATAGAAAACAAATCAATGCAAGGAGCAAAAGTACTAAAGTAATTACGATTTTTTTAATTCACCATGGAGGCCAATCGTAACCTTGCATTCCGGTTTCAACTCAATTAGACTAATTGCGAATGTCAAGACCCCAGTTTAGTTTTTGACGCAACGTTTTGAAATAATGCTGTCCATGAAGTTGTACAAGCTTGACGTGAAAACGCTCTTTCTTGATTTTAAGCTTTACGGATTCATCGATTGTCTCGAACCGCGAATCCAGTGATACAATATATTTTTTGCTGCGCCCCTCTATTTGAAAAGTAATATCAGATTTATCGGACAAAACGATCGGCCTGGTACCAAGATTATGCGGGCTCACAGGGGTGATTATAAAACTTTCAGACTTCGGATAGACCAAAGGGCCGCCACAACTCAACGAATACCCTGTAGATCCGGTTGGCGTTGATACAATCACTCCATCAGCCCAATACGAGTTGAGCAGCTGACCATCAACGAAAATATGTACCGTGATCATGGCCGAGGTGTCCTTCTTGATAATCGTAAAATCATTCAGTGCAAAATTGAGTTTGCCAAAAACGGATGGTGATGAAATCAATTTTAGAAGCGAACGCGTGTCGATTGTATAATTTCCTTTTACTAAGGCATCGATTGCTGCCTCTGAATCTTCGCGACTGTTGGTTGCTAAAAATCCAAGGCGGCCGGTATTGACACCCAAGATAGGAACTTCTGCTTTGCCAATGTAAGTGACAGACTCCAACAAGGTGCCATCACCACCCAAGGAAAGAAAAAAGTCAAGGTTGCGCAGGTTTACGCCATGATCGAAAATCTTGAGTTTGAAATCATTGATGTGGGGAGTTTTTACTTGCCTCAAAAACTTGTCGGACACCCAGGTTTCGATCCGATGTTCTTGCAGAGCGCTCAAAATCTTTAATACAAACCGCGGTGATTTATTCTGAAAGTCCTTGCCGTGTATACCTATTCGCATGCTTGCTCCTAGGGTTACATGTCTAAATATTTCAGTAACATATCAAGGCGTTCTTGCTCACCCGAAGAGGAGATAACAGTCTCTTGATAACGGCCAATTACGCGGTAGCCAAAACGCTCGAGCGTGGCTACAATGCGAGACAAATCCAGCTGATTTATCTTCAAAGTAATTTTGATTTTTCCTTTATCGAGAGGGTCTTCAATCATGATGCTACTGATCACTTTGGCATTATTTTCTTCCACGTAGCGGCAAATCTCAGCCAGTGAATAATCGATTAAATCCATTGATAACACTAACACTCCTCCCGGCATTTGCACAGCTGCAGTTTGCGCAAACGAAGACATGATGTCTTGAACCGTAATCACTCCGGAATATTTCCCTTTATCATCAACCACGCATACCATCTGAAGTTTGTGATGTGCCGCGGTTTTTAAGATGTCATAGAAGTGGGAATCCAAAGAAACGAAACAATCCTTTCCAACCAATTCAAATTTGGAAAGGTCCTGGTCGATATCATTGGCTTCCAGAATAATTTCCTCGGAGATAAAACCTCTGAGCTCCCCTTTGTCGACCACCGGAAGATAATTGCAGCGAAACTCTTCCATCCACACAATGGCTTTATGTGCATCGTCCGTCACTTTTAGTGGCGGGATCATGTGATTGATGAGTTCTTCCGCAATCATATTAATTCTTTCTCACTAAAAAATCCTCTACCAACTTATTGAATTTTGCCGAGTGCTCCATCATTGGGGCATGACAACATTTATCAATAAACTTTAATTCCGAATTTGGAATCAACCGATTGAATTCATGACCAACCATCGGAGGTGTTATCGTATCATTTAATCCCCAAATGAGTAAAGTGGGAACCTTGATATTCGGTAATTCCATCGCTAAATTATTTCGCTGAGCGGATTTTGCGATGGCTACAATGCGCATGCATTTAGGAATGCTCTTGGTTGTTTCAAAAACTTCGTCTACGAGTTCCTTAGATGCCACATTCGGATCATAAAACGTATAAGCCACGCGCTCTCGAATGTAATCGTAACTTCCTCTCCGTGGATAAGAACCGCCCATCGTACTCTCGAATAATCCGGAGCTGCCTGTAAGAACAAGCTTCGCAACCTTATTGGGATTGTTCAACGTGTAAAGAATTCCAACATGTCCTCCAAGAGAGTTACCCATGATAATCATGTTGTCCAGTTGCATGGTATCAACAAACTTCTCTGTGAATTCGCGTAAGCCTGCAAGACCCGCTTCTTTGATCGGCATTTCATAAATGGGGAGCATAGGAATGACTACCCGAAGATGCTCAGAGTAATGCTTGACAACTTCTTCCCAATTGCTGAGAGCGCCAAAAAGTCCGTGAAGCAACATCAGCACCTGACCTTCGCCTTCATCAACGTATTTGAACCCTTCTTTTTCCCTCACACGCAGAGACATGATCTTCAAAATTTGTGATAAGTACGTAAAAAAAACCGAACCTTAGAACCGCTTGAAAGTTTCTTTGAAAAACGGTAAAAATCCCGCAAAAAATTCTGACACGGATTTTGCAAAAACTAATGTTTTAGGGTAAAGCCATGAGCCTTGGGTCCAACTGGCAGGAAATCTTAATTCTATTTTTTCGGCAAGCCACAAAATCACACTTACACAAAAGGCATACTTCACCAATCCTAAAATAGCGCCAGCGATTGAATCAACTCTGCCCAAAAAAGTATCGTCCATTAAATGATTGATGCGCTTGCCTATGAAAATCACCATAATTACCACCAAAACAAAAATGATGAAGAATGAAAGGTAAGGCAGAAAAACTGTGTCAGCATTAAATTGTTTGTGCAGGAGCTCTATGCCCCATCCCATCAGTTTAAACCCGACCAGCACACCCAATATTAGTGCTGCAACAAAAAAAAGTTCGGCAAGAAACCCGCGCTTGTATCCAAAGTAAGTGCCGAGCACAAGCAAAAGCGCGAGAGCAATATCGATTTTACTCAAAGTGACAGTAGTTTTTTGGTAAGCTCGGAAATTACTTTTCCATCCGCCTGGCCTGCTAGTTGTTTAGTGGCTGTGCCCATTACTTTGCCCATGTCTTGAGGACCTTTGGCTCCCATCTGGAAGATGATGTTTTTCAGAATGGTTTCGATCTCGTCATTCGTTAATTGTTTTGGCAGATAGCGGCTGATGATTTCCAACTGAAGCAATTCGCGTTTAGCTAAATCTTCACGATTTTCTTTCTGAAAAATCTCAGCTGATTCCTTGCGCTGCTTGGCCGCCTTCATCAACAATTTATTTTCGGCTTCAGAAGAAATTTCTGCAGTCGCCCCCTTCTCCGTTTCGGCAAGTAAGATCATTGACTTAATGCTGCGCAGGGCATCGAGCTCTTCTTTATTCTTGGCAAGCATTGCGCTTTTAATGTCGCTATCGATTGTTTGTTTTAGGCTCATAGTCTCTCTTTTTATTATTATTAGCAAAGGTAAAAGGAAAGAGTTTCTATGCTTTACCTATTTTAATCAATGAATTATTCTTTTTTCTGAAAGTCAGTCGCCCAGGCTGCTCCGTGGACTGTGTCGACACAGTCCACGGCATTTGCGAAGCGGTGTTGCCTTCGAAAGGCTAGGCTGACATCGATAAATAACTTTTCTCCGACTTTCATGCCCGATTGTGAATTCCGTAATTCATGAATGTTTTGCTTTGTAAATTTGAGTTGAAGTATACTTGAATAATTTAATGACACGCCTCTCAGTAAACATCAACAAGATCGCCACACTACGCAATGCACGAGGGGGCAATAACCCTAATGTGATTAAAGCAGCCATTGATTGTGAGCGTTTTGGTGCTCAAGGAATTACCGTGCACCCAAGGCCGGATGAACGACACATCCGCTACAGCGATGTGATCGAATTAAAAAAAGTAGTTACCACTGAATTTAATATTGAAGGATATCCGGATGAACGATATATCAACCTTGTGAATGAAGTTAAGCCTGCACAGGCCACGCTTGTTCCGGACAAACCCGATGCGATCACATCCAACGCAGGGTGGGACACAATCAAAAATGAAAAGTTTCTTCAGGGTATAATTGCGCAATTAAAAAAATCGGGTACACGAGTTTCCGTTTTTGTTGATCCCGAAATAAAAATGGTGGAAGGAGCAAAAAAAGTTGGAGCTGATCGAATTGAGTTTTATACGGAGCCCTACGCCTCTCATTTTCATCAGGATAAAGTAATGGCGATCAAACCTTACATAGAGGCAGCAAAAGTTGCTCATCAAATTGGCCTGGGAATAAACGCAGGTCACGACCTGGACCTTCATAACTTGAAATTTTTAAAAGACTCAATCACGCATTTGGATGAAGTATCAATCGGTCACGCTTTGATATGCGATGCGCTGTATTTAGGACTGGAGAACACAATCCAGCTTTACCTGCGGCAATTGATGTGATTGATTGTTAATTTTTGTCAAATAGCTGACGTAAGCGAAATAAGCGTCAACTTATTTTAATTGCTGTTCGTTATTTTAGCGCCTTCATAAATCTCTCATCATGCGCTTACGTCTATTCAGTGTTATTTTACTATTTGTCGGTACAACTTTCTCTTTCGCTCAAATATTGAAACCTGCGAAGTGGACTCACGAAGTTTCAACGAAGGAAGTAAAAGCAGGCGATGAAATCACATTAATCTTCAAAGCCACTATCAACCCAAGCTGGTATTTATATTCTTCCGAGTTTCCCTGTGAAGATGGGCCGATTAAAATGACCTTTAGTTTTCACCCGGATAAAAGTTATTCATTGTCCGGAGCGGTTCAGGCCATCAATCCTACAGACAAGCACGATAAGATCTTTGAATGCGATGTAAAAATTTTCAAAGACAGAGCTGAGTTCCGCCAAAAGATAAAAGTGCTTGGTTCTCCTCTCAAAATTTCAGGCAACTATGAATATCAAGTATGCACCGAGCTAACAGGCCAATGTGTACCCGGTGAAGGTGATTTCTCTTTTGAGAATATTAAAGTGACAGGAGACTCCAAATTGTTGGCATCCGATACACAAGACCCAAAGCCTAAGACCCAAGACTTAATTCCTAAGCCGCAGGCACTCACCTCCAAAATAGATACAGCAAAAGTACAAATCACCAAGAAAGAGTATGGTGAAGTGAAAGGCCCTCAAATTGATCCTTCGCTCATCAAAACGGATGGAAGTCAAAATTCATTCTTCGGATTTTTTTTGCTAGCATTTTTAGCCGGCCTTGCAGCGCTCCTCACACCTTGTGTTTTCCCAATGATCCCGATGACGGTAAGTTTCTTCACAGGTCGCGGTACAAAGTTTCAAGCGTTGATGTACGGCATTTCGATCATTGTGATTTACACTATCATTGGCGCTGTACTGGCTCCACTCATGGGGCCGGAGACAGCCAACCATCTGTCAACGGAATGGTTGCCCAACCTGATTTTCTTTTTGGTGTTCATCATTTTTGGTTTATCTTTTTTGGGGCTGTTCGAAATCACATTGCCGAGTTCATTCGTTAACAAAGTTGATCAGCAAGCCGACAAAGGTGGTTTGATGGGGGTGTTCTTCATGGCATTCACGTTGGTTTTGGTTTCGTTTTCTTGCACCGGTCCGCTGGTTGGAAGTATTTTGGTTTCATCAGCAGGCGGAGAATTTTTGAAGCCGATAGTCGGCATGTTTGCTTTTGCCCTCGCCTTCGCTATTCCGTTTACCACTTTTGCTTTTTTTCCAAACTGGTTAAAGTCTTTACCAAAATCAGGCGGCTGGCTGAACACAGTGAAAGTGGTGTTAGGTTTTGTAGAAATTGCACTCGCATTTAAATTTTTCAGCATCGCTGATCAGGCGTTTCATTGGAGAATTCTGGATCGCGAAGTCAATCTTGCGATCTGGATCGTGATCACCGTGTTGATCGGAATTTATTTAATGAAAGGATTCCGAATGCCTGGCGACACCGGAAAAGACTCGGAAGACAGAACAGTTAGTGTAGGAAGAGTGTCAATGGCCATGATTGTATTTTCATTTGCTGTCTATTTGATTCCCGGAATGTGGGGAGCGCCATTGAAAGCACTTGCAGGATACTTACCCCCAATGTCAACGCATGATTTTGATTTGCTTGCCGCAAACCGAAAAGACGTGCCCAATGCAATATGTGATGTGCCAAAGTATTCTGAGTTTTTGCATTTCCCGCATGGCATCAATGGATATTTCGATTACAAACAAGCACTGGCTTGTGCAAGGCAACAAAACAAACCACTCTTTATTGATTTCACCGGACATGGCTGCACTAATTGTCGCGAAATGGAAGCACGGGTTTGGAGTGATCCGCAAGTATTAAAAAGGCTGAAAGATGATTTTGTGGTTGTTGCTTTGTATGTGGATGACAAAACTGTATTGCCTGAGAGTGAATGGTACGCTTCGAAATACGACAACAAAATCAAGAAGACTATCGGTAAGCAAAACTCCGATCTGCAAATCGCTAACCTTAACAACAACGCCCAACCATTTTATGTTTTAGTCGGAAAAGACGAAAAAGTGCTTGTCTCTCCTAAGCCGTATGATTTAAGTGTGGATCATTTTGTAAAATTTCTTGATGAAGGGAAGAAAAAGTTTAATGAGTTGCATTGAAGTTCATTTTTTCCTATTTCCATGATCTAACTTCGGTTAACTTTTCGCGCCAAATTTTTGCGTAGCTTTGCAGTGATTTTTTAAACTCTGTTGGCCTCGTCCGTAAAGAAATACCTCATTGTTGGTGCTGCGTTGCTTCTAATCGTTGCAGCGTGTGCGGTTGCCCCCTACACTCCGCTTTTCAATCAACTCAGTGATTACAAAGCTCCAGTAGATTCAACTTCTGTCGATTCATCGAAGTTGGTGCCTGTCGAGAAACCCGTTTTCAAGTTTGGAATAATGGTGAATGGGATGAATGTGCAAGAAAGCTATGTCAAGCGCAACCAGAAGTTTACCGATTTGTTTGAAGGAAGTTTTGTGAAGCCCG
>WNFL01129487.1_pt2 | contig 12325 bp, 10 predicted proteins | sample 5400361 | NCBI WGS metagenome assembly WNFL01 (sample SAMN13153351, study PRJNA577476) | soil metagenome | isolation source: 40 cm soil on Douglas fir-dominated hillslope | place: USA:California | collected 2013-09-17
ACGCTCGTCGGCCAGTTCTATTTCGACCTCTATGCGCGCGAAGGCAAGCAGGGCGGCGCGTGGATGGACGACGCCATCAACCGCCGCCGCGCCGGCGCAGTGCTTCAGCACCCGGTCGCCTATATGACCTGCAACCTGTCGGCGCCCGTCGGCGGCAAGCCGGCGAGTTTCACGCACGACGAAGTCATCACGATCTTCCACGAATTCGGGCACGGGCTGCACCAGTTGCTGACGAGCGTCGACACGGCGGGGCTGTCCGGCATCCAGGGCGTCGAATGGGACGCGGTCGAGTTGCCGTCCCAGTTCATGGAAAATTTCTGCTGGGAATGGGAAGTGGTCGCGCATATGACGCGGCACGTGGACACCGGCGAATCGCTGCCGCGCGGCCTGTTCGACAAGTTGCTTGCCGCAAAGAATTTCCAGAGCGGAATGGCAATGGTCCGCCAACTCGAGTCCGGCCTGTTCGACATACTGCTGCACGCCGATTTCGACCCGGAAACGCGGGCGCCGTGGGCGTCGCCGCAGGCATTGCTCGACGCGGTACGCGGCGAAGTGGCCGTGGTCCCGCGCGCCCGCTACGACCGGTTCATGCAGGGTTTCGGCCACATATTCGCCGGCGGCTATGCAGCCGGCTATTACAGCTACAAGTGGGCCGAAGTGCTGTCCGCGGACGCCTACAGCCTGTTCGAGCAGGAGGGCGTGCTGTCCCCGGCCATAGGCGCCCGGTTCCGGGACGAGGTCCTGGCCCGCGGGGGCAGCCGGCCGGCCATGGAGTCTTTCGTGGCCTTCCGGGGACGCCCGCCCCAGCTTGACGCACTTCTGCGGCATAATGGCATGACGGTGTCATCGTGAAGGAGGCGTCCATGGTCGCGCTCAGGTACAGGATCGCGTTGGGGATTGCGGCAATTACCGTCGCGGGCGGAGCCTTGGCCCAAGCCCAGGGCCAGGTCTACCGCTATACGGATTCCGAGGGCCGCATCGTCTATTCGGACCGCCCTCCTTCCGGCGAAGTGAAAAACCTGCAGACCAAGCGGATCGGCACGAATTTCATTTCCACCAGCGAGCCCGGCTACGCCGCGTCGCTTGCCGCGGAGCGCTTCCCGGTGACGCTCTTCACGTTTGAGTGCGGCGAGGTCTGCCAGAACGCGGAGTCGCTGCTCAACAAGCGCGGCGTCCCGTTCACGATCGTCAACGTCGAAGACCCGGCGGGACAAGCTCGCCTGATGTCCGTCACCAACGATGCCCAGGCTCCGGTCATGATGGTCGGCGAAAAGTTGATCGCCAAGGGCTACAACGAGGCGCGGTGGCAGACGATGCTCGACGAGGCGGGCTATCCGAAGACGCCGGCCGCGCGCCGCGCCGCCCCAGCCGTTCGGGTGAGCGACGGTTCGACGCCCGCGCCAGCGGCCGCTGAAGGGACGCGCGCGGTCGATGCCCCGCAGCGCGGCGGCGGGTATCCCAAATAAGCCAAAGTAAGCCGAAGTAAGCGCAAATTTTAGAGCTTCGCTGCACCGGCAGCGGGTCAATAGGGTGCGTCCTTCGGTTTTCCGCCTTTCGGCCAGTCGCCCACCTTGGCCGCGAAATCGGGCCGCGGCTCGCGCGTGAAATAGGCCGCGATGTCGTAGGCGTCGCGCACCGACAGCGAGCCGCCCGCGCCCAAGGGCATCTTGGTCTGCACGAAAGACGCCGCGGTGTCGAGCCGCGCCATTCCAGCGCCGGCATTGAACGACGCAGGACCCCACAGCGGCGGAAAGACATAGGCTCCGTTGGCGCCGGGCGTTCCCTTGCCGTCGGCGCCGTGGCACGCGGCGCACTTGACCGCGTATAACGCTTTGCCCCGGACAGGATCCGGTGGCGCCGCCGGCGGCGTGACGCGCTCGAAGCCGCGGCCGGCAACTGCGGAGCCCGCGGGCACGCCGGACGACAGCCACCACGCGTAAGCCAGCAGTCCCTTCATTTCCGCGCTGTCGAGCGGCAGCGGCTTGCCGTTCATCGAGCGCTGGAAGCAGTCGTTGAGGCGATCCTCCAGCGTTTCCACGCTTGCGCTGCGAGCGACGTAGGCCGGGTAGACGCCCCAGACGCCGATCAGCGGCCCGCCCCAGGCCTGCGTCCCGCCATTAAGGTGGCAATTGCTGCAGGTGAGCGAGGCTCCGACGTAGGGTTTCACGTAGGCCTGCGGATTGTTGAAGATGTTGCGCCCCAGGCGCACCGCGTCGCCCAACGGTCCGGCGGGAATCGTGCTGTCCGCGGGTGCGTGCAGCGTCGTCGCGCCGAACCCTGCCGACGCGGGCGCGGGTTGCGCGATGGCGGCACGAAAGAAGGCGGCGAGAAATACCGCGCAGCCGACCGCAATCCAATCGTTCCAGCCGTCGCGATTCAAAGGACTCCTCCTTGCTTGCGAGCACGCCGCGTGGGCTTTTCGCGGTCTCGGCGATAATGCTACCCGATCCGCCTTTCGGAACCGCCCGATGATCCTCGCCGCCTGGAACGTCAATTCGCTCAACATCCGGTTGCCTCGACTCGTCGCCTGGCTTGCTGCAAACAAACCGGACGTCGTGTGCCTGCAGGAGACGAAGCTCGAGGATCACAAGTTTCCGGCGGTGGACATCGCGGCCGCGGGTTACGCCGCGCACTTTGCCGGACAGAAAACGTACAACGGTGTGGCAATCCTCGTCCGCGAGGGCCTCGCGGCGACCGACATCGTCGCGGGGGTCCCCGGACGCCCGGACGAACAAAAGCGCGTCATCGCGGCGACCATCGCCGGCATTCGCGTCATCAATCTCTATGTGCCGAATGGGCAGGCGGTCGATTCCGACAAGTATCGATACAAGCTCGACTGGTGTGGAGCGATCGCGGGCTATTTGCGCGATGTGCTCTCGCGACACCCGAACGTCGCCGTGATGGGCGATTTCAATGTCGCGCCCGAGGACCGCGACGTGCATGATCCCGCGCTGTGGGAGGGCCAGGTGTTGTGCAGCGAGCCGGAGCGCGCGGCGTTCCGGCTCTTTCTCGCCGCGGGCTTGAAGGACAGCTTCCGCCTGTTCGAGCAGCCGCCCGCATCGTTCAGTTGGTGGGATTACCGCCAGCTCGCCTTCCCCAAGAACCACGGAATGCGCATCGACCACATCCTGCTGTCGCCGCCGCTGGCCGCGCGGTGCACGTCGAGTCGCATCGACCGCAACGCACGCAAGGGTTTAAAGCCGTCGGACCACGCGCCCATCCTGGTGGAATTGCGCGACGCTTGATCGAGGGGCGGACGCGCGCAGTCGGCAACGCTGCTAGACTCCCCGCGCGATGGTTTTTGCTTCCCCGATTTTTCTTTTCCTGTTCCTGCCGCTGACGCTGGCCGCGTACTTCGCGTTTCCGCGAGCATGGCGCAATGCCGTACTGCTCGTGGCGAGCCTCGCGTTCTACGCGTGGGGCGAGGCGCGCTACCTGCCGCTGATCGTGGGCTCGGTCGCATTCAACTGGGTCATGGGGCGCGTGATCGGTGGAACGCTCGAAGCCCATGCGCGCAGGCGAAGGCTTGCCGTGGCGATCGCCGGCAACCTGGCCGCGCTGGCCTTGTTCAAGTATGCGAACTTCACCGTCGCCAACGTCAACACGCTCGCGCCGGTGCTGGCGATCACACCGTTTGCGCTGGCGACGATTCCGCTTCCGCTCGGCATCTCGTTTTTCACTTTCCACGCGATCTCCTACGTCGTCGACGTCTACAAGCGTAATGCCGAGGCGGAGCACAACATTCCGCGCTTCGCGCTCTACATCCTGCTCTTCCCGCAATTGATCGCCGGGCCGATCATCCGCTGGCGCGACATCGCGTCGCAACTCCGGACCCGCGAGCAGCGTGTTGCGGACTTCGCCTGGGGAATGCGCCGCTTCGTCCTGGGACTGGGCAAGAAAGTGTTGATTGCCAACACGCTCGGACGTACCGCCGACGCGATCTTCGGCCTTCCCGCGGGCGAATTGACCACGCCGCTCGCCTGGCTGGGCCTCGCGTGCTACACGTTGCAGATCTATTTCGACTTCTCGGGCTACTCGGACATGGCGATCGGGCTCATGCGCATGTTCGGCTTTCGCATCCTCGAGAATTTCAACTACCCGTACATCTCGCGCAGCATCCGCGAGTTCTGGCGGCGCTGGCACATCTCACTTTCGAACTGGTTCCGCGACTACTTGTACGTTCCGCTGGGCGGCAACCAGCGCGGCCCGCGCCGCGCGTACGCCAACCTCGTCATCGTGTTCCTGCTGTGCGGACTGTGGCACGGCGCGAGCTGGCCGTTCGTGTTGTGGGGCGCATGGCACGGCGCGTTCCTCGTCGCCGAGCGCGCGGGGCTCGATTCCTTGCTGCGCCGCGTCGGGCCGTTCACACATGCCTATGCGCTCGGCACCGTCATGGCGGGCTGGGTGCTGTTCCGCTGCGACACGCTCGCGCACGCGATCGATTACTTCCAGGCGCTGGCCGGCTTCGCGCAGGGCAATTCGGTGCGGCATCCGAGCGCGGAGTATTCTGATCCGCTGGTCTCCGTGACACTTGGCGTCGCCGTGATCTTCGCAACGCCCCTTGCGCCCAGAATCGGCGCGTGGCGCGATGCGGTTGCGGCAACGCCGGGCAGGGCAGCAACGGCTGTGCTGGGCGCGGATATCGTCTGGTTGACGGCGGTCGGCGTCATGGCCAGCGCGTTCCTCGCCGCCGGAACCTACAATCCATTCATCTACTTCCGCTTCTGATGGCCGCGAATATCGATTCCCTGTCCTTGCCGCGCGTGCCGCCGCCTGCGCCGGACACGCATCCGCGGCGCGACCGCATCGTTGCGGCGCTGGCCACGCTCGCGCTAGCGCTACCTCTCGCCGCGCTGACGTTCACCTGGTCGAGAACGATGACGCAGTTCGAAAAGAGGGCGATGGCGCCGTGGCCGGACTTCGAATGGGCAACGTCCTTTCCTCCAGCATTCGAGCGCGCGTTCGCCGATCGCTTCGGCGGGCGCGATGCGCTGATCCGGTGGCATCATGCATCGCTGATCGGATTCTTCGGCGTGTCTGCCCTCCCAACGGTCATGCCAGGGCGCGACGGCTGGTACTACTGGCTGGGCGAGGATGGACTCTCGCTCGATCGCCATTATCGCGGCGTCGCGGCGTTTTCCCAGGGGGACGTGGACGCTACCGTTGCCGAACTCATTCGCCGGCGCGATTGGCTGGCCGCCCGCGGCATTGCCTACGTTGTCGCCGTGGTCCCCGAGAAGTTCACGATCTATCCCGAGTATCTGCCCGAGTGGGTCGCGAAATCCGCGCAGCCATCGCCCTATGATCGCGTCGTCGCGGCGCTTCGAGCCTCCGGGGTCGCCTTTATCGACCTTCGTCCGGTCCTGCGCGCCGCGAAGGCACGCGAGCGCGTTTATTTCAAAACGGATTCTCACTGGAATTTCAACGGCGCGATCGCCGGCTATGACGCGATCATGCGCGAAGTGCAGCGCGCGCTTCCGAATGGTCGGTTGCCCAATATCGACGAAGCGCGCCGTCCGGCTTACCTGCCGGGTGTGGATTTCTACAGCGGCGACCTGGCCGGCACGCTGGGACTTCCCAAATGGATCCGCGAGGACGACGTCGCGCCGCTGGGAAAAGTGTTGGCCGATACCACAAGCCGTTGCGGCAAGCGCGTGGATGGCGGCCAATTTCCCGGATTCGAGTTCTACGCGTGCGATCGCCCGGGATTGCCTCGGGCGGTCGTCTACCGCGATTCGATGGCCATTTCGCTGATTCCGCTTCTCGCGGAGAATTTCTCCCGTTCCGTTTTCGCGTCGAGCGGGAAACTCGATCAGGCGCTCATCGAGCGCGAGAAGCCGGATGTCGTCATCGAGGAAATGGTCGAGCGGAGCTTGAACGCGCCGGGCGCATTGCCGATGTGATGCGAAGCGGCGGGAGCCTTTAGCCGTGCTCGCCCTTGCGCAATTCCGCTTCGAGTCCCAGCTCCTGGATCTTGCGCGTCAGCGTGTTGCGCCCCCAGCCCAGCCACGCGGCGGCCTCCATTCGATGCCCGCCGGTGTGCGCAAGCGCGCGCCGGATGAGCGTCTTCTCGAACTCCTGCTCCAGTCGATCGCCGACGTTGCGCTCACCGCGCGTGAGGGCTTGAGCGAGCTCACGGTCGAGCGCCTCCTGCCAGCCGACGTCGGCGTGCGCGCCGGGGCCTTTGGGCAATTCGCGAACTTCCGGCGGCAGGTCGGCGACATCGACACGCTGTCCCGGGGCCATCACCGTAAGCCAATGGCAAATGTTTTCGAGCTGCCGGACGTTGCCCGGAAATCCGAACCCCGACAACGCTTTCAATGCGTCATTGGTGAGCACCTTGGGATCGACGGCCAGATCGCGCGCACTCTTCTGCAGGAAATGGCGCGCCAGCGGAGCGATGTCATCCGGCCGCTCGCGCAGCGGGGGCAGGCGCAGGCGGACGACGTTGAGGCGATGCATCAGGTCTTCGCGGAACAACCCCTGCCGTACGCGCTCGTCCAGGTTCTGGTGCGTGGCCGCGATGATGCGCACGTTCGAGCGCAGTGGCGAATGCCCGCCGACGCGGTAGTACTCGCCATCGGCCAGCACGCGCAACAGGCGCACCTGCAGGTCCGGCGGCATGTCGCCGATCTCGTCCAAGAACAGCGTGCCTCCATCGGCCTGCTCGAAGCGTCCGCGGCGCAGCGCCTGCGCGCCGGTGAACGAACCGCGCTCGTGGCCGAAGAGTTCCGACTCGAGCAGGTCCTTCGGGATGGCGGCCGTGTTGATGGCGACGAAGGGTCCGGCCTCGCGCGGGCTGTGCCGGTGCAATGCGCGCGCGACGAGTTCCTTCCCGGTGCCCGACTCGCCGGTGATCAAAACGGTCGCATTCGATTGCGAAAGGCGGCCGATGGCCCGGAACACCTCCTGCATCGCCGGCGCCTGGCCCAGGATCTCGGGCGCTTCGGCGGCCACGGCCGGAACCTGTGACGTCGCTTGCGTTTCATTGGTCGCGCGCCGGATCAGCGCCAACGCATGCTCGATGTCGAACGGCTTCGGCAGATACTCGAATGCGCCGCCCTGGAAGGCCGCGACCGCGCTGTCCAGATCCGAGTACGCGGTCATGATGATGATCGGGATCTGCGGATAACGCTCCTTCACCTTGTTGAGCAGCACGAGTCCCGACTCGCCCGGCATCCTTATATCGGACACGAGCACCTGCGGCTGGCTGACGCCGAGCGCCTGCAGCACCTCGTACGCGGTGGCGAACGTCTTGAACGGTATGCCCTCGCGCGCGAGCGCCTTTTCGAGAACCCAGCGAATCGACCGGTCGTCGTCGACGATCCAGACGTCCTTCAGCTCATCGCCTCGCGGCGTATCGTAATCGTAGGCGTACATCGCGTAAGGCTTCCTTGTATTAGGGCAGTGCCGCGTCCCGCGTCATTTCGAGCGGGAGCAGAATCGTGAAGATCGTGCGTCCCGGCGCGCTCTCCCATTCGATCGTGCCGTTGTGCTGCGCGACGAATGTCTGGGCGATCGTGAGCCCGAGCCCGGTTCCGCCCTGGCGGCCGGAGACCAGCGGATAGAAGATCCGGTCCCGGATGTCCGGCGGGATTCCGGGGCCGTTGTCCTCGATCGACACCGCGAGCGCCAAGCGGAAACGCCTCTTCGACAACGTGACGCCGCGGGCAACGCGCGTGCACAGGCGTATTTCCGAATTCGTCGTCGATGCGGATAGCGCCTGTGCGGCGTTGCGCGTGACGTTGAGAACGGCCTGCGTCAACTGTTCAGGATCGGCTTCGAATTCGGGCAGGCTGATGTCGAAATCGGAGACCACGGCGATGGCGGGGAATTCCGCCTGCACGACACTGCGGACGCGCACGAGGATTTCGTGGATGTTGGTGCGCCGGTAGGCCGGCAGCCGATGCGGCGTCAGCAGCCGGTTCACGAGCGACTGGAGCCGGTCGGCCTCGCCGATGATGACTTGCGTGTATTCGATGAGGTGCGGGCGGTCCAACTCTCCTTCGAGCAATTGCGCCGCGCCGCGAATGCCTCCCAGCGGATTCTTGATCTCGTGCGCCAAGCTCCGGATGAGTTCGCGATTGGCCTGCTGCTGCTCCTGCAGCCGCTCCTCGCGCGCGATCTTCAGCTGCTGGTCGATACGGCGGAATTCGAGCAGCAACGAGCCGTCGCTCGAATCCACCGGCGAAACCGTGCAATTGAGATGCAGCTTCGGCTTTCCGCTGACGCCGAGCTCCAACTCCTGCTCGGTATAGGAGGCACCCCGCAACACGGCCCTGCCGATCGCCGCCAGCAGTGCCGGACAATCGCCGAAGAGCTCACGCGGCGTGTGTCCGACGAGCTTCGGCCGCGACAGCTCGAACAGGTTCTCGGCCGCCGGATTCGCGTAGCTGACGCGCCCGTCGCCGCGCAGAATCAACACCGCGGCCGCCAGCATCTCCAGTCCGGGATACGCAGGCGTCGCGACCACGGTCGACGACGACGGGAAGAAGCGCAGTTTCACGGCCACACAACGCGCAGGTGCAAATCACACCTGCGCCGGAGCCCCATTGGATTAGCAAGTTCCGCGCCGGAGGAAGGACCCCCACGCTCACTGCGTTCGCTGCCCCCGGAGGGGGAGCTATTCGGAGCCTTGCGCTCCATGACGGTTTCGTTACTTCGTGTTGCCGAGTTCCTTCTTGAGCGCATCGATGTTGCGCTCGTGCAGCTGCACCGCCTGCCGCAAGCGCGCGATGCGTTCGCGATACTTGTCGGCATTGGTCTGCTCTTCGGGCAGCGGGACCGGAGCGCCATTGCCGTAGGCGACGCGCGATTCGGCGAGCAATTGCTCCTCGGTGGCGAGTTCGTCGGCGAGTACCTTGCGGCGCACGTCGTCGCGGCCTTTCTGCGTGCCGGGGTCAACACGCGGAAAATCGCCAGGAGTCGCGGTCCCCTTGGCGCCGTTGGCCGAACTGCCGCTTCGCTTCGGCAGTTCTTCCCCCGACAGGCAGGAAATCCTGCGCATACCCTTTTCGGGAGGCAGGTTGGAAAACACGATGTTGCCGTTCGTGTCCATGTACTTGCATACCGAACCCTGCGCCAGTACCCCCGGCGCAACTCCGAGGAGGAGGCACCACGCAAGTGCAACGACGCACCGTTTTCCGGCATGGCAATCATTTCCGTGCATAGCGGCCGAGTGTACCTATCGCGAACGAGAAGCAAAAGGGGCGGGATTGCGGCCCGCCCCTCGCATCCACTTAACGTTCGCGCCGCATCCGGCGCTGACGCGGCGACCTGTTGGAAGTCTGTCGGGGAAGTCTGTCGGACTCCTAAAGGCTGTAATACATGTCGAACTCGACCGGATGGGTCGTCATCCGGAACCGCGTGACTTCCTCCATCTTCAATGCGATGTAGCCGTCGAGCATGTCGTTGGTGAACACCCCGCCGCGAACCAGGAAATCACGATCGCGATCGAGGTGATCCAGCGCCTCGTCGAGCGACGCGCAGGGGTGCGGAACCTTCGCGGCTTCCTCGGGCTCGAGGTCGTAGAGATTCTTGTCCATCGGATCGCCCGGGTGGATCTTGTTCTGGATGCCGTCGAGGCCGGCCATCAGCATCGCCGAGAATCCGAGATACGGATTGCAGGTCGGGTCAGGAAAGCGGACTTCGATGCGGCGGCCCTTGGGATTCGACACATACGGAATGCGGATCGCCGCCGAGCGATTGCGCGCGGAATACGCAAGATTGATCGGTGCCTCGAACCCCGGCACGAGCCGCTTGTACGAGTTGGTGCCAGGATTGGTGATGGCGTTGAGCGCCTTCGCGTGCTTGATCACGCCGCCGATGTAATAGAGCGCCATTTCCGATAGGCCCGCATAGCCGTCGCCGGCGAAAAGATTCTTCCCCGCCTTCCAGATCGACTGGTGCACGTGCATGCCCGAGCCGTTATCGCCGACGATCGGCTTGGGCATGAACGTCGCCGTCTTGCCATAGGCGTGTGCGGTGTTGTGCACGCAATACTTGAGAATCTGCAGCCAATCGGCGCGCTTCACGAGCGTTTCGAACTTGGTGCCGATTTCGTTCTGGCCCGCGGCGGCGACCTCGTGGTGGTGCACCTCGACTTCGACGCCCATCTGCTCCATCGCGAGGCACATCGCCGAACGGATGTCGTGCAGCGAGTCGACCGGAGGCACCGGGAAATAGCCGCCCTTGACCGGCGGGCGGTGGCCCATGTTTCCGCCTTCGAATTTCTCCGCGCTCGACCAGGGAGCCTCGCTCGAGAATATCTTGCAGTAGCTGCCCGACATGTCGACCGACCATTCAACGGCGTCGAAGATGAAGAACTCGGGCTCCGGTCCAAAGTACGCGGTGTCGCCCAATCCGGTCGACTTGAGATACGCCTCGGCGCGCTTGGCGAGCGAACGCGGATCCCGCTCATAGCCTTTGCCGTCGGACGGCTCGATCACGTCGCACGTGATGAGCAGCGTCGTCTCGTCCATGAACGGATCGATGTTCGCCGTCGCGGGATCGGGCATCAACAGCATGTCGGACGCCTGGATTCCCTTCCAGCCTGCGATCGACGATCCATCGAAGGCATGGCCGGATTCGAACTTGTCATTGCCGAATTGCTTGGCCGGCACCGTGACGTGCTGTTCCTTGCCCCGGGTATCCGTGAAGCGGAGGTCGACGAACTTGACTTCCTTGTCCTTGATTGTTTTCAGTACGTCGGCGGGCGTTGCCATGCAAGTCTCCTGATGGGGGGCAGGTACGCGATTTGGGCGCCGGACAAATAGCGAGAACCATGCCATCCGCCGCCGCACTGCAACCTGCGGTTTTCAGATGGCTTTTAGTCCAATCGGACACCTGTCGAGGCTATTTTGCACCAACTCGACGCGCGCCGCCAGCACGTTTGTGCAATATTGGTGCGGCGCCGTTGACGGTGGGTCAGTCATTCGCCGCGATGCAGCACGCGAACGCAGAAGACAAGGAACCTGGCGGGCTCCTAGGGATAGAACGGATACAGCAGATAACCTTCCTGCGTGGTTGAGCTGGCATCGATGAAGACCTTGACCAGGAATTCCCGGTTGGGCGGCATCCCCGCAGCGAGGTCCGTCGTGCCTCCGACGTAGTCCGACGGCGGGAGCACGCGCCGGGCGACCGTCGGGATCTTGCCGCTACCCTCCTGTGCACCGGTGAGCGACAGTTCGAGATACGGATACGCGATCGCATACCGCGCCCGGTTGCGCAACGTCGCGGTCAGGATCAGCAAACCCTGGTGCGCCGGATCGCGCTGCAAATCGGATGCGTCGATCGTCAGGGCGTCCGCATCGTTGAGCGGCCGGATCGCGCATCGGGCCACTGCGCACATTCTCGTCAGCAAAGGCTTGGTGCCGGGCCAGCTCGCGGCGATCGCGTCGCGATAATGAAATGCCGCTTGCGCGACGAGCGCCAGCACAAGAAACGGAATCAATGTGGCGTAGACCCGGGTCCGTGGCCGCGATGGCTTCTTTTTGTCCCAGGCAAAGCGGTTTTCGTAATCGACCTCCGGCAAATCGGGCTGTACATCCGGCGGCGGCGGATCGAGCGAACGCGCGCTCCGCAATGTCACCGTCGGCGGACCTTGCGCCAATTCATCGGTCGCCTCGTCGTTCAGCACCGGCGCATCCAGCGCGATGAGCTCCTCGCGGCCGTGGAACACCGTCCGGCAATGGCCGCAGCGAACTTGCCCGTCGCGCAATGCGAGCTGGGGTTCCGTCACGCGAAACACCGTCTTGCAGCCCGGGCAGCGTGTGTAGAGTTCGTTAGCCATGCGCTTTACGTCCGTTCCCCCGCGAGCAACACCCATCCGTCACGGACTTTCCACGGCGCGATAGTAAACCACGGCGCATACGCTGCGGCGACCGCGCCGGATTGCGACTCGAGAATGCCGGAAAGTACGATGTGACCGCCGGCGCGCACGCGCAACGCGAGCGCCGGCGCAAGCAGCGTCAGGGGGTTGGCCAGGATGTTCGCAACGACGACGTCGAAGCGCTCCGGCGCGAGCGCATCGGGCAGGACAAAGGTCGCCGTGACGCCGTTCGCGCGCGCATTGTCTTCGCTCGCGCGCATTGCCAGAGGATCGACGTCGGTGCCGACGACCCGCCGGGCGTGCAGACGCGCAGCGGCGATCGCCAGGATGCCCGAACCGCAGCCGTAGTCGAGCAGCGATTCGCCTCCTCGCAAATGCGCGCGCAGCCATTCGAGGCACAGCCATGTCGTGGGATGCGAGCCCGTGCCGAACGCGAGCCCCGGATCGAGGCGCAGATTGAGCGCTTCAGGCTCGGGCGCCTGCGACCACGACGGC
>WNFL01015452.1_pt2 | contig 12324 bp, 10 predicted proteins | sample 5400361 | NCBI WGS metagenome assembly WNFL01 (sample SAMN13153351, study PRJNA577476) | soil metagenome | isolation source: 40 cm soil on Douglas fir-dominated hillslope | place: USA:California | collected 2013-09-17
CCGCGCAGGAAAAGACGCTCGCGGAGGTATGATCGCCGGGTAATGGCGATCACGCTTCCCACCCGCAGGACCCTCACACTCGAAGCTGCACGCGTAGCGCTCGCCGCCGCCGAAGCCGAGGCGCTGAAGAACGGCTGGCGCGTCGTGATCGCGGTCGTCGATGGCGGCGGACACCCGATCCTGCTCGCACGGCTCGACGACGCGCAGTGGTCCAGCATTTCCACCGCCGTGGAGAAGGCGCGCGCGGCCACCGCGTGGAAGCGGCCGACGCGGCTGCTCGAGGAATCGGTCAACAACGGCCGCACGGCCTTCGTCACGATCTCGCAGGGCATGGCCCTTCTGCAGGGCGGAGTGCCGATCGAGGTGGAGGGCGCCGTCCTCGGGGCAGTCGGCGTGTCGGGCGTCAAGGCCTCCGACGACGAAATCGTGGCCCTGGCCGGCGTGAACGCGCTCAAAACCGCCCTCGGCTGGTAATCCCCTGCCGGGAACGGCAGAATAGCGATCCCGGCCCGCCGCAAAGGGGGGCCGCCGTAACTAATTAAAAAAATGGATCTTTATTCGCTTGGACTGCTCGATACCGTGCGCGCCTACCGGGAAGGCCGGGCCACGGTCCAGGACTACGTAGCGTCCTGTTCGCAGCGCATTTCGGCGCTCGAGCCCCGCATCCAGGCCTGGGAATGGTTCGATCCTTCGCGCGCCATGGCCGAGGCCGAGGAGCGCGCCGGCGGCATCCTGGGCGACCTGCCGCTCTTCGGGATTCCGGTCGGCGTGAAGGACATCATCGCCACGCGGGGAATCCCCACGCGCTATGGCTCTCGAATCTTCGCGACCAACGTGCCCGTCACTTCCGCATGGATCGTGCGTCGCCTCGAAGCGCTGGGGGGCCTCGTGATGGGCAAGACGGTCACGACCGAATTCGCATATCGCCAGCCCGGCAAGACGCGCAATCCGTGGAACACGGCGTTCTCGCCCGGCGGATCGTCGAGCGGATCCGCCGCGGCCGTCGCGGCCGGCTTCGTTCCGATCGCCATCGGCACGCAGACGCTCGGTTCGGTGATCCGGCCCGCCGCTTTCTGCGGCGTCGTCGGATACAAGCCGTCCGTGGGCGCCATTTCGCGAACCGGAATCCATCCGATCAGCACGACGCTCGATACGGTCGGCGTGTTCGCGCGTTCCGTCGCCGATGCCGCCTGGTTCGGCGCGTGCCTGATGGGCCCGGATCCGCGCGATGACGCGACGCTCGTGAAAGGGCCCGAGAAGATCCTGCGCGTGCCGCTCGAGCCGTTGCGCGGCCCGCCGCGGCTCGCCGTGATCCGCACCTCGAAGTGGAACATCGCCACCGAGCCGCAGAAGGCGAACTTCGAGGCGTCGGTCAACCGGTTGCGCGAGGCCGGCGCCCAGGTGCGCGACGTGAACCTGCCCAGGCTCTTCGACGACGCGTGGGAAAACGTGATGACGATCATGTCGCGCGAGGCGGTGAGGAGCTTCCTGTCCATCGAATCGCGCCATCGCATCCGTCTTTCGCAGCACCTCATCGAGATGCTCGACCGCGGCCATCGCGTGACGCCGGAACAGTACAGCCGCGCGCGCGCGCGGCGCGACGAATACCGCCGGTGGCTCGACAATCTATTCGAGCGCAACGACGCGATCGTCACGATCCCCGCCGTGGGCGAAGCGCCCGAGGGACTCGCGAGCACGGGCGACGCCAACTTCGCTCAGCTCTGGACGCAGGCCGGCATGCCCGCCATCGCGATTCCCTCCGGCTTCGGCCCGCGCGGCCTGCCGCTCGGAATCCAGATCGTCGGCCGCTATCGCGAGGACCAGGCGGCGCTCGAGGTCGCGGCGTGGACCGAAGCCACGCTGGGATTCAAGCCCGGGCTGGCCGGCGGCTGAGCCGCACCGTCACCGAAGCGACCAGCAGGTCCAGCACGCAATAGAACGCGCCCGCGTCGATGGGCGGGTTCGACGTGCGCAAGCCGAGCCACGGAACTTCGGGCGACCACGTCCAGTTGCCGATCCAGGTGCCGTAGAGCTCCATCGCGGCGGACATCACGAACATCGTCGCGTAGAGCTTTCGCGCGGGCGATACCCACAGGCACAGGAAGAAGAGCGCGAGCAGCAGCGGCCCGAGCGTGTCGCGCCCGCTGAAGGCGAGCCGTCGCGCGATCGGGCATGCGCGATGCGATTTGCGTCCCGAGGTAGAAGAGCAGCACATGCCCCGGCGGCACGAAGAACGGGATGTTGTCGAGCCTGTACTGGTACAGGCCCCACACGAGCGACAGGAAGACCTCGCCCGCGGTCGCGATGACGAGGCATGCGAGCAACGCAACGCGGTTGGCCGAATCCGCGCGCGCCCATAGTCCGAGGCACACCAGCCAGGCCATGGCGCTTGCCGCCGCTTGCCCGAACACGAGCCAGTGATAGTCCAGAAGGAGCCCGCCCGCGATGGTGAATACGATCAGAGCGTTCATCTGCGGTAGTGCGCGGAGTAGGAGACTGCTTGCTCCATCTTGGGAGTAGGCCGACTGATCCATGGATGGGACTTGCGCATAGTGGAGCCATTCAAAGGAGACCGCAAATGAAACGTACCCGTGCACTTGCCGCATCGCTCGCCGCCTCGATCGCTTTCACCTCAGCCGCCATGGCCGCGACCGCTCCGCAGACCGAGGCTTCGCGACTGGCCGCCCGGTATTCCGAGTGGGCGGGCAGCCCATCGAATGCCCAAGCGCTCGTCACCGGGCTGCGATCGGGATCGCCGGTCACGCTCGTCACCAACGCCGCCGATCGCAGCGTGAGCCTCGCCGGGTTCTCGCCTTCCGGCCCGATGAGCTATGGCGCGGTGAGCAACGCGCTCTCCAACGCGCAGCGCTCGCTCTCGCGCGTGGGCATCTCGCATCCGAACGCCGAGCAGATCCAGGCCGCCCTGATCGGCGGCGAGGTGCTCGGCTCGAACGGCAAGCTCGTCGCGATGCGCGGCAGCGTGGCCGCGCGTACTGCGGGCCCCGTCGCCAGCCGCTAGACAGCGTTTCCCGGCGGCCGCTCGACTAGAATGGCCGCGTGCATGACCCCAGGATCGGTGTCGATTTAGGCGGTACGAAGATCGAGGCCGCCGCGCTCGACGCGGCCGGACGGATCGCCCATCGCCGCCGCGTCGAGACCCCGGCCGGCCGCTACGAGGCCACGATCGCGGCGATCGTCGCGTTGGTCCGGGCGATCGAAGAGGACCTCGGGTCGCGTGCGAGCATCGGCGTCGCCACTCCCGGCGCTCGCTCGCTCGTCGATGGCCGTATGAAGAACGCCAACTCGACTTGCCTCAATGGCCAGCCGCTCAAGGAAGACCTCGAGCGCGCCCTCGGCCGTGAAATTCGCGTGGCCAACGACGCCAACTGCTTCGCGCTGTCGGAAGCGATCGACGGCGCGGGGCGCGGAGCGCGCTCGGTGTTCGGCGTGATCCTCGGCACCGGCGTGGGCGGCGGCATCGTGATCGACGGGCGCGTCGTGACGGGCGCCAACGCGATCGCCGGCGAATGGGGCCACAACCCGCTGCCGCTTCCGGAAGACAGCGACCTGCCGTTGCCGCATTGCTATTGCGGGCGGCGCGGCTGCATCGAGACGTACCTGTCGGGTCCCGCGCTCGCCGCAGATTTCGCGAAGGACTCGGGCGAGCGCCGGGAGGCCGCGGATATCGCGCGCGCCGCGGAAGAAAACGATCCGCCAAGCGATCGCGCCATGCGGCGTTACGAGCGACGGCTCGCGCGCTCGCTCGCCGGCGTGATCAACGTGCTCGACCCGGAGGTGATCGTTCTGGGCGGGGGCCTGTCCAACATCGCGCGCATCTACGCCAACGTGACGCGCCTGTGCAAGGAATTCGTGTTCTCGGACGACTTACGCACACGCATCGTGCCGCCGGCGCATGGCGATTCGAGCGGCGTGCGCGGCGCGGCATGGTTGTGGGATCCCAACTACATGGAGCGATAGATGCGAACAGCGGCTTTGATTTCCCTTTTCCTCGCGAGCATGACCACGCTCGCCGCGACCCCGGTGCAGGTGCCCCCGGGCCACAAGGTGGCGACCTTCGCCGGCGGCTGCTTCTGGTGCATGGAGCCGCCGTTCGACAAGCTGCCCGGGGTCGTCGCGACGATCTCGGGATACACGGGCGGCACGAAGACCAACCCGACGTACGAGGAGGTTTCCTCCGGCGCGACGGGGCACGCGGAATCCGTCGACGTGATCTACGACCCGAAGAAGGTCACGTACGAGCAGCTGCTGGACGTCTACTGGCACAACGTCGATCCGACGGTGAAGGACCGCCAGTTCTGCGACGGCGGAACGCAGTACCGCACGGCGATCTTCTACAACGACCCGGAGCAGCGCCAGGCGGCCGAGGCCTCGAAGGCCGCGCTCGAGAAGTCGAAGCCCTTCAAGGCGCCCATCGTCACGCAGATCGTGATGGCCAACACGTTCTATCCGGCCGAGGACTACCACCAGGATTACTATAAGAAGAACCCGGTGCGCTACCAGATCTACCGCAGCGGTTGCGGACGCGACGCGCGGCTGAAGGAGCTCTGGGGCGACAAGGCCGGTCACTAGGACGCGAAGGGCGCCACGCACGACATGAACGCCGCGGATTTCCAGTCGATCCAGCTGCCCGAAGCGCTGCGCCTCCTCGCCGGGATGCCCGCGATCCTCCACGCCGCGATCGTCGATGCCGGGGCGGCACGGCTTCGCTACAAGCCCGCGCCGGACGCGTTCAGCCTCGTCGAGCACGCCTGCCACCTTCGCGACCTGGAGTGCGAGGGCTACAACCCTCGCCTGCAGCGGATGCTGGAGCAGGAGAACCCGACGCTCGCCGGGTTCGAGGGGGACGTGATCGCGCGGGAGCGCGACTACATGGCGCAGGACGCGGCGCATGCCACGGCGCAGTTCGCCGTTTCGCGCGCGGCGCTGGTCGCGCGTGCCGGGACGCTCACCTCCACGGAAATGGCGCGCACCGGCACCTTCATGGGCCGCACCATCACGGTGTGCGATCTCCTCGCGATGATGGTCGAGCACGACCGCGGGCACCGCGAGGAAATCGCGGCGCTCGTTGCGACGGCGGGGCCCCGCGGATGGAAATGAAACGGCTCAACGCCTCGGGCCTGAAAGCCGCCGGCTACGACGAGCGCGACCGCAAGCTCGTCGTCGAGACCACCACGGGAACGTACGAGTACTCCAACATCGCCCCCGAGGTGTACCGCCGCCTCATGAGCTCGCCCACGCCGGCCAGCTATTACAAGGACGCCATCGAGGAGGAGTTCACGCCGCGTCGCATCAAGTAGCTGCGGCCATGCGCCGCATGCATGCATCGCATGCATGAAATTCGCTGCACGGAACGTCCCGCGTCGGGCAACATTGGGCGGATGAAATCGACCCGGACCGTCCTCGTATGCGGCGCGCTCATCCTGATGCTCGCCATGGGCGTGCGCCAGACGATGGGACTGCTCCTGCCGCCGATGACGCTCGCCAACGGCTGGACGCGCGACGAGTTCGCCTTCGCCATCGCGCTGCAGAACCTCCTGTGGGGCGCGTTCGTCCCGTTCACCGGCGCCATCGCCGATCGATTCGGCGCGGGGCGCGTGCTGGTGGCTTCCGCGCTCACCTATGTGCTGGGCCTGGTGCTGATGGCATTTTCGGGCACGCCGCTCCTGTTCGACCTCTCGGGGGGCCTCCTCATCGGGCTCGCGCTCTCCGGCACGACGTTCGGCGTGGTGATGGGCGTTGTCGCGAAAGTGGTCTCGCCCGAAAAACGCAGCGTCGCCCTCGGCATCGTGGGCGCGGGCGGATCGTTCGGCCAGTTCGCGATGGTGCCGTACGGGCAGGGACTCATCTCGGGACTCGGCTGGTTCCCCGCGCTGATCACGCTCGCTGTAACCGTCGCGCTCATCGTGCCGCTCGCCGCGGGCCTCGCCGGCAGGCATTCGGGCGCGGCGCACGGCGCGCACCAAAGCGCGTCGGAAGCGTTCGGCGAGGCGATGGGGCAGCGCAGCTTCCACTACCTCTTCTGGAGCTACTTCGTGTGCGGCGCGCATACGGCGTTCATCGCGCTGCACCTGCCGAGCTACGTGCAGGACGCGGGGCTTTCCCCCGCGGTCGGCATGGTCTCGCTCGCGCTCATCGGTTTCGGCAACATCTTCGGCTCGTACGGCTCGGGATGGCTTGGGCAGCGCGTGAGCAAGAAATGGCTGCTCACGTGGATCTACGGGCTGCGCTCGCTGCTGATCGTGGCACTCCTCATGGCGCCCAAGACGCCGCTGGTGTTGTACCTCTTCGCGTTCGGCATGGGATTGCTGTGGCTTTCGACCGTGCCGCTCACCAACGCGCTGGTGGCGCAGATCTTCGGCCTGAAGCACGTCTCCATGCTTTCGGGCACCGTCTTCTTCGGCCACCAGATCGGTGGCTTCCTCGGTGCATGGCTGGGCGGCGTGATCTTCACGCGCCAGGGCAGCTACGATCTCGCGTGGTGGATCTCGATCGCGCTCGGCGTCTTCGCGGCGATCGTGTGTGCTCCCATCAACGAGCGCCCGATTCGGCGTCCGGCACCGGCTGCCGCGTGACGTGTCGCCGCGCGCGCGCCATGGCGTCTACTGGGTGCTCGGGGTGGCGGCGTTCTCCTCGGCCTCGCTACTCATCTTCCAGGGCTACCTCACGCCGGAGATGATGGTGTATTTCCTGAGCTTCAAGTGGTGCTTCTGAATGCCGTGAGCGCCGTGCGGTAGGCAGAAAGAAAAAGGGCCGCGAATTGCGGCCCTTCGTTCGTCCCGCGGTTACTGCTTGTCCTTGTCCTTGTCTTTCTTCTCCTCCTTCTGATCCTTCTCGTGGCCCTTGCCGCGATCCTCGCCGCGCGCGGCGGGGTTGGGTTGCTGCTGACGCTGCGGCTCGGCTTGCCTCTGCGGTTGCTGCTGCGCGGCGCGCTGTTGCTCCTGGGCCTGGCGCTGCGCCTCACCTTGCTGCTGGCGTTGCGCCTGCTCCTGGCGTTGCGCTTGCGCGCGGCGCGCGTCGTCCTGCGCGGCACGCTGTGCGGCTTCCTCGCGCCGGCGCTGCGTCTCGGCGGCCTGCTGCTGCTGGCGTTGCTGCGCTTCCTGGGCCGCGCGTTGTTGCTGTTGCTGCTGTTGCGCATCGCGCTGCGCCTGCTCCTGCTGACGGCGCTGCGCCTCGGCGGCCTGCTGCTGCTGGCGTTGCTGCCCTTCCTGGGCCGTGCGCTGCTGTTGCTGCTGTTGTGCATCGCGCTGCGCCTGCTCCTGCTGACGGCGCTGCTGCTCGGCCTGCCGCTGCTGTTGCTGCTGCGCTTCCCGCGTCGCGCGTTCCTGGCGCTGCTGCTCGTCACGTGCCGCGCGTTGCGCCTCGCCCTGCTGCTGGCGCTGCGCCTCGCGCTGCGCGGCTTCCTCGCGCTGGCGCTGGGTCTGCGCGGCCTGCTCCTGCTGGCGCTGCATCGCTTCCTGTGCTGCGCGCTGCTGCTGTCCCTGCGCGCGCGTGGCGTCTTCGGCTTGGCGCTGCTGCGTGCGATCGACGCGCGCCGCGGGATTCTGCGCCTGCGGCGCGGGCGCCGAGACGGGCGGCTGCTGTCCCGCGGGCGCGGCCACCACCGGCGGCGGCGAACCGCGACGGCGAAACTCCGGATGCACGACCTGTTGCTGTTGCGGGGCGGCGGAGACCTGCGGTGTTGCCTGCTGCGCGCGGCTGCGCATCATCGTGGGCGCGGCGACGCTCACGCTGCCGCGATTCTCCTCGCGGAAACGCGCGAGCTCGTTGCGCTGCGGCAGCACGCGTTGCGCCACGGCCTCGCCGGTCACGACGGGCGCGGAGCGGATCGCCTCGGGCGCCACACGCACGACCGAGTTCTGCACCGGACGGCGGCTCACGAAGACGTCGCGATTCACGACGGTCGCGGCGCGATCGCGGTTCCAGTGACGCCAATCGTCGCCCTGTCCCTGCGCCCAACGCGGACGGCGATCGACCACGTAGTGGTTCATGCGCGTCGCATATGTGTTGTTCACGTGGTACCACGGTTGATAGCGCTCCCACGGCGCGAGCGGATACCAGCCCACGGGCGCGGCGGAGCCGGCGGTCACGCTCACGCTGAATCCGGCGCCGCCGATGAAGCCGACCACGGCCGGGGCCCACACCGGGCGCTCGCGCACCGCGTAACCAGGCGCCCACGCCCAGCGATTACGCACCTGCACCCAGCGGCCGTAGTGCGACGGCGCGTACCCCCACGCCGCATCGTCTATCCAGGTCCATCCCCACGGGCGCACGTATGTCCAATGTCCGTAGCGATAGGGCGCCCAGCCCGCGCTCACCTGCGTGGGATACCAGACGGAGCCGTAGTCGGGGTCCTGCCCCCAGGAGCCGTAGCGATCCAGCTCCTCGTAGCCCGTCATGTCGTTGGAGACGTAGTTGCGCGTGTTGCGGTCGATCCATTGGCGGTCGCGCGCGTCCGCCCAGCGGTCGAACTCCTCGACCCGGGCCTGTTCGACGCCGTACTCGCCGCCCGACACGATGATCATCCGGCCCGCCTCGACGGGCACGCGGCCCTGCGAGCTTTCCATTTGCGCGTGGCCGCTGAACACCGTGAGGCGCGCCTGTTCCCGATCCTCGTCCACGTCGAGCCGATAGCGCCCGTCGCTGTCGAGGATGAAAAGGGCCTGCGCGGTATTCAACGTGATGTGGTCGTTGCCTTCCTTGTATCGAACGCGCACGTTGATGGAGCCGCGCGCCACGCCGGCGTCGAAATCGTCGTCGTCCAGGCGCGAGACGTCGAGCTGGGTCTCGCCGTCCAGGCGCACCGCGATGCCGCCCACGCGCACTTCGGCGCGCGCGCCGCGATCGGTCCATACGGAGTTCTCGGAAGTGACCGGCGTGTTCACGTACGCCTTGTCCCAGCCGAGCTCCGGGTCCTGGTACACCGAGACCTGTCCCTGCGTGAAGGCGAGCCACGAAGGCCAGCGAAGCAAAGAAAATCGCAATCGAACGCATGTGGGTCACCTTTCTTGTCGGGTATGCCCGCTATTCATGGAGACGCCCCTACAACGCATTTGAACGAAGGCTGGAGGACAGCTTCCGTCCACTCGGACCACCGGGGGAGTCCGGGGTTCGCAATGGTGACGCAGTTCATTTTCCAACCTGCTGAATTCATGCCATTATTGAACTGGGCCCTTCAGCGGCCCTGTTACCGTTTTTCACAAGTTTCCCGCGAGCCGAATCCAGGGGAGTCGGATGGACAAGACGACGGTTTACACCAAGACCGCGAAGGGCATCACGCAGGTCAACCAGAAATCGGCGTCGGTCTCGAAGGACCTGATGAAGGTCCTCAAGCTCATCGACGGCAAGTCCAACTTCGGCCAGATCATGGAGAAGGCCGACATGGACAACGCGACGCTCACGAAGGCGTTCACGGCGTTGCAGACCGGCGGTTTCGCGCGCGTGTTCCAGACGCAGAAGAAGGATGACGATCCGTTCGCGGGCGATGCGGGCGCCGGCAGCGGTGGCGGCGGTGGCGGTGGCGGCGGGGACGATTTCGATTTCACCGCGCCGGGCAAGATGCCCGCGGCGACGCAGCGCGTGATTGCGGGCGCGGCCAACGACATCAGCGAGCTCGTGCGCCAGCAGGAAAAGCAGGACGTGGCGCGAAAAGCCGCCAACGCGGCGGCGGTGCAGGCGCAGGAGCAGGCGCGCGCGAGGGCGAAGACCGAAGCGGAGTCGCGCGCGAAGCTCGAGGCGGAAGCCAAGGCGAAGGCGGAGGCCGAGCGCGTGGCGATGGAGCAGGCGCAGCGCGCCAAGGAAGCCTCGGAGCGCGCCAGGATCGAGCTGGAATCGAAGATGCGCGAGGAAGCGGCCCGCAAGGCTGCGGCCGCCGCGCAGACCGCGAAGCTCACCACCGAGCAGAAGGCGAAGGAAGACGAAGAGCAGCGCAAGCTCGCCGAGGTGCGCGTGAGGGCCGAGCGCGAGGCGAAGCTCCTTGCCGAAGCGCGCGCCAAGGCCGAGGCGGAAGCAGCCGCGCTCGCCAAGCAGCGTGTCGAAGCCGACGTCGCGGCGAAGAAGCAGGCCGCGGAAGCGACGCAGGCCGAAGCCACGCTCAAGCAGAAGCTCAAGGAAGAGATCGAGCAGCGCATCCGCGGCGAGATGGAAGACCTGCTGCGCAACGAAGTCGAGGATAAGACGCGCGATGAGATGCGCGCGCAGATCATGGCGGAAGCGAAGCTCGCCGCGAAGGCGGAATTCGAGGAGCGAATCCAGGAAGAGCGCGAGACCATCCACAAGGCGGAGATGGAGGCTCGCACGAAGGCCGAGGCCTCCGAGAAGGCCCGCGCCGACCAGGAATCGAAGCTGCGCGCCGAAGCGGAGGCGCGCGCCACCGCCGCCATGGCCGCCGCCGCGAAGGCCGAGGAAGAGGCCCGCCGCATCAAGGCGCAGGCCGAGGCCGATGCGCGCCGCATGCGCGAGCAGGCGGAAGCCGAGACGAAGAAGCTGCGCGAGTCCGAGGCCCGCGCCCGCGTCGAGGCCGAGTCGCGCGCCAAGGAGCAGCAGGAGACCACCGCGCGCCTGGAAGCCGAGCGCAAGGCCAAGTACGAGGCCGAGGCGCGCGCGAAGATCGATGCCGAGGAATCCGAGAAGCGCCACCGCGAGCTGCAGGCGTCCGTCGAGTCGGAGCGCCGGGGCCGGGAGGAAGCGGAAGCGCGCGCAACGAAGGAAGCAAAGGCGCGCGAGAGCGCGATGGCCGACACGCGCGCGGCCGTGCAGGCCGAGCTCGAGGCCGACATGGGCAAGCGCGCCGAGGTCGAGGGCAAGGCCAAGGCCAAGGCCTACATGGAGGAGAAGGCCAAGGCCGAGCAGGAGGAAGAAGACAAGATGCGCGCCGACCAGGCGCGTCGCGCGAAGGAAATGGCGGAGCTGCTGCGCAGTAAGGTGGGCGGCGGCGACTCCTCCGGCGAAGACGACTCGATCGCGCCCGTCAAGAAGCGCCCCAAGCGCCGCAAGCCCATCCTCAAGACCGCGATCGTCACGCTCGCCGTGTTGTTCATAGCCGCCGTGGTGCTGGTGCACGTCGTGCCGATGCGAACCCTCGCCGCGAAGACAGAGGTGGCGCTGGGCAAGTGGCTGCACGACGACGTGTCGATCGCCTCGGCCAAGTTCTGGCTGATCCCCAGCCCGCACCTGAAGGTGGAGAACGTCTCGGTCGGCAAGCTCCTCGATGCCAAGGCCGTGCAGGGCAAGATCTACCTCGATCCGTTCTCGATCTTCGGCAGCAAACTGTCGATCAACAAGCTCGAGTTTTCCGAGGTGACGGTGAGCGCCGAAGCCGTGAGGCGCATCCCGGCCTGGGGCAACCCGGAAGGCAAGGACGAGATCGGCGCGGTCACCAATATCGTGCTGAACAACGTGAGGATGGAAGTAAAGCCGGCGCTCGACCCGTTCACCGCCGATCTGCAGTTCGACAGGAAGGGCGAGTTCCGCGGCGCCCACGTGGTCGCTCCCACGTGGAATCTCAACCTGAAGCCGGGCGAGGGCGGGATCGACCTGGACCTCGACCTGCGCAACTTCCACATCCCCGGTACTCCCGTCCCGGTCAGCAGCGCGTCGCTGAAGGGCAAGTGGAGCGGCAACAGCATCGTCGTGCCCGAGTTCGACGGCGTCGCGATGGAGGGCAAGGTGAACGGGACGCTCAAGGTGAGCTGGGGCCCGGGCGTGCGCATCGAGAGCGATCTGTCGCTCTCGCGCGCGAACGCGAAGGACCTGGTGGCGGCATTCACCAAGGACATCGCGTTCACGGGCCGCCTGGAAGGCAACTTCCAGATCACGGCCGAGGGACCCTCGCCGGATACGGTTTTCAGCGCGCCTCGCGCGACGGGCAAGTTCCGAATCACCGACGGATCGGTGAGCAACATGGACCTCGTGGCGGTGATGCAGTCGGATGCGGCCGGGTCTCGCGCGGGCGTGACGAAGTTCGCCGAGCTGACCGGCGAATACTCCGGCGTGGAGCATCGGGCGGCCTACAAGAACATCAACCTGCAGGGCGGCGTGCTGCGCGGCAACGGCTCGTTCGAGATCGGCCAGGGCAGCGCGCTCGCCGGCCGCGCCACGCTCGAGATCCGCTCGCAGGTGGCGCAGGACCGCGGCGCGTTCAACGTGACGGGCACGGTCGGGCGACCGATCATCAGGCGGGGCGGTTAGGGCGCTGCGCAGGCTTCTACCGCTCTTTCGGCTCCTCCTCCCGTATCGCGCGCGCATCACGGTCGCGTTCGTCGCGATCGTGTTGTCCGCGGCGATGGTGCTCGTCATCGGGCAGGG
>WNFL01129598.1_pt1 | contig 12324 bp, 9 predicted proteins | sample 5400361 | NCBI WGS metagenome assembly WNFL01 (sample SAMN13153351, study PRJNA577476) | soil metagenome | isolation source: 40 cm soil on Douglas fir-dominated hillslope | place: USA:California | collected 2013-09-17
CGGCGTGGGACGTCCTTGACAGGCTGCGACCCGTCCCGCTTAAGGAAGATCTTGTAGCGATGCTCCCCCACCAATTCCCCGTTACTCGCCTCTTTGGTCTTCGATTCTTTCAACATCAGATGATATGGAAACGAACCGTCGGCGCCGGGCGATTCGAGTTGCAGCCATCCCGAGAGGTTGGCGAGCTTTCCGGCCAGGTCGCTCAGCTTGCGCGCAGCCGTCTCGACCGAAGCGCGATCGTTCGACACCTCCACCCAATCCGTACGCACCGGGCGAACCGGCATTGGCGCGACCTTTTTCGTGCGCCTGGCCTCCTCCACCTGGCGCGCCAGTTCCTCGGTCGTGACCGAGGGGAGAGCCCACGCATATTCAAGTTTGCCTGCGCCAGCGAAACGCCCCAGCAGAACGTAATCGGCCCGCTCGGGGGTGTCCACGATCATCACCGTGGGGGTGGCGCTGCCGGGGCCGAGTTGTAGGAAACCGAACAGGTCGGCGGCCGCGGGCGCGAGGATCGAGACGCGGGGTTGCGGGATGCTCCTGGCAGCTTCGAGACTGTTCGCGACCAACTTCCACTGGCCCGAGGACCAGATCACGCTATGGGTCGCGGTGGATTCGGTGGGGTCGGCGATCAGCTTTGCGCCAGTCAGCGACGCCGCGGCTGCCTTCGCCGCAGTTTCGGTTCGGAGCAGTTCGGAAACGGGCGCGGGCGACCCGACATACACGCGCAGCAATGCTTCATCCGGCGCAACCCACGTGTCGAGCTGAAATAGCTGGCCTTCCTGCACGTTTGCGATTTGTCCCGGCGCGAGCACCTCCGCGTTCGACGAAGCGGGGCCGTTGACTTCGGTGATCCGAACCCGCAACGGCGGCGAGTGCGGCTCGACGCGCTTCAATTCGCAACCGGTGTAAAGCCGCATCGCGCGACCGGCGTTCAGCTCGATCTGGCGTTTAGCGGCGTCCACGTATCCCACCGCCACCGTGACGCCGCGTGAATCGGAGGGCTGTCCGAATAGGCCGCGCTCTTTGCGATCGGTTCGGGCTAGCAGCACCGGCTCCTGGTCGAGTACCTTCGATTGCATCATTGCGCGCGTGCGCTGGAAAATGCGGTCGGCGCGCTCATTGACGGGCGACGTCGCAAGCACCCGCAACAGCGCCCAGGAGAATGCGCCGTGAACCCCTAGCTCTGGATCGCGCAATTCCTGGGATGGTTGATAATCCTGCGAAGCGGTGAAAATCAGCACGCCTTGGTTCTCCGGCAAGTCGCCCTCCAGCCGCTCGGCGACGGAAACCTGCGGGTCCTCGTCCTGTGCCCGGGCTTTCGAGACTGGAAAAACTCCGCGCGCGCCCGCTCCGCTGAAGCAACTGTCCTGAATCACGGTGAGCTGCACGCCTTTTCTGGGTGCCTGTTGATAAATACGAGCGAGTTCCTTCCCGCGGATGTCGGGAATGCCGGTCAGCGCGTCGGCGGGGATCAGCGTCGAGTCTTTCCCCGCAGTGTTCTGAGTAAGGCTGTTGCGAATGCGGGAGCCGTGCCCGGCGTAATAAAAGAGGCTGATATCGCCGCGGATGGCCACGTCGATCAGGTGCGTCTGCACGGCGCTAAGGATCGCGTCCGCGGTGGCTTTTTCATTCGGCAAATAAATAATGTTCTTCTGTTCGAATCCGAAGCGTTTAATGAGCAGCGTCCGAATCGACTCGGCGTCGTTGACGGCGCCGTCCAGATCGAGCAGGTTCGTCCGCGAAGGTTTGCCCTCGATACTTCGCAGGCGCGCCTTCGCGCGGTCCGACAGATTTGCGGAAGTAGCGCCCGCATGCATGTACTTATCGATCCCGACGATGACGGCTCGCCGGGTTTGCGCGATCGCCGCGGGCGACACGAGCGCGAATGCCAGCGCGCTGGAGAGCGCCGCCAAACTCGGCATGAGTCGCATTCTTATTACGATAGACCACACAACCAAAGCCCGGTGTATGCTCTTAATGGTCGGTTGGAGGAAACAAGATGAAAAACTACCTGGTGGCGCTTGGTGTGGCGGCGTTGATCCTGGTCGCGACGGCTTGCACTCCGCCCGATAACCGCGAGACCGACGCCAAAGCGTTACGCGAACTGGAAGCGCGGTGGGTCAAAGACATCGCGACCAAAGACGTGGAGAAGTTCGCGAGCTATTACACCGACGACGCCTCCTTCCTTCCTCCCAGCGCCCCGGCGGTGAATGGGAAAGACGCGATCCGCACCATGCTCAAGGGCATGCTGAGCGATCCCAACTTCGCGCTGACGTTTCAGGGGACGCGTGCCGAGGTCGGTAAGAGCGGGGACCTGGGGTTTACCCAGGGGAACTACACGATGACGTTCAGTAATCCGGAGACCAGGCAGCCTGTCACCGATAAGGGCAAGTACATTACGGTGTTCAAGAAGTTGCCCGATGGATCGTGGAAGGCGGTGGCGGACATGATCAGCTCAGACGGCCCACCGCCGCCCAAATAACGATTACCAGCCCGCGGGAGAGCGTTGGCTACCGGCCCGAACTCCTTCTGTGCTATCCTGAGACCGATACAAATCGATTAAGAACAGACCAGGAGTATCGATTCCCGAATGGCATTGGCGAGCGAAGCAAAAGGTAAAGTTATCACACAGTTCCGGGTCCACAAGTCGGACACCGGCTCGCCAGAAGTGCAAGTGGCGATTCTCAGCCGGCGACTCATCGAGTTGATGGAGCATTTCAAGACGCATCAGAAAGACCACCACTCCCGCAGGGGATTACTACAGATGGTCGCGCGTCGCCGCCGGTTGTTGGATTATCTGCGGCAGCGCAGTCCGGAGCGCTACAAGACTCTGATCCAGAGCTTGGGCATCCGGCACTAACGTTCAGGTTCGGTTCTCGAGAACCGGTTGGGCTGGTTTAGACCAGGCGGCCGGCACCCCTCAGAAGCCTCCAGTCTCCCTCTTGATCAAAGCAGGCCACACGCGGCATGCGCCGGTGGGCCTTGATTAAAGGAAGATCCCAATAATGTTACATTCCGTAGAAGTCGACCTCGGGGGCGGGCGGATCATCACCATTGAATCCGGGAAGATGGCCAAGCAGGCCAACGGCGCCGTGATTGTGCGCTCCGGCGAATCGGTGGTGCTGGTGACCGCGTGTACCGCGCCCCATCCCAAGCCGAACGCGAACTTTTTCCCGCTGACGGTGGACTACCGCGAGTACACCTACTCGGCGGGCCGCTTCCCCGGCGGCTTCATCAAGCGCGAAGGACGTCCCACCGAAAAGGAGATCCTGACCTGCCGGCTGATCGATCGTCCGATCCGGCCGCTGTTCCCGGAAGGCTACTCGCATGAGACCCAGGTGATCGCCATGGTGCTCTCGGCCGATCCGGTGCGCGACCCCTCCACTCTCGCCATCATCGGCGCGGGGGCATCGCTCGCCATCTCCGATATCCCCTTCGAGCATGTGCTCGGCGGCGTGCGCGTCGGCATCCTCGACGGCAAGCCGGTGCCGAATCCGACTTACGAGGAATCCAAGAGCGCCAAAGTCAACATCGTCGTGGCGGGCACCGAAGGCGGCATTGTGATGGTGGAGTCGGGAGCGCAGGAGGCCACCGAAGCCGAAGTGCTTACCGCCATCGAATTCGGACACGACTGCTGCAAGAAGATCGCCGCGGGTATCCGCGAGTTGATGAAGAAGTGCGGCAAGGCGAAAAAAGAGTTTGTCGCTACGCCGATCAACCAGGAACTGTACGACCAAATCTCGAAGAGCGCGCGTGCCGAGTTGCAGGACGCGATGAACACGCAGAAGTACGACAAGCTCGAAAGTTACCGGCGCATCGACGAATGCAAGGCCAAGACCGTCGAAACGCTGACCGACGAACAAAAGCTGGTCGCCAAGGACCTGTTCGACCGCCTGAAGGAACGCATCTTTCGCGACGAGATGCTGAAGGACCGCCGCCGTCCGGACGGCCGCAAGTTCGACGAGATCCGCAATATCGATAGTGAAGTAGGCGTGCTGCCGCGCACCCACGGTTCGTCGCTGTTCACGCGTGGCGAAACGCAGGCGCTGGTTACCTGCACGCTCGGCACCAAGGACGACGAACAGCGCATCGAGCTGCTGGATTCGACGGAATCCTCCAAGCGCTTCATGCTGCACTACAATTTCCCGCCGTTCAGCGTGGGCGAAGTGGGCTTCATGCGCGGCGCCGGACGGCGTGAGATCGGGCACGGCGCATTGGCCGAGCGCGCGATTTCGGCGGTGATTCCCGACGACGCGGCGTTCCCCTACACGGTCCGTATCGTCAGCGACATTCTGGAATCGAACGGATCGAGCTCCATGGCTTCGGTGTGCGGCGCGACACTTTCGCTGATGGACGCAGGCGTACCGATTAGCGCGCCCGTGGCGGGCATCGCGATGGGACTTGTGCTCGAAGGCAAGGATTATGCGGTGCTGACCGATATCGCAGGCGCCGAGGATCACTACGGCGACATGGATTTCAAGGTCGCGGGTACCAAGGCCGGGATCACGGCGTTGCAGATGGATATCAAAGTCCCGAACGTCACCGGCGCGATCATGAAAGAAGCGCTGGAACAGGCGCGGGTGGCACGATTGTTCATTCTGGACCGGATGAACACGGCGATCGATACGCCACGTGCGACGCTTTCGCCGTACGCTCCGCGCATTTTCACGATGCACATTCCGACCGACAAGATTCGCGAGCTGATCGGACCGGGCGGCAAGGTGATCCGCGGGATCGTCGAGCAGACCGGTTGCAAGATCGATGTCGAAGACGATGGCAGTGTGAAGATTTACTCTTCGGACGGCGTCGCCGCCGACCGCTGCATCCGCATGGTGGAAGAGATCTGTGCCGTGGCCGAGGTGGGCAAGACCTACCTGGGCAAGGTGGTCCGCATCGTCGATTTCGGCGCGTTCGTCGAGATCTTCCCGGGCACCGACGGCCTGCTGCACATTTCCGAAATCTCGGAAAATCGCATCAAGCAGGTGCGCGATGAGTTGAAAGAAGGCGACCAGATCCTGGTAAAGGTGCTGGCGCTTGAAGGCAACAAGATCAAGCTCAGCCGCCGGGCTATCCTGAAGGAGCAGCGCGACAAGCTCAAGAAGGAAGAAGCGGCGACCACCTAAGAAGTCAGAAGACAGGAGTCAGAATTCAGGATGTGGGGCAGGCGGTTTCGCCTGCCTCTTTGCTTTTACCGCTTCACGAATTTGATTCCGGTGACGCGCCCGCCGCCCAGCTTCGCCGCGGTCACTGCGCCGGATCCATCCCGCAAGAAATTCACTTCCGGCATGAACCACATCGTGCTGCGAAACTGATCTTTGCCTGCGCCGGGACTCAGAGCAATCTCGCCATGATGTGCGTGATCGGCGAACAGCTTTCCATCCCGCAGCAGAATCGTGTACTGTGTTTCCACCTCCTCGCTCCAATACTTGCCGACGTAGTTCGCGAGGTCCTTCGTGTCAGACGTGGCGAACGGAAACCGCGTGCCTTCGATGGTTCCGTCGCCTTGAACGAATCGCAATGTCATTCCGCCGTCAGTTCTGGCGACGAACTCGAGCTCGACGCGCTGAATCTCCGCATAGAAGCGTGTCGAGGTGACCGCCTTCAACTCGAACAGCGGGCCCTCTGGTGGCCCGCCCCTCAGCTTTCCGTCCTGGAGCGCGATTCGCACGATTTGATCGTCGGCCAGCCGGTAATAACCCGCGAATCGCTCGAGCGCGGCCGAGTCCACCATCAAATAGGTGCGCGCCGGCGCCGGTGCAGTCACCGCTACGGGCTTCATTGCCGACTCCAGAAATACCGTTGCCACGCGATTCGCGATACTGCCGGAATTGAAACTCGCCAGGCCACTGACCACGGCGACGCCGAGTTGCTGCTCCGGAAACCACAGCACAAAACTGCGGTAGCCTGCATCCCCGCCGCCGTGCGAAATCGTTTTCAGCCCACGATACATGCCAATCGACACACCCAGCGCATAGTCGATCTTCGTTCCGTTTGTGAGAACGGCTTGTTCCTGTAGCCGCGTGATCGCGGTCTTCCCACCTACCTTGGGCTCACGGAAGTTGTCGAGCCACTTCGCGAGATCGGGCGCGGTGGTGAACAGACTGGTCGCGCCCACGTTCGCGTAGTTAAGCGGCGAAGCCTGATAACCCGATCCGGCGCTCTCATAGGAATAAGCCCGGTCCGGCACGATGCGGCGATGATCGATGTGAAAATGAGTACGCGTCATTCCCAGCGGCTTGAAGATTCGTTCGTCGCAAAAATCGGGCATCGGTTTTCCTGACACGCGCGCAACGATCTCGGCGGCCAGTGTGTAGCCGCCATTCGAATACAAGTGCCGGATTCCCGGCTCGAAGTTCAGCTCCTTCTGATGAAACAGCATGCGCAGGATTTGTTTCTGCGTGATCACGTCGTCCAGGCGCCACCCGGCCAGACCAAGCGTCTGCCACTGATCGCGAATCCCGCTGGTGTGCTGCAGCAGGTTGCGGATGGTGATGCCGTGACCATACTGAGGGAGCTCGGTCAGATATTTGTGGATGTCGTCTTCGAGCGACAGCTTGCCATCCTGTTCGAGCAGCACCAGCGCCATCGCGGTGAACTGCTTCGATACCGAAGCGACGTGGTAGACGGTGTCGGGCGTGACGGCGATGTTGTATTCGAGGTTCGCCGCGCCGTAGCCCTTCTGAAAGGCAAGCTTGCCGTTCTGAATCACCGCCACCGCGGCGCCGGGCGTGCCGGGTTTGGTCACCGGCTCGAGAATCTCGTCGATTCGCTTTGAGGTATCTGGCTGCGCGCAGAGCAGGGCAGCAGTCGAGAACAGGAGTAGAAATCGTCGCATCATACAAGCTCCTATTCGATCTTCTTCAGAGGCCATTTCGGTTCCAGAAGATGGCGTCCGATGTCGTCACTGTCGAAAGAGCTGTTGGTCAGCACCACCACAGCCTTCTTCGTGGCCGGCACATAGCCGGCAAAGGTCCGATAGCCGCCGGTTCCGCCGTTGTGCCACACGATCTCGGTATCGAACTGATGGAAAATGTGCCAGCCCATGGCGATCTCAACCAGCGGCCCACCGGCCTGCTTGCGCGAGGCGAGCATCCGTTTGAACGCAGGGGCCAGCGGCGACGGGGTTCGTCCGGACGCGGCCGCTAGGAATTTCAGCATGTCGTTTACGGTCGAGCGAATCGCTCCCGCCCCGGCCAGCGCATCCAAATCCCAGTTCTTGACCGGGTCGAGAAGGGCGTTGTGTCCGATCGCCAGGCGCTTCCGCTGCTCGGCCGAGAGCGCGATAGTCGTGCTCGACATCCTGAGCGGCTCCCACACGCGCTGGCGGACCATCTGTTCGTAGCTGGTTCCCGCTCGCCGCGAAAGTGCGTGACCCAGCAAACCCACGGCCACATTCGAGTATTCGTACTTCTCGCCCGGATCGCGCGTCAGTGTGTAGTGCCCCAGAAACTGGTACAACTTCGCGGGTGTGTAATCCGCGTAGGGATTGGCGAAATCCGCGGGCTTGAAATTGTCGGGCATGCGCGGCAGGCCCGAATGCTGCATCGAAATGTCGATCAGTGTGATCTTCTTGCCGTTGCGGCTAGGGACCCTGGTGCCTTCGGGCAGATATTTCTCCACCGCATCGTCGGGCTTCACTTCGCCGCGTTCAATCATGTCGGCCAGCACCAGTGAGGTGAAGACTTTGCTAATCGATCCGATCTCGAAGATGGTGTCCCCGTCGGGAATCGCCGGGCTGTCTTTCGACAAGCGGCCGTGGCCGATTACACGCGCACCGGAATCGTCGAGCACGCCGACTGCGATCCCGACCACTTTCTTGTTGGTGTCGATCCGCTCCGCAAGGATCGCGCGAATCTCCTCCGGCGTCTCCGCGGCGGCGACCGCGAAGAACAGCAGCGCGATGCCTAGTGCTCGTCGCATTTCAACTCGCTTTTTCCACGAACACGGCGGTGCCGTAGCACAGCACTTCGGTGACGCCCTGCATTACCTCAGTCGCGTCGTAGCGCGTACCGATGATGCCGTTCGCGCCCATTTGACGCGCGTGGTCTAGCATCGTCTCGAACGCCTGCGAGCGGGTCTTCTCGCACAGCTCCGTCAGCAGCGTGATGTTTCCGCCGACGATGGTCTGCAAGCCTGCGCCGATGGTTCCAAAAATGGAGCGCGAGCGCACCACGATGCCGCGCACCACTCCCAGATTCTTGACGATGCGATAGCCGTCCAGCGTGAAAGCCGTGGTCACCATGTCGTGAGTCATGCGGAGATTATCGCGCAGCCGGATATTGCGCGGGGGTAATCGGCGATCCCTGTGGTTGCGGCTCAGCCAGCAGCGCTTCTCGGACAGCGTCAATGCCGAGCCGCGAACCGAGCCGATTCCGAGCCGTGGACCGAACCGAAACCGAGCCGCGACCATAGGGAGCGGTCATCGCCCGCGCCGATGAGCCACCACCGCGGCCAGCGCGGCTAAGAACGTCATCGCGCCGCCCAGCAGCACGCTCGCGGGAAGATAGCTCATCTCGATCACGTGTTCGCCGCCATCGACCACCACTCCACGCAATGCGCCATACGCTTCGTAGATCTCGGCTGAACGCCCGTCGACCTTCGCATGCCAGCCCGGAAACCACGTATCCGACAGGATCACCATGCCGCGGCACCCCAGCTTGGCGCGAATCGTGACGTGGTTGGCCTGGCGGCGCGGCATGTAAACCTCGTCCTCAGAGCCGTCGCAGGTGGCGAGCTTCGGCGGATCCTCGTCCACCAGGAACACCTGGTTGCGCGCGTCGAAGCTGGGATTCGCCAGCGTGGCGCGAACGGCCTTGCCTTCCGGCACCGTAGACGTGCGATGCACCGCCCACGCGCGGGGAAAAACATTGGGGTTTTCGAAGATCTTGACGCCGCTGTGTCCTTCGAAAATCTCTTTCTGGTCGGGGCGCCGCGCGGTTTTCCCGAAGTAGTATTTGATCCCGAGAATGTCTTTGACGCGCGGCGCGAACAGATCGTGCTGCCACATGTTCGTGGTGACGCCGGCGGTGTAAGCGTTGAACGCTTCGATGCCCGACCAGTCTCCGATGTTGTAGGGAATGACCTGCTGATCGTATTCCACGCGGCCGGCCTCGCCCCGACCGCGAATGTACGCGGTAAGGTCGAAATGTTCCGACATCTGGCGCAGATACTTGCTCTCGGAAGGCTCGACCATGCGCGGTAACCAGTAGGTAGCAACATTTGCGAGCTCGAACAGAATCAGCGCGAGCAATGCCGCACCACCTGCGCGCGGCGAGAGAAGCCGAGTACGCCAGCCTGCTAGAATGCCGGCAGCGACTGCCGCCGCAAGGGCGGTGATCATCAGGCGATCATCAGAAATGCTGACGGGAGTCTTCAAGAGAAAAAAGAACAGACTCGCTAGCGCAAGCACGCCCGCGATCGCGAGCAAGGTGCGCACAGCCCGCTGGATCCACGCAGTGGGCTCCAGATCGCGGAACCTGTCCAGTGCGAAAGCCACCAATGGCGCCAGCCCCAGCGCGAACACGATATTCCCCGCGCCCGGCACGCGCGCCTTCTCGACTAACGGGACCAGCGCGTATAGCACTCCGTGCAACAAGCTGTTTGGCCCCAGTCCGAATATGATTCCGCACAACGCCATTACCGCCAAGCCGCGCGCATAGTATGTGTGACGCCACGCCAGCGCCACCCCGAGCAGAGCTAGCGTCAAAGCCACAATCCCGATGTAAGGATTCGACCGGTATTCGACGCCCGGGATGAACACGCCCAGCAGCGCGATGGGCTTCATCGCATATTCCTGGTGAACCAAGTAAGGAACGGTTTCGTCGAAATGCAGCGGCTCGGGAGTTCCGCTCCAGCGGACGGCTAGCCGGCCGTACTCGGCGGTCGGCAGGGTTTGGAGCGCGCTGGCGAAAGCCGCGACCACCATCGATAGCGCCGCGAGCTTCACTACGCGCCACTCGATACTTCCGCGCCGCAGCGCGAACCATGTCCACAGCCCAACCACCGCGATCGAGACGAACACGTTCATCTGGTGATGGCCCGCCAGCCATGCGAAGCCCAGAAAGAATCCCGAGAGCACTGCACTGGCGATGGACTTCTCGCCGCGTTCGGCGCGGAACATAAACAACAGAACCAAAGGTGCCCACACCGCGCCGTTCAGCATCTGCGGCGAATCGGTGTTGGCGACGTAACCGCCCAGCGCGAAGACGCAGCCGGCGACCATCGATGCCAAGCGTGAGCGCTTGAGATCGCGGCACAGCGCGTAACAAGTAAGAGCTGCGAAGAAGTGGATCAGCACGAAGTACCAGTGCAGGACCGATTGCCGCAGCCAGCCGTGGTGCAAGGGCGACAGGAACAGCAGCCAGTTGGGCGGATAAACCGCGCCCGGCTGCGCCTGCCCGACCAGCGGTTGCCCACCCCAGGTATTCGGATCCCACAGCGGAAAATGCCCGGCGTGCCATTCGCCCGCCTGGAACTGGAGCCACGGTAGCACCAGATTCGCAAGGTCCGGGAATTCGAGCCAGGTGTACTGATTAGTGAGGACGAGCTTCCAATAGAACAGCGCGACGATGAAGAACAACAGCGCCGGCGCGGCCCAGCGCCGCGCGAAGTTGGGCATAAGGAGTCATGATAACAGCGGGGGCAGAACAGTGCGTCGGAACATCATCACAGTGCCGGTTCGTCGAGTGGACGATTCAGGGGCATCGGTCGAGCAGGATTTGCTGGCGGTGGAAGAGCCGCTCGAAATTCAGGTCGACGGGCGAACGGTCGCGGTCACCATGCGCACTCCCGGCGACGATCGCGAGCTGGCGGCGGGTTTTCTGCTGAGCGAGGGAATTCTGCAGGCGCCCGCACAGATCGCGCAGATCGGCGAGCCCGCGCCTAACGTGGTTTCGATCGCGCTCGCGGCCGGCGCGGAAGTGGATCTGGAGCGGCTGGAGCGGCACTTCTATATCAGCTCGAGCTGCGGCGTGTGCGGCAAGGCGTCGATCCAGGCGATCGAGCAGACGGGTTGCGTTGCGCCGTCGCGCGGGAAGCCGCAGATCGAAGCTGCGGTGGTGCGCGGGCTGCCGGAAGCGCTGCGGGCGACGCAACGCGCGTTCGATCTGACGGGCGGGCTGCACGCCGCGGGATTGTTCGAGCTGGATGGCCGAAAGATCGCAGTGCGCGAAGACGTGGGGCGCCACAACGCCGTCGATAAGTTGATCGGCGCGGAGTTTCTCGCCAATCGCATACCGCTGCAGTCCTCGATCCTGATGTTAAGCGGGCGCGCCAGCTTCGAGCTCGTGCAGAAGGCTCTGATGGCCGGGATTCCGCTGATCGCGGCAGTGGGCGCCCCGTCCAGCTTGGCGGTGGAGTTGGCGCTGCGCTACGGCTTGACGCTGATGGGTTTCGTGCGCGATGGGCGCTTCAATGTTTACTCCGGGGAGTCGAGGATCTGCTAGCTTGTTTAGCCGCAGATAAACGCAGATGCGCGCGGATAGACGAGCTAAATTCAAATCGGCGAGCGGGCGAGGCTGGCGACGAACTTGATCTCAGGGGTCGTCACTTTGCTCAGGCGATCGTCGTTGGTGAGGAAGAGATCGACTTCGGCGGTGGCCGCGCAGGCGAGTTGAATCGCGTCCGGAGGGCTGATCGTCTTCCTTCGAATCTGCGCGTACTTGGACGCCGTGCGCAGATCGAAGGGGATGATCGTAATCTCAGGGGATCGAAACCAATCGAGGTACTGCTGTTCCAGGGCTCGTGCGCCGGTTTGCCACGGCCTCACGAGCACCTCACCAACCGTAAGAGTACTGGTGTAAAGACGGTCACCACGGTCGACCATTCGGTTAAGTATCGCCTCCACGACAGTCATGAGCGGCCCGCCTTCCAGCAGGTAGATGAAGAGGTTGGTATCCCAGAAGACCTTGGCCATGCGGGTTCGATTACTCGTGCCCCATGATGCGGCGGTCCGTCAGCAATCCGAACAAATAGGACGGGTCTCGAAGGTCCTTAAGATCGCTAGGTGCATGGAGAGGACAGCGTTGCAGCGCTTTTTCGAACTGGCTGCGCGCAGCTCTTTGGTTGATTCGGTGGGTGCCATGATAGAACCACAGCCCAGTTTCACCCTCGACCTTATAGGTGAACCGACGACCCGTGGTTGTCGCGAATTCTTCGCCTTGGTGACGAACTACGCGTTCCCACACGCTCTTCGCAGAATTGGATTCTCTGTCATCTTCCGGATTGGGCGTCGAAAACCATCCCGCGCGAAGACTCGCAACGTATTCGTCGGGGTCCACACCTTGCCATATTTCTTTACCGAGACCCATGAGGTTCAGGATCGGG
>WNFL01026944.1_pt1 | contig 12322 bp, 9 predicted proteins | sample 5400361 | NCBI WGS metagenome assembly WNFL01 (sample SAMN13153351, study PRJNA577476) | soil metagenome | isolation source: 40 cm soil on Douglas fir-dominated hillslope | place: USA:California | collected 2013-09-17
CAGACCGACGCGATGTGCACCATCAAGATCATCGGCGCCGTGGGAAGCGCCCCTTTCGACTGCTGCAGCCCGTACGCCTTCCAGTTGGTCCCGAGCACCGCCTTGGTCACCGCGCACGCCGACTGCTGGTACAGGAGCGGAACGCGGTTCGCATAGCGCAACAGCGTGATCAGCTCGTCGCCCGGGAGGTTCTCGCCGCCGTAGGCGAGCGCGGCCTCGACCAGGAAGGGATTGCCGCGGTAGACCGTGGGCGACCGGGAGGTGGCCGCGAAGAAGCGGGCGTCGATCTGCTTCTTCAGCCCCTCGAGCAGAAGCTCCTCGCCGATGGGCGAGAGCACGTTCGCGGGAGGCGCCATCAGCTTCGCCGCTTGGATCGCTTTGTAGAGCGCCTCGGCCTGGTCCCGCGCCGCCTTGTGGGGCGAATACTCCGGGCGGAGCCCGGCGGAGCGGGCGATCTCCTCCGCCACCGCCGCGCTCACCCGCGAGAACTCCCCGCTCAGGAACCCGCGCAGGTTCTTCGCCTTGGTCTCGTGGAGCATCTTCAGCAAGATGCCCAGCTCCACGCCGTGCGGGTGCGGCTTGATCTCCAGCGGCTCCTTGGGCAATTCCTCCGCGACGCGCGCCAGCTCCACGCGCTCGCCGCCCGGGGCGACGTACGTGATCTGCGCGTGCGGGTTCGCGATCGCGGTCTGCTCCACGTAGCCGTCCACCGAGTGGCGCCCCTTCTTGTACGTCGCCTCGATCTCCAGCTCCACGCGCGTGCCGTGCTCGGGCGTCCACTCCACCTCGTCGTCGGAAACCACGACCGGCCGGTTCAGGCGGGTGTCGATCTGGATATCGAACTTGTGGGCGGGCTTCCCCTTTCCCGTTCGCGAGATGACGGTGATCGGCTTTCCGGTGGTGAGCTGGCCGTACATGCCGGCCGCGGAGATGCCGATTCCCTGCTGTCCGCGCGACTGGCGCAGCCGGTGGAACTTGGATCCGTAGAGGAGCTGGCCGAAGATCTTCGGCATCTGCGCCTTCACGATGCCGGGGCCGTTGTCCTGGACCGCTACGCGGAAGCGCGTCTCGGTGATCTCCTGCAGCTCGATGAGGATGTTGGGGAGGATCCCCGCCTCCTCGCACGCGTCGAGCGCGTTGTCGACGGCCTCCTTCACCGTGGTGAGGAGCGCCTTCGCCGGACTGTCGAAGCCGAGGAGATGGCGGTTCTTGGTGAAGAACTCGCTGACGGAGATCTCGCGCTGCTTCTCCGCGAGATCGGCAGCGGTCAAACGGACGATCTTCTTGACGGGCTTGATCGCCTTGATGGGCTTGATCGCCGCTTTCTTGATGTCCCGCTTCTGTGCTTGCGCCATAACCTCCCGATCCTCCCCCTGCCCTCGCGAACGCAAGTTCGCCGAGAATCTAACCGCGCCTCCGCGAAGCGGCAAGGATTAGGCCACGGTCAGTCAGATGCCGGCGGCGACTCCACGATCCACCCGCGCCGCGAGCGGCGGCCCCGGCCCGGGTTATAACCGACGCCATGGCACTGAGATCGCTGCCCTCCCGACCCCGCCCTTGGGCTGCCCGATTCCCCCAATTCCAAACTTATTCGCTCTTTCGGCATATGGCTTGCCTTTCCACTCATCCGATTGAGCTCCGACATCGCACGCGCCTCACGGCGCGAGGCCAAGACATCGCCGCGACCTATTGTGAGGTGCCGACTGTGCCGCCCTTCGAGCATTCGACCCGCACGCTGACCTCGATCCTGGTCGAGTGCGGAATCGTCACCGACGACCAGGTGGGGAAAGCGCTGCTCCGCCAGCGCGACACCGGTCTCCTCATCGGCGAGACGCTGGTGGAGCTGGGCTTCACGACCGAGGAAAACATCGGCTGGGCCCTCTCGCGGCAGCTCGGCTTTCCGTACGCCGACCTTCACCCCTCGTCGGTCGACGCCGGCTTGGTCAAGCGCTTCCCCGAGAGCCTCCTCCGCCGCGTCCAGGCGGTGCCTCTCTTCGGCACCGACGAGGAGATCACCGTGGCGATGGCGGATCCCACTGACGTCGACGCGGTATTGGAGCTGAAGAAGGCGGCGGGGACCCCGGTCAATCTCGTGATCGGCGGGCCCGGATCCATCCGGCACGTGCTGGACGTCATCTGCGGCCAAAACGCCGGGGAGCTGCCGCGCCCCCAGCCGGCGGGCGCCCAGCCGGCCAGCCGGCGCGACATCGTGTGGGACCGGGCCGGCACCAACTTCCTCGCGTTCCATCTGCACGCCGCCGTGCGGGCCCGCGCCTCCGAGATCCACTTCATCCCGCGCGGCTCCGATCTCGCCGTGGCCTATCGCACCGACGCCGGCCTGACGCCTCAGATGAACGAACCTGTCGAAGCGGGGCTCTATCTGCGCGCCCGGCTCGGCGTGCTGGGCGTCCCAGATCTAGAGTCGACCAGCCGCGCGTCCGTCCGGGGAGCCACCGTGGTGGAGCTGGGGCCGGACCGCATCGCGGTCTCGGCATGCCACAGCCGGACCGGCGCCGGCGTGGCGACGGTGATCCGTCTGGGCCCCGCGCCCGAGACGGCGCCCGATCTCTCGACCCTGGGGCTCTCGCCCATCGGAGAGGCGGAGATCCGGGAGTTCGTCGAAGGACCCGAAGGGTTGGTCGTGGTGACCGGCCCGCCCCGGAGCGGCGGATCGCTCGTGCTCTCGTCGGTGGCCGCGCTGGCCGCGCGCCCCGAACGGAGGACGCTGGTGATCGAGCCGGCTCCCCTTCTTCCCTATCCGGAGGGCTCGGTCCGGATCCCCACGGCATGGGGCACCGACGCGGCAGGCCAGTGGGAGCAGCTCGCCATCTCCATGGGCGCCGACGTCGTGGTGCTGGACGACGTGCTGTGCGGCGAGCAGGTGGAGTCGCTTCTGCGCGGCGCGTCCGTGGGACGCCTGGTCTTCGCCCGGACCGACTGGCTGGAGCCGATATCGCTCCTCGCCTTCCTGACGAAGAGCCGGAACAGCCGCGCCGCCCTCCGCGACCGTCCGTTCGCGCTGGTCGCGCTCCCCGCAGCGCGCCGCGAGGGCTCGGCGGTCTGGGTCAAGCCCGAGGAATCGGAGATCCAGGCGGGCAGCCTCAGGGTCACGATCTTGAGCGACGAGCAGCGGAAGGCGCTTTCCAAGGAGGCGCCGCGCTGATGCCGATCGACGTGCAGACCCTCCTCAAGGCCACGGTCGAGGCCGGAGCCTCCGACCTCCACGTCTCCGCGGGGATGCCGCCCCTGATCCGGGTGCGGGGCGACATGGTGCGCTCCCCGGCCCCGGCGATGACCGACACGGACGCGCGGACCATGCTCCACACGCTGATGTCCGACGAGCAGAAGAAGGAATTCAAGGAGCGGCGCGACATCGACTTCGCCTTCGAGCTTCCGGGGCTGTGCCGCTTCCGGGCCAACATCTTCGAGCAGCGGCGCGGCATCGGCGGCGTCTTCCGCGTCATCGCGACCAAGATCAAGACCCTGGAGGAACTAGGGACGCCCCGGGTGCTCAAAGACCTGGCGATGAAGGACCACGGGCTGGTGCTGGTGACGGGACCCACGGGCAGCGGCAAGTCCACCACGCTCGCGGCCATGATCGACTACGTGAACTCCAACCGGCCGGGCCACATCATCACGATCGAGGATCCCATCGAGTTCGTGCACGAATCGAAGAGCTGCCTCATCAATCAGCGCGAGGTGGGCTCACACACCGATTCCTTCTCGGCCGCGCTCCGGAGCGCGCTTCGCGAGGATCCGGACATCATCCTGGTCGGAGAGCTACGCGATCTGGAGACGACCGCGCTCGCGATCACGGCAGCCGAGACCGGGCACCTGGTCTTCGGCACGCTGCACACCAATTCGGCCTCGAAGACGATCGACCGGCTCATCGACATCTTCCCGGCGGAGCGCCAGTCCCAGGTCCGCACCATGGTCAGCGAATCGCTGGAGGGCGTCATTGCCCAGACGCTGTTGCCGACCACCGACGGGAAAAGCCGCGTTGCGGCGATCGAGATCCTGGTGGGCGTCTCCGCGCTCCGGAACCTGATCCGCGAGGACAAGACGACGCAGATCCAGAGCGTGATGCAGGTCGGCGGACAGCACGGCATGCAGACCCTGGACATGGCGCTGAAAGACCTGGTCATCACCGGCAAGATCACCCGCGAGGTGGCCGTCGAGCGGTCCACGAATCCGAAACTGTTCGAGGCCGCCGTACCGGGCGGCGCCACGCACGCGGGCGGCACGCCGGGATCCGGCGGTCCCCCGGTCGGGGCCGGCTCCGGTGCGCCCGTGGCAACGGGCGGCGGAACCCCCCGCCATTAAGGACCCCCGCACCCGTCATTGACCCCGCTCTTCCAGGCCGCGTAGACTTGTTCGGAGCGAAGGGCTTTGTACCCTTCGAAACCGAACGTGCCCGCAACCGACATCAACAGAAAGTCCCTGTCCCCGCGCCGGTCCAAGTCCATGCGCCTCGTCCTGTTCGACATCGACGGCACGCTGCTCCGCGAAGGGCTCGCGCCCAAGATCGCGTTCGCCCGCGCTCTGCGGGAGACCTACGCCACCTCGGGGCCGATCGGCGAATTCAAGTTCGCGGGCATGACCGATCCGCAGTGCGTGACCGAGATCATGCGTCTCGCGGGCGTCGCCGAAGACGTGATCTTCGCGCGCCGCTCCGAATGCCTCCGGCGCTACATCGAGCACCTGCACGTCGAGATGCCCAACCACGACGGCGCCCGGCTCTTCCCGGGCGTCCGGGAGCTGCTCGAGCGCCTGAACAAACTGGACGACGTGATGGTCGGACTGTTGACCGGGAACATCCTCCGCGGGGCCGAGCTGAAGCTGCGCCGGTGGAACCTGGAATCGTATTTCCGCTTCGGGGCGTATGGCGACGACCACGAGGACCGCTGCGTTCTGGCGCAGATCGCGCTGGAGAAGGCGCGCGCGCTCACCGGGCGGGCCTTCGGCGGCGCGGATACCACCGTCATCGGCGACACGCCGCGCGACATCGACTGCGCCCGCGCGATCGGCGCCCGCGCGGTGGTCGTCGCGACCGGCCAGGTCACGCGGGCCGAGCTACTGGAAGCGGGGCCGGACGCGCTGCTCGATTCCTTCGAGAACCACGAAGCCGCTCTTCGCGCCATTTTTCCGTAGCTCCAGACCGTTCTCTGCATCATTCTCCGGCCAAGCCTCCGGCGCCCGAGGTGGCGCGCGGAGGACGGCCCGAATGCCACCTTCCAAAAACATCGCACTGTCCATCCTGATCGCGCTTCTTCCGTGGACGGCGACGCCCGCGCGGGCAGCGCCGTCGCATGGCACCTACGTGCGCACCAACGGCGATCGCTTCGAGCTTGTCCGCGCCGCAACCGCCCAGCCGATCTTCTTCCGCGGAGTCAACCTCGGCGCCGGCGCTCCGGGGCACTTCCCGGGCGAGTTCGCGTTCACGAAGGAGGACTACCGGCGCTACATTCGATTCGCGCGCGACCTGCACGCGAACGCGATCCGCGTCTACGCGCTCCACCCGCCCGCGTTCTACCAGGCGCTCCGCGAGGAAAACCTGGCCCACCCCGACCGTCCGCTGTGGCTGTTCCAGGAAGTCTGGACCGAGCTGCCCGAGTCAGGGGACTTCTGGGACGCGGCGTTCACGAGCGACTTCGAGCGGACGGAAACGCGGCGGTCCTCCCGCGGCCCGGACACGCCTCGGGCCGCTACGACGCGGATGTCTCGCCGTGGCTGGCGGGGTGGCTCCTGGGGCGCGAGTGGGAGCCCGACGCGGTCCGGACCACGGAACGGAGCCGGCCCGACTCGACCCGGTTCCATGGACGCTACTTCTCCGTCACGGACGGGACGCCGATGGAGACCTGGCTGGCCCGCGCGTGCGAGACGGCGGCGTCCCACGAACAGGCGCGCTACGGCGTGGCGCACGCGGTCTCGTTCGTGAACTGGCCCACGCTCGACGTCATGCGGCATCCCACCGAGACGGAGCGCGGGGGCGGCGAGTCCGAGCACGACGAGGACGCGTACTCGGTCGATCCGCGGCGCATCCGTCCTCTTCGCGAAGCATCCCGCGAGTCGGGCTTCCTCGGCTACTTCGCCGACTACCACGTCTATCCCTACTACCCGGACTTCCTGAACCTGGACCCGGGATACGCGGCCTTCCGGGACCGCCACGGCCCGTGCTCCTACGCGGGCTATCTCCGGGACTTGAAGGCGCACACCCGCGGCCTGCCGCTCTTGATCGGGGAGTACGGCGTCCCGTCGAGCCGCGGGATCGCGCACCTTCAGCCGCAGGGAATCAACCACGGCGGCGCGTCGGAGCGGGAGCAGGGCGCCCAGGACGTTCGCCTGCTGGAAGACATCGCCGAATCCGGATGCGCGGGGTCGCTCCTCTTCGCGCTCTTCGACGAGTGGTTCAAGGTGAACTGGCTGGTGGCGCGCGGCGAGGCTCCTCGCGAGAGGGATCCGCTCTGGCACAACGTGCTCGACCCGGAGGAGAACTACGGATTGATCGCGTTCGATCCGCCGCCTCGAATCCGGATCGACGGCTCTCTCGACGACTGGAACGGGGTGGCGCCCTACGCCACCGACCCGGGCGGGAGGTGGATCCGCGCGTTCTACGCCGTGACGGATCCGACGTGCCTGTACTTGCGCTTCGATCTGGCTCCGGGTCCCGCCCGCGGCCGGCCGGCCGCGCTGGGAGTGGCGATCGACGTGCTCGATCCCGCGCGGGGCGACACGCGGCTTCCCGCGCCGCTCGACGCGACGTGGTCGCGGGGCGCCGAGTACGCGCTGGTGATCGCGCCCGCGGCACGGAAGGCCGAGCTGTTCATCGACCGGCGGACGAACTGGTCCACGTGGTCGCGCCTCTTGCACGGAGGCGCCTTCGTGCGCCAGCCGGCGCCCTTCGCGCCCGTCGCGAACGCGGACGGGCGATACGCTCCCTTGCTCATCGAGACGAACCGGGAGCGCGTGTCGCGGAGCGGAACCGTCTATCCGCCGCTCCACCTGGACTGGGGACGCCTCGAGCCCGGCCGCGACTGGGCGGTCGATCCGAGCGGGGCCCGGATCGAGGTGGCGATTCCCTGGGGGCTGATCGGCGTGGGCGATCCGTCGAGCCGCTCGGTGGTGGACGACGTTTTGGGCACCCGCCAGACCGAGGTGTCGCAGACCTCGGGCATCGGGTTTTTGGCGTGGGCCACGAGCGGTCCGGGCTTCGCGGCCGACTCGCTGGGGCCGTCACGACCCAGGGCGCTTTCGGCATCTCCCGAGGAGTGCCAGTTTCTCGGTCCCGCTGGCAGCTCGCAAACCATTGCTCATCAACGCATTACGATCCAGACCCCGCCCGATGCGGCACTGCTGTGGAACGGCTGGGATCAGCCGATAACCCGAGAGCGGGTCAAGACATCCGCGGATCTCGTGCGTGAAGCCTTCGAGGGAATGGAATCCCGTGAACCGGATGGTGGACGAAAACAGGATGCGCTCCGCTAGTCGGGGCTCTGGTCGCGCCCGATCGCTCGCCGCGCTGTTGCTGGCGGCCGCGATCGGCGCCGCCGGGGCAGCCGCCGTTTCCGCAGTGCCCGCCGCGTTCGCCGATCCCGATCCCGATGCCCTCTCCCCCGCGAAGACTCTCGACAAGAAAGCGGCCGCGGCTCAGGACGAAGAAACGCCGACCGATCCGAACGCCGTCGCGTCGGTCGCGGAAGCGCGGCGGCTGGCCGATGCCAAACGCTTCGGCGACGCCGCGCGCACACTGCGGGCGGTGCTCGCGGCGAACCCCCAGAACCTGGACGCGCGCTCCCTCCTGGCCCGAGCCGGACGACGACTTCGACCGGGCCGGTTATGCGCGCGTGCTGGCCTGGTCCGGACGCGCGAACGAATCCGTGGCCCAGTTCCGGCGCGCCTCGCGCTCCGACAGCCGGGACCTCGAGGCGCGCGTCGGCTACGCGCGCGCCCTGTCCTGGGCCGGGGACCTGCCAGGCGCCACCATGGAGTACGAGCGCATCCTGACCGTGAATCCCAAGTACGGAGACGCCTGGCTGGGGCTCGCCACCGTGGCCCGCTGGCGGGGAGCGGCGACCGCTTCCGACCGATTCGTGGAGCGCGCCGCAGCAAACGGCGCGGACACCGCGGGCGTGCGCGAGGAGCGCGACGCCGTGCGCCGCGCCACCGCGCCCTCCATCGGGTTGGGCTGGACCACGGCGCACGAGCGCCAGTACGTCGATGGCGCCCCCGATTTCATCATTGAGAGCACGGGACCCTCCGCGCACGCGCGGGCCACGATCGCCCGCTCCGCGGACGTCACCGTGCGGGCGACGCGGCTCAGCCAGTTCGAGCGGACCGTGGGTCCCGTCGCGGGCACCACGCTCAGCTACGACCTGGACATGACGGTGCTCCGCGCCGACGTCGCCCTGCTGCGCCACTACCCGGTTCAGCTGGCCGCGGGCCTGGAGACGAGGACGTTGGCCGCGGGGAGCCCGAACGTTCTGTATCCGCTCGCCGGAGACGACCACTTCTTCGGCTGGAACGCCCGAGCCTGGTGGTACGCGGGCCGGATCACGCCCGGGGCGGGAGCCCGCCGGGAGTATTTTCCGCTCAAGTCGACGTCGGGACCGCCACGCATCCTGTCGGGTAGCCAGACCTCGGTGGAGGCCGACCTGGGATGGCAGTGGAGCGGGCGCGGCAGCGCGTCGGCGGGGCTTTCGCAGGGGACCTATTCCGACGACAACCAGCGCAGNCACCGTCCGCGCCGGCGCGGCGTACCGCGTCCACATGAAGCACCCGTCCACCACGCTCGACTACGCGGTGTCGCACACCGGCTTCGATTTCGCGTCGGCCTCGTATTTCACGCCCCTCGAGAGCGTGCGCCACGCGGCCGGGATCGCCGTCTCGGGGGAATCGGAGCGCGCCTCGCTGGAGTACGGAGCGCGCTACCAGATCGCCCTGGTCCTCTCCTCCAACTTCGAGGACATTCTCACGAACACGTGGTCCGGGTACCTGAACCTGACCGCCCACGACTCGTTCCCCCTGGGCATCGAGGGATCGTACTCGCGGGACAACAACGCGTACGAGACCTGGTATCTCGGGTTCTCGGCGGCGGCGCGATGGTGAGGAGGAGCGCATGATCAACTTCCAGGCGCTCGTGATCACCCTGGCCCTGTTGCTCGCGATCGTGGCGCTCACGACGCTGGCGGCGGTCGTCAACAAGATCCACTCCAACCGCGAGGAAGATTCCCGGAAGCGGTTCCTCGACCGCTTGAGGAAGCACTTCCTTCTCCTCGGTGGAGCGCCCGAGGACCGGGCCGTGGCCTATCGGGAGATCGCGGCCGGGATGTCGGGCCGGTGGTCGCAGCTCACGGCCGAAGAGGTGACCCAGCTGGAGCTGTCGGTGCGCCTGGACGTGATCCGCGCCCTCGAGGAGCAGGGAGTGGTCCACCGATTCCTGCGCGAGGCGAAGAGCTCGCTCAAGTGGACCCGCGCCCATGCGCTTCGCGTGCTGGGCGAGCTCAAGATCCCCGTGTCGGTGCCGGTGCTCCTGGGCGCCCTGGAGGACAAGGACCCCGACGTGCGGAACGTCGCCGCCCGCGCGCTGAGCAAGATGAAGCTCCAGGCCGCGGAGGAAGCGCTGGTCGGCCTCCTGGGCAAGCACGAGCAGTCGGTGTCGGCGCGGATCGCCGCCATCTGCATCGAGATGGGGACCCGCACCGCACCGCTCCTGATCCGCACCCTCCGCGACGGCTCGCCCAAGGCGCGCTTCTGGGCCGCGCGCATCCTGGGCGAGATCCAGGAGAACCGGGCCTGCCGCTCCCTGGGGGATTCCCTGCTGGACCCCGATCCCGACGTCCGCTCCGCGGCGGCCTGGGCCCTGGGCTCGATCGCCGACCGCTCCACGGCGCCGATCGTCGAGACCGCGCTTAGCGATCCGGTCTGGTACGTGCGCGCGCACGCGGCCGAGGCGCTGGGGAAGATCGGGGATCCCGTGATGGCGGCCCCGCTGGGGAGCGCGCTTCAAGACCGCTCGTGGTGGGTTCGAAAGAACGCGCTGGACGCGCTGGTCCGGCTGGGCGAAGCGGCCAAGCCGGCGCTCTTTTCGGCGATGGAGTCGGGCGACCGCTTCGCGCGCGACTGCGCGATCGAAGCGCTGACGACACTGGGCGTGCCGGTGGCGACGCCGCCGCGCCAGACGGCGACGGGAGGCTGACATGCACGCGCCCGCCTGGCTCTTCGACGCGCTCACCGTGATGAGCCTGGTGGTGCTCGTCTACTTCACCGCCCTCCAGCTCGTGCTCTTCTCGCTCCTCATCCTCTCGTTCCTCGACATGCGCCGGCGGCTGGCCCAGAACTTCTACGCCGACTACGAGGCGGTCGCCAAGTCGCATTTCGCGTTTCCGATCAGCGTTCTCGTCCCCGCGCACAACGAGGAGGCCACCGTGGTCAACGCGGTGCGCTCGGTGCTCTCGCTGGACTATCCGCAGCACGAAGTGATCGTGATCAACGACGGCTCCACGGACGGGACGCTCCAGGCCCTGGTCGCCGAGTTCCAGCTCAAGCGGCGCGAGCTGGTCGTGCGGCGCAGCATCCCGGTCGAGGGACGGATCCACGGGCTCTACCGGTCCCCGTCGATCCCCAATCTCGTCGTCATCGACAAGGGGCACGGAGGAAAGAGCGAGGCGCTGAACGCGGGCATCAACGTCTCGCGCTACCCGCTCTTCTGCACGATCGACGCCGACTCGGTGTTCCAGGAGAACGCGCTCCTCCGCGTGGTGCGACCGTTCCTGGAGGACCCGGAGCGGGTCATCGCGGTCGGCGGCCAGGTGCGCGTGGGCAACGGCTGCAAGGTGGAGCGCGGGCGGGTGACCGATCCGCGCCTGCCGCAGAACATCCTGGCGGCGTTCCAGGTGGTGGAATACCTGCGCGCCTTCGTGGCCAGCCGTCTCGGGCTGTCGGCCATGAATAACCTGCTCATCCTCTCCGGGGTGTTCAGCCTGTTCCGGAAAGACGTTGTGGTCGAGGCGGGCGGGTACCGGTCGGACGTGGTCACCGAGGACATGGAGCTGGTGCTGCGGCTGCACCACACCATGCGCGAACAGAGGCGTCCGTACTCGATCGTGTTCCTCCCCGATCCGATCTGCTGGACCGAGGTGCCGCAGTCCGTGGGGGCCCTGGCGCGCCAGCGTGGGCGGTGGCACCGCGGCCTGGTCCATTCCCTCTGGCTTCACCGGTCCATTTTCTGGGAGAAGAACTCGGGGTCCTTGCGCTGGATCGGAATGCCCTACTACGTGCTCTTCGAGCTGCTCGGGCCCGTGATCGAGCTATTGGGCTACATCGTGCTTCCCATCGCCTTCTTCATGGGCTTCCTCTCGCCCCTCTACTTCTGGGCGTTTCTCTTCCTCTCCGTGACATCGGGAGCCTTCCTGTCGATCTCGGCGGTCTTCCTGGAGGAGCTGTCGTTCGGGCTCTACCGCTCCTGGGGCGATTTCGCGCTGATGATCGCGATCGGCGTGATCGAGAATTTCACCTACCGCATCCTCACCCTCCTCTTCCGCCTGGGCGCCATGGTTGATATCCTCTTGGGACGTGGCGGTTGGGGGAAGCAGGAGCGCGCCGGCTTCGGGCGCGCGCAGGCCGCTCCCGTAAAGCCCTAGACGACGCCGCGACATCCCTGCCGGAGGGAGCTCGTCGTTGCGCCCAATCTCGTGTATGGCCTTGGCCTGCTTGCTCTTGGGCGCTTCCCACGGGTCCGCCGCGCCTCTCGTTTACCCCCACGGTCCGCCGCACGCCGGCTCTTCCGCTCCGTTTCCGGGAGCATGGGCTCCCCGCATTCCCCAGCGCCCCCCAGGAGTCGACGCGCCGGGCCTGGCCCGCCAGACGGCCGGAGCGCACTACAAGGCGGTCGTGATCCTGCTTCAATTCCCCGACTGGCCGGCCGACACGCTGAACCACACGCCGGCCCAGTTCGCCGACCTCCTCTTCAGCCGCGGGACCCATCCGACCGGGAGTCTCCGCGACTACTACAACGAAGTCTCGCGGGGCGCGTTCGACGTGGACGGCATCGTGACCAAGTGGTACACCGCCCCGCACGACTACGCCTATTACGCGAACGGGCAGGGGGGCTTTGGCGCGGCGCCGTTCAACGCGCAGCAGATGGCGCTGGACGCCCTGCGGCTGGCCGACCCCGACGTCGACTTTTCCCAGTTCGACAACGACGGGCCCGACGGGGTGCCGAATTCGGGGGATGACGACGGCGATGTCGACGGCATCTTCATCGTGCACGCGGGACCCGGCGGCGAGGAGACCGCGAGCGAGGGAGACATCTGGTCCCACAAGG
>WNFL01129820.1_pt1 | contig 12321 bp, 7 predicted proteins | sample 5400361 | NCBI WGS metagenome assembly WNFL01 (sample SAMN13153351, study PRJNA577476) | soil metagenome | isolation source: 40 cm soil on Douglas fir-dominated hillslope | place: USA:California | collected 2013-09-17
TGCCAAACCGGCTGACAAACCAGTCGCGGACGAGCGAATGCGCCCATTCCAAACCAGAGGAGGCCGGTGATGAAGTTTCGGTGTTCATTGCCCAACGCTGAATTATAACGCGAACGTTCCTGCGCCCGCAGGAGGCGAAGATGGTTTGCTTTTGAGTTCTTTCTTCACGACCGGCAGATGGTTACGTCATCGCAGAGCAGATGTCCAGAAGAAAGTCCCCCCCGCTTTCAGTGCTGCAGATGGCTATCAAACCAGGCGAGTGAGCGGGTGATCTGGTCCACACGATGTAAAGGTTCGCGCAAGCCGTGGCCTTCGCGAGGGTACCGGAGAAACTTTGCTTCAATTCCGCGCCGCCGCAGCGCTGTGTACATCTGCTCGGCCTCGCTGATCGGCACATCATTGTCCCGCTCGCCGTGAATGAACAGCGTCGGCGTCTTGACGTTCTTCACGAATGCGAGCGGCGAGTGTTTCCACAGCAATTCGTAGTTGTCGCCGTCCCAAGGCATGCCGTTGAATTCGGTGTGCATCAGATCCTGATAGAGAGAGGTTCCGTAGAACGCGATCAAGTTGCTGAGACTGCCCGCCGCAACGGCCGCCTTAAACCGCGGCGTTTGCGTAATGGCCCAGTTGGTCATATATCCGCCGTAGCTGAGGCCGGTGATAGCGAGCCTTTCGGAATCGATCCAGGAGTTATGCGCGATCGCGTAATCGAGGCCAATCATCAGGTCCTTGAAGTCGCCGCCGCCCCAATCGTTCACGCAACCGTCGGAAAACACTTGACCGTATCCGGCGCTGCCGCGCGGATTAATATAAAGGACGCCGTACCCGCGGCTCGCCTCCACCTGATACGTCAAATCGAAGTTGTAGCCATACATGCCATGTGGTCCGCCGTGTACGGTCAGGATAAGCGGATATTTTTGGTTCGGAGAAGCGCTCAGCGGCGGAACGAGCCAGCCCTGTACGTGGGTTTGATCAAAGCTGTCGAACCAGAATGTTTGCGGCGTGGACAGTTCCCAATTCCTGACAAGCTCCGTGTTAAACGACGAGACAGGGTGAGGATTGGCGCCGTCTGCTCCCGCGAGCCAAACTTCGCCCGGCGTGCGGTCGTCCGTCCGCGTAAAGGCTAGATTCAAACCGGCAACAGAGAACGCTCGCACCGAAGCCGGGCCCTGCACGACAGCACGAGGATTTGCTCCGTTGAGCGAAGCTTCATAAATATTGCTCTCGCCGAAATTTCCGGCAAGGAAGTACACATGCTGGCTATCAGACGACCAAGTCGGGGCACTCGCCCGCCGGTCCAGTTTGTCGCTGATAGATTTGCCCGCTCCGCCGTCGCGCCCAATGACCCAGACGTGAGTATCCTCGGCAATGCTGTCGAGGGTGGTGGCCTTGCGAGTCGTCGCAAGGTATGCGATGGAGTTGCCGTCCGGGGACCAAGCTGGTGAAAAGGCAACGCCGGCGGCATTTGACAATTTGCGGTCCGCGCCCGTTTGCGGGTCAAGCGCGTAAATATCGTAGTGGAAATTCGCATCCGGGTCGGGGTCGCGGTTGGAGAGAAAAGCGATTTCTCCGCGAGAGGACCAGGAGATCGAGTGCGCGTCGTAATTTCCGTGCGTCAGTTGGCGAACTTTGTGATCTTCGATGGATACGGCAAAAATCTGCGTATGCAGATCGTCGGAGAAGGCAGTTCGCGACTTATACTGTGCGCGGGTAATGACGCGTGGATCGACGATCTGCGGAGAATCCTCGGGCTCCGCAGCCGCAAAGGCAAGCTCCTTACTGTCCGGCGACCATGCCATCATCTCGCTTGGCTTGGAGATGTAGAAATCGCGATGGGGCCATGGCGCGATCGATTGGCTTTTCCCTGTCTTGATATCGACTACCCACAATCCCGAACGGCCGCCCCGGTTCGATGCGAAAGCGATGTATTTTCCGTCCGGCGACCAGCGGGGCGACGAATCGCTGGAAGCACCATCCGTGATTTGTTTCGCGGCGCCGCCGGCGGAAGGAATTATCCAGATATTCGAGATTTCGCGATTGTTGGCCTTATCGATGGTAGTGAGCACGAAAGCAATGTCGGCCGCGGAGGGTGATAGGCGGACGTCCGACACGTCCCGCAGCGAAAACAGATCCTCGGGAACAACCTGGCGCTTCTGAGCACGCAACTGTAATGGCAACGCGCCCGACAATACGCAGACACAAAAAACGAAAACGCAAAACACTATCGTCGTCTTTTTCATGTTTTCTCGCTGGAAACTCTTGCGGCCGACCGCGCTAGGCGACCGTCAAATCGGCGTGCGGACGTGACCGGCGTAGCAAGTCCGACTCTGATTTTATCCGGCGCAGCTTAGTCCGTGCGGCCTCGACCTTCGATCGGCCAGACAGCCTCGACCACGCCCTTTCGTATGCCGAAAAAGAAGTTATGGAGATTTACGGTCGTGTCGCAATGCCCTGGGATGAAATCAACTTTGTCACCCACCTTCAGCTCTTGGTTCGGCTGCTTCAGGCTGATGATTCCGTATTCGTCTCCGCCCGGCCGATATTCAATTCCCGTGAGTCCCTTCGGAACCGGCATCGACTCATCGGTAGACAACGCCTTGTTCCCGCCGTCGGTGATTGCCCGGCCCTTCGAGGGGTGGCTGATCACCGTGGTATAAACAGAAAGAGAGTTGCCGAAATCCTTAAATTCCACGCTGTTCGGTCCGCCGATGCTGCTGTAGTGAGCGTCCATAAAAATGAAGGATCCCGGCTGAATCTCAGTGACTTCAGGAATTTCCGTATCAATGTTATAGGTGCCTGTGCCTCCGACGGTCAGGATGCCCACGGGGAATCCTGCTTTCTCAACGGCCCGCCGTGCATTGACGGCGCGCTCCAGCGAAAGCAATTCAATATCACGACGGTTTTCGAAAGCCACGATGTGTTGATTGCTCCCACCATAGGCCTGAATTCCGGCAAGCTCAACTCCGGACTGCTTTGAAATATGGCGTGCAAGCTCGGCGGCTTCTCCCGGATGGTCCACTCCTGTCCGATTTTGTCCTATATTGACTTCGATGAGGACCTTGAGCTTGCGACCCTTGGCAGCCGCCGCGGCAGAAAGGTCGTTGATGTTCTCAGGCGAATCGACCACCACCTTGATGTCCGGAGTGACTCGATGCAGAGCTAGCAGTCGCTCAATCTTACGCCGCCCCACGACCGGCGCGGTGATCAGAACATCGGAAATGCCGCCGTTTACCAGCACTTCAGCTTCGCCGAGCTTGGCCGCGCATTGGCCCTGCGCGCCGTATTCGAGCTGCTTCTTCGCGATAATCGGAGATTTGTGGGCCTTGCCATGCGGCCGGCACTTGTGGCCGCGCGCTTTGCACGCGTCTCTCATCGTGGCCATGTTCTTTTCAAAAATGTCCAAATCAATCAGCAAAGCAGGCGTCGGTATTTCGGACAGGGGCTGCCCGACAAATTCCTGATACGTCATCATCATCTCCTTCATCTCGCGAGCCTCCGCCCGTGAGGCAGGTGCTCTGCCGGCGACACCGATCGTGCCAAGTGCCAGCGCCGAACCTTTGACAAAATCGCGGCGTGACCAATCATTATTCTGCATGAGTCGTCTCCATTTCCATACAACACGGGCTGCCTGCCATCACACCCACCCGAGCCATCAACCTCAATGCGAGCTGCACACCTTCACCATTGCGTAAAGAGTTTCTTCGGAAGAAGCGCGTGCATTCCTTTCACTCCGTCGACGATTTGCGTCACGCGCAGGTCGACGGCCATGCTGGTCAGCATATACGCGTCGTCGCGGCTCATGTGGCGCTCCGCGACCAGATACGCGACCATTTCACGCACCGCCATTTCCGCCGCAGTATCCAAATCTCTGTCGAAACCCATGGTCATGATGAAGTCCGGCGATTCCGCTCGAGGCCAGGAGAGCTTCATGTCTTTTCTCACGATGAGCTGAAACTTTCCAGACAACGCGGCTTCAATAGCCGTGCCGTCTACTTCACCGTCTCCCTGACCGGCGTGCCCATCGCCCGCCGAGAACAGTGCACCTCTGCATTGCACCGGGATATAAAGAGTCGTGCCCGCCACCAGATCCTTGTTGTCCAGATTGCCGGCGTAGTAGCCCGGAGGGCCGTCGTTGATTCTACCTACGGCAGGGACGGGAGCAACACCGAGCGTTCCAAAGAAAGGGCGCAGCGGTATTTCGATGCCCGGTCCAGCGATGCCGACGTTGCGACTCTTGTCAAAGTGAATGGCGCGCGCGCGCAGGTAGGGAAACTCCTTACCCAGAGCACCATGGTCTGGATGAAACACATTGACGCCGTAGGTGTCGGAAAGGCCGATCTCCAGAATTTTGACCTCCAGAACATCTCCTGGCTCCGCGCCCTCGACAAATACTGGACCGACAAGGATATTCGCTCCGCCAAAGCGATCCTTAACCCCGGCTTCCAAGTCGCGCATGGCAGGGCGGATCAACTCTTCAGACAAACCCATGTCCTGCATTTCCTTGGAACCCGCAAGCGGAGTTTCGATCGTGATCGTGTCGCCCGACTTAATCGTAACGATCGGCTTCTGGGAACCGTCGAAGAATCCCCACTCGACGGTGGTCGGCCCCCATCGAATCACAGGGGACTTGGTCGCTTGCTGCGCGTTCGCGGGAAGCGACCCGACAATCCCCAAGGCCAGCAAACTGAACACACGAAGTCTCATCGAGACTCCCTCCCTGAGATCTGTTCAGAAGCTCAGCTGGGCGGAGAACTGGAACGACCTTGGTCCGCCGGACCCAAGAGCCCCCTGAGTGGAACTGGGCAGTCCTATGTTGTCGGAGTCTGCAATTCCGCTTACGCCTGAAAAGCCGAAACCAGCGTTCCCGGCGTTGCCGCTATTTGAAATAAAGTTCGAGCTATTGAGAAGGTTGAACACTTCGCCCTGAAGCTTGAGCTTGAATCGATCGCGAATCGGAAGGGTCTTTGAGAGTCGCAGATCGGTATCCCGAACGTTCAAGGACAAAGGATTAAGCGGCCGATTCAGAGGAGCGAGTCCCAGAGAGGCGCGATAGTTGTTGATCAACTGCAGCACTCTCGCTTGCGAGCCGCGAGCGCCGTTGTTTCGTGATATGCCCGGGGGGCGAATGGGCGTGGCGCCGTCTGCGTTGGGAGAAGAAGCCACGATGTCATACGGAAGTGGCGTGTTGAAGGTGCTGATCAGAGAGATTTCCCAGCCCTTGCCAAAGAAGGGAGGTAATCGGCTGGGATCAAAAATGCCGCTGAAGATAAAGCGGTGCCGCTGATCGGTCTGCGCCGGTCCGTAGTCGGCCCTGAAGTTGAACGGGTTGGAGAGCAAGCTGTTTCCCGCTCCGGTCGGGTCATCGTATTCGTTATTCGCCTTGGAGAGGGTATAGGACGAATTGAGCGAGAATCGCTTGCTCATGGATTTTGTAACGGCAAGGATGAGCGCGTTGTAGTGCAGGTGATCGCCGTTTTGGTCCCACGGAACTTCGCCGAACTGTTGGCAAATGGTCTCGGTGAAGCGCTGGCAGAGTTGTGAGCCAGGCGCCGGCGCGGCAGGCGTCGGTGTGTTGAAGGCCGGATCGACGTTGGCGTTGTAACTGAGCAGCCCCTTGATGCCCAGCGTATGCACGCCGGTGGCTGAAAATACCCACTCTGGCCGGAACGACCACTGAATGCCCAACGTGGAATATTGCAGGTACGGCGTGCGAAGGTTGTTGTCCAAAGCAATGAGCGGGCTGATCGGTGGCGCAAAGAAGAGGTCGTGGATCTGCTGCGGCGTCTTACCAGGATACGGATCATTGATGTCGATACCACCGGGATTGAAGGTGACGTGAACGCCGATGTTCCTGCCGTCGAAGCCTTTCTCCAGCAGCGTCGTCAGGAAGTTGATGTTCTCGTAGTAGATTCCGTATCCGCCGCGGATGACAAATTTCCCTGTCCGGAAGGGATCGTAGGCGAAGCCGATGCGAGGCGCGAAGTTGTTCTTGTCGGTCGAACGAGAACCCTTAGGCGCTAGAATTCCCAGCCCGCCATCGAAGTTATGGTTGTTTTCGTTACTGAAGTAGTCCCAGCGAAGACCCAAATTCAGGGTCAGGCTCGGTGTTACCTTGTAATCGTCTTGTACATAGAGGCCAACCACGCTGCTCGAAGCATCGCCGAGCAAGCAGTCTGGTGTGCTGCACTGCGTTTGGACCAGCAGATCGGCTAGGATGGCGCCAAGAGGAGCATCGCTGAAGAAATGGAACGACCCGTTGGGAGCAAGACTGAACGTAGCGGAACCCTGTACGTAATGATATTCCGCTCCAAACTTGAGGCTCTGCTTCCCAAGCGTCCAGCTGAAATTGTCGAGAAGCTCATACCGCTTCTCGATCGTTGACTGAGGATCCCCTGTGCGGAGCCCGATAACCAAATCTGGCCGCTGCTGTTCCGGAGTCCTGGAGAATGGCTGCAGGCTGTTCGCATAACGATAAAACTGGAATCCAACGGTGTTCAGTTTTGTCGGCCCAAAGATGTAGGTGTCGCTCACCGCGTGTGCCTGAACATTCGTTAGATTGGTTTCGCCGTTGGATTTGGCGCGGATTCCACCGACATTTTCCGCTGCATTGAAGTTGTCAAGATTGAAGCGATAAAAGATCCGGTTCTTGTCCGTCGTCAGGACGTCCATTCTTGCGGTTACCAAGTCCCGCCGGAAGGGCAGCGGAACGTTACCTTCTAGCTCCGGGTACGCGCCACGGGTGTTGACGATTCCGGTGTCCGTTTCGCGGTGATCTTCAAACGCGCCGAAGGCAAAAATCTTGTCGCGTTTTAGCGGACCGCCGAGCGTCCCGCCTTGCTGCTGGCGGCGATATGGGCTCTTTTCTTTCTGAAAGAAGTCGCGCGCAGTGAGCACTTGGTTCCGGAAGAAATAGAATGCGTCGCCATGGATGTCATTCGTTCCGGTACGCTCAATCATGTTCACAACCGCGCCAACGGAACGCGCCTGCTCGGCGCTGAAATTGTTGGTCACGACGTGAAATTCCTGAATGCCCTCGGGGCTCACGTCATATCCCACGCCGCCGACGACGAAGTCGTAGTCTTCAAATCCGTCGACGAAGATGTTGGATTGCCGCCCGCCCGTGCCCGCGACGCTGATCTCACCGATGCGCGTCTTGGTCGGGTCGATCGGAGGCGTCCGGACAATCTGGGGAACCAGCAAGGCCAAGTCCGTGAAATCACGATTCTTCAGTGGCAGCGACTCTATCTCCTTTCGGTCCAATACTCCCCCAACGTCCGAGGTTGTCGTTTGGACCAGGGGGATAGCACCGCTGACGGTTACTTCCTGGATCGCGCCAGACAGTGTGAGCTGGAAAGGCTGAGAAGTCGACTGACCGACGATCACGATCATTCCTTTGGCGATAGCCCCGGCGAAGCCTTTGGCCTGAATCGAGAGATCGTAGGTGCCGGGAACGACTGAAAGAAACACAAAGCTTCCCGACGAATCGGTCGTCGCTTGCCGGGATTGGCCGGTTCCGGCATCCACCAGCGTCACGGTCGCGCCGGGTACCGCTGCACCTGAGGGGTCGGTGACCGTCCCAATCACCTCGCCGCTCGTTTGCATCTGCGCAGCTGAGGGAACAGGCAGCAACGCAACGACGAGAAACACTAAAGAAGCAACAATGACCCACTTCTGGACGCTCATGTGCCCCCCTTGAAAGGCATTGAAAAAGAACTGTGAAACCCGCTCCACAGAGAAAGCGCGAGTCGATCCGCTGATCATTTCGCCGCCATCCGCACAACGTCAAGCTTTTGCAGAAACTCGAAATACTGCGCGACTTCTGCAACCGGCACAGGCTCAAACTCGGCGCTCACCGCGTCACGTATTTCGACGACATTTCTCTTTCCGTCGGCAAAATTCAAAGCTTCGTACATAAAATACTCGCCGCGCTGGGCGAGAGCGACCTTCTGGTCGAACTGCTCATCACCGGTTTTTTCCATCAGCCACCAGCGCCCGTATTCCTGCCGGAAGAAATTGACGGGGCCCCGCATATCCGGACTGCGCTCGGGAATGACGCTGCGGAACTTGGCATCGGCACCCGGATCTTTCAGATTGGCGGCGGCTACATGAAGCTGGCTGGCGCGTGCCGTCGCATACGACTCAAGCCGTTGCAGAGCAGCCCGTTCGCGTGCCTGGAAGTCGGTAAACAGCGGATCCACTTGAGCCTTGAATCCCTGATCTCCGACGAGGCGGGAGAGGCTGGTTAAGCTGCCGGTCTCCCGCGAAAGTCCATGCTTCACAACGTTTGTCGCATCCCAGTACGCTTGTGGCAGGCCTTCGCCTTTGGCGGATTCCAGATATCCAAACGCTTTGGTTTCATCATCGGCAAAACGCTTCGCCGCTTTACTGGTGGCATTGCGCAGAAGCGCAGGCAGATCGTCTGCGCCTACAGATGCCAGGTAGAACGCTGACGACGCCGCGATCACCACGCCGCGGCGCATCTGTGTCGGATCGCCGGCCTTTGGCGTATCCTCCTGTGTTCCAAGAAAAACATCCGGGAAATCGTTCAAAAGGATGGCTTGAACGCCCAGGGTCTGGGCGTCCTCATGGTCGCTAGGCCCCCAAAACGACTCGATGCTGTAGTGAAACTGTTCTCTGCTTCCGGTAGGCGCGAAGAGCGGATCAAGAAAACCCTCTGTCGGCCGGGCGGAGAGAAAATGCGAATTCCGAATGGCGATGGTATTTTCTACGCCGACTTTGTCGACGAAAGCCTGAACGGCGTCATCGAGAAAAGAAGGATTTGAGTTCGGCGAACGGTACAGGTGAAAAACGGCGCCCGAACTCTGCTGGTCGTAACCAATCATGTCGATGTTGATCATCGCTAGGATTCGTTGCAAATCCTCGGGGTGCTCGTGGAAATGGTAAGTGATGCCGTAGTGTTCCGACCCCCACATAAAGCGAATCGTCCGCCGGGGGCGGGGCAGAGTGCCAGTCGAGACAAGATTGCTTAGCAGGCGAGCAACTTCCAGCGTGCAACCAACTCCGGTCAGATTGTTAGCTCCGCCGGTGTTGCGGCTGTTGTCATGCGCGTAGACAAGAATCGCCGGAAGGCTCGGGTCTGTTCCCGGAATTTCCGCGCGAACCTCGGGATATTCGCCTGGCCCGGTTTCGACTTCGACTTCGGAATGCACGGAGAGTCTCTCTCCCAACGCCAGTCTGGCCTTCAATTCGCTGCCCACGCGGTAGGAGAGTGAAAAGGCGAATGTAGGATCTTCACCATGCGGGCCAATCCACGGAACAAGCTGCACTGTGCCGATCAGGTCCGGATGGTCAATCGCCCCTTCAGTGCGATAGAAAACGACGCCGGCAGCTTTCCGCTCCCATACAGCGAGCCGCATCACGCGGGAAGCCGCGCCGCTCGCGAGAACCACTTTTCCTTCGACCGAGCGCCCGTCGTAGTCTTTTTCGCTGACCCCGCTCCCGACGTCTACGAGTTCGGCAGTCACCGAACCCGTGCGGCTATAACGCCCAAGATGGGATTTGAACACGTTGAAGTCAGCGAGCAATTCCTTCTCGGGATTTACCAACCAAAGTTCGCCCTTTTGGGCTTCCCACAGCGGCTCAGTATGAAATGCCCAGTAGTAAGATTTGCCGTCCGAGGGATATCGTTCGATGGCGACGTTGGTCAGGCCCATGGATTTCGCTTCCCTGGCCAGGTAATTGGCCACTTCGTCGGCGCCGTGGGCCGGTGAATAACCCGAGAAACGAACGATTCTTTTGAAGTCCGCAAAGGGGCGTTCGCCGGAAGAGTTTTCGCGAATGATACGATATTGATCGGGATTGAGCAGTTGTTGAGCCCTGGCGGTAAGCTCACCGATAAACAGGAAAACGGCAACACCAAACAGCACCTTCCGGAAGATCACTAAGCTTCTGTGCATTCCTTTTCCTTCCCGATTCCTTCAAGCGGACGAGAGTTCGGCCGCAACTCCGCGCCAGATAATTCCTCAAATGCGACGGAATCGGCCCTCAAGCTCGATATGCGAGCGAAATTCATGAGATAGCACTTCGAAAGAACATACTCCCCTGTCAAATAGCACAACCATGACGCTGAATGCGGGACAGCTAGTAACAGCTCGAATCTTGCCTGTTGCTTTTATACTTGGAGGAGTAAGCTGTCTTTCGATTTCTTGCTGGGGCTTTCGGAATCTTGCCAAAAATTGAGATCAGGCCGAGACCAGCGAGCCAAGTCCAAGAGAGCTTGGTGCGCAGCTTGCGAGTCTAATCCAGCAGGCGTGCTTCGGGAGACTAATACCATGCAACGGGGCCATGAAGAAAAGCGTTCGGCGCGAGGACAGGAGACAGCGTGGACGCTGGACTCTGCCCGGCCGTACAGCGCCCCACAGACCGGAAGCAGAATTTTTGCTTTAGAGACACTGACTGGGCGACTCAGACAATTTTGCGGAGGCAATGCAGTCCTGATGTCCAACGCGGGGACGCCGTGGGCAGATACCGTAAAGGTTGAAGTCCACCGCCTCTGTCGACAAGAGGAACCGGAGACAGCACCGCTTGATCATTGCGTTTCTTTCAAATTGAGTGGCCGAGACACGCTTGAATGGAAACTGGCAGGCAAACGGTTCCTGAACAGGGCCTATAGTGCGAGTGAATTCTGCCTGGTTTCAAAGGGGACTCCGGTCTGGGCACGTTGGCAGAAGGGAGGAGAATTTCTGGTTATTGCGATTCCTCCGGCGTTCGCTGCATCGGTAGCCGACGCAGCGAGCCCTCGCCGACAAATTGAATTCACGAACCTATGGACCTTTAGGGACGCCGAGGCTGAGCACCTCATGAAGACCATGTGGTACGAGTTGAAAGCGGGCTGTCCAGCGGGCCGCTTGTTCGGGGAATCCCTCGCGATTGCATTCACAGCACACCTGTTGCGCCATTACTCCGTTTTTTCGCACAAGGTTGAGCCCTACCGAGGCGGACTATCCTCGGCCGCCCTTCGCAAGGTCACGGACTACGTTCAAGCCAATCTTCACGAAGAACTGAGCCTGCGACAGTTGGCTCATCTGACCCGCCTGAGTTCCTTCCATTTTGCTCATGTGTTTAAGCAGACCACCGGTCTTGCTCCGCACCGGTATGTGCTCACGCAGCGAATCGCGCTCGCCAAGACGCTACTGGAAAGCACTCGCCTGCAGTTGGCAGAAATTGCTTTTCGCGTCGGTTTTTCGAGTCAGGCCCATTTGACAGTCATGTTTCGCAAAATTGTTGGTTGTACGCCAGGATCCTATCGAGGCTCGCTAGGTTCAAAAATCTGACATCGCTTCAAGCTGGTGACGTTCGCTTCCGGGGCTCCGCTCGACAGATCTTGAGACAACGGAATCGCCGCCTTCCAGCAATCACGTGGCAATGTGCGCTTCGTTTAGCACCCGGTACTGGTGGGGATCGGACTAAGAGCGGCGTTGAGCCTGCGGAAGTTATTGATTCCTTTAGTCGACAAATGCGTTCAAATCTACGAATTCGCCTAAGCGAGGTACACAGCAGGTACGCGGTGGGGGCTGATTCTCTTACGGTCGTTGTAACGTTCCGCGATATTCCCCCGCTCAGCGGGTTCCAGCTTCCTGACAGGGCTGCGGGCCGCTCCTTTCAATCAATTCGTGCAGTTCCCTTCCCGAGCAAGCTTCGACTATAGTGAAATTCATAGGGACCGCTGACGCCTCCGGAAGCGCTCGATTTGTCGCTAACCATCTTACTGATTAGTTTGACTTGTTAAGATATGACCCCAGTCGCTTCGTGAAAAAATGCGTAAGGGAAGGCCCGAGAAGGCGCCGCAATTACGTAGCCTGCGGCAGCCTTGAACATGTGCTGATTTTAATCGGATTAACAACTGGGCGTGGAGCATAGTTGTTTCACACTGATTAGACGGCGCTTAACCCACCTTTCAGCTCCTATTATAATAACCCCTTAAGATCGTCCCAACAATAGTCCCAATTCAGACCCAACTAAAAAGGAGAAGTCATGAGCAGACGTGTGTTCGTTTGTGTGTCCGGAGGTGTGGTCGATGAAGTCATCGTTCCGAAGGAAACTGACGGAACGTGGACAGTGATCGACTGGGACAACATCGAATCAGATCCCGCACGAGAGTGGGGTCAATTCGATAAGGAAGACAAGGCGTACATCAAGGCGAATCACGCAGACGATTACGCCAAGTATTTCTCGCAGTTCACACCCAGCTGAGCTGTTCGTCCCCAAGTACCTTCAAGCTGTTGACATCAACCGCTAATTGCATAGGATAGCAAGGTAGCGGGACGATCCGGCGCGTTAACGTCGAATCGCCCCTGACCG
>WNFL01035260.1_pt1 | contig 12319 bp, 10 predicted proteins | sample 5400361 | NCBI WGS metagenome assembly WNFL01 (sample SAMN13153351, study PRJNA577476) | soil metagenome | isolation source: 40 cm soil on Douglas fir-dominated hillslope | place: USA:California | collected 2013-09-17
AATTCGCAACCAAACCAAACAGTTGCTGATAGTTCCGCCACATCTAAAAGACCAGAAGCAATTAAGGAGACGTCAAAACCTAATACTCAAGAGAAAAAAGTAGTAGCTACACAACCAAAAGCAACAATAAAAGAGAGTGAGCCTAAAACACTCCAAGCTGATAGCGAGAAAACAACAAGTTCTCAGTTTACTGAAGCCGAACCTAAGGATGGATATTCGGTATTGTATGAATATTTCGATCGTGAATTAAAATATCCACCTGAGGTCGCGAAAGATTCGATTGAAGGAATTGTAACGGTATCGTTCGCTATCAATAAAGATGGAAAGCCTGATCAAATCAAAATTGAAAACTCGTTAGGTTCAGTTTTTGACAAAGAATGTCAGCGAGTAATCGTTGCCATGCCTTTGTGGAAACCTGCCACGATCAATGGCAAACCTATTTCTACCAGGCTTTCAATTCCACTTACATTCAAAATCAAAAAATAACCAACAGCCGATCTTATGAAAAATGTATTGATCCTTGTGTTGACTTTTTTTGTAATGCGATCGTTCGGTCAAAATTTCGAAAAAAAATATTCGATGGTTGCTCCTGTCGCGCTTCAAAACCCCAAAATCCAGTGGGTAGATGCGGATAATGACAGTTTGCTTGATGTAATGATTTCAAATCCTACCCAGGGAGAGATCAAGTTTATGTTTCTAAGAAATTTAGGAAACAATTCATTCAATCTGGCTCAAACTATTCCATCAGGGTACCAATATGGAAAAATTTTCCTGACTGACTTTAATAATGATAATAAAATAGACATTGTGATATCTGGAAAAAAAATCTCCAACGAAGATGGAACTGAAGTTTTTTTAAATACCGGGAACTTTAGTTTTCAAAAAAGTCAAATTAAAATTCAAACCAGAGCCTTCAATGAAATTCTATTTGCAGATTTGAACAATGACGGAAAAAAAGATCTTATCGCCTCTGACGCAAATAAATTATATCTGTTAGAGCAAACCAGTGGACAGTTTATCCTTCGCAAGGACACTGCCATCATAGTTTCTTCTTTGAAATCATTTGATTTTGATGGCAACGGATTTCATGACGTTGCATTTAGCGGATTGGATTTGAGCCATACGCCCACTACAGCAATTTTGTTGCTAGGCAACAACTTCAAAGTTTTACGCAAAGTTCAAGTTGCAGATGTCTCTGGCACAATGGAAGCTGGTGATCTAAATCACGATGGCTTTTTTGATATTATTGTTTCCGGAAAAAATTCAACCGGAACATTAGTTACACGTGCTTTTCAGAACAACGTTCTAAGCTTTTCCTCCGGCAAAATGATTTCCGGAATTGATTCTGTTTCTATGCGAATAGCTGATTTTACATCGGATGGCAAAACTGATGTTGCGTTTTTTGGAAAGAATAACAATACTTGGCAAAGTTGGATCAAAACATTTACGGGGGATTCAGTTTCTCTCCCTTTCGCTCAAGTTAAAACCCAAGACTACGGTGATTACGATCGTGATGGAGACCTAGATCTGATTCAATTGAGAAGAGATTCGATCATCGTTTTCAATAACAACTTAAATGTGGTAAACAAGGGTCCCTCTATCGTGGTACATCCAATTGGTGTTCAAATTTATAATCGGGTTTTTTTCTACTGGAATAAATCCGTGGACGATCACACAGAAGACAGTTCTATCACTTATGATCTTAACGTATTCAAAAATGGGTTGATCGTTGTGTCATCGGAATACGATCACATTAACCACAAAAGACTATTGGTCGCCCATGGCAATTTGGGCACAGCCAACTACTCTATCCAAAAAGTTAGCGGAGATTTTTTTGAAGTACAGTCTATCGACAATTCATTTACCGTCCAGACAAAATTTCCTTTAGGGAAATGCTCATCGTGTACAAATGTGATGACTCAGAATATAACATTATGCAAGTTTGACTCAGTAATACTCAGGCCCAATGCGCCAAAAGCAATGTGGTTTTCCTTTAATAAAGGTTTTTTAGGCATTCACGATGTCTTGAGTTACAAAAAGTCTGAATCGGATACCATTTTTTCATTTAACCCTTTGGGCGATCCTTGCTCTGCAATTAAAATATTTAACATAAGCTCTTCAAGCTCTGATACGGTGAAAGTGGTTCGTAACCTCTGGAATTGTGAAGGCTCACAAAATATTTTGACCATCGATGCCGAGTGGCACAATGTGACCTGGAAAAATAGTCTCAACACCACGGTTTCCAGTGGCAACCAATTAACCGCTCTACTTGGAAAATCAATTGTGTTTAATGCTTCAGGAAATAACGATCAAGGGTGTCGCTTAAAGGAGACTATTAATTTAAGTATTAGTAAGCCTGATCTTAAAATCGAAAACGGCCAATATCAGATCATCAAAGGTGGCAATGTTCAACTTAGCGCCAGCGGAGGAAACAGCTATAGTTGGTCACCACACCAAGCTCTTCCTTAAGTAGCGACATTATCGCTGCACCGGTTGCAACACCGGAAATCACAACTGAATATACAGTGACAGCAAAGGATAGTCTTGGTTGTGCAGCATCAGCGAAAATTCTGGTGGAAGTGATGGAAGCGGGTTTCATTCCGACTCTTTTCACACCCAATGGAGACGGGAAAAACGATGACTTGAGAATTTTTGGGTTAACAACTGCATCGGGCTTCAGGTTCACGATCTACAACCGCGAAGGAAATGTGGTGTATGACACAAAAGACGTGTCAACCGCTGTGTACCAAGGCTGGAACGGAGCATCCAATGGCCAGATGCAGCCATCGGGCACTTATTTCTGGAAAGTAGAGGGAAAAGGTAATTTGGGTGAGGCCATTACACTCAACGGAAAAAAATCCGGGGCATTCCTTCTGGTTAGATAACAATGAGAAAATACTTTTTGGTTCTGCTATTGGCCGGAATAAGGTATTGCGCAACTGCACAGTATTTTCAGTTCAGTCAATACAATTTCACTACTACTCGTGTGAATCCGGGCTGGCTCGGATTGACAAAATACGCTACCGTTGATTTTGATTACAGAAATCAAAAAACGGGCGGAGACTTTAGTATCAACAGTAATTATTTTGCGCTCGCCTACCCGTTGATGCGGCAAAGCACGGGAACGCCCTGGTCAGGCATCGGGATTTCTCTGATGGACGATCGCTCAGGGGGAATATTCAAAACGCAAGAGGTATCGTTAAGCTATGCTGTAAATATTTCGACCGGAAAATATGAAAGTCTTTCAATTGGGTTTCGCGGCTTGATGAGATCACAACGCATTGACTATAGCGGATTATTTACAGGTTCCCAATACATTGATGGAAGAGGATTTGATCCATTTGCATTCAACGGAGAAAATACCGGAAATCTGAAAGTCAACTATAACACGTTCAGCGCTGGCATGCTCTGGATGAAAACGGATAGACGCGGAAGTCTGCTCAGTCAATTGGACGGGGCGATCTTCGATTTCAACAAGCCAAACAACTCGTTCACTGGCGATAAAAGTCAGCTCGCATCAACGCTTACAACTCACGGAGCTTTTCTATTAAAAAAGCAGTCTCAACTGAATACTTATGCAGACGCACTCCTTACTTATGGGGCCGGCAAGGCTGTGCTCAATGTAGGTGCGCGATGGCAATACGATCTTAATCCATCGTCAAGAAGTTTAACCGATAAAGTTGATTTGATCACTCGCTATATCGTGGGGAGATCGGGAATGGTTGGCATCCAATTCCACAATGAGAAATTTTCTTTTGGCGTGAGCTATGACTTTCCTGTCTTGATCAGGAACTATGGAAATACGGGAGCACTGGAGATCGGATTGGAGTATCGTTCTCCTGTTACACCAAAAAATAGAAGTGCACGAAGTAAACAGGCTAAAAAAACAGAGCAAACCAAAAAGAATATTGTTACAAGAAAGCCAACAATGGCCCGGCCTCCTGCCTTGAAGACTTCAAAGAAAGATTCAGTGTCCAAAGTTACTCCCACTGAAAGTGAATTACCCCCTAAACCAATCGAATCAGTAACGATTGTTAAAAATGATTCTATCACAGCAGAAGCAAAAGCAGGAAGGATCAAACATGACCCTTTGATTATTGAAAAAATAACTCTTCATTTTCATTTCGAATACAACAGCATCGATCTGGACGATGAAACTGAGAAATTTCTCAATGACTTGAGTGCAACCTTAACAGAAAATGAAAATTTGAAACTGAAGATCACCGGCCACACAGACAATCGCGGTCATGAAAAATACAACCAACATCTTTCGTTGAAAAGAGCTGAAGAGGTAAAACGATACTTAGTCAAAACCGGTATTGACCCTCAGAGAATTATTACTGATGGAAAAGGCATGTCAGAACCATTGAACGATAACGATTCAGAAGAAGCACGCTCGAAAAACAGGCGAGTTGAAATCAGCTTGTATTCCGAGCATGAGTGAATTGGTTCACCTTTTAATCTGAGGATATTTGAGTAAGACTAAACTATTGTTAACTGGCCAATTAACGCCCCGGCTGCTGCCAAATAATTGTAGAAGATGACTCACTCGCCTGCACGCTTTCTTATTCATATGCAGGTATAAATAGATGACGAGTTCAGGGCTGACGCATCTTAAATTTTTAAATTTTCTGCGGTTTGATGCAAAAAATGCAGATACGCAGAGGGCACAAAGAAAATGCACGCAAAGATCGCAGAGAAAATGTTCCCCTCTTTCTTAACTTGCATTTCATTCTCTGCGAACCTCAGCGATCTCTGCGGTTTAAGTTTTGAAATTTAGATGCGTCAGCCCTGATGACAAGTTAGTTAAACTCAAATCTCAGTTCAAAAAATCGTAAATTCGACACTCATCCTAAATAACCTATGCAGCGCAGAAGTTTCTTGAGAAGAACGGGCCTTGCTCTTGGTGCGAGTGCCGTTCTGCCTTCACTTTCTTTTGGTTCAACTTCAACAGCCTCCTTAGATTCCTGGGAAGGAATTCGATCACAATTTCTACTGGATCCGAAGCGGATTCATATGGCGCAGATGTTTCTTGCATCTCATCCGAAACCAGTAAGGGATGCCATTGACCATCACAGAAAAATGTTTGACGAAAGCCCTGTGGAATACTGGGAACACAACTGGAAGACAATGGAACCGGAAATGTGCAAGGCAACTGCAAATTATATTCAGGCCGAACCAAGTGAAGTTGCGTTGACTGATAGCACAACGATGGGTCTCGGGCTTTTGTATAGCGGATTTCAATTGAAAGAGGGTGATGACATTCTCAGTACAACGCACGATCATTATGCAACGGATAAATCGCTTGACTACGCTGCAACGAAAAACAAAGCGACCATTCGAAGAGTTACATTATATAAAGAAGCAAGCACTGCCTCCGCTGATGAAATGGTGAGTACATTAGTTAAAGCTATTCAACCAAACACGAGATTAGTCGCCCTAACATGGGTACATTCCTTTAGTGGAATGAAATTACCCATTCGTGCAATTGCAGATGCCATCAAGTCATTAAACAGTAAACGCGGAGATCAAGACAGAATTTATTTTTGCGTGGACGGTGTACATGGGTTTGGAGTTGAAGATGTAACGATGGCTGATTTAGGTTGCGATTTTTTTGCTGCAAGTACGCACAAGTGGGTTTTCGGGCCGCGCGGTACTGGCATTTTGTGGGGCCGAAAAGATGCATGGGACAAAGTGGTCCCTACCATTCCAGCTTTCTCCTACCCTGCTTACGGAATGTGGTTAGGCATGGTTCCGCAAGGAAAACTCAACTTCTGCGATTTGCATTCTCCCGGAGGATTTCATTCATTCGAAAATCGATGGGCGTTGAAGGAGGCTTTTGATTTTCATATGCAGATTGGTAAGAAGAAGGTAGCCGACCGCACACATCAGTTAAGTTCAATGCTCAAAGAAGGACTGAAAGGAATCAAACACGTAAAACTTCACACTCCTGTTTCAACAGATCTTTCGTCAGGCATTAATTGCTTTGAGGTTGAAGGAATGACCTCAGAGGAAGCGATAAAAAAATTGTCCACAAAAAATATTATTGGAAGTGCCGCCCCTTATGCTGTAAGTTACGCCAGGCTTACACCAAGCATTGTTAATAGCGAAGACGAAGTGAAGAAGGCCATTGCTGCACTGGAAAAGATAAAGGAATGAACGGTTATTTCTTAGCTACAACTGCGATAAATCTCAACCAACTTTTTTCCTTTTTAGAGTGATCGAGTTTTTCTGAGGAATGAAAATGTGTTTCTTCTGCAGGTGAATGGTTGCATCGATCAATTCAAACATTCGATCTATGCGCTGCTGTTTTGTAAGAGACGCTTCAAATGCAACCTGATCGTCTTTTTTCTTTTCAAAAGGGATGAAAGTCGCCTTACGCATAATATCAAATTTACAAAGCGTATGCCAATAATTTCAAAGCAGTTACCTCTACTCTAACTACTCAATATCTCTTTGATGCTTTCTTCTTACCTCCCCAAAACTCTTCTCTTTTTTTGCCCGAAAATCTCCTTTTTCTTCCTCCTCCGTCTCGATCCCCACCTCCACTGTCAGAATGTTTTTCGCGTCTGGCGCCAGTCATTTCCAATCTTACTTTGCGGCCGCGTACTTCCACGCCTTCAAATCCTTTCATAATCTGGTCAGTGAATTCTTTCTCGACTTCGAAGAAAGAGTAAGCTCCTTTCAAATCAATTTTACCGACTTTGTCTTTGCGCACATCGCCATAATCACAAATCATGGCAAGCAATGTCCCCTTCTCGAGGCCATCCATTTTTCCGATGTTGATGAAGATGCGGTCACCTGTGGAATAAGCACCGTCAGAAACTCCTCCTTCGTCAAAATAGGTTTTCTTTTCTGATTTATTAAGGTCGCGCGCATCGCGATAGTACTCCAAAAAGCGGTTGAACTCTATCGAAGCAAAACGTTTGATAATATCTTCTTTGCTCAAGTCTTTTAACTCGTGATATACTTCAGGAAGGAATGAATCGATTTCTTCTTCATTCACTTCTACATGGCGTACTTTATGAACAAGCCCCACAATTTTTTGTTGGCATACTTCATCGCCTGTAGGCACCAGCATCTTAGTGAATTTTCTCTTCAAACTTTTCTCCACCTGATTGATGCGTCCTACTTCTTTTTTGGAAACGATAGCGAGAGAAATTCCTTTTTTACCTGCTCGGGCTGTACGACCACTGCGGTGGGTATAGAATTCCATCTCATCGGGCATATTCATATGGATAACATGCGTGATATTGCTCACATCAATGCCGCGGGCGGCTACATCCGTGGCCACCAACAACTGCAGTGTGTTATTTTTGAAATTCTTCATCACGCGATCGCGCTGAGCTTGCGTGAGATCACCGTGAAGTGAATCGGCATTGTAACCATCTTTGATCAGATGCTCGGCAATCTTTTGTGTATCCATTTTGGTGCGACAAAAAATAACACCGAAAATATCTGGAGTGTAATCAACAAAACGTTTCAACGCTAAGTATTTGTCACGGTCGTCAACAACCACAAACTGATGGTCGATATTTTCATTGCCCGACTGGCGACCTTCCATGGTCAGCTCTTTCGGATTGCTCATATAGTTGCTTGCAATCTCGCGCACTTCACGTGGCATCGTTGCCGAGAAGAGCCACACTTTCTTTGAATCCGGAGTTGTTGAAAGTATATCGTCAATATCTTCTTTGAAACCCATGTTCAGCATCTCATCGGCTTCATCGAGCACAACAAATTGAATATGGGTAAGGTCAACTACTTTTCGCGAAAGTAAGTCAATCAATCGGCCCGGTGTAGCAACAATAATTTGTGCTCCTTGTCTTATTTTCCTTATCTGATCGGAAATACTTGCTCCGCCATAAACCGTAACAATGTTGAGGCGTTTCACCTTTTGCATAAACCGCTCGAGGTCGCTGGTAATTTGCACGCTCAACTCGCGCGTAGGTGCAACGATAAGCGCTTGGGTAGCGCGATTTTTTTCATCTACCAATTCAATCAGCGGCAAACCAAAGGCCGCTGTTTTACCCGTTCCTGTTTGAGCAAGCCCAACGAGGTCGGTATCGCCTTGAAGCGGAGTTTCAAAACCCAGTTGGCGGATAGCTTCCACTATTTCCCCTGAAAGACCCAGGGCATCAAATGATTTCATGTGTTAATTATAAGCGGCAAAGGTAACTAATTAATAAGGGGTCTGCTAGCGACCCCTTATCTTGTAGATTAACTTATGCTTTAGCCAAACATTATAGTGCATGGCCTTATCTTAACGAAACAACTCATTGCTTTAAACTCAATTCACTGATAATGTTCTTTGCTCCTCCCAGCACATCGATACACCAAAGCACATAGCGCACGTCTACACAAATGGTGCGGTTTAAATCTTTGTCGAAGGCAATTTTATGACTGAGGGCTTCATAGTTTCCGTCAAAGGCAAGACCGATGAGCTCTCCTTTTCCATTTAACACCGGTGAACCGCTGTTTCCACCTGTGATATCATTTGTAGTGATGAAGCCCACCACTAAATCGTTGAGTCGAGCATCCTTGTAACGGCCGAAATTTTTTGTCTTGTATGCTTCGATCACATTGGCAGGTAAATCAAATTCATAATCGCCCGGTTTGTATTTCTGCATCACGCCACTCAATGTGCACACGTAATCATAAAACACCGCATCGCGTGGCTTATAGGACTTCACATTTCCATAACTGGCGCGCATCGTAAAGTTAGCATCCGGATACATCTTGGTGCCCGGGTTCATTTCGCGCACTCCTTTTAAATACAATCGACCAAGTTCGCCATTCATTGCATTGAACTTTGTAGAGAATGGTCCATAATTGTCGTTGTAATTTTTGACAAACGCATTCATGTAAGCAAATGCGGGGTCGCTTTGCAAAGAGCTCAATTCCGGTTTTGCCATGAGTGTGTTCCACTTCTCATCATCAAGAATTGCTGTGCCGGCAAAAATTGTGGACGCCATTTTCTTATAGGTATTATCATCGCTCAAATCACCATACTCATTTTTTAGCTTTTCATAAAAAAATTTGGGGTGCTGAGAAGGATCAATGTCATTATAAAACATTCGACAGGTTGCTGCCATAATGTTCTGGTCTGAAGGTTTGTTTTCGCTCTCCAGAAACTTTTTACGCGCGTTGGTAAGGCTTTGTGTTACTTTGGCAATCTCTTCGGGCGATGCATCCTTTTTTGAAAGCGTTCGCTCTAGCGCCAGCATCGATGCACTGAAGCCTGCGAGCGATGATCCTAAAATTCCTTCATTCATATAGACGCGCAACTTCGAGTAGCTCTGCCACTCCTGATAAATTTTTTCGTATTGACTAAACAGAGTCTCGTAGTCCTGTTTCCCTTTCGCCCAACTCAAAAACTTTTCCTCGGCTTTCTTTTTCTGGCCATACACATCGTACTTCAGTAATTGCTTCCCTTCACCGTCAAAAAATTTCCAGTAGTTGGCTATACTTGCATAGCTTGAGGCGAGTTTCAATCGCACGGCCGGGTCCTTTTTCATCTCATCAAACATCAGTTTGAGTCTCACATCACGCAAGCCAACAATGGCAGGGTTCTCAATATCGGTTTTGAGTTTTACTCCGAAAGAGGTCTCATAGCGATTGGTGCCTCCGGGATATCCATAGATCATCGCATAGAGTCTCCATCGTTGATTCCCTTGATAGAAACCGGCAAGTAGTATTTTGGTTTCAATGGAACATTTTCAGTAGAATAATCGGCAGGCTTACCGTCTTTGCTCATGTACACGCGAAACACACTGAAGTCGCCTGTGTGACGGGGCCACTCCCAATTGTCAGTGTCACCACCAAATTTGCCAATGCTTTCAGCAGGCGCACCCACTAAGCGTACATCTCTGAATCGCTCATACACAAAAAGCAAAAACTGATTGCCTTTGAACATGGGTACTACCCGGCCTTCATAACCGGTAGTCTCTATTAATTTTTTAATGATTTCACCCGACAGGGCTTGAGCTTTAGCAGCGCGATCTGTGCCGCCCAATCCTTTTGCTGCTTCTTCAATTTGAGCAGTAACATCTTCAATGCGGATCAGGAATTGGCTCTTAGCCCAAAATCCATCGCGCAGATAATTGTTTTGCAGGGTGCTTGCTGATGCAATAGCATCATAGCCACAATGGTGATTAGTGAAAATCAATCCCTCGGGACTGACAATCTCACCCGTGCATCCTCCACCAAATATGATGATCGCATCTTTCAGTGATGCTTTGTTGAGACTATACAGCTGCTCTTTACTCAGCTTTAGTCCGTGTTTTACCATATCGTTGTACACTTGCTCACCAAGTAAGTGAAGCAGCCACATGCCTTCATCCGCTTTCGCGATGGGCGCGGTGAAGAGCGAGGTAAAAAGCAACAGGAAAACAATTATTTTTTTCATGGTGGTGGAGTTTGTACTGTAAATTATGAAAAGTTTTTAAAAGGAAATGCAAAATGAAGCTAAGACTATGTTGGTGAGAAAATCAGGTTTTGCTAATTTCACAAACTAACCATTCGCTTGTGAAAATCTTCAAACGCGCCCTCCTAATCCTTCTCCTTATTATAATAGTCTATGTTGGTCGCCTGGGTTGGCAAATTATCACCATTATTAGCGCGTATGGAGCAAAGGATCTTTGCTCGTGCGTGTTTGTAGGTGGGCGAAATCCGCAAGATGTATTCCGTAATGAGCTCGATTTTTTTCCTATTTATTACGGCTCATTCAAAATAAATCTTCAAGACTCATCAGCCACAGGAAATGTGCTTGGTATAGGAGAACGAAAAGCAATCTTCCGCAAGGGTTTGGGTTGCACTTTCGTTGCCGGAATTAGCGAAGAAGAACTGCGCAATCAAAAAATAAAAGTATACCGTCCTTCAAAAATAAATGCAGACAGTATTCCCTGGCCACAAGGAAATAAACTACCAGACACGATTCCTAAAAAAATCAACAAAGTGAAACTGCAAACGGCTATTGGTAATGCATTCATTGAAACAGACACAGTTAAGATCAATCAAAAAAGAACTCGTGCCGTTTTGGTGATTTACAATGGCGAGCTGGTTGGTGAAAAATATGATCTTGGCTTTGACAAAAACTCGCGACAAAAAGGATGGTCAATGACCAAGAGTATAAGCAACGCCTTGGTAGGAATTTTAGTAAGACAAGGAAAACTAAAACTTGAAGAACCGGCACCGGTTGATGTGTGGAAGAATGATGAGAGAAAAAAAATAACACTTAATAACCTCATGCAAATGAGCAGTGGCTTAAGCTGGGTTGAAAGCTACTCCGTTCCACCCCGCAGCGCAACCATCATGTTGTACTCCAACAAAGACATGGGCATTTATGCCGCTAATCAACCTTTAGAATCCAAACCTGGTGAAGTATTTTACTATTCCAGTGGCACTGCAAACATCATCTCGCGCATCATTCATGAAACTGTTGGCGATGAGAATTATTACCAGTTCCCGTACAAAGAATTATTTAGCAAAATAGGAATGCACAGCATTGAGCTTGAGCCCGATGCAGGTGGCACATTCGTGGGTTCCTCTTATTCCATGGCTACAGCCAGAGATTTTGCTCGATTTGGTTTGCTCTTTTTGAATGATGGAGTTTGGAATGGGGAAAGAATATTGCCCGAGGGCTGGGTGAAATATTCATCCGCACCGGCAGCCGGAGCAAAACTTGGAGAATATGGCGCACAATGGTGGACCAACGCAGGAGAAAAAAATAATCCTACCAATCGCCCCTATCCTGACGTGCCAACCGATGCCTTTCTTGCCGAGGGCCATGAAGACCTGCCGTCAAAGAAATTGGTAGTTGTCAGGCTAGGTCTTACCAAAACTGACTTCGACATGAACAAGCTTGTCTCGGAAATCATCGAAAGTTTACCTCAATAATATCTTTGACTATAGGGAAGTTCAAAAATTTACCAACAACAACTTTCTTTTATCCACAGCGAGTTGAAAAACACAATGCAATCGCATAAATTTTTGTGAATAACTTCGTTGGAAAATTGTTGAGTACTTTTTCTTAAAATATTATGCAGATATAATTCTGCAACATATCTTCATATCACTAATTCAGTCACTGGCAAACAAATCAGTGCACACCGACAAACAAAAAATTATTTTCTCCGGAAAGTGATGAACAAAAAAGTCGGGGTGAACAGAATGTGCTTGAGGTAAGGGCCTTCGGAAAACTGCCAACAGCACGAAACCCAGAGCAGCTATTGCAAGATAGTTGAGGCAAGTTTTGGTTTGTGATACGAGAGTTAGTGTTTTTCAAAGACTACGGTCGATGGCAAAACAAAACGGGAACTGC
>WNFL01130042.1_pt1 | contig 12319 bp, 13 predicted proteins | sample 5400361 | NCBI WGS metagenome assembly WNFL01 (sample SAMN13153351, study PRJNA577476) | soil metagenome | isolation source: 40 cm soil on Douglas fir-dominated hillslope | place: USA:California | collected 2013-09-17
GAGAACAGGTACACCTTCTAGCGCGCCAATGTCGCCCTTGAAGTAAGCATCGATCTTCTCGATGACCCTCGTCGTTGCATCCGATGCCACACCTTCGTGCAGCGTGATATCGCCGTGCCGCTCACGGAGAGTGCTCGCCAGGTGAAGCACGTTGGATGCAAAGTCGAGTGACCACACGCGACCTTTCTCGTCTGTGACGAGCAGCATCTCGCCAAGCGGCGAGCTGACGTGATTCAGTTGCAGTTCCATGATTGCAGGCCTTTCGAATGGATTGGTCGGCTAGATGCCCACTCTAGGGCGAGCGGCCGCAGAAGAAAATCCGATTCTTGCGGTCAGCCGGCCTTGCGGAAGGTGAGGTTGATGCGTTCATGACCAAGCGACGAGTGCGCTTGCCCCTTGAGGGTCATGACGCCGTGAAAGCGCAATCGGTCCTCGCCACCCCACACCACGACATCGCCGTGATGAAGCGGGATCTTCATCGTCCCGTCAGCTCGCTTCAGACCACCGAAAAGAAACGTCGCCGTCATGCCCAATGACAAGGAAACAATCGGCGCGTCGAAGTCCTTCTCGTTCTTGTCCTGGTGCAGTGTGAGCTTGGCGCCGGGGGTATATCGATTGACCAGGCAAGCGTCCGGCTTGAAGCCAAGGAAACCAGCTGCCAAGGCAGCGGCGGCGGCCAGGTCCTCGAGGAGGGGCGGCATCGCCGGCCACGCTGTCCCCGTCATTGGATCCGCCTTTGTATAGCGGTACCCGCGCCGGTCCGTCGTCCAGCCAAGGACTCCGCAGTTCGTGAGCCCTACCGACATGGTGAAGCCGCCGGGCGTGACCATGTGTCTGTAGGGCGCCGACTTCTCAATGGCCTTTACCGCCGCTATAACATCTTTTGCTTGCGGCAATGCGAAGCCGCGCAGAACCAACGCGCACCTCCCAATGCGCTCGATCTCATGCATGTCGGCTTGCATCCCAACCAGATGCGACAGCAGCTTGCTGATATCCAGGCGACAGTGCTTCCCGAATAGCGTGTACCGATGCAGGATGCGGGCCGTCTGGTCGCGAATCCATATCTCGTCCATCCGGCCAGAGTATTTGCTCGCCTTGCCTAATGCTCTCCGCTTCTTGCGTTTGTGCGCGTGAAGTCAGCGGGCGTCGTGGAAGATGATGCCCACGGTGTGTCGAAGACCTTTGCGCAACCGACTGACGCCATGACGCATCGCCGTCTTCCTCGAGCCGTTGAACGCCGGACGTTGGTTCACCGTGAAGATGACTGCGTCGCCTTGGGAAAGGCCAACAACGGCTGCGCGTCTTTCGTTCGTTCCGGCATCCGTAACGACGAACTCGCCGCCGTCGAAGTCAATGCCGGGACGCGACAACAGGATCGTCGCCTGAAGAGGGAAGACGTGCTGCCCGTACAGATCCTGGTGTAGGCAGTTGTAGTCGTCCTGGGCGTACCGGAGGATCAGAGCGGTGGGCCGCTTCTGGCCGGCACGATGACAGCGACGGATGAACTCTGCATGGTGGGGAGGGAATTTCACACCAATGTGCATGACCCTGTTCCACCGATTGGCTATCGGCGCGAGTCTGGGATATAGCGCCTCCCGTAGTTTCTGCAGAAGATCCGGCAATGGGTAGCTGAAGTATTTGTACTCACCGCGGCCGAAGCCGTGGCGAGCCATGACAACGCGCGAGCGGTAAATATCCTCTCGATCGTAGTTGGTCGCGAGGTCCTCACATTCTTCAGGACCGATCAACCGAGGCAACACTGCCGTGCCTTCTGCATCCAGAGACTGGGCGATCTTTACCCAGTCATAGGCACTGACGCGCGTTTCTGCATCGAGTTTTCGGTATTTCATCGGCATCATTGAGTTCCGTTAGCAGGGCATTTGCAGCGCCCTGACTCTACGGAATCCAATGCGCAGAGGCACTCCGAATATTGCTAGTTCAGCAGCTTGTGCTCCGGCGTTCCGCCTGGGGGTACCAATGGGGGTACCGGCCTGACGGCTGGCGTCCAATACCGTCCGTCGTCATCCCGCTACGCCCCGAAATTGATCCTCGCCGCCTCCACCAGCTATCTCTATCGCCGCCGTTTCGCGGCGAGCTTCGCCTCGTAGTCCACCCAATCGTACTGCCGGCCCTCGCGGCGGCGCCCGGTCGTCGCCCCAGCGTGGAGCACGCGGTGGCAGGGGATGGCGAAGGCGAACCAGCTCCGCGAGCAGGAACTCGCGACCGCGCGGATGGCCTTGGGGGCGCCAATGGCGGCGGCGATCGTCGAGTAGGTGGAGGTCGCGCCGAAAGGAATCTTGCGTACCTCGCTCCAGACGCGCTGCTGAAGCTCGGTGCCGCGGATGTCGAGCGCCAGCGGAAAAGGACGGAACGGCGCGGCGATGTATCGGGCAACCCGCGCCTGCACCGGCTTCATGCCCTTCTCGTCCCGGACCAGCCTGGCCTTGGGAAACCGGGCATCGAGGTCGCGGAGCAGCCGCGCCTGCGTGTCCCGCACCATGATCGAGACGATGCCCTTCCGGCTCGAGGCGACGAACAGTCGGCCGACCGCGCAACGGCCGGTGGCGTAGCGGATGGTCTCAGGTTCGCTGCGGGTCAGCGGCCCGTCACGGAATAGGCGCATGTCTGCAGTAAATTATCACCATGCCGATCATCGACTCGCAGGTCCACGCTTACGAAGCCAACACGCCCCGGCGGCCCTGGCACTCCGTGCCGAACTGGCCGCCCCACGTCACCGGCGACGAAATGGTCGCCGCGATGGACAAGGTGGGCGTCGACGGCGCGATCTTCATCTCGGCCTTTTCCCTCTACCAGTACGACGCGAGCTACGCGGTCGAAGTACAGCGCAAGCACCCCGGGCGGTTCGCGATCATCAAGCCGGTCAACCCCGCCGATCCGGCGGTCGGCGAGGTCATCGCCGAATGGAAGAAGCAGCCGGGCGCGGTGGCGGTGCGCATCATGATGACCACTCGGGAAGCGGGCCTGCGGCCGGACGATCCCGGCCTCGACCGCATCGCGCGCGAAGCCGCGCGGCATGGCTTTCCGGTCAATGTGCTCTTCTGGGGAAACCTCGAGGCGGGCACGACGCTCATCGACCGCCATCCGAACACCCGCTTCATCATCGACCACATGGCGATCCAGCAGCCGCGCACTCCGCCGGCGCCGCCGGAGCCCTGGGCCGACCTGCCGAAGGTCCTGGCGCTCGCCAAGCGAGCGAATGCCGTGATCAAGGTGAGCGGCGCGTGCACGCTTTCGCACAAGCCCTATCCGTTTCCCGACATCTGGGATCCGCTCGCCCGCATTTTCGATTCATGGGGCTTCGAGCGCTGCCTGTGGGGAACAGACTGGACGCGCGCCTTCGCGGTGGTGAATTACGAAAATGCGGTCGAACCGTTCCTCAGAACTGACCGCCTGAGCGAGCGCGAGCGTGCCATGCTGATGGGCGGCGCCTGCGCGAAGGCCTACGGCTGGGCGCCCCACAAGAGATAGCCTCCCCTCCACCAGCTACGCCCGCTCATCGGCAAAGAACGCCGCAATGTCCTTGGCGAGCGCCTCTGGCTGCTCGAGCGCGGCGAAGTGCCCGCCTTTCGGCATCGCCGTCCAGCGCCTGATATTCGTGTACATCCGCTCCGCCACTGCGCGCGGCGGCCGCAGGATTTCCTTCGGGAACGAAGCGTACGCGGTCGGCACGGTGACCGGGAACGGGATCGGCCACGGGCCGTGGTTCCGCGCGTAGTACGGCCAGAACGACGAGCCGATGGCACCGGTGAACCAGTAGAGGGAGATGTTGGCGAGCATGTCGTCGCGCGAGATCGCGCTCTCGATCGCGCCGTCGTTATCGCTCCAGGCGTGGAATTTTTCGGCGATCCAGGCGGCGAGGCCGGCCGGTGAATCGGTGAGAGCGTACGCCAGGGTCTGCGGGCGCGTCCCCTGGATGGTCGAATACCCGGAGCGCCCCTTCACCCAGTCTGCCAGCTGCGCTTGCCAACCGGCATCGTCCGACTTGTCGCGCGTCACCGGCAGGTAGTTCAGGTGCAGGCCGGTGACGAACTCGGGGCGCGTCGCCGCGATGCGCGACGAGATGAACGCGCCCCAGTCGCCGCCCTGCAGACCGAACTGGCGGTAACCGAGGACCTCGGTCATCAGCTTCACGAACGTGTCGGCGATCTGGTCCACGCCGAAGCGCTTCTGGCCCGGCGCGAAGGAAAGCGTGTAGCCGGGCAGCGAAGGCGCCACCACGGTGAAATGCTCGGCCAGCTTCGGAATCAGCTCGAGAAACTCGACGATCGAGCCTCGCCAGCCGTGCGAGAGCAGCAGCGGCATCGCCTTCGGCCCCTTGCCCTGCACGTGGATGAAGTGCAGCTCGATGCCGTCGATCGGCACCTTGAACTGCGGGAGGGAATTGATGCGAGCTTCCTGCGCGCGCCAGTCGAAGTCGCCTGTCCAATACTTCAACAGCTGCTTCAGGTACTCGAGGCTGGTGCCTGTCTTCCACGCCGGGCCGGGCGCTTCGTCGGGAAAACGCGTGCGCTTCAGGCGCTCGCGCAGATCGGCGAGCGCCGCATCCGGCACTTCAAGCCTGAAGGGCTTCAATCGCCACCATGATTACGGCTTGATGAACTTGAGAACGAACTCGTCCTTCGGCATGGGCGGTTCGGGCGTGTTCCGGTCGCGCGGATCGGCCGGGTTTCTCAGGAAATTTCCTTCTTCGGCGAGCCTGAAGCCGGCAGATTCGATTTCCCGACGCACCAGCGCCTCTTCGACGCGGTGCAGCGTGCCGCCTTCGGAAATGCCGGTGCCAAGCCGGCCGGAATGGTCGGCGATGACGTACATCCCTCCGGATTTGAGCGCGGCAAAAACGGCGCGATTCATCCGCGCGCGGTCGACGCCGAGATAGCCGAGGTCGTGGTAGTTGAACATCAGCGTCACGAGATCCAGCGAGCTCGCGGAAACCTCGGGCGGCGAGGGGTCCTCGAACGGACGCACGACGGCAATGATGTTTCCGGCCGCGGGATTTTTCGCCCGCTCGGCGAGGCGCTGCGCGCTCGTCAGACGCGGCGCCGCCGCGGCGGATCCTGCCTCGGGCGCGGCGGGCTTCGGGCGATTCGAATCGGGCGGCGTGCTCTGTCCATACACCTTGCCGGCGGGACCGACGGCGCGCGCGACGAGCTCCGTCGTATAGCCGCCTCCGGCGCTGAGGTCCATCGCCAGCATGCCGGCGCGCACGCCGATGAAGGCGAGCATCAGCTCCGGTTTGCGGCGGACATCGTTGGTCCGATCCGCCGCGCTGCGATCCGGACTCGCGACGATTTCGGCGATGCGCTCGCGGCTGATCGGGCCGGAGCCCGGGTGGGTGGATTGGCATGCCGCGACCAGGGCGGCGGCAAGTAGCGCGAACGCGCGGCTCATGATCGCCAATGCTCCTATCGGCCCCGCTGGGCCTTGACGAATTCCAGCGATGCGCGGAAGAGGTCGAGGTCCTTCTCATACTCGGCCGCGTCGGCGCGGTTGATCTGAATCCATTCCCGCGTGGCTCCGGCGCTCAGACCCCCGGGCTGGAACTGCGAGACGTCGCCCCTCGAGAACTGCAGGTTGGTCACCGTGGCGGCCGGCAGGCGCAGCCCTATGCCGTCGCTGCTGAGGCAGGCGAACATCCGGTCGTTGACGAAGTAGGCGTCGAGGGTGTTGAGCTTCTTGGCGACGACGCCGGGAAGCTTCAGGAGAACGGCGTCGATCTGCGATTTGCGGATGGGGTCGGTCATGTACGATGGCATTCTGCCTGAGGGGGAACGCAAAGATGAGGACCGGGTTCACAGCATTCATCCACGTTGCAGCGCTGATCGCGCTCGGCACCGGGTCCGGGCTCGCCCAGAACTACCCCGCCAAGCCGATCCGCATCATCATCGCGCAGGCGCCCGGCAGCGCCACCGACGTGATCAGCCGCGTGGTCGGCAACCGCCTCTCGGAGAGCCTCGGGCAGCCGGTGATCATCGAAGCGAAGCCCGGCGCGGGCGGCGCGCTCGGCACCGAGGCGGCGGCGAGGTCGGCGCCCGACGGCTACACGCTCTTCATGGCGAATAATTCGACGCACGGCTCGAACCCGGCGCTGTACCCGAAGCTGCCCTACGACGCGGTCAAGGACTTCGCGCCGATCACCCTGGTCGCCTCCGTGCCGTATGTGCTGGTCGTCGATCCGTCGCTGCCGGTCGCCTCGCTGCGCGAGCTCATCGATCTCGCGAAGTCGAAGCCGGGCCAGATGAACTACGCATCCGCGGGCAACGGCAGCACCCACCACTTCTGCGGCGAGCTGCTGAAGTCGATGGCGGGCATCGACGTGCTGCACGTGCCGTACAAGGGCTCGCCGCCGGCGATCGCCGGCCTGCTCGGCGGCGAGGTGTCGATGATGTTCGCCAACCTGACCGACATCGGCTCGCAGCTGAGGAGCGGCAAGGTCAAGGCCCTCGCCGTCACCACCGCGAAGCGCGCCAGCCTGCTGCCCGAGACGCCGACGCTCGCCGACGCCGGGCTTGCGGGCTTCGAGATCGAATCGTGGTTCGGACTGCTCGCTCCGGCCGGCACGCCCGCCGCGATCATCGCCCGGCTGAACGCCGACACGGTGAAGGTTCTCGGCAGGGACGACGTGCGCGCGACGCTCGGCGCGCAGGGCCTCGAGCTGCGGCCGGGCTCGCCCGAGCAGTTCGCCGCTCACATCAAGAGCGAGATCGCCAAGTTCACCGGCATCGCCCGGACGGCCGGAATAAAGGCCGAATAGCTTTCGCTTGACGACGCCGCGATCGGCGGCGCAAGGTAGCTGCCTGATCGTTTCCGGGGGGAAAACGATGCGGCTCCTCGTTCGTGGTGCTTGCTATCCGTTGCTGGTCGCATGGTTGTGCTTCGCCGCGCGCGCGGCTGCGCAGGCCGACCACGGCGTCGACGTCCACTTCATCTCGGTGGGCCAGGCGGACGCGACGCTCATTCGCTGCGCCGACCGCTACATGCTGATCGACGCCGGCGACAGCCGCTATCCGGACAGCGCCAAGGACTTCAAGAGCTACCTGCAGAGCCACGTCAAGAGCTCGCCGAAAGCGAAGCGGGCGAAGCTCGACGTGGTCGTCGTCTCGCACGCCCACACCGACCACATCGGCTCGATGAAGTGGGTGCTGGAAAATTACGACGTCGGCACCTACGTCGACGGCGGCGACAGCGCCGAGACCAAGATCTGGTCGGACCTGAGCAAGCTGCGGGGGAAGCTCGCCAAGCAGGGAAAGCTCGAGTACGTCAACGCCAAGAAGGCGAAGGCGGCGGAGCTCGATTTCTGTCCCGGCTCGGGCGTCACGCTCGACCTCTTCTCTCCTTGGGCGTATTCGAAGAAGCTGACCGACGCCAACGACCGCTCGGTGGTGGTGCGGCTCGGCCACGGCGAGAACTCGTTCCTGTTCGTCGGCGACGCGCACGACAACGCCGAGAAGGTGATGCTCGAGAGCCTCCCGGACGAACTCAAGCGCAAGCTCGACGTCGACGTCCTCAAGGTCGGACACCACGGCTCCGATACCTCGAGCACCGCCGCGTTCGTCATGGCGGTGAGCCCCGCTTTCGCCCTCATCTCGAGCGGGCGCAAGGAAACGGGGACGAACACCGGCTACAAGCACCCGCGCTACAGCACGCTCGTCACCTACACGAACTGGTTCAAGACCGCGAGCTACAAGGAGCGCTACGCCAAGGTCCGCTTCCCGGGCGGCAAGGTCTGGGCCTACGACGCGCAGTCAAGCTGGCGCCAGATCCAGCGCCCCGACGGCATCTGGCTCACCACGGTGGACGGGACGATCATCGTGCGCTCCGACGCGAAGCGATTGACGGTGCTCGGCCCGGCGGACGTCGTCGCACCACAGCCCTAGGGAGGAAATGCAAATGGCAGACGATACGCAGCGCATGGCGCGAGGGCTCCAGGTCTTCATCGGCGAGATCGAGAGCCGCATCCGCCGCTACACCATGGACCACAAGGTCACCCCGGAAAATCTGCAGCGCCTCAGCGCCCTGCACGAGCAGTGGCGCGCCGTGCGCAGGGAGTTCCTCGAGAAAGGTGACCGGGCGAGCGACGTCGACCTGATGGCGATCGAGGACAAGGCGCTGGTCATCGACCGGCAGATCGATCTCATCCAGCGCGAGCTGATCTCGCAGCAAAGCTTCCGCACCGGAACGCGCACCGTGCTGCTCCTCGCCGCCGCGTTCGTCGCGCTCGGCGTCGTCTACCTCTGGTCGCACGGCGTCACCGGGCTCAACTTCGGCGCCTTCGAGCCGCTCGCCGAGACCGGGCCGCTCAAGTACCTCGAGGTCGGGTTCTGGGCGCTGTTCGGCGGCCTGTGCTACCTGCTCTTCCGGGCAGCGGACTACATGTCGCGCCGCGATTTCGACGAGTGGTACCAGATGTGGTACCTGTCGACGGCGCTGCGCTCGCCGCTGATCACCATCGTGCTGATGGTGCTGGTGCTCGAGTTCGTCGAATGGTACGGCGAGGACACCTGGATCCAGGGCTACCTCCTCGAGGAAGGCAACAAGTTCTACTTCATCGCCTTCATGAGCTTCTCGCTCGGCCTCGCGAGCGACCGGGTGGCGGGCATCAGCCGCGAGCTCTCGGAGGGCGTCGCAGATTTCGTCGAGGCGGCGGTGAAGCGCGTCGGCGGCAAGCTGAAGACCGCGATCGCGCCCGACGAAGCGAGCAAGTAGCCGCTCAGCTCCGGTAGAGGAACTTCGCCGTGCGCGAGAAGATCCATTCGCGCTCGGCGTTATCCTGGCCGGCGAGCGCGCGCCCGGCCTCCTGCAGCAGATCGCGCAGGGCGCCTTCCGAGGCAGGATAGTTCGAGCCCCAGGCAATGCGCCGGGCGCCGAAAGCCTCGATCACTTTCGCCAGGAACGTCTGCGGCGTCGCCTTCCCCTGGCTCGCATCGCGCAGGTTGTGCGTGGTGAGCTTGAGGAAGAGGTTCGGGTAGCGCGCCAGGGCAAACAGCGGAGCAGCGCCCGCGTACGGCGGGCCATCGTCCACGACCGGGCGTGCCATGTGGTCGAGGATCACGCGTACGCCCGGGAAACGCTCGAGAAGCGTTTGAAGTTGCGCCAGCCCGCCGGCGCGTACCTGGACGCACACCGGAATGCCGGCATCCCCGGCGCACTGCCAGGCAGGAAACGAGCGCGGATCGTCCAGGCGCGCGTCGTGGCTGGTCGTGTGCCCGGCAATGAACACGCGCAGGCCGGCCAGTCCGCGGCCGATCCAGTAGCGGATCCGCTCGGGCGCGTCAGGCGCGATCATATCCACCGAGAAGACGCCGGAGAAGCGGTCGGGGTGCGCGGCAACGGCGTCCGCGAGATACGAATTGTCGTGGCCGTAGCAGGTGGAAGCCTGCACGAGCACCGAGCGCTCGATGCCCGCCTCGTCCATCGCAGCCAGCATTCTCTCGAAGCTCACCGGCCGCGTGCGCGACCAGTCGGATTGCTTGCCGCCGAGCGGGGCGCGCGGATAGCGCTGCGTGTCCTCGGCAATGACGTGCGGGTGGACGTCGACGACGCTCACTCGGTGCGGCCGACGACCTTCACCACTTTCGCCATCGCCTCGTGGTCTTCCTCGATCAGCCTGGCGAACGCTTCGGGGCTGAGCGGCAGCGGCTCTACGCCCTGCGCGGCGAGTCGGTCGAGGACCACCGGATTCCTGAGGATCTTGGCGACTTCAGCATTGATGCGCTCGATCACATCTCTTGGCGTGCGCGCCGGCGCGAGCAGGCCGAACCAGGATTCGAAGGCATAGCCGGGAAGCGCCTCGGCGACCGCGGGAATGTCGCGCAGGAACGGCGAGCGCTTCGCGGAGGTCACGCCGAGCAACCGGATGCGAGCGTCCTTCGCGAACGGCATCGCGCCGACATTCGGCACGATGAGCGCGTGCGAGCGGCCGGCCAGGACGTCGTTGGTCGCGTCCTGGGTCGACTTGTACGGGATGTGCACCATGTCGATCCCGGCCAGCCTGGCGAAATACGCCATCGCGAGATGGCCCGAGCTGCCGTGGCCGGGCGAGGCGTAGTTCAGCTTCCCGGGATTCGCCTTGGCATTGCTCACGAGCTCGGCGACGCTGCGCGCCGGAAGCTCCGCGCTCGTCATCAGCACGTAGCTCTGCATGCCGATGTTCGCCACCGGGGCGAAGTCCCTGATCGGATCGTAGGCCGGATGCGGCGAAAGCAGCGCGGTGACGTTGTGGCTCGATGCAGCGAAGATCAGCGTCAGGCCGTCCGGCACCGCCTTGGCCACGCTCGCCGTGCCGATTGCGCCGCCAGCGCCCGGGCGGTTCTCGACGATGATGGTCTGCCCAAGCGCAGTGGCCAGCTCGCCGTGGAAGCTGCGCGCCAAGACCTCGCGCGCGCCGCCGGCGGCGAACGGCACGACGATGCGGATGACCTTGCCGCCGGGTTGCGGCCACGCGAGCTCCGTCAGGGCGAAGCAGGAAAAAGCCACCAGGAACAGCGCCGCTCGTTTCCAGCCCATACGGGCGGCGAGCGTAGCAGAGCTACAGCGTCAGCAGGGACTTCCGGCGTTCGAGCTTCTTGATCACGCCGAGCAGCCGGCTCATCAGGCTGTCGGTCGAGTCGCCCAGCTTCTCCGGCTCGAGCTGCTCCAGGTACTGCACCACGCGCTCGATCTCCGCAGGAAGCAGGCTGCCGCTCTTTTCGGCGGCGCGCCGATCGGCGGCGGATTTCTGCAGGCGCTGCATGGCCAGCTTCACCAGCTCGGCGATGGAATTGACAGCGTCGACGCCCAGCGAAGAGACACCGTAGCTGGTGTCGATCTTCAGGAGCTGTCCGGCGTAGCGCACCTTGGCGTTCGCGAGCTGCTCCTGCAGGCGCTTGGCGAACGCCAGCACCTGGGGCGCACCGGTGCCCTCGGAAACGAGCACGAAGGTCGCGTCCGGGGTGCGGCCGATGACGTCCTCGGTGCGCGACATGCTGGCGATCAGCTTGGCGATGCGCACCAGGATCTGGTCGGCGACGTCCTTGCTCGCCACCTTCGCCACCTGCGCATAGCTGTCGACGCGCATCACCAGCACGGAGAGCTGGCTTCCCTGGGCCTGGGCCTGGGCAAAGCGCTTCGCGCCTTCGGCGAGCAGGTATTCGATGCTGACCGCGCCGCTCACGAGCGCGTTGGTGTTGTCGGCCGGGTGCGCTGCCGGCTGCGGCGCGGGTTGCGGCGCGGCGGCCGGAGCGGGCGCCGGCTGCGGCGCCGCGGCCTGGCGAACCTGGCGCAGCAGGTTCTCGATGCGCGACAGCACCTCGGGCGCGTCGGTGGTCTTGCTGATGAAATCGTTGGCGCCGGCGCCGCGCGCGCGCATCTTCGCCGCCTGGTCCTCGTGCCCAGAGATGACGATCACGGGCAGCTTGGCGATGTGCGGGTCGTCGGACTGGCGGATGCGGGCGATCAGGCCGAAGCCGTCGAGCTTCGGCATGTCGAGGTCGGTGAACACCATGCCGATCGACGGGTCGCCCTGGAGCGCGAGCCATGCGGCCTCGCCGTCGGCCTCCTCGCGCACATCGAAGGATGCGGAAACGATGCGGTTGAACGTCGTCCTGACGAATTTCGAGTCGTCGACGATCAGCAGGCGCTTCGAGCCATCCTTCGGCGGCAATGCCATGCGGTCGCTCTCCCCAGCGACGTTTCGACCCTCTATTGGACGCCGTCCCTAGGCCGAACCCAGTGAACTATCGCACATTCCGCGGTGCGGGAATGTCATTTGCGTCAGCGAGGTTTATGAGACCCCGGCCTGCGAGGCTCGTCGTCCCGTGACGGCTCAGGGCTTGCCCGCCGCCTTCTTCGCCGCCGCGGGCTTCTCTTCCTGCGGCCAGTAATAGTTCGCGGCGAACGAGTACGGCGGGAACATGTAGCGTTTCGCCGGCACCACTTTCGCGGCATAGGCGCGCTGTGACTCGTAGACCTTTCTGAAGGTCTCGCTCTTCTTCGAGTTCTCCGCCGCGACCTCGTCCCACGCCTTTAGCGAGGCGATCAGGATGTCGGGCGGCGTGCGGCGGATCTGCACGCCGTGCTTCTGCACCAGCTCCTCGATGGCGTCGGCGTTGTCCTTCTGCCACTTGGTGAGCCAGGTGATGAAGGTGTCCTTCACCGCGGAATTCACCGCGTCCTGCTGCGCCGGCGTGAAGCCTCTCCAGACGTCGAGGTTGAAGCCGAGCTCGCCCACGGAGTTGTTCTCGTGCATGCCCGGCGTGTAGTGGTACTTGAACACCGAGTGCAGCCCGAGGCGCAAGTCTTCGACGCCGCCGACCCATTCGGC
>WNFL01050724.1_pt1 | contig 12316 bp, 16 predicted proteins | sample 5400361 | NCBI WGS metagenome assembly WNFL01 (sample SAMN13153351, study PRJNA577476) | soil metagenome | isolation source: 40 cm soil on Douglas fir-dominated hillslope | place: USA:California | collected 2013-09-17
TGCGGTTTCAGCTATGAGCCCGAAGCGCTGTTCAAGCAGCGCCGCAGCCGCGTCGTCGAGCCCGCCGCCGGTGTCGTTCCCGCCGCCGAGACCGAGGACGAGGAAGAAGACGACGAGGACGAGGACAATGAGTCCGAAGCCGAGGAAGAGGAAGAAGAAGTCGCGGCCGTGGTCGAGGCGCCGTTGAAAATCGCGGCGACCGGTGAAGACGAAGACGAAGAAACCGAGGAAGAAGAAGCCGAGGCGGAATCGGGCATGTCCGTGGTCGATGCCGACGAAGCCGAAGGCATCGAGGACATCGAAGTCGAGGACGACGAGGACGAGGAAGACAACGACCTGCTGGGCGAAGTGGAAGACGAGGAAGACGATGTCTCCGGCATCATCGATCCCGGCATCGCCAAGGACGAAGGTTAGTCTTTACAACCTGTTTGAGGTCGCGTTGCGGAAGCCGCGCGACGTATTTTCGGATCGGATACCAGACCGGTCCTGATTGGTACGGGGCCATAGCTCAGCTGGGAGAGCGCCTGCATGGCATGCAGGAGGTCAGCGGTTCGATCCCGCTTGGCTCCACCATTTTTCCGCCAACAGCCACCGTCACCGAATCTGCGCAGCCCTCACTGGGGCGGGAATTGGTGGAGCCAAGCGGCCGAGCCGACTGCGGGCCCACTTGTATCTACCCTCACCTGCGGTCATTTTTGTCCTATGGCCAAGCCTACCCTCACCCCCCGGCAAATCGAGCTGGTCGCCAAGGCTCTGGCCGAGCCGCGCCGGATGGAAATTCTCAAGCAGATTGGCGCCTGTGACGGTACGTCCTGCAATGCCTTGCAGGAATCCCAGAAGGTCACGCCTGCCACCCTTTCCCATCACATCAAGGAATTGGCCAATGCCGGCCTGGTGGAGATCGTCCGCGAAGGCAAGTTCATGAAAATGAGCCTCAACCGGCCGGTGCTCAATGCCTATCTGGCGCAGCTCGCCAAGATCTAGGGGCTCGTCGTCACCGGCGCGCTTTGCAAATCGTTCTGGCTGCTGCCATTGCCGCCGCCCGAACCCGCCGCCACAACCACCACCGCGATCATCGCGCCCGCGCTGACCAGCGCTAGGCCGGCACGCACCTGCTGCGCGCCGCGAACGCCTGCGGACTTACCTGGACTCAGTTGGCCTGGACTCAGTTGGCCTGGACTCAGTTGACCTGGACCAAGTGGGCCTGGCCTGAGCGGTCCGGTATGGGGCGCGGGGCGCGTCGTGGAACCGGCTGCTTCCGCGGCAAAAGCGGGCGCCGTCATCAGCGCCAGAATTGGCGCAGCCGCCATCGCCATCCAAAATCGCATCCCGCCGCTCATGTCATTGTTCTAAACACTCATTTCATTTGGTCAATTTGACAGAATTGCGACGTTCTGAAAAAGCCGCGCGCCCCTTGAAAGTCGCGCTTATCGTTATGATGTTCGTCTAACTGTCGAAACATCAGAGGAGAATTCCATGGGCAAACTTCAAGGCAAGGTGGCGGTCGTCACCGGGGCCTCCAAGGGTATCGGTGCAGGCATTGCCAGGGCGTTGGGCGCGGCCGGCGCTGCAGTGGTGGTGAATTACGCCTCCGACAAAGCGGGCGCTGAAAAGGCGGTGGCCGACATCAAGGCCAAGGGCGGCAAAGCCGTCGCGGTGCAGGGCGATGTCTCAAAATCGACGGATGTGAAACACCTGTTCGACGAAACCCGCAAAGCGTTCGGCAAGCTGGATGTGCTGGTCAACAACGCCGGCGTGTTCAAGTTCTTCCCGCTGGAGGAGACGGCGGAAGCGGAATTTCACCGTCAATTCGGCATCAATGTGCTGGGGCCGCTGCTGGCCACGCGCGAAGCCCTGCCCCTGTTCGGACCAGACGGCGGCAGCGTGATCAATATCTCCTCCATCGTCAGCAACATGGGCATCCCCGGCTCCGCCATTTATGCCGGGACCAAGGGCGCGCTGGATACCATTACCCTGGTGATGGCGTCGGAGCTGGGTCCCCGCAAGATCCGCGTCAACGCCATCAACCCCGGCATGGTGGAAAGCGAAGGCACGCATACGGCCGGTTTTATCGGCAGCGATTTCCAGAAGGACGTTGAAGCCAAGGCGCCACTGGGCCGGATTGGCCAGCCGGAAGATGTCGCCAAGGTCGCGGTCTTCCTCGCCAGTGACGACTCGGCTTGGCTGACGGGGGAGCGGATTTCCGCTTCGGGCGGCCATCGTTGAATTGGGCGCATGCTCCGTCTATGACGGGGCATGCGTTTTCCCGGCAAACATGTGGTGGTAACGGGTGCGGCCTCCGGGCTGGGGCTTGCCATTGCGCAAGCCGCCCAGGCGGAAGGCGCGGTGATCACCGCGCTGGACCGCGTCGCGTCACCCTTCGAGAACAGCCGCATCTGCGACATCGCGGACGAAGAACAGGTCAAGCACGCGCTGTCGGGACTGTCGCGCCTGGATGCGGTGGTCAACAGCGCCGGTATCGCGCGCCGCGCCAAGGTCGATGAAACCGACATGGCGGATTTCGACGCCGTGATGCGTGTGAATGTACGAGGCGCCTTTCTGGTCTCGAAACACGTCCTGCCCCATCTGCGCGGCAATGGCGGATCGATTCTACATCTGTCGTCGGGCGTGGCCACCACCGGCACCCGCAACCGCGCCGCCTACACCGCCAGCAAGGGCGCCATCCTGTCGCTGACCCGCAACATGGCGCTGGATTACGCAGCCGACAAAGTGCGGGTGAATTGTCTTTGCCCTGGCTTCGTCAACACACCGCTGCTGGCCAGCCTGCCGCCGGAGCGCCGCGCCGGGCTGGCGGCGTTGCATCCGCTGGGCCGTTTGGGCGAGCCGGAAGATATCGCGCATATGGCGCTGTTCCTGATCTCGGATCAGGCCTCCTGGATCACCGGACAGGCGATCGCGGTGGATGGAGGCTTCAACATCGGCCACATGGACGATGTATAAGACGGCGCGACACAATTGCGACAAGACTGTTTTCTAGACCGGGCGTTATACTCGGCATCTCCCACGGACGCGGCCTTTGACTGCCTTTACTGACGCCCGCACACTTCCTGACGCCACGGTGCTGGAGCCCGATCTCGCCATCATTGGCGGCGGTCCGGCCGGCATTTCCCTCGCTTTGGCGCTGGCGAATACCAGGCTGAAAATCGCGCTGCTGGAATCCGGCGGCATGAATTTCGATGCCAACGTCCAGAAGATGTATTCCGGGGCGGAAAGCGGCGTGCGCTACACCGCGCTGGATGCCGGACGGCTGCGCTTCATGGGCGGCAGCAGCAATCACTGGGGCGGCTATTGCCGGCCGCTGGACGAAAATGATTTCGCGCCGCGCGACTGGGTGCCCCATTCCGGCTGGCCGATCACCCGCAAAGCGCTGGAGCCCTATTTTCAGCGGGCCCAGTCGCTGTGCGAAGCCGGCCCCTGGATCTACGACAAGGGCGGCGAGATGCAGCAAGGTCCGCTGCTGCCGCTGGGCAAGGGCGGCCTTTACACCAGTTGGTTCCAGTTCTCCAAAACCCGCGACAGCGTGCTGCCCACCTATTTTGGCCATCGCTATGAACGCGATCTGAAGGCGGCGGCGAATGTCACGCCCTATATCCATGCCAACGTCACCGGCCTGCGTCTGGCGGCGAACGGCCAGCGGATCGACCATCTCGACATGGCGAGTTTGGCGGGCAACCGCTTCACCGTGAAACCGCGCATGGTGGTGCTGGCGGCGGGGGCGATGGAGAATGTGCGGCTGATGCTGGCCTCCAATGACGTGATGGCCGCCGGCGTCGGCAACCAGAACGATCTGGTTGGGCGTTTCTTCGCCGACCACCCCATTCCGCGCGACGTCGCCACCCTGGTGGTGTTCGGCGGGCCGTTGGCCGCCTGTTACGGCAGCACTGTGACTCTGGCCAACGGCGCGGTGATGCGGGCGGCCTTTTCCCCCACCGCCGGCTTTCTCAAGGCGAAAAATGTCGCGGGGTCGCTCACCACGGTGGAGAATCCGGTCGAACTGGACGACACCGGCACGGCCGCGGTGATCACCACCGCGATTGCGCTGGGCGTGGATGCGTCCAATGCCAAATCCTATTCGCTGGGCTGCGGCATGGAACTGGCCCCCGATCCCGACCGGCGCCTGAGCCTGACCGGCGAAAGGGACGCGCTGGGCCTGCCGCGTCTGAAACTGGACATGCGCATCGCCGATTCCGATTTCGCGCTGTATCGCCAGACCCTGGCGGAGCTGGGGCGACAGCTGCTGGCCAGCAAGGCCGGCCTGCTGCGGCTGAATCACAGCCGTCGCGAGCAATGGCTGAGCGCAATGGACTGGGGCAACCATCACCTGGGCACCACAAGGATGAGCGATAATCCCAAACAGGGCGTGGTCGATGCCGACGGCCTGGTGCATGGCGTGAACAATCTCTATGTCGCGGGCAGTTCGGTGTTTCCCACCTATGGTTCCTCCAACCCCACCCTCAATCTGATCGCTCTGACTTTGCGGCTGGGCGATCATCTGAAAAAGGTGATGGCATGAAACGCCGGAACTTCATCGCCAGTATGGCGGCGGCGAGCGCAGCGGTGGCCGCCGGTCTGTATCGCTTCACCGACCTTTTCACGAAACATTATGCACCCACGCCTTATGACGATGTGCTGGCGGCGCTGCTGGATCGCGAACATGCTGCACAGCTGGGCGCGCGAGTGACTGGAGCACCAGCCCCGAAGGCTCTGGCAGAAAGGCTGCGCGCAATCCTGAAGCCGAGCGGACTGAACCCGAGCGGTCTGACAGCAGCAGCCATTGCCGATGCCGTCGCCGGCCGCATCATCGCGGTGGATGGCTGGCTGCTGCCGGAAAGCGTGGCCCTGCTGGCGGCGCTGGCGGCAAAAGCCTAGACACGTTTTGCCGGGATCAGGCCGCGCAGCGAATTGCCGAAATAGACATCGCCGGCCAGATCATCCGGCGTCAAACGGGCTTCGCGCGCCTGGCCTTGCGCGATCAGTTCAGCGCGTAGCCGCCCGTCCAGCACGCCGGCATCCAGCGGCGGCGTCAGCAGCAAGCCGTCTTTTTTGACGAAGATGTTGCTGCGCGCGCCCTCGGTGAGTTCGCTGCGCTGGTTGCAGAACACCACTTCGTCGGTGCCCAGCCGCGCCACTTCGTCTTCATAGAATTCGCGCCAGCTGGTCTTGTGACACAGCAGGACGTCGCTGCTGTCGGTATGGTGGGCGGAAACCGCGTAATGCCAATGCGGCGGATTGGGTTGCAGATCATGCGCGGTGGCATGATGTTCACCTGTTTCATTCAGGGTCAGGCGCACGCGTAGCGGCCCTGTCTTGCTCGCAACCGCGTCTTCCAGCGCCATGCAGGCAGCCATCTCATCGAACGGCATCCCGAACACTCCGGCCGACAGCTTCATTCGCGCCAGATGCGACGCGAGCCGAACAAAGCCGTCTCCCGGCCTCATGCCGCGCTTGACCGCGCGGCATTGCGGCGTTCGCCGGGGCGAAAGGTCCACCGGACCTTTCGCTGATCCCGGCTCACCCCACCGCAAAGTCTCGATCAGCTCCAGCGGCTTGCGCGACGCTTCAAAAAAGCGCGCCTTCAAAAGACATTCGGCATATTCGCTTGCCATGCGGGAGTCCTGCACAACACCGCCGCCGATTCCCAACTCACCCTGATCACCCCACACCGTCAGAGTACGGATGGCGACATTGAAGCGCGCGCTGATGCCGCCTCCATCTGAGGGCGGTGCGAAATGGCCAATTGCCCCGCAATAGACGCCGCGCGGACTCGTCTCCAGTTCGCGCAATATTTCCATGGCGCGGATCTTGGGTGCGCCGGTGACCGAACCGCAGGGAAACAGCGCCCGCAGAATATCGGCGACGCCGGCATCCTTGCGCTTGCGGGCCGTGACGGTGGAAACCATGGTGTGCAGGGTGGGATAGGTTTCGACCTTGAACAGGTCGCTGACTTCCACGCTGCCGAATTCCGCAATTCGGCTGAGATCGTTGCGGATCAGATCCACGATCATCAGATTTTCGGCGCGGTCCTTGGTGCTGGCCGCAAGCTCTGCCCGCTCCGCCGCATCGTCGCCGCCGCGCGCCCCAACGCCTCTTGGAGATGTTCCCTTCATCGGGCGCACGGTGATGCGGCCATCCCCGGACAGATCAAAGAACAATTCCGGCGACAGGCTGAGGATGCGTGGTCCCCCATTCTTCTCATCAAAAAAGTCGACATAGGCGCAATGGGCCGCGCCGCTCTGGCCGCGCAATTGCTCGTATAAAACCCGCGGTTCGCCCAGGAACGGAAAAGCGGCGCGGAAGCTCAAGTTGGCCTGGTAGATGTCGCCGGCTGCGATGTACTCCTTCACCCGCGCAAAGCGGCTGGCATAAGCGGCCTGGTCCCATTCCGGCCGCAACGGACCGGCATAGGCCCGCCCTGTCACCGGCGGCACGTCGTCACCCGGCGCACTGAAGACCCCCAGCTGCAGCAAGGGCGCGGGCGCGGGATATCCAGCCAGCCGCGGCTCCAGAACATAGCCCAGCTCATAGCTCAGCCAGCCCGCCACATACCGTCCCTGGCGCAAGGCTGCTTCGACGGCCGCCAGGGCGTCCGGAACCTGGGTGGGGGTATCCGCCCTGATGAGCCCCAGGGGCGCAGAAAAAACCCGGCGGGGGCCGTCGTCCAGGATGACCAGCATGGGCGGTTTGTGCGCTCCCCGGAGTTCCGGTTCAACCGCCTGGAACCTGCAATCTATGGTTGTTCTTCTTGCGGAACCACACCTTGAATAGCGGTGCCTCCATCCTATTTCTATTCTACCGGCGGCCCATGACGGGAGCCGGACAGCCGCTCAAAGGAGGGCTGGACATGGACAGGCATACGACCTTCGGAAGCCCGTATCTCCTGGGTTTCGCGCATTTGGAAAGGCTGCTGGAACGCACGGCCCGCACGGCTGGCGACTCCTACCCGCCGTACAATGTCGAGGAACATGAGGACGGCGGCATCCGCATCACGCTCGCGGTGGCGGGCTTCTCCAGCGAGGAGCTCAGCGTCACCGAAGAGGACCGCCAACTGGTGGTCCGTGGGCGTCAAGCAGAGCCAAATGGCAAAACGTTCCTTCACCGCGGCATTGCAGCGCGACAATTTTTGCGCAGCTTTGTCCTGGCCGATGGCATCGAAGTTACCGCTGCCGCGTTGGAAAATGGATTGCTGAAGATCGATTTGGCCCGCAAGCAGGTCCAGCCGAAGCTGCGGGTGGTGAAAATCAAGACTGGAGGCTTATCATGACGGACAGATTTGAAAATGACGAGCCGGCCGCATTACCTACATCAAGCCCACAGGCAGCGATGAAGCCCACCGTCTTGGCCTGATTCCCGCCAATATCGATCTGCCCGATGGCATGAAGCTTTACGTGCTGCATGCCGAGGATGGCACCGTGCTGGGCTTCACCGATGGCTATGCCAGCGCCTATGGCGCCGCTGTCCAGAATGAGCTCACGCCAGTCAGCCTTCATTAAGTCAGCCTCCATTAAGTCAGCCTCCACCAAGCTGGCCGGAATTGAAAACAGAAAGCCGGAGACTTTCGTCTCCGGCTTTTTTGTTTAGACTGGCGACATGAACAGGACATCTTTCGCCCTTTCTCTCAGTTTGGCTCTCAGTTTGGCTCTCACTTTGACCTTTCTCCTCGCCACGTCTGCCTTCGCACAAGAACAAGCGGCTCCGCCGCCAGCGGATACAAATGCGGCGGCGCCCGTTCCCCAGGCGGTGACACCGGCCCCCGCCAACCCAGCCATGACGGGGCCACGGATCCTGATTGCCACCTCTATGGGCGACATCACTCTGCAGCTGGATTCGGTGCGCGCCCCCAAAAGCGTGGCCAATGTCCTGCGCTATGTGAAGGAGAAGCACTATGACAACACAGCCTTCTACCGGGTCGCCAAGGATTTCGTGATTCAGATGGGCAGCTGGGACGCGAACGGCAAAGGCCGCGGTATCCATCCAGGCAGCGTCCCGCTGGAAGCCAACAATGGTCTTTCCAACCTGCGCGGCAGCGCAGCGCTGGCCCGCGCCGAAGCGCCCGACAGCGCCACGGCGGAATTCTTCATCAATCTGGCCGACAACACGCGGCTGGACCACAAGGCCGACGATGCCGGCAATGCGAGCGGCTATGCCGTGTTCGGCCAGGTGATATCCGGCATGGATGTGGTGGATACGATCGCCCAGGTGCCCACCGGCGACAATGGACCAATGCCCGGGCAAGCCCCAATCATGCCCATCATTGTAAGGAAAGTCACGTTACTCAAATAGCGATACGACTCACATCGGCGCGAGAAATTTTGGGGCTTGGGCAGGGTTGCCTAGGTCCGAGCGAAGCGAAGGACGCGCAGGCAACGCGCGTAGCGTGCTTAACGCACGCGAGCACGCGCGACAAACCCAAGCCCCAAAATAGCCGCGCCCTTAGGCAGCGGAAGATGCGGCGTTGTTCTTTTCTGCGGTCAGTATCGCGTAAATCGTTTCCGGCGACTTCGCGGCGCGCAGCTTCTCGCAGGTCGCCTTGTCGCGCAGCAGGCGCGACACCCGCGCCAGCGCCTTGAGATGGTCGGCGCCGGCATTTTCCGGCGCCAGCAGCATGAACACCAGGTCCACCGGCTGGCTGTCCACCGCCTCATAATCAATGCTGTTTTCCAGCCGCGCGAATATCCCGGTGATGGTTTTGGCCTCGCTCATGCGGCCATGCGGAATGGCGATGCCGGCGCCGACGCCGGTGGTTCCCAGCCGTTCGCGTTCCACCAGGGTTTCGAAAATGCGACGCTCCGAGAGGCGAGTCAGGCCGTGGGCGCGGGAGGCCAGTTCCTGCAGCAGCTGCTTCTTGGACTGCGGTTTCAGGCCCAGAAGAACCGCATCGGGCGCGAGCAGATCGGCGATGTTCATTAAATATCCCGGTGACGTGTCGCGGAAAAAGCTTCGGTCCCCTTCCCGGGGCCTGCTCGAAAGCGGCGGGTTCATAGGCCCGCGCCCTGGCAATGTCAATCTTGACTAAATAGCCGAAATTCAGCGGCCGGCTTGGGCCGGGACGTCCCCCGCTTTCAGGCGGCGGCGCTCCACCGACGAGGGGATGCGCAGGGCCTCGCGATACTTGGCCACCGTGCGCCGCGCAATGTTCACGCCGTCCGCGGTCAACAGCGACACAATGCGGTCGTCGGAAAGAATTTCCCGCGGTTCCTCATTCTCGATCATTTCGCGGATGCGGTCGCGCACCGCTTCGGCGCTGTGTGATTCGGCGCCGTTCATGGCCTGGATCGAGGCGGTGAAGAAATATTTCAACTCGAACAGCCCGCGCGGGGTGGAAATATATTTGTTGGAGGTGACGCGGCTGACCGTGGATTCGTGCATGGAAATCGCGTCGGCGATGATGCGCAGATTCAGCGGCCGCAAGTGGCGAACGCCGTGGGTGAGAAAAGCGTCCTGATGACGCACGATCTCGCTGGCGACCTTGAGGATGGTTCGGGCGCGCTGATCCAGGCTCTTGACCAGCCAATTGGCGGTGTTGAGGCAGTCGGCGAGATAATTCTTGCTGTCCTTGTCACGGCTGCCCTTCGAGACCGTGCCGTAATACTGGTTGTTGACCAGCAGACGCGGCAAGGTATCGCTGTTCAGCTCGACCAGCCAGCCGCCGTCCGGCCCCACCCGGACAAAGACGTCGGGCACCACCGGCGTCACGGGCTCGGAACCGAAGGCCAGGCCAGGTTTGGGATTGAGCTGGCGAATTTCGGAAATCATGTCCGAAATATCCTCGGCGTCCACGCCGCACAGCGATGTCAGCTGGCCCATGTCGCGGCGGGCCACCAGGTCCAGGCGGGTGAGAAGAGCCTCCATCGCGGGATCCAGGCGGTCCTTGGCCTTCAACTGAAGCGCCAGGCATTCCGCCAGGTCGCGGGCGCCCACGCCCACCGGATCGAAGCCCTGCAGCACGCCCAGCACGGCCTGCACGTCCTCGATTTCGCAGCCCAGGCGGGTGGCGATATCCATCAGGTCGATGCGCAGATAACCTGTCTCGTCCACCGCATCGATCAACGCCAGCAGAATCATGCGGTCTTCCGGCAGCAGGGCGGCGATGGAAAGCTGGCCTTCCAGATGATCCTTCAACGACGGATCGGTCGCGATGGAGGATTCCAGGCCATCCTCGCCGTCATAGGCATTGCCGGATTTCACCGTGGTCCAGTCCGTCAGGGAACCGGATGACGGCCCTTCCGCAGCCTTGCGCGGCTCCGCGTCATACATATTGTCGTGCGCCGCCTCATCCATGTCCGAGGCTTTGGAAAAATCATCGCGGCTCAGCGCCACGTCCGCGCGCTCGCTGCCGGCGCTTTCGGCGACGCTGTCAGGCGCTTCGCTGACCGGTGCGGCCTCGCGGTCGTCGCGCTCCAGCAACGGGTTCTTTTCCAGTTCGGCTTCGCAATATTCGGCCAGCTCGATATTCGACAGTTGCAGCAGCTTGATCGCCTGCTGCAGTTGCGGCGTCATGACCAGCGACTGGCCCTGACGAAGTTCTAATCTTGGACCTATCCCAGCCATGATGCCCTACAGGGAGAATTTTTCCCCGAGATAGACGCGCCGCACATCGCGATCGGCGACGATCTCGGTTGGAGTACCTTCCCTCAGCACACGGCCGTCGTGAAGGATATAGGCACGGTCGATCACATCCAGCGCATCGCGGACATTGTGATCGGTGATCAGGACACCGATGCCGCGATCCTTGAGATGCCTGACCAGGTCGCGGATTTCGCCCACCGCAATGGGATCGATGCCGGCGAAGGGCTCGTCCAGCAGGATGTAGGAAGGATGTGTCGCCAGGCAGCGTGCGATCTCGACGCGGCGGCGTTCGCCGCCCGACAGCGCGACCGACGGCGTGTTGCGGATATGGGTGATGCCGAATTCCGCCAACAGCGCTTCGACCATCGCTTCCAGCCGCGCGCTGTCGGGCTCCAGCAATTCTGCGGTGGCGCGGATATTCTGTTCGGCGGTCAGGCCGCGGAAAATCGAGGCTTCCTGGGGCAGGTAACCGATGCCCAGCCGCGCACGGCGGTACATGGGCAGCTTGGTCACGTCATGGCCGTCGACCTCGATCGAACCGGTATCGGTGGGGATCAGCCCCGTGATCATGTAGAAGCAGGTGGTCTTGCCGGCGCCGTTGGGACCCAGCAGTCCCACCGCTTCACCGCGCTTTAACGAAAGGCTAACCGACCGCACTACGGGGCGCTTGTTGAAGCTTTTTCCGATGTGCGAGACCACCAGGCCCTTGCCGGCATCGACCAGGCGCAGGCCGTCGCCGGCGATTTCGCCGTCCGTCTGCCTGTTTTCCGTGCTTTTCTCGGTCATTTCTCTGGGCGCCCGTGTCGCTGGCAAAAACCATGCCTGTTTGTGTTTAAAGAAGGATGAAAGTTCCCATTTCCTATTGTGAGTTGGGCGTAAAAATTGCTTGTACGCGCTCTTTGTTTTGCGCTCCCGTCTGGCTTTTGACGCCGCCGCCCAGGACGGCCTGCCCGGTCGCGAGATTCACCGTGAGCTGCACGCCGCGCATCACGTCCTTGCCCTTTTTCAGCACCACATTGCCCGTCATCACCACGGTGCGCGGCACGATGGAATAAACCCCATTGTCGCCCGTGGCGGTGCCGGACTTCGGCGAGTCCACCACCACATTGCCGTTCGCCATCACCTTGTCGGCCTTGCCGTTGACGGTGGTCAGCTTCACCGTATTGGCGCGCAGCTTCATGTCACCCTGGATAATGACGACATTGCCGGAATAGGTGCCGGATTTGGCGTTGAGATCGGCCTGGAAACTGTCCGACGAAATGCTGATCGGCGCGTTGTTGTCATGCTGGCCGACGATCGGCTTGGGCGCGGGCGCCGCCTGAAGGCCGCCGGCCGCAAATGTGAAAGCCGCGAGAAAAATCAGGGCATGCTTCATTTCTTTGTTCCTATGAGCGTCATATGAACGTTGCCGCTCAGGGTAAGGATATTCGTCGCGCGGTCGGCATGGAATTCATCGGCGCGCAAGGTGCCCTGCGGCCCCTGCCCGGTCACGGGTTCGTGTCCGTGGATGACGCTCTGTTTCATGTTGGCCGAAGCGCTGTTGCTGTGCAGCTCATAACCGGTGGCAGTGAAGACATCGATGCCGCCGTTCAGCTCCAATTGGCCGGTTCCCATATCCACCACCCCCCTGCGCGCGTGGGCACTGACCCAGTTCTGCTTGTCCAGGGTGAGATCGGCTTCCAGGTTTTTCAGGCTGGCCCTTTTGGCATTGTGGGCGTCCTGAACTGCC
>WNFL01112070.1_pt1 | contig 12316 bp, 11 predicted proteins | sample 5400361 | NCBI WGS metagenome assembly WNFL01 (sample SAMN13153351, study PRJNA577476) | soil metagenome | isolation source: 40 cm soil on Douglas fir-dominated hillslope | place: USA:California | collected 2013-09-17
GGGTAGCAATTAAACCGCGACGGGCCGCGCAATTATCCGCACAGCCTAATTCGCTTCCACCGCACTCGACGCCTCGCCAAAATTTTTTCGTTCGGCTGGCCCCTTTTTCCCAAGTGTTGCGCATGAGTTATTGGAAGCGCCCAACGGCATACTCGATGGGCCGCCAACCAAAAACCGAACATGAAAAACAAATTCATTATCCTGATGGCTCTCTGTTCAGCGTTTGCACTTCAACATTCGGCCCTTGCGCAAGGCACGGGCTTCACCTACCAGGGACGGCTTGATACTGTCGGCGCGCCTGCTGCCGGCACCTACGACATTGCGTTCACCCTCTACGATTCCTCAACCGGCGGGACGCAACTGGGAAATGCACTTACGAATGCGGCAACGCCGATAACAAATGGCCTGTTCGCCGTAACATTGGACTTCGGCAACCAATTTCCTGGCGCGGACCGTTGGCTGGATATCCGCGTCCGGACCAACGGCGGCGGGGCGTTTTTCACTTTGACCCCTCGCCAGAAGATTTCGCCAGCGCCTTACGCGGTGACCGCGGGCAACCTCACGGGAACGGTGGCCGCGAGCCAACTCACTGGCAGCATCGTTGACGCCCGGCTTTCCTCAAACGTCGCGCTACGCTCGGGTGGCAATGCATTTACTGGAAATCAAACTGTCACCGGCGGCGCTGTCGGGATTGGCACGAGCTCCCCAACTGAAACGCTCACCGTCGCCGGCACTGGCCGCTTTACCAGCGGGCTGCACGTTGGCAGCGGCGGTTCCGGCACAGCTTTCAATCTGGACGACATTCCCGGCGCTAAATGGATCCTGGATACGTCCGGTTTCCAGCTCAGTTTTATGAACGATAACGGCGGCTCTTTCTTATCCAAAATGGCTATTGATTCCAGCGGCAGCGTGAGCGTCTTTGGCAATCTTTACGCCACTGCAGTCAACGCCAGCGGATCAGGTTTGACCAGCCTTAACGGCTCCAGCATCAGCAGCGGCACGGTTGCCGACACACGTTTGTCGTCCAATGTCGCGCTTCGCTCTGGCGGAAATACATTCAGCGGCAATCAGACCATCGCCGCCGGGTCTATTTACATGGATAATACACAGGCCATTTATGCGAAAAATTCGAGCGGCGCGCCGGAGGTTTTTTTGTGGCCGCGGTTTGCGGATAACGTGACCTACCTGGACTATGGATCTGGCGGATTGAATATTCGCAATAATGTGGGGGTTCCGACAATGTTCATGAAAAATGATGGTCGGGTTGGAATTGGAACGATAAATCCTTCGGCAAATCTGCAAGTCGTCGATTCGGGCGCCGTCGTCGGCGTGTTCGTAGGCAACCGCAGCCCTTTTGGCAGCTCGGCCTTTGAGACCGACTTTACCACATCCACCACACACGCATGGTTTGCCGAGAATGGGACTAATGTGTTCAATGTCGGGCCAGGCGGCACGGGTTACTTCGCAAATAGCGTTACCGTCGGCGGCTCGACTTACATAGGTAGTGGCAATCAGCAGGTTGGTTTGAACGGCAATTATCCGAATGTCACGATGACCATTAGGGAGCGTGGCGGTGATGACTTCGGCTTTGTTGTAAAAGATTCGGGAGGAAACGATTTCATGAATCTCCAATCCAGTGGCAATCGAGGGCTTTATTTAACCGGCACTCCTTACGATACGGTTTCGATTTTTTGGACTACCTTTTCGGATGAACGACTCAAACAGGATGTCCGGCCGTACGAAGCGGGTCTAAAAGAATTGTTGCAATTGCAGACGGTGCGCTACCGATATCTCGATGACGCAAAACGGGGATTGAATTCGAAACAGGGGCATTCCGGGGTGATTGCGCAACAAGCGCAGAAGATCTTTCCCGACGCCGTGCTGGAGGGCGCCGACGGCTATCTCTCCTTGCAGGCCGACTCAATTTTCTGGGCGTCCATCCATGCGATTCAGGAACTCAATCATAAGATGGACGAGAAGGACGCGAAGATCTCTGAATTGGAAAAGCGGTTGAGCCAATTGGAAAAAGGCGTGCAAACGCTATCTGCATCGAAGTGAGATCGGTATGAAGAAAATGCTTTTGCTTCTCGGTTGGTTGTTACCAATAGCGAGTTTCGCCCAATTCTCGATTGACTGGTCCACGATTGATGGTGGCGGCAATACCAGCACTGGCGGCGTTTATGCGCTCACCGGAACCATCGGTCAATCCGACGCCAGCGGATCAATGACCAACGGACCGTATTCCGTCACCGGCGGCTTCTGGGTGCTTCCGAGTGTCATTCAGGTCTCCGGGTCTCCGTTGCTCAGCATTGTTGCGGCCGGGCCGGGCCAGGCAACGATTTCCTGGAGTCCAAACACACCTGGCTTTCTGTTGCAGGAAACTTTGTCACTCTCCCCGGCCAATTGGACCAACTCACCAAGCGGCGCAACCAATCCAGTGATCATCCCAGCCACGCCGCCTGCCAGATTTTATCGATTGAATAAAGAATAAGCATGTCCTTTGGATACCAGCGTCGGCGCCTGGTGAATTGTGAGCAGAGTGTCTGTGAAAACTGCGGCACAGGAAAATCCGAATCCCGGAAGATTGGTGCACCCAGTAAGAGTTGAACTTACAACCTTCTGATCCGTAGTCAGATGCTCTATCCAATTGAGCTATGGGTGCACCCAAGCCGGGCGCAGAAAAATACAGGCCGCAAAGCCCTGATGCAAGTGCTTATTTGGACGTTGCGGGCGGCACAGCAGTGCCGACCGCTTTACCGAACGACGGCATCGGTTGAATCGTCTCTCGCCGCAGTCGTACTGAAACCTTTTCTACGTTGCGGAAAACCCGCAGTATGTTTTGCCCGGCAAGTTTTTTGATTTCAGCTTTGGTCCAGCCGCGGTTCATCAATTCTGCAAGCAGCGCCGGATAACACGATACGTCCTCCAGCCCCTCGATTGCGCCGCTGAATCCGTCGAAATCCGACCCGATCCCAACACAATCAATGCCGGCAACTTTGCGAATATGCTCAATGTGATCCGCCACTTCCCGGAGGGTGGCTTTCGGCGGCGGCGCATGCTTGGTCTTCCAATCAGCAAGCCCGGCTTTCACGCGGCCTTCGTCGTCGGACAATTGTTTCTTCAGTCGGTCCTCTTCCTCCCGTCCCGCGGCCCAATAAGCGCGGTGGGCTTCGTTCACGTATCCGGGCAAAAAGCAGGCCATAACAATCCCGCCGTTCTCGGCTGTCAATTTAAGAATGTCATCAGGCACATTCCGTGGACTGTTGCAAACCGCCCGTGCTGATGAATGCGAAAAAATCACTGGCGCAATGGACACCTTGAGCGCGGCGCGCATCGTATCATCGGATACATGCGACAAATCGACGAGCATGCCGAGCCGATTCATCTCTCGCACGACCTGTTCACCGAATGCAGTGAGGCCGTGATGCTCTGGAGCAACTCCTGCCGCATCAGCCCAATCGGTATTCTTGACGTGAGTCAGCGTCATGTAACGAGCGCCCAGATCGTAGGTTGCGCGCAAGGTCGCCAACGAATTATCAATCGAGTGGCCGCCCTCCATTCCAATTAGTGAGGCAATCTTTCCCTTGCGATGAATGCGTTCGATGTCCGCAGCGGTCAGCGCCAACTCGAACGTCTCGGGATAGCGCGCCACCATGTAATGAACGACATCGATTTGTTCGAGCACGGCTTTGACAGCCGCCGGCCCTTCCAGGCTGGTCGGAACATAGACCGACCAAAACTGGCCGCCCACGCCGCCGCGCCGCAGTCTGGGAATGTCCGTGACCATCGAAAGCGCGGAGGTATCCCGCGCCAGATCTAGCTGCGCGACTTCGTTGCTGTGCTTTCGATATTGCCAGGGAACATCGTTGTGACCGTCGATCAACGGCACTTCACGCAATATCTTCCGGACTTCCGCCAAGCGGCCTGGTTTCGGAATCGCGATCCCCGAAGAGTCGGATGCGGCAAATGAAATTGCGGTCACAAATAAAATTGTAAAGGGCAGATACCTCGTAAGAATCATGAGTTCATCACTCTTCCGCGCTCGCCAGCTTCGCCACCACGTTTAAATCTTCCAGTGTCGTGGTGTCACCTTTGATCTCCACTCCAGCGGCGATTTGCTTGAGCAGCCGACGCATGATTTTTCCCGAGCGCGTTTTGGGCAAGGCTTCGGCAAACCGAATGTCATCCGGTTTCGCCACCGGCCCGATCTCTTTGGCCACATGCTGGCGCAATTCCTCTCGCAAGCCAGGTTCGGCTATCACTCCGCTCTTCAGCGTGACGAACGCCACCAGCGCCTGGCCTTTCAAATCGTCCGGCCGGCCGACCACCGCGGCTTCGGCCACTTTGCGGTTGCTCACCAATGCGCTTTCGACTTCGGCGGTGCCGATGCGATGCCCCGCCACGTTAAGCACATCGTCGATGCGGCCAACGATCCAGAAATATCCATCTTTATCCTGACGGCATCCATCGCCAGTGAAGTAACTGCCTTTGACTTCACTCCAATAAACTTCCTGATACCGCTTCGGGTCGCCCCAAAGGCCGCGCAACATGCCCGGCCACGGCTTGCGCAATACCAGTTTGCCACCGGAATTTCGCGGAACCACTTTCCCTGCGTCATCCACGACTTCCGGTACGATTCCAAAGAAAGGCAAGGTCGCCGATCCGGGCTTGGTTGGCGTCGCGCCAGGCAACGGTGTTATTAAGATTCCGCCAGTTTCCGTCTGCCACCATGTATCGACAATCGGACATCGCTTTCCGCCAATCGTCTCACGATACCAAATCCAGGCTTCCGGATTGATGGGTTCACCCACCGTCCCCAGCAAGCGTAGCGAAGACAAATTATGCTTCGCCGGCCATTCCGTGCCCCATTTCATAAACGCCCGAATCGCTGTCGGCGCCGTATAGAGAATCGTGACGCCATATTTTTCCACGATCCGCCAAAACCGATCCGGCTCGGGAAAATTTGGCGCGCCTTCATACATCAAGCTCGTCGCGCCGTTCGCTAGGGGCCCATAAACCACGTAGCTGTGACCGGTCACCCACCCGACATCCGCGGTGCACCAATAAACGTCGGTCTCCTTGAGATCGAAAACATATTTCATCGTCAACTTGGCATACAGCAAGTATCCCGCAGTCGTGTGGAGAATGCCTTTGGGTTTTCCCGTCGAGCCGCTCGTATAAAGAATAAACAGAGGCGATTCGCTCTCTACTTTTTCGGCCGGGCAATTTGCATCGACTTGTTGAATCTCACGATGCCACCAAAGGTCACGGCCTTCCTCTATCCGCACCTCGTTATTTGCGCGGCGCAACACGATCACCTTTTCAATCGTTTTCGCGAGCAACTCGCCACTCGAATCTTTCAAGGTCAACGCCTCATCGACATTCTGCTTCAGCGGCACCACTGCGCCGCGGCGAAATCCGCCATCAGCCGTAATCACCATCTTTGCCTGCGAGTCAAAAATCCGATCGGCCACCGATTGCGCGCTGAATCCGCCGAATACCACCGAATGCACGGCGCCGATCCGCGTGCAAGCGAGCATCGCGATTGCCGCCTCCGGCACCATTGGCAAATAGATCAAAACGCGATCGCCTGTTTTGATTCCATTCCGCTTGAGCACATTCCCGAAAAGGCAAACCTCGCGATGAAGCTGCTTATAAGTCATCGTGCGCTCCTCGCCGGGCTTGCCTGCCGCAGCCGGCTCACCTTCCCAAATCAGAGCTGCCTTATTGGCAATCGGCGTGTCCAGATGCCTGTCCAGGCAATTGACGCTGACATTCAATTGCCCACCGCTAAACCACTTTACAAACGGCGCTTTCCATTGCAGCACCTTTTTCCACGGCTTAAACCAGACCAACTCGTTTTTCGCCTGTTGCGCCCAGAATTTCTCGGGCGAGCGAATCGAGGCCTGATACATCTTGCGATATTGAGCGAGGGACTTGATTCGGGCCTGTTGGGAAAACGCTTTTGGCGGCGCGAAAACTCGCGCTTCCTGGGAAACCGATGTGATACCGACAGAGTTGCTATTCGAGGCCATGGCGTGTGAACATTTGTGTTCGGCATTCTAGAAAGAAGTCAAAACACGTCAACGCCGGAAAGCGGTAACGCCAGCGCGACTAATCAAGCGTTTTTGACTTTGAACGAATGCTCCTTTAGCCTGCGCGGCGATGAAATTGCTTCGTCACACGGATCCGGATTTCTCGCGGCGCAAGCGCGAGATGGCTGCTCAGTCCAGCCTCTTCGATCCGACGATCGAGCAACGAACGCGCGACATTCTCGAAATGGTCCGCGCTCGCGGCGACGAGGCATTGCTGGAACTGACTGAGCGATTTGATCGCGCCAGACTCCGGGCCGAGCAGTTGGCAATTACCCAGGCAGAATTGATGTCCGCTTCGTTGCATGCGGACGAAACACTGCGAGCCGCCGTGTCCGATGCCGAGCAAAACATTGCAGCCTTCGCAAAAAAGTCCCGGCGACGCGAATGGTCCAAATGGAATTCCCACGGCGCAAAGGTCGGCGAGAAGTTCGATCCATTTCAACGCGTTGGCATTTACATACCGGGCGGCACCGCGCCCCTTGTTTCCACGGCGCTCATGACGGTCACTTTGGCAAAAGTAGCCGGCTGTCCTGAAATAATCGTGTGTACGCCCTGTGGCCCGGATGGCCTCGTGAATCCCGCCCTGTTATTCGCCGCCCGTAACGCCGGCGCCACCGAGTTGTATCGAGTCGGCGGCGCACAAGCGATTGCCGCGATGGCCTACGGCACTCAGACCATTCGACCGGTGCAAAAAATCTTCGGACCTGGAAATGCCTACGTTGTCGCCGCAAAACGCCTTATATTTGGCCGCGCAGCCATCGATTTGCTTCCCGGCCCCAGCGAAGTCCTGGTCCTCGCGGACGAAACCGCGGATCCAAAATTTGCGGCGGCCGATTTGTTGGCGCAAGCCGAGCACGGTTCCGGCCACGAACGCGTTTGGCTGGTCACCACTTCCGCAAAGGTTATCAGAGCAGTTGAAAAAGAAATCGCCCGGCAATTACCGAAGCTCGAACGCAAAGAATTCATCGAGCGAGCGCTCGAGAACAATGGCTGGCTTATTCAGGTCGGGACCATGAATGATGCCGTGGAACTGGTGAATGAGATCGCGCCGGAACATTGCGAAGTCATGACCCGCAATCCGCGCGCCGTCAGCCTCGGCATTCTCACAGCCGGCGCTATTTTCCTTGGCCCATTTTCGCCGACGGTTCTCGGCGACTATGTGGCCGGACCAAGCCACACGTTGCCAACTGGCGGAGCCGGCGCATCGTTTGCCGGGTTGACCGTCGATCAGTTTCAACGGCGAACCAGCGTCGTCGAATATAATAAGTCGGCTCTGAAAAAAGCTCTCGGCCCGGTTAAAATGTTCGCCAACCTGGAGGGACTCAGCGCCCATGGAAAGTCGGCGGAGATCCGCCTCAAATCATGAGCCGCGAAAAAGGTCGAAAGGCGCCGGGACAGTTGGCGCGACGCCTCGTCCGGAAACTTCATTCATACGTCCCGGGCGAACAGCCAAGAATTAAAGGTCTGGTTAAACTCAACACAAACGAGAATCCATTCCCGCCATCGCCAAAAGTAATCGCTGCTGTCAGGGCGGCAATTGATGGTCGGCTGCGCCTCTATCCCAATCCCACCGCGCAGCCCCTCAGAGAAAAGCTCGCCGCCTTTCATCGCTGCCGACCCGAAAATGTCATCGTCGGCAACGGATCGGATGAACTGCTGGCTATGGCAGTGAGATGTTTTGTGGAACCTCACACGGGTCGTAAGGCTGATTCGCGAAGTCTTGTCCAGTATTTTACTCCCAGCTATTCACTTTATCCCGTTCTGGCTGAGACCCACGGTGCTGCCACGAATTCCGTGCCGCTCAGAAATGATTTTTCGATGCCGTCAGTCGCGGAGTTGAAACGAGGGAAGCGCTGGAATTTTTCGGCGGCGCTCACCTTTGTCACAACGCCAAATGCGCCTAGCGGACGAGGTTACAGTCGGAAGGAATTGGAAATTCTTTGCCGTGCCCAGCAGGGTGTCGTGATCCTCGATGAGGCTTATGTCGATTTCGCCGGCGAGAACGCTCTCGATTTTGCATTGAAATTCAATCACGTCCTGATCGCGCGCACGTTTTCCAAAGCCTACTCGCTTTGTTTTTTTGTTTTCAACGCGTCGGATATTTCGTCGGCCATCCCGAGTTGATTCAGACATTGGATAAAATCCGCGACAGCTACAACGTCAATGGACTGGGCCAGATCGCCGCGTTGGCAACGCTTGAAGATCTCCCCTATTATCGCGCGAACTTTGCCAAAATCATCGCCACCCGCGAAAACTTAAGCCGCGAGTTGACACACCTCGGATTTCGAGTATTGCCGAGCCAGACCAATTTCATTCTCGCGAAACCGCCGGGGCGCCCGGCTCAAGAGTGGTTGACGTTATTGCGCGAGAAAAATATTCTCGTCCGTTGGTTCAATCATGAACCCATAAAGAACTATTTAAGAATCACCATTGGCACACCTGAGGAGGCCACACTCCTGATGAAAGCCGTCACAGATATTTCCCACGGCATTCCCCGTGAATCTTTGGCAGTTCCTTAGAACTTTGTCGTAAACTTTGTCGGGCCTTTACCGCAAACTATGGCGGCACGGCCCTTTCCCCTCGATAAGAATGGACAAAACCTGCCGATTTCTGGACACAAGAGCTCTCATGAGCCGGATCTATAGCCGCGCACGAAGCTTTTCCTTCGCCAAGGGCACTGGATTTGCTAAAAGTATCGCGTGTATCTGGATTATTATGGCCTGAGCGAGGCCCCGTTCGACATTACGCCCAATCCGCGTTTTCTGTTTTACAGCTCAAAACACCGGGAAGCGTTCAATCATTTGTTGTACGGCATTCGCGAGCGCAAAGGCTTTGTCCAACTCACCGGCGAAGTCGGCGCCGGCAAAACCACTCTCTGCCGGGCGATGCTCGAGCAGTTGCAGGGAAACTATGCCACCGCGTTGATTCTGAACCCGGTGATGAGCGCCGACGAATTGATGAAGGCAATCGCGATAGAATTCGGCTTGCCCGTCAACGGCCTGGATCGGCTCGATACCATCGCTGTCATCAACCAATTTCTGTTGCAGCAAGTCGAACGCCGGCAGGAGACCGTCTTGATTATTGACGAAGCGCAGGACCTTACCGACGAGTTACTCGAGCAAGTGCGCCTGCTGTCGAATCTCGAAACCGACAATCGCAAGCTCTTGCAGATTGTCTTGATGGGCCAGCCTGAGCTGCGCGATCGCTTGAACAATCCCCGCCTCAAGCAATTGCGCCAGCGAATAACCGTCCGCTATCACCTGCCGCCGCTCAGCCGAAATGAAGTCAGCCGTTACATCCAGCATCGGCTTGAGATTTCCGGCGCGAAAGGTGCTCCTTACTTTACCCAGCCCGCTCTCTGGAGGGTTTATAATTATAGCCAGGGAATTCCGCGGTTGGTGAACGCCATCTGCGACAAGGCATTGCTCGCGGGATTCGTAAACCAGCGGGAAAAAATAGATTTCGGCATGGTAGGACGCGCGGTTCAAGAACTGGAAGGAAACATCAACGGATGAGCTTAATAAATGATGCCCTGAAACGGGCCCGCGAATCGCAAAGCCAGGGTCCGGCAACACCGGCCGCCTCGCCACAGCTTCGGCCGGTCGATCCGCCGCTATTTTATAGTCGGAATGGGCATGCTGGTTATCGTTCTGGGCCTGCTACTCGTATGGCAAATGGCGCAGCGCCGGGAGATAGCCGAACGGGTCCAGGCCCGAGCCCAGGAGGTTCAACTCGCACGAAATCAGGGCCCACAGCCTGCCCCGTTGACTGCCACCCCAACGCCGGCTCCAACGGCTAAGCCAGTCGCGGTTGCCCCAACGACAACATCCAACCCCGACCCTGCTCCTGCGCCAAAAAATAACGATACTCCCCCCGCCACTCAAATCGCCACTTCTCCGACACCGGTCGATGCAACGCCCGAACCGCCAAAACCCGTCGCATTGAAATTACAAGGCATAACTTTTCATCCAACAAGGCCGGCGGCGATGATCAGCGGCCGCACCCTATTCATCGGTGATCGAACCGGCGAATGGCGACTGGTCGCCATTACACAAAACGCTGCCACGCTCGTCAAAGGCTCGCAAACAAACGTGCTGACCCTGCCGGAATAACAAAACGATTGCAGCGGCTCCCTCCTCCCCCAAAATACTTCGGCTCTCTCCTCGAGAGGCAGAGAGAGCGGTAGCCGTCACGCGCAATTTTTATCTTGGCGAATCGGTCGGAACCCGGATCATTCCCCGCTCATGCATTTTCTTCGGCAACAATTCGAGAAGAATCCCGTTTTCGTCCGGACAGTTCCTTTCATCGTTTTTCTCGTATTGACCTTCGGTCAGGGAATGAATGACCTTCCGGAGACACGATACTGGTTCTACCTGGCGAAAATCCTGGTGGGCGCCTGGCTGGTTTGGGAAATGCGGCCATTCGTCGCGGAAATGAAATGGGCCGTCAGTTGGGAAGCGATTGTGATAGGCATTCTCGTTTTCGTAATGTGGGTTGGCATAGACGACTGGTATCCTCAGGTTCGAAGTGACGGGACCGACTCAAATCCACATGTCGTTTTTGGAGAGAATCCCGGTCTCGCCTGGATGTTTTTAATCGTGCATTTGCTCGGCTCAACGTTCGTCGTTCCACCGCTCGAGGAAGTTTTCTATCGCACGTTTCTCTATCGGTATCTCGTTAACATGAACTTCCTCGCGATGCCCCTGTCGCAATTTCACGGATTGTCGTTTACTGTGACGGCAATAATTTTCGGCTCGACTCATTACCAATGGCTCGCGGGCATAATTTGCGGAATGGCTTACCAATGGCTGGTCATCCGCAAGAACCGATTGGGCGATGCGATGACCGCGCACGCAATCACCAATTTCCTGCTCGGCGTTTATGTGATTTGGAGAGGAGCATGGAAGTTCTGGTAACGATTCCGCCGTGTGTCCTTTACGAGGATGAAGCACTGCTCGTCATTAATAAACCCGCCGGTTTAAACACCCATTCACCGAGTCCGTACGCCGGCGAAGGCATTTACGAATGGCTGCGCCATCGCGAACGGCGTTGGTCGAAACTCGCGATCATTCACCGCCTCGATAAAGAAACTTCAGGCGTCCTCATTTTCAGCAAGTCCGAACAAGGCAATCGCTCGCTCACCGATCAATTCACGCGGCATCTGGTCCGCAAGCGCTACTTTTTACTGACTGATGGCAATTCCCCGCGCAAAGAAATCACGGTGAAAAGCAAAATTCACCGCATCGGAGAAAAATACGCGAACGCGTCCGGGAGCAGTAAGGGAGACCTCGCCATTACCACATTTCGACCGGCAACTGCCGACGAACTCAAAACTGTTGCGTTGCCCGATCACTCTCGAATCGCAACGCCGGCAAGTCCTGGCGCCATCCAAATGATCGTCGCCGAGCCGCTAACCGGTCGCACCCATCAAATCCGCGTGCAAGCCGCCGCGAACGGATTCCCTGTCCTGGGCGATACACTTTACGCGGGCAGACCGGCATCGCGGCTGTTTCTGCACTCAGCCGCATTGGAGTGCCTAAACCCCCTCACCAACCAGGCGAACCGATTTTCTGCCGAGGCCGATTTCACGGCGGATCCTCGTCAAAGCCTTCGGCAGGCGTTGATTTCCCCTGCCCTTACTGATTCGTATCGATTGATTCATGGCGCAAGTGACGGCTGGCCCGGCTGGTACGTGGATCGCTTTGACAATTTTCTCGTGGCGCAATCGGAAGCCCAACCTGCTCCGGCCGACGATGAGCGCGTTCGCCAATTGATGACGGCGACCGATGCCGTGGGCGTTTATCACAAGCGCTTGTCGCGCCAGGCTGGACGACTCGCGGCTGCCGACGCCTCGCCGCGACACTGGCTTGGCAAACAAATCGACGGCGATTTGACCGTGCGTGAGAATGGCATCCACTATGCCATTCGATTCAATGAGGGTTACTCGGTTGGCCTCTTTCTCGATCAACGAGATAATCGCTTTCGTATGTTGACCGGCCATGTCGCAGCCGACTTTGATCTGCCGACCGGCAGTCGCGAGGTGTTAAACACTTTCAGCTATACATGCGGATTCTCGGTGTGCGCGGCCAAACACGGCGCGCGGACGACCAGCCTCGATCTCTCGCGAAAATACCTCGACTGGGGCAAAACCAATTTTCAATTGAACGGCATCGATCCAACTTGCCATGATTTTATCTATGGCGATACGCTGGATTGGCTGG
>WNFL01130376.1_pt1 | contig 12316 bp, 15 predicted proteins | sample 5400361 | NCBI WGS metagenome assembly WNFL01 (sample SAMN13153351, study PRJNA577476) | soil metagenome | isolation source: 40 cm soil on Douglas fir-dominated hillslope | place: USA:California | collected 2013-09-17
TCTGAAAGGCATACGATGTTCAACCGCGCCCGTCGGACAATCCGGTTCGCACTTACGCTTCTCTTGCTCGCATTCGCGGCCTTCGCGATCGTTGGCCTTTGGGAACACTATATGGTGGCACCCTGGACCCGCGACGGTCAGGTCCGTGTACAGGTTGCCGATATTGCACCCCAGGTACCTGGCCAGATCGTGAAGTTGTTGGTCCAGGACAATCAATTCGTTCACAAGGGCGACCTTCTCTATGTGATCGACCAGGGCGATTACAAGGTAGCGCTGGACCTGGCCAAAGCGGACGTCGCGAGCAAGGCTGCTGACCTCGAGGTCAAGAAGAATGAAAATGAGCGGCGCCGAAAATTGACGGACCTCGCCGCGTCTACCGAAGAGAAGCAGATCTATGAGGGAAGCTACTCGGTCGCTAAGGCTGCCTATCAGACGGCTCTCGCCAACCTTGAGCAGGCACAACTGAACATGCAGCGTACTGAGGTGAGTTCCACCGTAAACGGCTTCGTTACGAATCTTCTGCTTCGGGTTGGCGATTATGCGAACAAGGGATCTCCAAATATTGCAATCGTTGATTCAGATTCGTATTGGGTCGCTGGCTATTTCGAAGAGACTAAGCTCGGGAGCTTTCAAGTCGGTGATGCCGCCCAGATAAATTTGATGGGCTTCGATGAGCCGTTGACGGGACATGTCGAAGGCATCACGCGCGGAATCAGTTCACCAAATGCAACGGTCAGCACCCAGGGCTTGCCCTCGGTCGAGGCCGTCTATACCTGGGTGCGGCTTGCTCAACGGATTCCCGTTCGAATAAAAATCGACAGCGTACCGCCGACGGTTACACTGGCCGCTGGCTTGACAGCGACGGTGATTGTCACTCCATCTGCAGCGCCCGCGCCAACGGCTCTGAACGTGATACGAACTTTTGGGAACCTTGGAAAGCATCGCTAGCGCAAGGTTGGCCGGTGGAAGTCGCGCTCTAGCAAAGTAGACGAAACAGGCTCTTTCGAACTTCATCGGTTTGAGGGCCTTCGTTCCGGAATGGGCTCGTCCTCAGTTCATACCTATCGGAGAGGTTGGGGAGGTACGACCGTCGCGTACACCTGAAGCTGCGTGCCTTTGCTAACGCGCTAGGCTCGCCTTGCGCGGCGCCACAATCCAGGACTGGTGCCAACGGTCTGACGAAATGCGCGCGTCAAATGGCTCGGATCGAAAAACCCGCAGGAGCTGGCAATCTCCGCGAGAGTTTTGTCGGAAGCTAATAGTAAATCCTGAGCCCGTTCGACGCGCCGCTGAAGGCGCCAACGGTGTGGCGTGCAACCGGTCGACTGTCTGAAGGCGCGGCCGAACTGACTCGCCGATAAACGGCAATCATGCGCCAACCGAGCTATGGTTATTTCCTTGTCCAGGTCCGCATCCATAGCCTCTTTCGCGCGGCTCTCTTGCCAAGGAGCCAAGCCGCCGCGCGCCCTGGGGCTCGAAGCCGGTGTGGCCGAATAGGTCTGGTAAAGGTGGCTTTGGAGCGATAGGGCGATATGGTCGACCAAGAGGGAATTGTTTTCGTCGGGATGTTCGAAGAGTGCCCTAAGACAGGCGCCGATGTTGTAAAGGATTGGATCGCGCATCACTTGCTGAGGCGGCTTCAAGTGCACCTCGCTAGATCCGTACTGTTCTCGGACAAAGTCCTGAAGGGTTAAACGAGGCACATATAGCGTTACAGTGTCCAATGCTGAATACATTGTTACTGTTGAAGCTTCGCGCCGGTCCACCATCATCGAGTCTCCTTTGCCAAGAAAATGCCGCTCCGCGCGGCGCGTTTTCCTGCTGCACGATGCTTGTTTCAGGAAATTAATACTGCAGGAGTAGGCGTCTTCAGCAGGTATGTCATCGAAGGTATGACCCGCGCAGTCGAGACGGACTCGGGAGAACGTAATCGGCGCGCGGCGCGAGACACTTGTAACAAATGTCGGAGGGCTCGGAACCCCGAACCGCTTGTGCAAACGATCTCCATATCCGCTAATTCGCATGGCAGTCCTTCCTCGGGGTTTAACGTGCAGGTCACGCCACGGCGCTACTTCGAAAGATGGGCCCAGATCGCGTTTCGGCTAGAGCTGTGCATCGTTGACTACTTCATCTATGCCGAACTTCCCCGGACTTGTGGCATCGTTCTTCGACCCTCTTGCATCGGTCTCGAAAAAACATTGACGCAGCGTATCAGCTCAATTGAATCTGACGCCACCGTCCTGGCGTTTCTCCTGTGGCTTCGGCGAAGACCCTTGTAAAATGGCTTTGGTCGGAGAATCCGCACTTCAGCGATATTTCAACTAGCGAGGTATCTGTCGACAGCATCAGATCCTTGGCTACATCGACGCGCCTCTGCATCAACCAGCGATGTGGAGAAATTCCAGTGCTGCGAGTAAACGCTCTGGCAAAGTGGCTGGCGGAAAGCCTGCACTCCCGGGCTATCTGTTTCAACGAAAGCTCTTCCTCAAGACCAGCGTTGATCCTATCTCGCGCAAGCCTCAACTGCCACGGCGCCAACCCTCCGCTCACCAAAGGCGGCGGAAAATGCATGCCGCCATACACGCGTGCAAAATGTATATTCAACGCGGTCGTGATCCGATCGACAAATTGGTCGTTGGTTCCGTCGTGCCTTTCGATAGCCGGAATCAAACAGTCGCCAAGGTGCAGAACAATCGGGTCGTTGGCCGCAATGCCGGGTCTTACGGCAAGCTCGACGATTCTATCGGCGCCGTGATCGTCAGCAAGCTGATCGAAAGTGGCCGCCGCTGGATGACCGTTGCAATCGCGCTCGCATGTTTCGTTGCATCGCTTTTGGCTCTGCCGCTAGTGCCCCGGCAGTTCTTCCCGGCCTCGGACCGTCCAGAGCTGGTGGTTGATCTGACCTTGCCACAAAATGCGTCGATCTTCGCCAGCGACCGTGCGGCGGCCAAGCTCGACGCCGTGCTCAAGGACAATCCCGACGTCGCAAGCTGGAGCACTTATGTCGGGCGCGGTGCGATCCGCTTCTATCTTCCACTGAATGTGCAGCTTAACAACAACTTTTTTGCGCAGGCCGTGGTCATCGCCAAAGATGTTGCCGCGCGCAAAAGGCTGCAGGCGGCACTGGAGAAAAAGTTAGCGGAGGAGTTCCCGAGCATTGTTTCTCGCGTTTCGCCGTTGGAGCTTGGACCGCCAGTGGGATGGCCGGTGCAATATCGCGTCAGTGGCCCGGATTTGACCGTAGTACGGACGATCGCCTTACAGCTCGGCCAGGTTCTCGGCTCCGACAACAATCTGCGACGGGTAAATTTCGACTGGATGGAGCCGGCGCGTAAGGTGCGAGTTGAGATCGATCAGGATCAGGCGCGCCTCCTTGGGCTGAGCTCCCAAGGGCTTTCGTCCTATCTGAATACGGTTATGACCGGCGCCCCGATCACCCAATTGCGTGACAGTATCTATCTTGTGGACCTCGTCGCCCGCGCTCAAGACGAGCAACGTGCTTCTCTTGACACAATGCAATCTTTGCAGGTGCCGTTGCCTAACGGTCGCACGGTCCCTTTGAGCCAGATTGCGCGCTTTGAGTATGGCCAGGAATATCCGTTGGTTTGGCGACGCGACCGCGTGCCGACCCTCACAGTCCAAGCCGATGTCATCCCCGGCTCGACCGCGGAGGCAGCGGTGGCTTCTTCGGCCCCGGTGGTGGAAAAGCTGCAGGCAAGCTTGCCGGTGGGCTATCGCATCTCCGTGGGCGGCACAGTCGAAGAAAGCACCAATTCACAAGCCTCGGTCTACGCTATGGTTCCGGCAATGCTATTCCTGATGCTGCTGTTCCTTATGGCGCAGCTGCATAGTTTCAGCCGGCTCGCGATGGTTCTCAGCCTCGTGCCGATGGGACTGATCGGTATTGTCGCGGCCTTGCTGATTTCTGGCCGGCCTCTCGGCTTCGTCGCAATTCTCGGAATTCTGGCGTTGATGGGCATGATCGCGCGCAATGCGGTCATCCTCATCGAGCAGATCGAGGCCGAGCGCGCACAGGGTCGTGAGCTGTGGGATGCGGTTGTGGAGGGCGCGGTCTCGCGTTTCCGGCCGATCATGCTTACTGCAATCTCGACCGTTCTGGGCTTTATTCCGATTGCACCGACTGTGTTCTGGGGGCCGATGGCCTTTGCCATTATGGGTGGCCTGTTCGTAGCCACCGTGCTGACTCTCCTCGTCCTGCCGGCGCTCTATGTGGTTTTCTTCCGCGTCAAGGAACCGGAGGACCGACTAGCTTCCTGAGACACTCGCCGTCAGCAGGGCCAGGATAATCAGAATTAATGAGACGCCCGCCGCCGACCATTGTCGAGTGTCGTCATTCTCACCCCACCAAAGGCTAGGAAGACCGCTGGTCCTGGCAAGGTTTTTCTATGGTATCGCCGCTTCCTAACATTCGCCATGCGGGCGGGCGGACCGTTCCCCTCAGTCAGTTTACGACCTTCGAATATGAGCAGGAATTTCCATTGATTTGGCGGCGCGACCCCGTTCCGACCCTGACGGTGCAAGCCGACGTCGCCACAGGGGTTGTTCTGCCGGAGACTCAACTCATTTTCGCCGGCGGTTGATGCCTTGGCAAAGAGCCTTCCAACCATTTTACCATATCGTTGTGGGCGGCACGGTGGAAGAGAGCCAAAAATCGCAGGCCTCGGTCATTGCCGTGGTGCCGGTAATGCTGCTGATCATGCGGCGCTGCTGCTGTCTGGAAGGCCGCTAGGCTTTGTTGCGATTCTCGGCATCCTCGCGCTGCTCGGCATGATTACCGAAAATGCCGTGATCCTGATCGGTCAGATTGACGCCGAACGGGCGCAGGGGAAGGGCGTCTGGGAGGCGGCGATCGATGCCAGCAGCTCCCGCTTCCGGCCTATCATGCTAACGGCGGTGTCAACGGTGCTGGGCATGATACCGATCGCTCCGACGGTGTTCTGGGGACCGATGGCTTTTGCGATCATGGGAGGCCTATTGGTCGCGACGATTCTAACGCTGATCTTTCTGCCCACATTGTATGTTGCTCGGTTCAGGGGATAGGACGGCTCCGTTCCTGAACGTTCGACGTGAAATAAGACCGCGATGCCAGCGGCGAACGCCGAAGCGAACCAGAATCAAAGTCTGTTGGAGAGACAAATGTCAGAAATCTACATTTCAAGTCTCCTATCCGCGTTCGCGATCGCTTTCGCCATGCCTGCGTTCGCACAGGCGCAACCCGTTCGGGTCGGCGGCCTAACCTGCAATACCGGCCCGAGAGTGGGATTGGTGCTTGGCTCGCGCCAGGATATGCGATGCGTTTTTCGCTCGAGCGTAACAGGAGCGAAATACACGTACATAGGCAAGATACGGAGGATTGGCCTCGATCTCGGAGTCACCAGAGGCGGAACGCTATTCTGGGCTGTCTTTGCACCAAACTCGCAAATTGGTCGGGGCACACTGAGAGGAACCTACGTGGGCGCGAGTGGCAATATGGCTTTAGGCGTCGGCTTAGGCGCCAAGCTGCTTATCGGAGGGTCACGTCGTACCATTTCTTTGCAGCCCCTATCGGTTGAAGGTCAGATTGGAATTAACTTGGCGGTGGCGGTAACGAGTCTATCACTTCGATGACGCGCAGACGGGTCTTCAACAATATGATCCCCGTCATGCAAGCGAAATCAGCCTGCTGCGATTCTCCTCGGTGACACTCGTGACATTTCTAGGTTTCTACTGGATCGTGAGCGGCGTCCTTTCCTTTGTGCAGATGTTTGTCGATCTCTCCGTCCCTTGGATCTGGTCCCTTCTGATAGGGGTTATGGGTGTCGCTGCTGGTATTTTGATTGTGAGACATCCGGTGGTCGCAGTGCTAACCGTGCTAACCGTTATCGTCATTGTATTCGGCATTGAAGGACTGGTCATGGGCTACTAGAGTTCATTGGCGGATTCTCTGGCGGTGGTATTGGCTCATTCATCCGGGGAGCCATTAATCTGCTCATCGGCGTCTCCTGTTGCTGAGCGCCCCAATGGCAGCGGCGCTAGCAGTTCCGTTTGCCTTTGCTGTGCTCCTGCCAGTGCAGGGTGTTGCACTCATTGCGTTGGCGTTTCGCGTCTGAAATTGAGAACTTTGAGTTGCCTCCCAATAGCATGGCTCGAGATTTTTCAGCGGCGCAAGGTCGCTCCTGCGTAATCGATTGTCCCAGGCTTCTAATCGTCAGCATCAGGCTGGCCGGGCACCACAACCCGCTCAGGGGTCAACAGACAGAACTGCCCGTCGGTTCCTGCTGCCAAAGTATGGATGTAAAAGTAGGTGCTGGCGTCATTGGTCGCCTCCATCACCGGAGACGGCGCCGACACGATCAAAAGCCCGGCGCATTTCCCGATCCAGTCGATGTGCCGATGTCCGTGCATTATTACTACTCGGCCACCCAACGCCTGAAGCCGCCACGAGCCAGTTACCGTTTACCAGGGCCGTACCGATACGTTCAGATAGCACCCTCGCCACTTTCGGATACTCGATAACATGGTGGTGAAGAGCGACGATCCAGAACGCATGCGGGAACTGCGCAGCAGCAATCTCGATACCTCGGACTTGCTCCGCTGACACTATCCCGAGAGCATTGGTAAAAGAAAAATGCGTGTCTGCGTTCGAGTTCAATAGGATAATGCCAAGACCGTCGTCCCTATCGGGCGGCAAAACCATCGGGAAGGCTGCCGCCCACAGTTCATTCAAAGCCCTTGATAACCGCGGCCTCCCGACATCGGCGAATCTCGCTATCTCTCCTTGGTGCGGTTTCAGCGCCTCAGAGAGGCTGCCGGCTACACGACCTCCGATTTGATCAACCAGACGAACGCGCTCTCCGTGAAGAGCGTCAACAACCGACAAGAAACGAAGTCGGCGCAGTTTCCTGTTCGGGCTTGTCGGAAGATCGAGGCGGGCCGGATTGGCGCGATCGACGATATTGAGGTCATGATTGCCGGGCAAAATTAGAGTGCGTTGAGCAAGTCGCGGATACGCCGCCAAGGCGTCAAGGAGTTCAGACCACTCGGCGGAACGGCCGGCATCCGTCATATCGCCAGTGATAAGAATCGTATCGAGCGCATTGTTCGCATGGCTGACATCCAACTGGGCGAGTAGCCGGTTCAGACGCTCGTTTCCGCGCGGACCAGCTCGACCGCTTTCGATTCGAAAGCCGTAGCGTTCGCCCACGATATGAGTGTCCGACAAGTGAGCGATGCGCCATGTGCGGCCCGCCTGCGGACCGGCAGGAAACGCATCGAAATCGCGAAGCGGAGGCATGGTCGCATCAGCGAACGCCCAGACAAGTGCCGCGACCGCGAGATACGCGGCGACCAGCACAACGCTGTTGGCCAGAGCGACAGAAGCCAGGTCCTGCGGCGAAGCGACATTGGCAAAATCGCCCAGCCACCGCGAGCTTGGCCAGCAAATCATTAGCACGATCAATGCAACGCCAAAGATGATGATGCCGGCCGCACCCGCGGTAGCGGCCCGCAGCGTAGCGAGTTGAGCGTTGTCGACCCGCGATTGCAGAAGCTTTTCGGTCAGGTGCCGCAAGCCCTCCCGACAAACAATGTAGATCGGCTCGACAGCAAGCGAATTCAAGGACCAGAAGCTGCTCTCGGCCATGCGAAACAGCGATCGTATTCCGAACAATCCCATGGCGACCACAGTCACAAGAAGCAACGCGGGCCAAATCCCGAGGAGTGGGGATGCGATTTTGTTCGAGACCATACGTGCCCAAGCGGAAGCAACAAGCGGCGCACTTCCGAGCAGTAGAACTGGAACGACGAACAGCATAGTCCAGGACAGAGCTAGTTTGGGAAGGCTGATCTCCACCAGCAAACTGCCTGCGAGCGAAAGCAGCGAGCGACGCTTGGTGCTTGACGCGTCATCCTCAATGTCGCCGCCACGGGGATCGATGAGGGAATTCATAATAGGCGTCGGAAAATAACGAACATGATTACGTACCTTCCTTCGTTCAGTATGTAATCTTGCAGCGGATAACCACTAGTGTGGACCACGCAGACGTTAGCTGAGCTCATCTCCCAGCCAGTCTTCGACATAAAATCGCAAGACGGCGACACGACCGATCGCAAACAAAGGCACCGCTAGTGCAATGCCCATCACCCCGAACAAGGAACCGAACAAAACGATGGCCACCAATGTCCACGCGGGAGGCAGCTCCACTGCCTGACGCTGTATGAGAGGGCCGATCACGTAACCCTCGATAGATTGTATGGCGGTATAGATCCCGACTGCCCAGATCAGCATCGAGGCACCGAGAGGCATAGCCACCAATCCTACCGGGATAGCAGCCAGAATTGGACCGAGATAAGGCACGAAATTTGACAGGCCGGCCTGCGCGCCGAGAAGAAAAGCACCCGGAAGCCCCAATAGATAAAGAGCAAGCCATACGCACGCGGTCATAAGCACGATCCTGATAAGTTGTCCGACAAGCCACGAGCGCAGGACACCGCCCATTTCATCCAGAATGGCACGTACACGGTCGCGAGACGAGGGTCTGACTAACAACAGGACGCCATCGCGATAGGCTCGCGGATCAAATGAGAAAAGAAGGCCGAGGAACACGATAACGAGGGTGTTGGCCAAGATACCGGACGCTGTCCCGACGGCCGTCTGAGCGTGGCCGAACAGCTTGTCATGATCGGGGAACCAGCGCGAGAAATCGCGGCCACCATCGGGACCAAACAAATCAACGCCGACGGACAGCAAGCGTTGTTGCAAGACATCAAGCTGCGCATCCATGACGCGTATCAAGACGCGTGCTTGGTCCGGAATCTTCCCTGCTCCCCAGATAATACCTAACACTATGAGCAGAGTCAGGGTCAGCACGACCAGGGTCAATCGCCATACTCGATCGACGGGCATAACCGAACCAAGCGCTCGGGCACAGGCATCAAGGAAAGATGCAAAGAGAATCCCCGCAAATATAACGAGGAGGCTGGAGGAGGTTTGCCAGGCAAGAAGAAGGCCGACGACAACGCCTAACACGATCAGCGCGGTCGCAAGAATATTTCGCGCCGCGCCCTCGGATCCGGCACCAATCTCGCGGGGCTTAATGCTTTGGCTAGCCTTTTTCGGATCAGTAGCCAGTTCAGCCATCGAATCCCAACCTCGCCTATGCGATTGATGACACCGGCATGGTTCAGAGACGCTAAGCGGTTTACTTCTGAATCCAATATCAAAATTGCAGATACTGAGCGCTCAAGCTCGCGAAAAGCGCTATCCCGACCGGCGCTTGCTACCTAGCCGTCGTGAAGCACTGAAACTTGGCGGGAAAGTAATCGATACCCCTAAACTCTAGAGCGGCACCTTACCATATCGCCTTTGGCCGCAAGGTGAAGCTCGATTTTTGGAGACGTCTGTTATACGTCGCCCAAGAAATCTCAGATTTATTCCTTCACGCCAAGTGCCGCCGTAGTTGATTTCCGTCGGCCTGGCAGGCCGCATCGTTTGGACATTCAGCTTGAAACAGTTTGAAGGCGTGTTTGGCCATGACTAACGTCCTGAACGATGATTCGCGGTCTCGGTTACGGCCCGGGATAGCTGAACTAAAAGAGCGTCTGCGGCGGGGACACTCAGTTGCACATAAACCGGTTCTAAGTCCGTATGCCCAGGTATCGCCACGTACATTGTCAAATCTACGTTTTCACCGTGGGCAATTGCTCCGATATGATCCACATGCGGAATTAAATATGGCGAGTCGCCTTCAATCTTGATTACAGTCGTCATCACCCATCACCCCGCTAACTGCGATTGAGGTATAGCATAAACCTCGTCGTCAAAGGATCAATCTGCGAAATCTTCCTTACGTCCACAAAGTAAACGGAAGTATGGCTGACCCTTCCGTCGGATCATTGCAAGACAACCACACGTGGTCAAAGAGCCGGCGCAGGAATGTCGTCTTCTTGCGATAGAACCCACTCCGGAAGAGGCATCCACCTCTCGGAAGTGAGAGTTCGTTGCGGCTCGGGCGTCTGAATACCGTATCGTCCTTTGTCGTCTGAAAGTGACTTGACTTTAAGTTGTCGTCATTATCGGATTAGTTAAAAAAGGAGCGACGTCCATGACGAGAAAGGCTCACTCAGTGGGCGAGATCGTAGCAAAGCTTCGTCTGGTTGATGAGTTGAATTTACAGGGCCGGGCGGTTGGAGAAGCCGTACAAGCGATTGGCGTGACCGAAGTAACGTATTATCGCTGGAAACGATTGTACGGAGACTTGGAATATGAAGTCGTCAAATGGTTGAGGGAGCTTGAGACCGAAAACGCTCGTCTCCGTCGGGCAGTGTCGGATCTTACACTGGATAAGCTCATTCTAACTGAAGTTGTAAATGAAAGACTCCTGAGTCCCGAACTCCGCCGCGCATGCGTAGAAAATGTTGTAGCCGCGCTCGGCGTTTCTGAAAGGCGTTCATGCAGAGTGCTGGGACAGCATCGATCGACGCAACGTAAGAGGCCGAAATCACTTGATGGCGCCGGCCATAGCAACGGACGTCGTCAACATTCCGCAGTGAGACATTGCTAATGCTCGAATCGCGGATGCTTGTCCTAATTCACGGTTACCGTGTTGGCAATGGCATCATTGGAGACGGTGGCCTTCGCGTCGCGGCTTCTGCGCAACTTGCCTGCTTCGCGGAAGTGATAATCGCGAGATGCAGCATTCTCGTTTCAGCGATTGGATTCGTCTGCCGGCAGATTGATTTTTCACCGGCCCAAGATTAACGTCCGAGGGTCGCCGAAATATTGCGGAGATCTGCCAGTGAAGCTTGATCATTCGAGCTTCGGGTTGCGGGAGTCAGAGCATTTTTTCTGGCTATGGGTACTTTTGACGTTTCTCTGGATTGCGGCAAACTCGTCTTTGGCGATGGAGTCCGTCACATCGGGCGCGCTTATCTCGGCGGCGCTGGCATATATATTCACGCAGAAAACCAATGTCTGGCAGGGAATTCGGTTCTCTCCCTCGCGTTTCTATTATTTTATTTTGTTTACAGGCGTCTTCGCAGTCGAACTCCTGCGCGCCACTATCAACATGATGCGATACGTCTATGCGCCGCGCATCGATATCAAGCCCGGCATTGTCAAGATCAAGACGGGGTTGAAGACCCCCCTCGGTCGTCTGTCGCTTGCGAATTCTATCGCGCTGACGCCGGGGTCGCTGGTGGTGGAGATTGAGGGTGACGCGCTGTTCGTCCACTGGCTCGACGTGAAGACCACCGATCCAGATGAAGCGACCCGCATTATCGCCGGCCCCTTCGAGCAACATCTGGAGAAGGTCTTTGGCTGATTTCTTTCTTTTCATCGCCGCCGTTCTGATCTTCTTTGGAATCATGTTCGGCGTCCTGCGCCTTATCCTCGGCCGCACCGTAGTGGACCGCGTCGTCGCGGTCGACATGCTGACCATCATTTCCATTTCCGTAATCGCGCTCCACGCAGATGTATCTGGGCGCTTTATCTATCTTGATGTGGCATTGGTCTATGGCGTGCTGAGCTTTCTGTCGGTCCTGGCGGTGGCTCGCTATCTTGAGCGAGGTCTTTGAGCCGGCATGCTTGAGCTTCTCGTCATCTTGCTGTGCAGCAGCATCCTTGCAAGCGGTATCCTGGCGGTCTGCCTGAACAATCTCATGGCGGCAATGGTAAGCGCGGGCCTATCGAGCCTGTTCGCCGCGGTTTGCTACGTGCTTTTGGCAGCACCCGACGCTGCGATGGCGGAAGCTTCAATCGGCTCCGGTCTCTCGACGCTTATCTTTCTCTATGCGATCCGAAAAACTAGCAAGGCGAAGGAGTGACGCATGGCAGAGCTGATCGGAAGCATCCTGATCTTGCTGGGCGCGATATTCCTCTTTTCTGCTGGCTTGGGCATGCTGCGCATGCCCGATGTCTTCACACGCCTTCAGGCCGGTACGAAGGCCTCGACGCTTGGCAATATGCTGGTGCTCGGCGGCGTTGCCTTCTATCACCCGGGCTGGAGCCTAAAGTTGCTGATCGTCATCTATTTCGTGCTTCTTACCAACCCGATTTCCTCGCATGCGCTGGCGCGCGCTGCCCACGCGATCCGGGTGCCGATGACGCGCGCGACCGTGCCTGACGCGCTACGTGATGCCAAAGAGACCGACCAGGGCGCCCGGTGATGTGGCGTCCTTTCATTATCCTGGCGTTGACGCTGTTCGCTGTTCTGTTCGCGGGCATTGCCATCGACTATACCGAGCAGCATTCCCTGCCGCCTCTGGCGGCAAACTATGTCAAACGGGTCCCGGAGGAACTTGGCGCGCCCAACATCAT
>WNFL01130487.1_pt2 | contig 12316 bp, 12 predicted proteins | sample 5400361 | NCBI WGS metagenome assembly WNFL01 (sample SAMN13153351, study PRJNA577476) | soil metagenome | isolation source: 40 cm soil on Douglas fir-dominated hillslope | place: USA:California | collected 2013-09-17
TTTGCAGCTTCCCCGAAACCAAGTCCACCGTTCAGCTCGATGTCATATCTACTGCATACTTTGTTTTATTGTATGCCTGCTATTACCTTGGTTCAACAAAGTCTTCAGCAATGGGTCTCGATCCGCAGGAATCACGTTACCAGATTTGTTGCTCACGAATTCCTTCGTCCCATCGTTATTCCAGTTGATCGACTGACTTACTTAAGGGACTTGTCCACCTGAGGAGCTGAACGACTAAGTCGTTAAGTTGTGGAGAGACGAGAGAGAGCGATCTATAATTTTCCGTCGCCATAAGTAGACCAAAAGGCACCACCTGACCAGCAGCCCACGATTCTGCGCGCAGGCGACCGCTGGAGCGAATCGCTCGAAATCAAATATCTCCAGCTATGCCTTGAGATGGACCATAACATTAAGATAACCGGCTTTTTTAATAAGCCGCCTTGTGCAACAAGACAAATGTTGCGATTGCTCCAATCACGAAACATCGGCTGACGTTGCGGACCGCATGGAGTTTGTCGATTAAATACCATTGGACTATGTTGCGAAGGGTAGTGAGTGGATGGTTGTGACATGACTCCTGATACCAGTCAGGGATGCAATGTTTGGATAGAAGCCCGGTGGGAGGTCGCGGGGTAGCAGAACGGCACAGAACGGCATCAGTATTTGCACCGAGTGCAATCGAGCGTCATGGATAGTCGCATTTCTACCTGGTACTGCAATTCATTCGTGAATTGGATCCTACTCGCAGGAGGGGCATCCAGCGGAAGGAAAGGGAATATATATAGCGCACTAGAACAAAGTAGAAGGAGGACATTCAATCCAAATCCATGCCCATTGAGCGGCCTTCGCCCGGTACCAGTGCCGATTGCCTTGTCTTCTTGACCTTGATCTTCTCTTTTATGCGTACTTTTTCCTTCTCTGTACTCGCAGATATAGGTTGCACCAAGTTGAGACCCGCAATCGGTTGCACGAGCTCTTCCAAGTCGACCCGCTGTTGCTCCTCTTCCTGCAATTCTTGCTCCGCTTCTGCGTACGTCTTCGCAATAGCCGCATCCCGAGCAGCAACCATGCGACCCTTCATTTCTTTCTTGTTCTTTCGAGCCTCGCGGTGTTTTTCCTTTGCCACCGCCATACGATGCTTGAAAAAGGCGCGTTCTCGCTTCGCTTTGATCTCGGCCACTCGTTTCATCGCTTTGATGGTGGTTTGGACGAGTTCTCGGTCATAGCGAACAGGGATATTGCGGCGTTTCTCGAATTCGATCGTTGAATCCTGTAACCAAAAAAGGTTCGAGAATGAGCCCAGCGGTTGACAATCCACAGTACTCCCACGCACAATGGTCATCTCCTTTCCGGCAGCTTTGCGGAATGCTTTGGTCCATCGTACTTTTCGCGGGTTGCGTTTCATTCTGCGGCAATAGTTCAATCAAAAATTCTCAAGCGGTTGTATCGGCTGAGCATACTTGAAGTTTTTATGACACCTAATACACCAAGGATAAACAATAAGAAAACTGTCGGAATTTCCGCTTACTTTGATGTGCAAAATCGGAAAACCTTTGCATCGTTGCGAACAAATGCCGAACCTGCATAAGTATAGCTTGAACATTACCTCTGGGACCTCATTTGTATGACTACTGACCGTGCCCCGGATAGACGTTGCACGAGCAAAAGTAGCACTTTTCGATGCGCATCGTGGAGGAAAGCAAGGCGAGGAACGCAAGGCGTATTTGGCTAGAAACGCAAAGGATTGGGTCGCGATGACAGGTAATGAAACGGTGTGATGGCACTACCTAATCGCTACATGAGTCTGTGAGGCGTCTCCTTACAACATCCATCAGAAACTAGTACCAAAGAAACATCAGGAAAAGACAAGGAACGAGCGAGGTAGGAGGTCTAGTAATTAGAAATAAAGTAAACTCGTCGTGTGCATCAGACATGTATTAAATCCAACCCGGTCGCGAGGCAGCCAACACCGCACGCCTCATTGAAGTCTCAGAACTCGCACTCGGAGATTGCCGTACCTTCGAGGTTGGGACCTGGACATCAAGCGTCGGAGGTTGTGCTTGATCCGAAGAATAGGATTCCTCTCTATGAACTGCAAGGATTCCTTCCTGCCTCATGGTTTGCTCTGCGAGCGGGCCCTGACCCCCTCTCTCCACTTCCTCCACCACTTGAACAAGACCACTGACACCCGGAGGTGTGCAAGCTTGGATCGTGATGGCAGGGACTTGAACTAGCCCATGCTGATTGTAGAAGAGAGTAGGGGACTTCTGGACAGAATCCCCAGACGTCCGGCGAGGTGAGGAGGAGGGAGATAAAACTGGAGTCGAAGCTGAGCGGTGGGCTTGAGGTGGGACAACTCGTACTGTATACGGTGGGACACCCTGGGTGGTGCTGTACATCGGTGGCGGACTGGGTGAAGAGGGAGAAGGCGGGCTACTGACAGGGAGATTGACGGGTAGAGGGAGATGCGGGTTGTTGACTTTAATTGTATGGGAGTGTACGTCCTTCGCCATTTGGGAGAGAACTGGGGTGGTTTGAGACCGTCGTGGAAGGCGTATGAAACGCGAAAAAGGGTTCGTAGTTTTCGAGGTTTCAGGCTCAGCTTCACAGGCGTGGCTCATTCGAAGAGGTGAGGGTCGGACAGAGCGCATTCCTCGAAGAACAGTGGCAACAGCTCTCGTAGGTCGCACTCGTTCAGCGTTCTGTACCACCCCAATCTCCATATCGCTCGGTAGCTTGACGATACTGTGTTTGTCCTGAGCACCGATCGGTTGCGACGCGTCACGGGAGGTCCTTCGAAGCGCCTTCTCGATATCGCGAAGAAGTCCGCGTCCAGAAGTCGATGCATTAGAGGGATCTGGTTCCTTGCCTGTAGCGTGGGTAGGGGCCGGTGAGGAAGGCAACTTGGTTTGGACCGCCTGAACGTAGCCTCTAATTTGTTTTCGGCAGAGAAGATAGAATAGGCATCCGAACAGGAGAGCGAGGACCATGGCTCCAACTATTTTTGGGCTTGTCAGTGACCATTATCTACAGAGATGAGATTGGGAAAATGACGTACAGAGAACGACGACGATCAACGGTGTCCGGTCGATCTTTTGCTCATTCGCAGCCGCAGTGGATGTAGCATCCGATGACATGGCATGTATCATAGCCTGAGGACCCATCGAGTAGCCGTACGGCTGGGCGTGCTCCGGGGCGACGTCGAAGGAGATGAACTGGCCGTTGATGGTCATGATGAGAGAAGCAAATATACGTAACAAATTGGTAGGTCAAAGGAGTGGTCGAGGAGCGGTCTATAGGAACGCGTAGTCGTGAAAGGTCGTGAAGGCAAGCGATGAGGAGGTGAAAGCAAGGGGCAACCCTAAATGTTTGGCGACAATCTCCACCCTTATCCACCTTTATCACCCAATGCCTGTAAGGATTTCTTACTGATTCTAGCCCAAAGGCACGAATAATGACGCCCTGGTTGGAACCATCTCTTTGATTGTAGTTGGCTCGAGAAGGGGGGATACTGTTACGGTTGTAACACTAATCGGAAGTATTCCCCCAACGGCATCCTCCCGACGGCACCTTCCCGACGGCACCAGCGCGATGTGTCCTCCTGCTCCGGCTTCCAAAGCGAGGTACAGATGAAGAAGGGAACCTCCACGAGGTAATGGAAACAGCATATAAATCAACAGTCTATATCTGCGGGCTCCGGCTTTATGAATGGCAAGCAGGTTTCGTAAAGAATGAGAGAATGTGACCTTACACTTCCAGACCAGTCCAATGTTGTAGAACTGTCGAAAAAATACTGGGCATGAAGAATTGCTCTACAAACGCAGCGGGGGAAAGTGCGAGCAGTCCAACATGGTAGACTGGGCGCAGATGCGCGCAAATCAAGGCATGATGGACACTAGCACAGATGGTACTTGGTCGAAGGCTGAAGCAGTAGAGGTACTGAGCGAGGAAACGACTCCGCCAGCTTTGCGCGGCTAGGCAACGGTGGGTTAGCACCACAAACGAGCAAGGAGTGCCACCCAAGCCTTCACCTTGTAGACCACGTTGTGTGATTTCCTCTTTCGTTGTCTGTGTCGGTGCTTCGCTATGCTCCTGGACACCATCAAGCAGGAGAACCCGTGCTTGTGACAGTAGAGGCCCTAAAAGAAAATAAAGGGTGAGAGAGGAGCCCATCAGAGTGTTATCAAATGCTGAACTGCTCACCTGTGTGAATAACGGAGACATTCACGGCGTTCCTTAGTTCCCTACGCAAGGTATCCACTGCAGATAACCTTGCTTTCTCAAAAACACCCTCGAGACTGTTATTGGTGAATATATTCGAATCACCACAACCCTCCACGAAAATAACCCGTCCATTATTTTGACGAAGAAGCGGCAAGAGCTCCCTCGTGACAAGTAACGGATCAGATAGACGTTCTTGAAGATTTATCTCGTAATCGGCCTGTTGAGCCCCTGTCACTGATATTTGCTTGCATGTCCAAGAACGGCGTTCGCCCTGCTGGACCACTCTCGGTGGTTCTTCTGCAGAAGATTGCCAACGGGAGTGCGGAGATGAAGCCAGCGAGGATGCAGGACGAGACGAGCCTGAACAAAGTGGAGGGGCGATAATAGCGTGGAGTTGTCGGTCGTGTTCGCGGCAAAAGGCCGTGATGGTCTCCACGGCATTTTCACGCTCTGAGGATGACCCCAACTGACTGATTATAGGGATAATAGTTCCAGGAGATGGGGTCGTTCTTGGGAATGGAGAACCAAACATCGCAGAGGAGTCCCGTGAAGTAGTACGGCGACGCTCATTCCGTCGATGCCATAGATAAAGCAACTAGAAAGAAGGTAGAGTGATAAAGAGCATGTCGCAAGAGTGATCGATGTGACGAACCATCGATAGATCTAGAACTCTGGAAGATGGCTCGGTGCTTCTCGTCGGGGAAAGGACCTCATGGGCTTGATCACGACTTTCCCCATAGGCGAAAACAGTCCAGCCTCGCTTTACAAAATCTCAGTCAGAGTGAATATCCGAATCGGGATCGAGGGAGACGCACCGAAGCAAGTGTCAAGGCGATATCTCGTCCGATCCCTATCAGATGCACCGGTCAACCTGGGATTAACAAAGAGGGCAAAACCACGGCAACCACGGCCGTGCGGAGGAAAAGGGTGGTTCTAGGCTAGGTAGGGTGGGAAGTCACGAGGGGAAAGGAATGGATGCAGCATTACCTGCAGTGCTATTTAAGATAACGATTGCGCCATTGGAAGGATCAGGTGTGGGACAATTTGGACGTCCGAAAACCTGGCTTATCGCGGTGTACAGCGCAGAGGTAAAGACCATAATGAATGGAATCACAACGGCGTTGTGTAGGAATATGAAGATCTCTACGAGGTGATTGAGCCATGGCTGGTGGTATGGAGGATCTGCTTCCATCCATCCGTCTCTGTCTGACGACGCAGAGGCGATGGATGGGACACGTGAATGACGACCTGCGCTGCTCATCTCATGATATATAACTGTTGAATATGGGTACGGGTCAACGGAGATGCCACGGGAGTATGGACGGAGTATGGACGGAGTATGGGTCTGAATAAGCCGAAGCTGTGGTCGTCGAAGCCGAGGCCGAGGGCGAGTCCATCCAACCGGTTCAACCGGTCAACCGTCAATCAATAGTCAATAATATTTGGTGTCGAGGGTTGCGCGATGTATATTTGGCGTCGCGCGATATGGCGTGCTACTCACCCAGGCCGCCCTCGCCCTCGCAGCAGCCTGAACCCAGCACGAACCCTTCCCCCAACTTTCACGTTGAACGGGTATTCCACCATGCTTTTATTGCGTGATCCCAGCCCCCGTCTCGCCCAGGACTCCCAGGGCTTTTTACCCCCTTCTCATGGTCCGAGCTCGCAGTGCAAAGACGAGTCCTCCACTCCCCGCAATCTGTTGCGTTCCCCCTTTCAGAACACTGTCAGCTCTCTCCCAGCGACCGACACTCCTACATTAAAGCGAGAAGACGATAGTAGTGACACGATGGACCGACAAAACGAGGCGGGTGGCAGCCAGTCCAGACCTAACGACCAGTGCGTACCATATACGCGCTAAACCTCCCTTCCGCCCCTCTCTCTCCTCACCGTTCTGACCGTTCAGATAGTCCACGACGACTGAACCCCCAACAAGTGTCCGATGCAGAGCTTGCTCGCATACTCCAGCAGGAACTCGAAAGAGCAGCAGGAGTGGATGCACCAGAACCGGCTTCTGCTCCCTCTCACCTCCGTCCTCTAACACTCCAAGGCTTTGGCATGCCGCCAGTCCGCCCACCACAGCAGGGGTTTCCCGAGCATTCCTTCCCCGCTGTACCATTTACACCAATGGCAAGCTGGTCCGCGTACGATCCACAGGCCTATGCAGAGATAGAGCAAATCCTGCGGCAGACGGATTCGCACGCGCACGGGGGGCCTCCTCACGAGGCGAATCAGCAAGCCCACTTCTTCCCTCCTCCTCTCGCAAGCCCGCTTACTCCAACCAGCCAACGCTCAACGACGGCGAGCCGCAGGTCTCAAGCGTCGAGTGCTCCGAGCGGTAATGACAGTCCCACGGCGGATCATGCAAACATCCAGAGAGGACATAGACCGCTCACTCAAGCCGAGGTAGATGCTGCAATGATCGCCGAAGAGAAGAGGAGGCGAAATACCGCTGCGTCAGGTAAGGTCGATATTTTTATTTTTATTTCATCCTCGCCCGGAATTGAAAATGATTAGGAGGGCTGACTGGCATTCGTAGCCCGCTTCCGTATCAAGAAGAAACAGAAGGTCATCAATTTGGAGCGTTCGTTATCCGATTTGCAACGTCGAGCAGACGACCTGGAGCGGGAGACAACCGAACTGAGGCGAGAGAACACGTGGCTGAAGGAGATGGTCTTGCTGAAAGGTCGCGGGAAAGTGGGCACACGTCGAGCGCTGGAAGCGCTGGTGGAGAGGCCAGCTGCGGAGTCGCCGAATAGAGGCAAGGGCAAGAGCAAGAGGAGGGTGGTCGTAGTTGAGCAAGGGGAGGAAGAAGAGGAAGAAGAGGACGTTGATACAAGCGAGAGCGAGGAGGAGGCGAGTGAAGATGAAGGCGAAGCGTAACAGCTGGGTGTTTTCTATTAGATTTGCAGGACGCTACAACTGCCGAGCAGCATCTGCGCCATCATTCTCCTGTTCATCTCGTATTGTGTCCGTCGTCTTGTTGTTTGCATCACTAGGTCCTTTAGATTGTAAGGGCCGATAATTCAACACAGTCATCCTCCGATCCAACTCGGGAGGATGATGTGATCTTCCAGTCTCCTTCAGCGCCTCTGCAATCCTCTCTACGGTCTCCTCTTTGGCCGTCATTGTAGGAGGTCGGACCTTCGCTCCGCCCCTAACGGTGATCACAATATTGACCCGGTGTCCCTTCTGCAGCTCTTTCCGAACCTGCTCCATCTTGCGTTCAAAATCCACCTCGGAAATCTCCCACCGCATCTGTACCTCCTTCTCCACGACACGCGCATTGAAGCTCTTCTCCTTCCTCGCCTTGTCGCCCATATACAAATCCCGCTTGTTGATGATTTTCACGGTGGGCGGACTCGCTGGGTCTTCGGGGTCGTGCTTCTCCCGGATGAACTGGACGAGGTACTCGGGGAACTTGAGCCCCGCTGTGGGGTCCTTCTGGTTTATACGTTCGAGGAGTGGTAGCAAATCTGCTGGTTCGGGATGAAGCTTGCCATTTTCGTTTATTACAAAGGCTCGCAACGGTCTCCTCTGTTTTCGCAGATGTATCACTATCTCTTTATTTCGTAGAGGCCGGTCCTCCACTACGACTTTTCGTCGGCGAGGTGCAACGGACGCGTAGCTACGCCAGAGATGTGGGAATGAACGCCAAAAGGGGAAGTGGTTGATTATAAGCCGTGTAAGTGGCATGGGAGCGTAGGGAAAAGAGTAAGGACGCGGAAGAAAAGAGTTCGAGAAAACCGACAAAGCAGGTGGGGGTTAATTCAATTCGAGCTGTGAGAGGAAGCGGCCCAAATCTCTCCAGCATTACTTCAAACGACCTTGGTGCATTAGAGTGTGGGAGTTGCGTGCTTTCATAAGTGCCTTCCGCGGCTCAAACTCGAGCAGCATCAAGTAATAAGTGAAGTCAAGGTGAGTAACCTCACACCGATGAGGACGTAACAACGTTGGAAAGTATCTCAGGGCCGTTCTCCAACATGAGGACGAAAAGCAAATGCTGCAGATAGGCGGATATCCATTGCTCGGAGAACCACGGCTTAGTGACTCTATCATTTATGTAAGGCAATAGGACACCCTATTCTTCTTTTCCCGATTTCTCAATCCACGGTTCTTTTATACCTTACCAACCCGGCTTACAAAGAATTTCATTACCGCGGATGGACCCAATACTTCTACTTCAATTGGGCTAGTCCGTAACCGCCCGCTACAATATATATTGGGAATATTTATCAAGTTGGGTTTGTATGAGGCACCTACCGGCCATCCGAAGCGTTGTTGATAACCGACAGAACTTCATATACAGGCCTCATTAACGCATCTTCCTCGAACCAACCACCCACTCTCTTCGCCTCCCCCTGCTCCCCTGGTCATGGATGTGTTCACGGAATACACGAGGTTGACATGAATTGTATCCAAAGGATTCACAATCACACCTATGCCATGACGTACTCAAACAGGGCTATAGACGATCATGCTATGTACTCTATCGGAACAGAACAATGAGGCCTGGGACAGCGCGTCAGGGTGCAATTCGGGACCATTATATCATTATGAAAGATGGGCATTGAGAGAGCGAGACGAGAAAACCGGCCAGGCATGCATGCAAGTAGAGCAAAGACGATCAATCATTCTATAGGTAATATAATCCTTCCAGTATAGATACGTTCCTTGCAGTGCGAGGATCCGAGAATTGGAAGGTGGAACATGAGGATCAAGCCCATAACTCGTGAGAGCGTGCGAAGTGACTAGAGAAAACAAGAGACGTGTGCGAGGCGAGTGCTTGCGGTCATGTCGTGACAAGTCGTACAAAACTACAGACTAGAAAGATCATGCAGATGTTCGTGGAAGGCATCCATACACCATATATACACTTAGACAGCGCGTGCAAGAGTTGGATTGGGCGTTTGGCCCCAGTCATAATCGAAACAAGGTACCATCCTCGCATAGTCGTGACGTCGAATAATCAACCTAGCATTGCACTTGCACTTGCATACCAGCACCAGCGCCAGCACCGAAAAAAGTAATTCCCAACCAGGGAAAGTACAGCGTCGAGCCAGGCTACTTGCGGCTCATCTTCCTCTCCAAAACAGCACCAAAGAACCCGCTCAGTCGGCTCGTGCCAACGCTGGACGTGGAGTCCTTGCGCGTCTTCCCCGCGCCCCGGAGCCTGCGCCACATCTTAATCGACGTGCGGCCGCTCGGCGTCGTGCCCGGCGGGGGTGTGGCGAGACCCTCGGGCGAACTTGCAGAGCTGAGTGAGGCGCTCGAGGGCGGCGCGAGCGGCGAGGGTTCTAACATCGTCGAGCCCGTGGCAGATCCGGGTCCGGATCCGGAGCCACCAACTGAGCTACTCTTGATCTTAATATCCACGCCGAGGTGGCACCCGCTCGCTTCGGCTTCCTCTTCGTCGTCGCTGTAGGCCGTGTCCAAGCCGAGAGATTCAAGTCCCGAAACCAGCACGTGCGGCCGAGCAGCAGCTGTACCAGACACGGGTAGGGAGTCGACGGCCTCTTCCTGTCCCCTCGTCCGCGTGCGGTCGGGGGACTGCCTGCCTTTCAGAACGAGCTCGTTCCCGCCCTCCTCACCGCCATCGTAGCCGCCCTGCGCCTCGTACTCATCATCAACGCTCGATCTGCGAATCCTAAGACTGCTAGAGCGGAAGTGCGGCCCCCCCGGTCCGGGAGCGCTCTCTAAACTTGCACGACTCCTGCTCCGGCTGTGCACAGACACTGGCGCAGAGCTGCGGCGGATATGCGTGGGCGTGATGTGTGTGTATGCGGTCGCGGAGAAGTCCCAGCTGCTGGCGGAGGGATGGCTCGCGATGCTGGGCTGGCGCCTGCGTTCCTGGCGGTCTGCAAGCGGAGGGAGACCCGCAAGGAGGGTACGGACGAGGTGTCGACGCGGACGCGCGGGCGTGGCGCAGAAGAACGGGAGTGCGAGCAGCTGCGCGGCACTTGGGCGCGCGCTGGGCTCCTTGCACAGACATAGTGCGATGACTTCGGCGAATGCGCGTGAGTACCGGTGCGCGCCCCCCTTGCGGTCGAGCGTCGGCGGGTCGTTGTTCAGGATCTTTGCGAGTGCGCGTGCAGGCGGGTCGCGCGAGTGCGGTGCGCGCCCCTGTGCCAGCTCGAGTGCCGTGATTCCCAGACTCCAGATGTCTGCAGACGAGTCGTACTGCTTTTGGCTAATCACCTCGGGCGCCATCCAGCATGGTGTGCCGACAAAGCTCTTCCGCTTGCCTAGCAGCGGTGGGGGAGCTGGAGCTGAAGCTGGGGTTGAGGTCAAGGCAGACTTCGAGGGGGAGCGGGAAGCGTTGTTGTTAGTAACGTTGACTCGCCGTGCGGCGAGCCGCCCCTGTGTATGTGCGTCCTCATCTGTCAATGAGGCCGATACCCCCAGATCGCCAACGAGGACAGTGCCATCGTCATCTATTAGTAAGTTGGCGGCCTTGACGTCGCGGTGGATGAAGCCATTGACATGTAAGTAGCTGACGAGAATGAAGAAATGTCAGTCACGGCATGAGGCAGTGAGAGGAAAGAACGAGGAGTGGGTTCAATAGGTAATATGGAGTACGTCACGCTCGATAAGAGGGGTTCTCCCCGACTAGACAGCTTTCCGGGTAGAAAATTGAGAGTAGGTGCAAACCGGCGCAACCAGTAGGTGGCCTACGAAGCTACCATCGAGCGCCATACGTCAAGAGATACGTCAACACGAATTCGGTACAGAGAATATCGGGGTCCCGGGTGGCACCATTTTAAAAGAGATGGGCATCATCGCCTACGCGAATGGGCTCACGTCATCTTAGGACAATGGCGATAACCTCGATTGCGTGAGGAAGAGTTGGGAGAAACGCCGCTGGAAACTCGGCGACATTCTCCGTCCCGCGGACACGCGTCATAGAGGAGGTTAAACCAACTACCAACAAGTCACGAAACCCTCGAGGCTTGATGACTAGTTGGGAAAAAAGGCTGTCGAGCCAGGGATATTTGCCATACGGACCATATGGTTATTAGCAATTCGAACACCCTTATTAGGTAGGTTGTGGGAATGCAAGCCAGTTTTCAATGAAGATTGAGGTGCGATCTCGGGAATGTGTAAATCCGCAGGCGGAATCAACCTTATCAGCGAGAAGCGTGTTGAGGGAAGGACATGACGCAGGCGTGCGCGCTTCGCAACCAATGAGGGGCCTGGTGCTTGTGCTGAGAGTGAATTCGACGCGGACTCGCCGGCCGTGGGAAGAGTGATCGAACAGTGCCCCTCACGGGAACAAACGGCAACGGTAAATCTAGGACGCGGACCATGAAATCAATTTGACGCAATTGGACGACTCACTTGAGACCGTCGAGGGCCTGTTTGAGGATGCACTGGATACTTTCTTCGTCCATGCCCGCTGTAAATTTGTAGCGCATGCAGTCTGATATCGATCCGGCGCGCATAAGACGGAGGGCGATGTAGAGCTTGCGGCCTTTGAGCCAGGTACCGCGGACGCGGAGGACGTTTGGGTGCTTGGAGAGGGACATGAGCTGGGTCTCCATTGTGAGGAATTTGAGGGCGGACTGGGGGAGCTTGTCGAGGTCGACGACCTTGAGGGCGACTTGGGTGTCCTCGCGGGTGTCGGGGCAATGGTAGGTTGCTGCATAGACAGTGGACGACGCTCCAAAGCCGATGGGGGGACCGAGGGTGTAGTCGCAGGGGTTGCCACTGTTGATGGGGATTAATGCGGATGAGGAGCGTATGTGGAAATGTGGAAATAAGGAAATGTGGATATGAAGATATGTGGATATGTGGATATGTGGATATTGGATACGTGGAGACATAAATACGCACGAGTACATCCGAAACTCATCATCGACTGCACCGATCCACGGGTGGTCTGTTGCGGTTGCGGGGATTGGCGGAGCAGCATGAGTACTACTGGGGGTGGTGATGGACATGGTAGGTGGATAGACAGTGTCGGAGCGTAAGGTGCGTTTGGGCTTGGCGCTGCGCTTCGGCGTCCACAGTTTGATCGAATTGGGATTGATGGGTGCGCCAGCCTGCTGGCAAGAGTGCGTCGTGGGGCTGAGTCGTCTTGTCGTTCGCTGTCCCA
>WNFL01278485.1_pt3 | contig 12315 bp, 11 predicted proteins | sample 5400361 | NCBI WGS metagenome assembly WNFL01 (sample SAMN13153351, study PRJNA577476) | soil metagenome | isolation source: 40 cm soil on Douglas fir-dominated hillslope | place: USA:California | collected 2013-09-17
CTCTCGTCGCCCAACTCGCGGCGGACGGCTCGCTCATCAAGGATGGTGCGGTCACCCCCGATGGCTATGCGGTGAACACCTCGTTCACCGTCAATCAGCCGCACCCTGCTTCGGTGCCCGCGGCGAATCTGGTTCCCAACCAGACATTCGCGACGATCGGCGACCGGCTGTCAGAGCGTAACATCAGCTGGGGGTGGTATTCGGGCGGCTGGAACGATGCGTTGGCCGGTCACGCCGACCCATTGTTCCAGTTTCATCATCAGCCGTTCGCCTACTTCGCCAACTACGCCGATGGCACCGCGGCGAAGAGCGAGCATCTGCGGGACGAGGCCGAGTTCATCGCCGCGGCGCAGGCCGGCCAGCTGAGAGCGGTCTCGTTCGTCAAACCGCTCGGTCCGCAGAATGAGCATCCGGGATATACGGATCTGCTCACCGGCGAGCATCACGTCATCGACCTGATCGATGCGGTCCGTAACGGCCCCGACTGGCCCACGACCGCGATCATCATCACCTATGACGAGCACGGCGGTTTCTGGGACCATGTAGCGCCGCCCGTCGTGGACCGTTGGGGCCCCGGGATCCGCGTGCCCACGCTCGTGATCTCCCCGTTTGCCAAACGCAACTTCGTCGACCACCACCGCTACGACACGACATCGATCCTCGCCCTGATCGAGAGCCGTTGGCGTCTCGCACCGCTGAGCGATCGTGACGCCGCCGCAGAGAACATGGCCAATGTCTTCGAATCGGAGCGCGATCGCTGAACCGTAGTAGAAAGGCGAGTCGGGAGGTCGATCTCCCGACTCGCCGCTTCGTTTGCCAGGTCCGCTGTACCCGTGCCACCTTTCTCATATGCAGCTGCTCGTCGTGCGTCATGGCATCGCCGAGGAACGCGAAACGTGGGCACCACGCGATGATGCCCTGCGCCCGCTGACCGAGTCCGGCAAGAAGAAGATGAAAGAGGCCGCAAAGGGACTGCAGGCGGTCCTGCCGCGACTCGATCTTCTGGCCAGCAGCCCGCTGACGCGGGCGATGCAGACCGCCGCGATCCTGAGCAAGGTCTACCAGAAGGGGGAGCCGCTACAGGTCGACGCGTTGGCGCCGGGGCAGCGGCCGGCGGGATTCGCAACGTGGTTACGCGCGCAGGCGACGCACAAGACGGTGGCGGCGGTCGGTCATGAGCCCAGCCTCGGCGCGATCGTCAGCTGGTTTGCGGCGGGCATTGAGCGATCCTTTGTCGAGCTCGGCAAAGGCGGGGCCTGCCTGCTCGACTTCGGCGACCGCATCGATGCGGGCGAAGCGATGCTCCTGTGGGTGCTCCGCCCCAGTCAGCTCCGGGCGTTGGACTAGGGTTACGTCGAGGTGTCGTCGGGGACTTTGCGCCCTGAGCTCTTTGCACCGCGGCGCACGCGTGGTGTGGCCTGACCGCGCCGCCCTTCTCCCTTCCCTTTGATTCCATTGCGTCGCAAGACCGGCACAAACAGCCGGTGGCCGGCGTGCTCGGCGACCTTCGCCGATCCGCGCGCCAGATTATGCAGCGCCGTTTGCGAGCGGACCGTCGCCACGCCATCGGCGGGGACGAGCCGCCGGTAGGTGCCGTCCGGGTTCTGGAGACGCGCTTTCACGTTGTCCGCCAGAATCGTGGGCAGGATGCGCTCCACCATGCGCTCTTTGAGCGGCGTGGCCTCGATCGGGAACATGACCTCGATGCGGCGGAAGAAGTTGCGTGGCATCCAATCCGCGCTCGCCAGGAAGACCTCGGGGCTCCCCGCATTGCTGAAGTAGAACACGCGGCTGTGCTCGAGGAAGCGGTCGACGATGCTGACCACCCGGATCCGCTCGGAGACGCCCGGCAGGCCCGCGCGCAGGCAGCAGGTGCCCCGAATGACCAGGTCGATCGCCACGCCGGCCTGGGACGCGCGATACAGCGCGTCGATGACCGAGTCTTCCACGAGCGCATTCATCTTGACGATGATCCGCGCCGGCTGGCCGGCCTCCGCGTGCTTGCGCTCGCGGTCGATCAGCTCGATCACGCGCTCGCGCAGCTCGACCGGCGCGACGACCAGCTTGCGCCAGTGTCGGGTCCGTGAATAGCCGGTCAGGAGGTTGAACATCTCGCTGACGTCCTCGCCGAAGGCGGGGTCGGCGGTGAAGAGGCCGACGTCGGTGTAGATGCGCGCCGTCGTCGAATTGTAATTCCCCGTCGAGAGGTGGACGTAGCGGCGCAGACCGCCGCGCTCACGTCGCACGACGAGCGCCGCCTTGCAATGCGTCTTCAGGCCCACGATGCCGTACACCACGTGCACGCCCGCCTGCTCGAGCTCACGCGCCCACACGATGTTGTTCTCTTCATCGTACCGTGCTTTGAGCTCGACCAGCGCGGTGACCTGCTTGCCGTTCTGCGCGGCGCGGGCGAGCGCGGAGAGAATCGGGCTGCCGCCGCTGGTGCGGTACAGTGTCTGTTTGATGGCGAGCACCTGAGGATCGTCTGCCGCCCGATCGATGAAATCGACGACGGCACCGAAGGACTCATAGGGATGGTGCACCAGCACGTCCTCGGCCCGGATTACATCGAAGGGGTTCTCGGCGCTCGCGAACGCAGCGGCCGGACGCGGCACGAGCGGTTCGTCCCGCAGGCTCTTGAATCCCTCGCCCCGATGCAGCGCCATCAACGCCGTGACATCCACCGGACCGTTCACGCGATACACGTCGCGCTCGCGCACGTCCAGCGCGCCCATCAGCATCTGCGCGAACCGGTCGTCGCCCGAGGCCAGAATCTCGATGCGTACCGCGTCGCCGAGAATGCGCTGCCGCAGCGTCTCCTCGATCGTCTGGAGCAGATCCTCGGCCTCGTCCTCGTTGATGGCCAGGTCCGTATTGCGGGTCACGCGGAACACCGTATGCGCCAGCACCTTGAAGCCGCCGAACAGATCGCCCAAGTGCGCCGCGATGATCTCCTCGAGCAGCACGAACCGCAGCCGTTCGGTCGGACCGCCGCCCGGTAATGCGACGACGCGATCGAGCAGCGCCGGCACCTGCACCACCCCGAAGAGCTGCTGCCCTGAATCGGTATTCTCCACCAACAGGACGATGTTCAGACTCTTGTTGTGGACGTGCGGGAAGGGATGGCCCGGATCGATGGCCAGCGGCGTGAGCACCGGATAGATCTCGTGCGCGAACAGCTTATCGAGGTACTCGCGCTCGGCGGCATCGAGCGCCTCCAGCGCCACCCGCTGGATCCCCGCGGCGGCGAGCCCCGGCATGATCTCACTATCGAGCAAGCGGTGCTGCTCGGCTACGAGCGCGTGCACCCGTGCCTCGATACGTGACAGCTGCTCGGAGGGGCCGATCCCGTCGGCGCCGTAGTCCTGCGGCTCAATGCCGGCGTACAGCTGCTGCTGCAGGCCCGCGACCCGCACCTCGAAGAATTCGTCGAGATTCGAGCTGAAGATCGCCGCGAACTTGAGCCGCTCGAGCAGCGGGGTGGTCTTGTCCGCCGCCTCCTCGAGCACGCGCGCGTTGAACTCGAGCCAGCTCAGCTCGCGATTGAGATAATGGTCCGGCGGAAACGCCGGCTGGTAGGGGGTCGCCATGGCTCAGCCTGCCGCGGCGAGGTGGAGGCGCGGACCGCGCCGTTCCGCGCCGCGCACCCACACGAAGCGCGGCTCCAAATCGAACGCGCGCTGAAACAGCGCCGACTTCCGCTCGGCATCCCAGATCTCGACGCGTGGATCGGTCCGCGCCTGCAGCGTCAGCTCCATGAAGCCGCGGTGCGCAGCACACGTCACCGCCGTGATACGCTGCGTGTGCGTGCGGTCCAACCCGTCGGCGACGCGGAGGATTCCGGCAAGCGCCCGCACGAGCGCGCGGTCGGCGCGCTCGAGTCGCGCGAACGCCGAGTGCCGCTTCTTGGGAAACGCCTTGCGATGATAGCGGGCCACGCACGCGACGACCTCGAGCTCGCGCGGCGAGAATCCTTGCAGGTCGCCATTGAGTATCAAGTGATAGGCGTGCTTGTGATGCTTCGCGTGATTGATCACGTAGCCGATATCGTGCAGCAGTGCCGCCGCCTCGAGCAGCTCCCGCGCGTCGGCAGGCAACCCGAACCGCTCGGCCATGCTGTCGAACAGCTGCGTCGCGAGACGCGAGACGTGCTCGCAGTGCCGCTCACTCGACCGGCATTGGCGCGCGAACGCCCGCACCGAATCCATCCGGCTGATTGGCCGGGCCGATTTGCGGGCCTCGGAGGGGAAGCGATCTTCGATCATCGCAAGCAACAGCCCATCGCGCAGCCCGCCGCTGTTGACCAGGATTTGCTGCGTGCCCAGCCGCTTGGCGAGACGCGACACGGCCGCGGCGCCGGCCACGATGATGTCCGCGCGGCTCGGGTTCAATCCCGGCGTCTCCCGCCGTTCCGCCAGCGGCGTCGCGCGCAGCCGATGCAGCAAATGCACCACCTCGGCCCGCGACATGACGTAACCCTGCACACTGCGCTCCGACCCCTCACGCTCCAACTGCGCCACGGCCGCGAGGTTCGTAAAAGTCCCGCCACTCCCGACCATGATCTCCGGGTGAAATGGCGGCTTACGCAGCTTGGCATCGAGCGCGCGGTCGATCGCCCAGCGTAGCTTGCGCCAGCGTTTGGGCGACAGCGCGCCCTCGGTGCGGTAGCGCTCGGTCAGGCGGACGGCCCCGAGCGGCAGCGTCAGGATCTCTTCCACGACGGCGCCCGCCGTGAGCGTGACCTCCATGCTGCCGCCGCCGATATCCACCACGGCCACCGACCGGCCGGCGAGATCGAAGTGATGCCGCGCGCTGCGGAGCGCGAGCTGCGCTTCTTCCTCACCGGAGATGACGTCGACGCGCAGCCCGCAGCGGCGCCGGACTTCCTGACAGAACGCTCGGCCATTGCTGGCTTCCCGGACAGCGCTCGTCGCGACGACGCGCAGCTCCACCACCTCGAACCCTTTGGCGATCGTGTGCAACTTCGCGAGCGCGGCCAGCGAACGCTCCATCGGCTCGTTGAGCAGCCGGCCGCGCGCGAACAGGCCGTGGCCCAGCCGTGTCATTTCGCGCTCTTCATCGAGCACGCGGTAGCGCCCGTCCCGTTCCACCTCCGCGACGACGAGGCGGATCGAGTTGGTGCCGATGTCGATCGCGCCGAGGCGGGTGAGAGCGGGGGTGCGGGGAGCGGCGGGCATAGGATCGGAGAATCTATCGCATAGTCAAAAACCCTGTCGGGGAACGATTTGTCACGAACCGGCTACATTCATGTAACCACGGGGCTTCGCCTGCTATTTCTCGATTGCGGGCGACTGCCCGTCGGATAGCTTCACCACCGACGCGTCGCCCTTGCGCGCGTGGCCTAGGTTGGATGTCAAAGGAGAACCAAGTGACTTCGCGCCCGGTCGCCGATTTGCTCGTGACGCTCGCCGAACCTACACGGTTACGCATTCTGAATTGCCTGTCCACCGCACCAATGTTTGTGTCCGATCTGTCTGCGATTCTCGATCTCCCCGATGCAACGATCGCTGCGCACATGGACACCCTCGAGTCACAGGGAATCGCGCGCACCTATCCCGTCGTGCCGTACCAGATCTACACGCTGGCGCCCCAGCCCGGCACGCGTGAGCGCTTGCTGCGTTCGGTACTCGACGCGGTGCGGAGCGATCCGGCCGCGCAGACCGACCGTGCCGCAGCACTCGACCGTTCGCGCTCGCGTTTCGAGACTCGTGTCCGGGCGTCCTGAGACGGCCGAGCCGCACCGCATTCTCGTCGTGGACGACGAGCCCGACATCACGGCGCTCGTCGCGTATCACCTCGCGAAAGAAGGTTATCGCGTGACCACCGCCGGCACCGGCGCTGATGCGCTCCGCTCGGCGCGCGAAGAGCGGCCCGACCTGGTCGTCCTCGATCTCATGCTGCCCGGCCATTCGGGCTTCGAAGTGCTCGCCGAGCTGCGCCGCCGCGACGAAACACATGACGTGGGTGTGCTGCTCCTGACGGCCCGCAAGGATGAGCCCGATCGCATCAAGGGACTCTCGCTCGGCGCCGACGATTATCTCGCCAAGCCGTTTTCCCCCAAAGAGCTGGTCCTGCGGGTGGGCGCGATCCTGCGCCGGCTCGCGGCACCACCGGTCGCCGCCGGAGGCCGCCTCGTCGGCGGCCCCATTGTCCTCGACCGCACCGCGCATCGTGTGACCGCCGACGGCAAGGAGGTCGAGCTGACAGCGACCGAATTCAAGCTGCTCGAGCGCCTGATCGAACGGCGTGACCGCGTGCAGTCGCGCTCGCAGCTGCTCGAATCGGTGTGGCAGGCGCAGCCCGATATCCAGACCCGCACCGTCGATATGCACGTCCAGCGCCTGCGTACCAAGCTCGGCGCTGCCGGCGATTGGATCGAGACGGTCCGTGCCGTCGGCTATCGGTTCCGCGAGCCCGCCGCCACGCCCAAGCGTCCCGCCCCCGCCACGTCTCCCCGCCGGCGCCGCACGTGAAACTGGTCACGCGGCTGTTCGCGAGCATCGGGTTGCTCGTGGCTGCCGCGGTGGCGGGTTCAATCATCGCCGCCGACGTGCTCCTGCGCCGGCACCTCGAGCGCGACATCGCCGCGGAGCTGGAGCGCGAGGCACGGATCGTCGCGGCATTCACGCCGGCCGACTCGAGCGGCTGGCCCGAGTTCGCTGCGCTCGCCGGCGCCCGGCTCGGCCGCCGGGTCACACTCATCGATCCCGAAGGTCACGTCCGCGGCGACACGGAATTCGACCGGCCGTCGCTCGCCCGGCTGGAGAATCACCGCAACCGCCCCGAAGTGCGCGCGGTGCTCGACTCCGCCAAGAGCGTCGGGATGAACGAGCGGCTGAGCGCGTCGACCAACGAACGCCAGATGTACGTGGCGATCCCGGGCGGCCCCCCCGGCGTGGGGCTCGCCGTGGTGCGTGTATCGACGACGCTTGCCGCCGTCGACACGCAGGTCCATGCCGTTCAGCGCGCGGTCGCCATCGCCGGCCTGGCGATGCTGCTCGCGGCCTGGGTCGTCGCCTGGTTGCTCGCGCGACTGCTGGCGCGACCGCTCGTCCGCATCGGGGAGGCGGCCCGGGACATCGCCGCCGGCCGGCCCGCGGAATTCCCGGACGTGCACGTGCCCGAGTTGGCACAGCAGGTCGACGCGCTGCGCGCGATGCATCACGAGCTCGAGCGCCGGTTCGAGGACCTCCGGCGCGAGCGCGAGGAATCGGGCACGTTGCTCGAGGCGCTCTCCGACGGCGTGATGGCCGCCGACAAACGCGGAAACGTCATTTCGACGAACTCGGCCGCTCGCCGCCTGCTGGGCTATGGCGACACCGAGACGCTCCCACCGCTCGGGGAGCTCTTTCATGATCGCGCCCATCGCGCCTTGATGCGGGAAATCCTGACCGGCGCCGTGGTGGAAGGACGCGAGCTCGATCTCGGCGAGCGAACCGTCGTCGTCTCGGCGCGGCCACTCGAAGACGGCGGCACGCTGCTGGTGCTGAGTGACGTGACCGACGTGCGGCGACTCGAGACGATCCGGCGTGACTTCGTTGCGAACGTGTCGCACGAGCTGAAGACTCCGCTCACCGCCATCGCCGGCTACGCCGAAACGCTCGCCGCCGAGTCGTCCGACGCGCGAGCCACCGGCTTCGCGCAGACGATCGTCGAGAACGCCCGCCGCATGCAGCGCCTGGTCGACGACCTGCTGGACCTCTCGCGCATCGAGTCAGGGGGCTGGCAGCCGGAGCCGCGAACAGTCAACCTCGAGGGCGCCGCGCGCGAAGCGTGGACCCCGTTCACCGAGCGCGCCGCGAGTCGGGGCGTCGCATTCGAAACCGCCACGAATTCCTCCTCGATCAACAGCGATCCCGAAGCGCTGCGGCAGATCTTCACGAACTTGTACGACAATGCCCTGCGACATACGCCCCGAGGCGGCAAGATCCGCGTCGTCGCGCAGTCCGCCGGCACGGATACTCTCGTACGCGTCAGCGACACCGGCTCGGGGATCTCGGCCGAGCACCTCGGCCGCATTTTCGAGCGATTCTATCGCGTCGACCCCGGCCGCTCCCGCCAGGAGGGCGGGACCGGCCTCGGCCTGGCGATCGTGAAGCATCTGGTGGAGGCCCATGGCGGGCGTGTGGAGGCCGAAAGCGAGCTAGGTCGAGGCACCGCAATCCTTTTGCACTTCCCACCTTAGGCCGTTACACAGCCGTAACGCTGACGTCACAAGCCGTTGACCGGCCGTATTGATCGTTGGCTCGTGCGAATTGCGCTCGTTTCAGACACCTACACGCCGCAGGTCAACGGCGTCACGACGGTGGTGGTCCGGATCGCGACTGTGCTCCGCGAATTCGGCCACGACGTCGCCGTTGTCGCGCCCCGCTACCCCGGTCACGTGTCGACCGATCCGGCCGAGCTGCGAATTCCTTCGGCAGCCTTTCCGCCCTACCCGGCGATTCGGCTGTCGCTCCCGCAATTTGGCGCGGTCGCGCGGTTTCTCGACGCGTTCAAACCGGATGTCGTGCACGTCGCCACCGAAGGTCCGCTCGGCCTGACCGGGCGGCGCTACGCAGTGCGGCGTGGCATCCCCCTCGTCACATCCTATCACACGAATTTCCCGCAGTACGCGCGACACTACGGCGCGGGGTTCATCGAGCCGCTGGTCTGGAAGTGGCTGCGCTGGTTCCATCGCCCCGCCGTGCTGACGCAGACGCCCGGCGAGGCGGTGGCTGACGAGCTGCAGCGCCGCGACATCGGGCGTCCGGTCGTGTGGGGGCGCGGCGTCGACACGGTCCATTTCCATCCCGCGCGCCGCAGCACCGGTTGGCGGCGTTGGCTGGCCGGTGGCGACGATACCGCCATCGTCCTCCATGTCGGGCGGCTCGCGCCAGAGAAGAACATCGACGTCCTCGCCGCGGCGTGGATCGCCGCGCGCGAGCGCGTGGGCCAACGTGCCACGTTCGTGCTTGCCGGCGAAGGTCCCGAGACGCGCCGCCTGTTGACGCACCTGCCCTGGGTCCGTCAGCTTGGCTTTCTCGATCGCGGCAAGCTCGCGGACGTCTATGCGAGCGCCGACATCTGCGTTCTACCGTCGAAAACCGAGACCTGCGGCCTCGTGGCGCTCGAAGCCATGGCGTCCGGCCTGGCCGTGGTCGCCGCCGATGCGGGTGGATTCCGCGAGAGTATCACGAACGGGCAGAGCGGCATCCTCGTGGCCCCTGAGGACACGACGGGGTTCGCCGCCGAGATCCTCTCGCTCGTGATCGCGCCGCAGCGCCGCGCCGACATCGCAAAGGCGGCGCGCGCCGCAGCGCTCGCGCGCGACGTCGCCCCGGAAAATCTCGAGCTGCTACAGCAGTACACGACAGCCGCCGGCCTCTCAGAGGCTGGAGCGACTCCATGCGCCGCGTAGTCCTCGTCCTCGCCGATGGCCTTCGGCCCGACGCGATCACGCCGACCGATATGCCGTCGCTCGATGCCTTGTCGCGGTCGTACACGACCGCGCTGCGCGCCAGTACGATCCGGCCCAGCCGCACGGTGGCCGCGCTCGCGTCGCTCGCGACCGGCGTCGCACCGAGGACGCACGGCCTGATCGAGCCCGGGTTAGGCTTCCTGGCCCGGCTGCCGACGCTCCGGCCGCTCGCGCGCGAGCTGACCCGCGGCGGCGTGTCGAGCCAGGTGGTCGCAAGCGAGCTGCTTCCCGCCGAGCGTGCGGTCCTGTGGGCGCTCACCAAGGCGGCCGGACTCGGCAAGTACCGGTCGGCCGGCCTCCGGGCGCGCGAGGTTGCGCGCGCGGCTCAAGGCCTCGCGCTGATACAATCGACCGGCCTTGTCTTCGTGTACTTGAACGACTGCGACCAGGCGGGACACGCGCATGGCTGGATGTCCCCACAGTACCGCGCCGCGGCCGTCGAAATCGACGCGGCCATCGGCGTGCTGGCGGAGCTGACCGAACATTCGCTGCTGATCGTAATGGCCGACCACGGCGGGGGTGGTGTAAGCACGCACGACCACGCACGCGGCGGCATCAGCTCACGCGTCAGGTCTCGCTGCTCGATATCCCGCCGACACTGCTGTGGTGGTTCGGACTGGACATCCCCGGCTGCTACGAAGGCCGGGTATTGACCCAGGCGTTCACGCGCACCGTGCATCCGCTCGAGGCCACCGTCTAATGCGTTGGCTCACCCACCTCGGCGGCGCCCGTGTGACGATTGGGATCGGGCTGCTGCTCGTCGCGGCCGGCGAGCAGCTGCTCGGGCTGGCGGCGCTGTTTGCGCTGACGTCGTCGCATCTCGCGGTGCAGGTCGTGAAGCGCGCCGTGGCCCGGGCTCGTCCGTGCGACGCGAATGGACGGCTCCTGGCCCTAATCGATCTTCCGGATCCGTACTCCTTCCCCTCAGGTCACGCCGCAGCCGCGAGCGCCATGGGCGGAACGATTGCCCTGGCCCATCCGCTGCTCGCCCCCCTACTCCTGCCCCTGGCGGCGCTCATCGCCCTGTCGCGCGTGCGGCTGCGCGTACATCACGTGGGCGACGTCATCGCGGGAATGGGGCTCGGCCTGGCGGGCGCAGTCGGCGCGGTCGTCCTTATTCTGCAGTGACTGTTCGCTGTACCCGGCAGCGGAATTGCACGGCCGACTGTCCGGGTACCAGGTAGCGGAGGCCGGTATGGCTCCGCTATCTGCGTCTTAATCCCACTCGTTACCAAATTGTGACATTGCCGACTCATCGTGGTGATGCCTACTGTTCAGTTTGCAGCCGTTGGAGCAGTCCACCAATTCACCCGAGTCTTGAGGAGTAACCGTGCACGCAAGACTGTCGTATCCGCTCCTGGCTATTGTCGCGGTGGGCGTGTTCGCCAGCCCCTTGGCCGCGCAAACCCAGGCGCCTGCCGCACCGCAGATCACTGTCGGCGGCGTGGTCTACACGCAGTACCAGTACACGGACGTGCCCGTCGCGAATAAGAGCTCCTTCGACGTGACCCGTGCGTACGTCAACGTGCTGGGTCGGTTCGCGAACGGCATCACGACACGCGTCACCACAGACGTCTATCGCTTGGGAGCTGACAACTCCCTGCAGATTCGGCTCAAGTACGCCTTCGCGGCGTGGACGCCTACGGGCAGTGCTCTCACCTACAAACTGGGCATGATCCACACGCCGTTCGTGGATTACGAAGAGAACCTGTGGGATTACCGCATGCAGGGCACCATCGCGGTCGATCGGAACGGCGCCATGACCTCGTCGGACCTCGGCGTGGGAGTCGATGGCCATTGGAACAGCGAGCAGGTCAACGGCCAGTTCGTCATCGTCAACGGGGAAGGCTACGGCGGCGGCCCCGGCGACTTCCGGAAGGACGTCGAGGCGCGCGTCTCCGTGCGTGTCCAGCCCACGAACGACAACAGTCGCGTGGGCGGCCTGCGTGTCACGGGCTACGCCGGCATCGGCAAGGCCACGGGCGGTGCCGACCGCAACCGCTACCTGGGGCAGCTGTCCTACCGCTCGCAGCAGTTCACCGTCGCGGGCGATTACGTGTCCGTGAAAAATGGAGCCATCACAGGCAGCATCATCAGCGCCTTTGGCGTCTATCACCTGACCGGCGGCAAGGTCGGTGTCATCGGACGCGTGGACATTGTAGATCCGGACAAAAACACCGCCAATGATGGCAACACGCGGATCATCGCCGGCGCGTCGTACCAGCTGAGCCCGAACGTCCGCATGCTAGCCGACCTCGATCGCGTGAAGCCTCAAGGCGGCGGGACGGCAACCAATCAAGTGCTGCTTCAAGCGCAGTTTGTGTTCTGAACCCGACCCTGACGCGAGGACAACTGCTGTGAAGACCAAACGCTATCTCGCTCTCGCCGCGCTGCTCGGCGCCGCCGTACCGGCCGCCGCCCAGGTGCAGCTGAACGGCGCCGGAGCCACGTTCCCGAACATCATCTATCAGGACTGGATGCTGACGTACAACCAGACGCATCCCGACGTGAAGCTGAACTACCAGTCCATCGGGTCGGGCGGCGGCATTCGCCAGTTCTCCGATGGGACCGTGGACTTCGGCGCGACCGACGCGCCGATGGGCGATTCCGCGATCGCCGCGATCAGCGGGAACGTCCTCCACATCCCGACCGTGATGGGTGCGGTCGTGATCGTCTACAACCTGCAAGGCGTCACCCAGGTGGTGAAGCTCACCCCCGATGTCCTCGCCGACATTTTCCTCGGCAAAGTCACGAAGTGGAATGATGCGCGCCTGGCGAGCATCAACCCCGGCGTGACGCTGCCCGCGGCCGACATCATCGTCGTGCACCGCGCT